>Ga0129299_1002079_pt1 | contig 13335 bp, 10 predicted proteins | sample ConPoolayeCmetaG_FD_94477 | JGI IMG/M metagenome (GOLD analysis project Ga0129299, IMG submission 94477) | Hot spring microbial mat communities from California, USA to study Microbial Dark Matter (Phase II) - Cone Pool mat layer C metaG ... | reverse complement strand
TGAGCGCTCTGGCGCTTCAGGCGGCTTGGACATATCACTCGGCGGATATGCCCTGCGCCGCCTTCACGCCAGTTTCCACGCACGTATTCGCATCCACCCCAACTGCGGAATTTAGGTTGAAATCTCGTATGTAATATTGTATGCTCATACTACGCCGCGTGCGGCCTGTGGGGCGGCACGCGTGAATCTGTACAACCGTTTTCGGTGAAAACGCCGGATATGCGCAATGAACCCGCTGTCGCTTCCATGCATCCCGACGCTCCGGACACATAAAATTCCGCTCTTTATTATCCTATTCCTCTGTTTTGCCGTGGCAATTCTGTGCGACAGCACCGCCGAGGCACTGCTCTTGGCGAATTACAGCGCCCGGATGATTCCGAAAATGTACCTGGTCAACGCATTGTTTCTTTTCCTTTTATCCGCGTTTGCGATGAGCATTATCGACCGCGTGGACCGTGGAATGTTTTTCCTCTCAATGGTGCTGGGGCATGGCGCAATCCTGCTGCTGGTGTGGGTGTGCGTGCTGTTCAGGATAACGTTTATTTTTATTCTCCTGTTTTCATACGCGTATGTCTCGAAGATACTGCTGTTTCTCATGTTTTGGACCCTTGCCAACGATTTGATCGATTCGCGCAAGGCGGGTGACGAATTTCCTTTTATTGCCGCGGGCGGCACCCTGGGCGCCATCCTGATCTCCTTGTCGATTCCCTGGTTGCTGCGCATTATCTCCGCCCGCAGCCTTCTTCCCGTGCTCTGTGTTCTCTGCATCGTCCTTGCGCTGTTCTTCTTTCCGCTCCAGAAATCGTTCGGGAAACATTTTATCTCCCGTTCCGACAAGGCAAAACACGGCGGCCGCACACTGAAAAGCTGCGGCGAGGATCTCAAGCTTATAAGACGGGAACCGCTCTTATGGAACATGTCGATCCTATATTTCATCCTGTTTTTTATCCTGCTCAACCAGCAGTATGGTTTTTATTCGGCGCTCAAGGGGCGGTTCAGCGCGGCGGAAGACATGGCCGCGTTCATCGGCTATTTCAACGGGATAAGCATGGCCGCGACTTTCACGCTGCAGATGACGCTGGCCGGACCAATCCTGAAAAAAATCGGTTCGACGCGCTCGATGTTTCTGTTGCCGGCGGTGCTCTGTATCGTATGTGCCGTGCTCGCCGTGCTGGGAATCTTCGGCGGAGCATCGGCGCGGGAAGGGGCGCTGCTGCTGTTCTGGGCGACGGTGATCGGCCTGGGTCTTCGCATTGCATCGTTCGATTCCTTTTTCTCTCCCAATTTTCAGGTTTTCTTTTCGAGCCTTCCCCAGGATATCCGCGGCCGGGGGAAACTGACCATAGAAGGGGTTATCAAGCCGATTGCAATAGCCTTTTCAAGCTTCTGGCTCATGACTGTTGCGCCGCGGCTTGGTTTCGGATACACCATGGCCATTCTTTTCGTACTGGCGGCGGCGATGATTGTGCAGACGTTTCGCCTGCGGGCAACATATACCGAGAGCCTGACCCGCTATCTATCGGGGCTTGAGCCGCGGACGATGTCGAGTTTCATGAACTCGCTCAATGCCGGCGGTACCGATAACATTATCGTTGCGCTCGAGAAAATGCTCGAGAGCGAGCCGTTTGAGGTGAAATCGTTTATCATAGAAATCCTCGCTGAGATTGGCACCGAGGAATCGATAAACATCCTGCGTGATTTCGTGCCGAAAACGGACGATCGGACACGTTCGAAGATAGTGGTGACGCTCGGGCGGATGAAGCGGATGGAACTGAAGCCGCTCTTCTCATCGCTGCTGTCCGATAAGGACGGCCGGGTGGTCGCCGATGCAATCCTTGGACTGGGATTGCTGGGAGATCAGGAGATAAACGAAGGACTTGCGGCGTTCGTCCGCCATCCACACCGCCGGGTGAAAGCAAACGCAGTGATAGCGGTATGGCCGATGGCGAATGCATTCTTAAGAAAGGAATTACGGCGGACGCTTGAAGAATTGCTGGTATCGTCCGATTCTCTTGACTGCGCCGCCGGCCTGTATGCGCTTGGCGAGATTCACGCTGCGGACGAGGCTGAGGCCATGCTCAAGGTGTTTCTCGGCAGCCGCGCCGATGTGCTCGCCGGCAACCGTAACGTGTGGCGTCAGTTTCTTGCTGCGGCGGGCAAGAATCCAGGTGCGGCATCGCTTGACATGCTGCTGGAACTGGCGTATCAGACAAGCACAAAACGCCGCGCCGATATCGCCGCCGCAATCGCGGCAATGATGCGCGCGGGCTATGCTGTCGACGACGTGCTGGGGCGGATCGCGGCCTGCGATGACCTGCACCGCAGCGTTCTCGTGCATGCGCTGTACATCTTCGCGCCGCCGATGTCGCGCGAGGCCCAGGAGCGGCTGGCGGTCGTGGCGGCGGATATTCATCGCGATATCAACAGCGACTGGCTTGCATATGCAGCCTTGGAGCCGATGGCGAAAGAAGGAAAGGGCGAGCTTGTGCAATGCGCATTGCGCGAGCTGCATATCGACGGCCGCATCGAGACGCTCATCCATATTGCGGCGCTTCTTGACGCCACGAGGCGCATCAGGAAAGTCTCCGGCCGGCTCTATCACGAGAACATGCATGTACGGGCGCGGGCGCTCGAAGTTCTTGACAATGTCGGCAATATGCGCGTGAATAAATGGATTATCGGGTTACTCGACAGCGCTGATCCCGCACAGCATATCCGCGAGGCTAGAGGGGTGGTCAGGGAGAAACCGCCTGATGCCGCGGCAGTGATAGCGCGCTGCAGGAAAAGCGCGTATCCGTGGGTACGGCTGTGCGCCCAGCATGCGGCAGGCGCGCTGCAAAACGGCTAGAAAGCAGCCGCGGCGCGCCTGCGAAACAGCCCGGCATTGCCAAACGGTGCCATGCGCATGTTCGGGCGTATGTATTTTCACTATGCGGCGATTCAACACGGCAATGGGGTGTAAGCAATGACGGCAGGCGCAGGCGAGACCCTCCGCATGCTCGAGCGGGTCATTTTTCTCAAGAAAAGTCCGCTGTTTTCCACCATGCGAACCAGTGATTTGCGCGCGATCGCGGAGATAGCCGAGGAACTGACATTTGAAAAAGGCGGCGAAATCGTACGCGAGAATGATGTGGGAGATTCGATGTATATCATCAGAGAGGGTTCGGTGAAAATCACAAAGCTCGCCGGGGAGCGCCAGGTGGAGCTCGCGCAGCTTGGCGCGGGGGATTTTTTCGGCGACATGGCCATGTTCGACGCAGAAGTGCGTTCGGCAAGCGCGGTGGCAGGCGAAGCGTGCACGCTGCTGCGCATCGACAGCGGCTCGCTTAAGGATGTTCTGCTTGACTACCCGGCCATCGCCGTCGAATTTCTAAAAATTTTCGTCAAACGCCTTCGCAAAGCCAATGCCGCCATCCAGGCGTTGTCGGCGCGCGTCAAGGAACGGGGGGCCGAATCATGAAACCAACCGCATGTTCAAACGCCGTGTCAGCCGTGCTGTTCTGCGTTTCGATCGGCGTATGCAAGCCGCCGTTTTCGGTGAAAGTATTGATCAGCATGATCGAGGCGCAGGAGGAATTTTTCAAGTCCGAAATCATCAAGCCATTCGAAAAAAAACAGAAGGTAAAAATTGACGTCCGGCATTTCGGCGATGTGGATTCAATCCCCGACGAGCTCGCCAGACACCCCCGCTCGGTCTGCGTGGTCAAGGTGCCGTTCGACAAGGCCGGTTCGCTGGTCAACAAGGGGCTGATGAAGCCGCTGGATGATTTTCTCACGCCCGATGAGATGAGAGACTTCGACAAGGTCTACCTGCTGACAACGCTCGGGCGGATGCAAGGCAAGCAGTATTACATGCCGCGGAAATTCGAAACGAGAATCATGGTATATGTAAAAAGCAGGGTGCAGGAAGCGATTGCGGTATGGCGCAATTTCCGCGAGGACATTAACGCCGAGTTAAAGAAATACAACGGCTATGGGCTCCCCGCAACCTACCTGCTGGAAGACGATCCGAACCGGTGGGATTTTTTCGACGTATTCGTGGCGGGATGGGTGTGGGCGCATACCAGCTACAACGGCAAGGTCGCAGGCCGGATCGGACACCGCAGTAAGCGGTATTCGGGCACCGCCCTGCGCGTCATCGATCGCGCCTTCTCCTGCGGAGCCGACAGCGCGTCGATTGTAACCATGCGCGGCGATGCGGTGGCGGACGCTTTTTGCTGGGAAGCACTGTATGCGGCGAGCGGATGCTACAGTCCGCGGATGTGGACCGAGGCGTGGAGCGGGGCGGGAGTGTGGGATGGATTCAGAAGCGGCGACGTCTTCCTGTCGTTTATGACTCAGCTTGATTGTTTCTTTATTCACGGGACCGGCCGCGACGGACTCGGCGGGTTCTTGGAAAATCCGGAGGAAATGGGCGTAGCGATAATGCCGGCGGGATGCTCGGTGGCGCTTGATGCGGCGGGCAACCCCGTGCGCGAGGGCACGCACGCGATATCCACCGGCGGCTGGTGGTGGGGGATTCCATTTGACACGCCGGATCCCCGGCTGTCGTATCAGATAATCCGCGCGATAACCAATACTGAAAACCAGGTGCAGGAGTGCAACCGGTTCGGGATGATTCCGGTGCGCAAGGATATTCTCGGCGACATGTCGATGCTGTTTGGCGGCGGATGGATTACGCAGGTCTACGATGTGTCGTTCAAGCAGCTGATGGCGAACAAGAAAACCACCCTGCCTGCGCATCCGCGGTTCGACGAAATCCGCAACGTATACCTCGATGCTTGGTTCGACATCGTGGTTGACAGAAACTGGTCGCTTGACAGAAAAACGCCTGATCCGCGCTATATCAGGCAGGTGCTGGATGAACACTACGCGGTTCAGGTGGCGAAATTGAAATGAGGGACGCTGTGGAGCGGCAAACGACGGAAGATTACGGGCCCGAACTCGAATCGCTGCGCGATTCCTACCGCGCCGATCCTTCAAACCGAGATACGGCCGCCAAGCTTGCCCAGCTGTACACCGACATGGGATGGTTCAACGAGGCGTGCGATATCTATCGCGACCTGATACGGCGTGTTCCTGACGACTATGCGATTCTGCTCGATTACGGCAACCTCTGCTTCAAGCGAAACGATCTCGACGAAGCGCGGAAGATTTTCACGCGGCTTACCACCCTCAAGCCCCGGCGGGTGGAGGGATGGAACAACCTCGGTATCGTGTGCCTTTCCCGCAATGACTTCGAGGCCGCCAGAAACTGTTTTTTCCGTGTCCTTCAGATCGAGCCGGGCAATTGCGGTGCATTGCTTAACATGGGCAATTATTACGACCGCATGGGTGACTACGGCGCAGCGGCCGGCATGTTTGAGAAGGCGGTCGAGTCGAAACGGGATTTTGCCGACGGATGGTTCAACTTGGGAAACGCCCGCATGGCCATGAAAAATTACCCCAAGGCCATTGAGGCGTTTGAACGCGCCATCCGCCTTCAACCCGAATTTCCCTCGGCGTATAAAAACCTCGGTTTCTCGCACGAACAGATCGAGGAATACGACGAGGCGGAACGGTGTTATGCTCAAGCGCTTGAATTCAATAAAACAGACGCGACGTTGTATGTGAATCTAGCCAATATTTACGCGAAACAACGTAAGTATGACAAATCAAAGGAGTTTTACCTGAAAGCAGTGCGGCTGTCGCCGCGCGAGCCTGCGGGATGGATGGGGCTGAGGAACTTGTCGCTGCTCAAGGGCGATATCCACGCCTATGTCAAATCCACCTGCGCGGTTCTTCACCGTCTCAACGCATCGGCGATAGCGGATAGCCTCCGCCGACTGCGGGAGCTGCGCTTTACCGAGGGTATCGACGCCGTTCTGAAGCTGGCGGACAAGCTTGATGTGCAGAATGACGAGGTGGATGCGGAGCGGCTGCTTGCGTACCGCAGGAATAATCCGCAGGACGGCAGATGCCGGGCGCTGTATCGCAGGCTGTCGTCGCTGCCGGTCGCTCCGCCATCTGTTATGCAATGCCTGGCCGAATACGAGTACTTGACCGGCGACTACGCCAGGGCTATTGACCGCCTCGAAAAACTCGGAAAAGACGATGCGCAGGCTCAAAAATTGTTATGGATGTCGCTTATAGAAGCGGGGAAGGCCGCGAAGGCTGGCGATTTAATACAGACTTTCCTCGATAGTCACCACGACTGCTTTGACGCATGGTTTCTGCTCGCGCGCATCCGGGCCGGTGAAAACCGCGAAAGCGAAGCGCGGGAGTGCCTGGTCAAAGCGCTGGAGCATGGGTTCACCGATCTGGACGCCCTTGAAAAAACGCCTTTATTGAAAAAAATCTACGCAGGACTGTCGGCGGGCAATGCATAGCCTTGCCGAAAAACGAACTGAATGCCTGGGTATTGAACGATACCGTGTATTGAAAACGGCTTTTTCTATTTTTACGAACGACAAAATATTGCCTTCACGGCATACGGCGCTTGCAATCGTCCAATTGTATTGACAGGGATACCGGTGACGTATATATTTATTAATAATGTACGTCGGAAAGGCGCATGCATGCATACGAAACTGACACTCAGGCTTGACGGTTCACTGATAGCTCGCGCAAAAAAATACGCCCGTCATAACAGAAAATCCATTTCACGCATGGTCGCCGATTATTTCACCGCTATTGAAAATCCGCGCAGCAACCTATCCGGTAAACGGCGGATGGGACCCGTCAGTTCGCGGCTGTGCGGCAGCCTCAAAGGCGCAAAACTGGATGAAAATGCTTACAAGCGCCATGTGGAGAGCAAGTACCTTTGAATATTCTTTTTGACACGAATATCCTGCTCGATGCCCTCACCATGCGGGAACCATTCGGCGAAGACGCCGCCGTGCTGTTCAATGCGGTGGAGCAGTCAGAAATCACCGGTTTTATTTGCGCGAATTCCGTTACCACAGTTTTTTATCTTGCGGAAAAAACGGCTGGAAGGGAAAAGGCCTGCCGAATGATTACATTGCTTCTCGAATTGTTTGACGTCGCGCCGGTTAACCGCACGACACTTGAAGAAGCCCTTGAGATGCATTTTGCGGACTTTGAAGACGCCGTTATTTACCATGCCGCACTCGCGGTAAACGCAGACGGAATCGTGACAAGAAATCCACGGGATTTTTCAGGATCAAAACTCACCGTATACTCCCCATCGCAATTGATCGCCGTTATGAAAGAGTAGTTCCGGCATAAGGTTTGGGGAACCGGCAGGTGACCGGGTTATATGCCGCTTTGCACGATGGTATCGTGAATACAATGGAATGTATTTTTCGCAGGAACCCATACCGCTGATTGTCTAACCCGGTCAATGGTAAACACTTATACAAATTCTACGCTTGACATCAGAGGCAAAGCAATTATAAACTTAGTTAAAAGGGGCAAGCCGGCTCATAAGCGGCGGATGATTTCCGATTCACCTGTACGGAGGTGGAAAGATGCAGCGCATACGAAATTTAAGCCAGTCGATTCTTGATGCGGGGGGCAGTGCGGTTGACGGCAACCGTTTGTATTCGATTCTTCTCGATGCGCGAGCCTCGAAGATGTCAGAGAACATGTTTGACGTGGCTGAGGGACTTTTAAACGACGAGAAAGAGAATGCAAAGGCTGCGCTCGAACGCCTGTGGTCGCTTCGCAAAGATCTGGAACAATCGGGCGATGTCGGCACGGTCGACATGCTTATCAGGCATTACCAGGGAAAACTCGACGTCCTTCGTAATAAAGAGGAGAATATCAAGCGGGTGAGCAAGGACTCGCGCGCCCTTCTTGAAGACAAGCGGAAGCGCGATGCCGAAATCGCGAGCGTGAAACAGGAAATCAGCGACTGCTCGGCTGAAATCAGCCGTCTTCAGGACAAACTCGGCAAGCTGAAGGTAAAGGAGCAGGAATTGTCGCTTATCGAGTTCCAGGTCAAAAAAGAGCTTCAGGCAAATGCGAACGAGATTATCAACGGGCTCTTTGAAATAATCCTTCCCCAGCAGAGTATCGATGCGGGGCAGGGCGGGCAGCAGCCTGCGCCGGCGGAAGAGAGGGATGGAACTGCCGTGTCCGGGAGTGCGCCTGCGACCGCACCGCCCGCCGGCAACGCAGAGTCGGGTGAGTGCCATATCGAGGTGCTTGCCGAGCAGGCGCAGAAAAGCGGGAACATCACGGCCGAGGATGTGGTCGTTTACAAGCATGTTGAAACGCCGGTTCAGCCGGTGTTTCCAAAATCAGTGGTGAAAACCACCCGTGGAACGGTTATCGGAGAATATTACTACGATCCGACTGTCTATAAGAATAAAAGGCATTATATTTATAACAGCAATTTTTTGCGCGAGCAGCTTTCGATCGCGGTACGCGCGCTGAAACAGGCGTTTGACCAGGACCGTTTTGCCGAAGCGGTGCAGATGGTGCAGGATGCGCAGAAGCGCATCGAGAACAGCGTGAACCTGCATTTTGAGGTGTCGACAAACGAGGTGCTCAACGGCAGGATACTCAAGGACATGGTCGTGTGCCTGAAAGCGCGGCGTTATGATGATATCCTGGGTATGTGCGCCAGACTCGGAGCAAAAATTGCGGCGCTCGGCAACAATTACAACGAAATGCTTCGGGAACAGATGAAACGCTGTATCGAGTAATCATGCGCCATTGCTGCACTACGGCCGCCTGCGTTGTGATCATCGCTTTTTTCGGACATGCCGAATCGCCGCGCGATTTTTCAGCGGCGGGGAGATCTGCCGTCGGCAATTCCGCGGCAGTCCTCGATAGCCTTGAAACCGCTGCGGCGCGGATGGTATCCGATGTCGCCGTAGATTCCTCCGTTATCGATACCGCGCGCAGTGCAACAGCCGATTCCCCGTCTGCGTTGACGCCGGCCGCCAACCCGGCTTCTCAGGATATCTCTGACATCTCATCCGCAGATACCCTACGGCGGAACCGGCCGGATACGCCCCTATTGCTGGAGACCGGCCGGAATGGCGGGAGAGGTTCGGTTAAGGGACGGTTCGGAGCTTTGCTGCACCAAAAATCGGGGACACAGCGGCGGAGATGGATCCAGAGCCTTCTTGCCAGGTATATGCTGCATGGCATTATCCTGCTCATATCGCTGAGCGTGATAGCGCTGACGGCGGCGTTTTTCCTCGGGAAACGGGACAAAGAACGGTTTCTGACCACGACGAGGCTGTCGGTGGTTGATAAGGAAGTGCGGAGGGCGTGCAATTTCATAGAAAAAAATTTCAGCAATCCAGGCCTGTCGCCGGAAAATATCTGTAACGCCATGGTGACCGGCCGGGCATTTCTCGAGGCGCTGTTTCATCGCGAGCTCGGCATGAGCCTGGAGGAGTTTATCGCGCAGGTGCGGATGAATCGCGCCAGAATCTTATTGACCCGGACGCCGGACATGACTGTCGATACGCTCGCGGAATCGGTCGGCTATACCGATATCGATGATTTCACCGCCGCATTCTCTAAAATCACCGGCGTCACACTAGATGAATACCGGAAACATATCTGATTGCCGTACTGCGTTCGGCGCGTGCGGACGCAGGGCGCTATTGTGGATTGCGTTGTTTCTGCCGCCGTGTGCAGTTATAGGTGCCGGCGGAGCGGATTTCGACTGGCGGCGGATATGTGTGAGCGACACGCTTTCACTCTATGTTAAAGACCGGAATGTCGGCACGCTGTACCATGCCATCATTGTTGATTCTCAGGGACTCTGCATTCGCGAGCGCAAGGATGTCCGCGTGTTCGGCGGCGCGGCGCCGGGTGCCATGCGTATGGTGGAGGTGCGGGAATATTCCATAAAGGGCGACCTGCAGAGCGCAATCCAGGTGCTCGAAAGCCCAAGCGGAACCACGACATGGAAATTATCGGTACAGCCTGATGGAGAGGGTGAACTGGCGGTCACGGCCGGCGGAGAAACGTCAAAACGCCGGGTTGGAAGGGTGGTGTCGAATGCGCGCACGACATATGACATACAGACTGCGGTTCTTGATAAAAGGTCGGTACGAGGCCGCGTGTGGCTTGATACAATGTTTGACCTGATGTCGGGGAAGCACATAACCGCCAGGACAACCTGCATATCGCCGCCGTCGAAGCCGGGTGATACATGGGTATTTTCCACGCTTGATAATACGATAAACCGCGAAGAGCGCTGGGAAGTGGACCAGGAAGGGAAAACGGTGCTTATGGAGGTAGCGCCCATTTTTACCGCGCGGCGTCAGACGGCAAGCGGCAATGCCGCAGGAGAGGCGAGGGACGGTGCCGTGGAAATCGCCGGGCAGTTTCTCGTAAAAATGGACAAAGCGCCGTCAAGGGGAGAGGCGGTTGAACTCATGCTTGATGAAGGAGTCAACCTGCACGAATCGGTTGCGCCGATGTATGATAAAAGGCCGGATGGATGGCTGCGGCTTCAGGCCGCGGCATGCGCCTGTAATGACGCCGCAGACGGGACGGCGCAAGCAGCGGATTCGCTGTGGCTCCGCCATACGCCGGTTGTTCAGACGAACGCGGAAAAAATCCGCGCACGTGCTTCTGAACTGACAGAGGGGGAAAAACGTACGCGCTGCGCAATGGCCGGCGCGTTCAATGATTACGTGTTCCGCGCCATCGAAAAGCGCAATGTCGCGACGTTTTCCAACGCGCTCGAGACCCTTCAGGCCGGATTCGGCGACTGCGGCGAACATGCGGTGCTTTTAGCCGCGCTTCTTCGCGCCGCCGGCATCCCCGCGAAGGTGCTTTTCGGCCTGGTGTATATCGTCCCTAAGAAAGGTTTCATGTATCATGCATGGGTGCAGGCAAAGATTGGGGGAGTGTGGCTCAACGCCGACCCGGCGCTGGGCGATTTCCCGTCATGCAGACCCTATGTGCCCCTGCTTATCGACGATACGGGCGAGGGCGGCATTTCCCTTGCCAACTGCATCGACCGGGTGCGCATCCGTTATTCATCCCGCTGATATAGTGAAAAGGCTGGTTGCCTGATGCATCAGAACGTGCGTGCCTGCTTGATAAAATAATCACGAAAAGCTATTTTACCATAACGTGCGCGGATAGTCTCCAGTATATCGGAGTGTAGCTCAGTCTGGCTAGAGCACTGCGTTCGGGTCGCAGGTGTCGGAGGTTCAAATCCTCTCACTCCGATTTTCCTTCTCATCCGTTTTTGTGCCGATACTGCATGCGTTCCTGCCGTGCTCGAAGTATTTTCAACAAAGTTGCAGGCACATTAACGCACCGGTAATAATGGAACATTCGATCCTCGATACAACCAGCGAGCATATTCTCTCGAATGGCCTGAAAGTTATCTGCTTCAGAAAAACCTCCGCCCCTGTCGTATCGGTTCAGATCTGGTATAAAACCGGCAGTGCGAACGAACGGCCCGGAATTCGCGGCGTCTCGCATATGCTCGAACATATGATGTTTCGCGGTTCAGCCAATGTCGGCTCCGAAGAACACGCCAGGAGAATCAATGATATCGGAGGACATTGCAATGCGTTTACCGCCGAAGATGTCTGTGCGTATATCAACAGTGTGCCCAAGGATTACCTCGACATGGTTTTCACCCTTGAGGCGGACCGGATGGCCGGGTTGACGCTGGATGCGGAGCTGTTGGAAACTGAGAGGAAGGTAATCGTTGAAGAATATCATACCTACATGAATAATCCGGTGGCAAAAGCTTTCCTTGAGTTTCGAAAATCATTTTTCGGTGAGCACCCATACGCCCTAGGGCCGTTGGGTGAACTTGATGATATTAAATCTATTACCGTGGATGATTGTAGCAATTACTTCAAGCAAAACTATCATCCATCAAATGCCGTTGTCGTTGTTGTGGGAGACATAGAAAGTAGGGAGTGCGTTTTTGAATTGGCTGAAAAACGTTTCGGCAGGATGATGTCGCCGTCGTTGCCTCCTGGAAAATCGTCAAAGTGTATGTTAGGAGGAGGTGTCTGCGAAGCGAACGGTGTTCCCGGATGGATGAAGCGGGTGGTGGAATTTGACGTTCCGATGCTGATAGTGGGTTTTCCTGCGCCTGCCTCGGCGAGCTGCGATGCATTGCCGCTGGATATTCTTCAGATGATTGTATCACAGGGCGAATCGAGCAGGCTTAACCGCGAAGTTGTACGCCGGCACTCTGTTGCGGTCATGGCCGGCGGGATGAACCATTTTTTGCGGCTTTCAGGAATGAGCCTGTTTTTTGCGGCATTTACCCCTGATATATCGCCCCGCAGGGTATTGGAGGCAATCGAACGGGAGATATCGGGGATAGTGGAAAAGGGTATTTCCGAGTTTGAAATCGAGAAAATCCGCAATACCATGCTGACGGGCAGAGCATTGGAGATGTATTCGGCCGAGCATATCTGCCATCGTCTTGGATACTCGGAGACAATCGATGGTGACTTCAGGCTCTGGATAGAGCGGATAGGCACGCTTAAGAACATTTCGCGGCAGGATTTGTTGGCGGTGGCTCAATCATACTGGGATTGCCGAAAGCGGTATGCGCTCTATCTGAAGCCGAAAAAGATTAAACCGGCGTTGTTTCTCATGAGCCTGGTACGGAAAGTATTTGCGCATCGATAACGATCTCTTCGGGTGCACGTTATGGCATTGACATACCACTTTCCGCCGATGCGCGAGGAGGTTCTTTCCAACGGCCTTCGCTTCATTATGCTTTCCGATAACGAACAGCCTGTGATCGAGCTCCTGTTCCAGGTTGCCGGGGGGCATGCGTATGATCCCTGCGGACGTGAGGGGACGGCGGAGTTGACCGCCAATCTCATGCTGAAGGGTCCGCGCGGCTGCACTCACGAACAGTATGCCGATGCAATGGAGCGGGTGGGAGCATCGCATGTGCTCGATGTCGGCGACGAGTATACGACATTCGGCGTGCGCACACTGAAGAATCATGCCGATGGTGTGATGCGGCGTTTCTGCGACACGCTTCTTTCTCCGGCCTTTGATGAAAAGGAGTTCGTGCGGGTGCGGCGCGAAATGGTAACAGCGCTCGAGGCGGAATACGCCGATCCGTCGGCGCTTGCCGCAAAACATTTTCATGCGGAGCTGTACGGAAGGTCGCATCCGCAGGGACGGACTGCAGGGCCGAAATCGGTGCGGCGTATTTCAAGCGCGGATGTGCGTTCGTTTTACGGCCGCCTGATGAACGCGTCGAATGCTGCCGCGGTCATGGCCGGCGATGAATCCATCGAAATAATGGAAGCAAAGTGGAAGAACCTTTTCGAGGCCATCCCGAAGGCCTGCGGTGATATGACGGCCGGCGTTCAGAATAAGACCGCGGCATTGAAAACAACCCGTATCCGGCTGGTTGACAAG
>Ga0129299_1002078_pt1 | contig 13337 bp, 11 predicted proteins | sample ConPoolayeCmetaG_FD_94477 | JGI IMG/M metagenome (GOLD analysis project Ga0129299, IMG submission 94477) | Hot spring microbial mat communities from California, USA to study Microbial Dark Matter (Phase II) - Cone Pool mat layer C metaG ... | reverse complement strand
TTTAACCAGCTTAGCTCACGGCATTCGTCTTCGATAGACATAACGCAACAGCACTTCTTGCCAAGGGGCGCCAGATGATTGACTCTTTAATGTAAGATGAAGCGGAAATTGCCGGGAGGCGCCCTACCAATAACGGCGGCTGCGGCTCTTGGTTTTCTCATAGCGGCGTGGTACGCAGGCGCTCCAAAGCTTGTCTGGGACTCCTACATTTACCTCAAGTTAAGCGAAACCCTGCTCCTTGGCCGCTATGCCCTCTCTTTAAGCGAACCGCTCCACATCAAATATCCTCCAGGCTATCCGGGACTAATCGCTCTTCTATCTTGGCTTGGGCTATCGCCCCCACAGGCCGCGGCAGCGCTAGGAGTGATTGCTGCCGCCGGCAGCGCCGGTTTTACCTTCGCCCTCGGGCGGCGCTCCTCTTACTTGACGGGATACATTGCGGCGGTTCTAGTATCCATAAACCACATCTTCCTCGCTTACACCGTCCTTGCACTTTCTGACATAACCTTTACTGCCCTTGTAACTGCTGTTTTCTCAGCGCTCATGTTACAGAATATCAGAGGGTTCTGCGCCGCAGTTGTTCTGGCGGCGGCTGCCGCCCTGGTGCGGTACGGAGGTCTCTTCTTGCTGTTGCCGATCGGGTTCTTTGTTTATTCGACCGCTCAAGGGCGAAGCGCTGCAGGCGACAAAAGGTTTTGGCTGGTTTGTCTGTTCGCTTTTGCAGCTCTCGGCCTGTCGGCCGGCATGTTAATCACAAACTCTCATGGAACGCCGGCTTATGCGAGGGAGCTTCGCCGCTTAAGCGGACTGGGCCAGGCCCTCGAATTTCCGCTAAGTTTGTGGCGAACCGGCCCATGCCTTGTGCTTTCAGCGGCGCTTGGCCTTGGGGCGCTATCGCGAAAGACGGTAGCGGGAGCTGCCCTGTTTTTAGGACCTTATGTTTTACTGCACATGCTTTGGTGGTGGTATAGCGTACGATTTTACTTGCCGCTTCTCCCGTTTTTATCGCTGTCAGCTGCCGCGGCTCTTCGTGCCGGACTGGAAAGCGGCTCCCGTTTACGCGCCGCCGGCTATTCTTTGCTATTGGTATTAGCCGTAGCGGAGCAGCCGCTTCTGACAAGAACCGATCGGTATGAACCCCGTTATCACGCCTTCCAAAGTCTTATTGTTTACGAGCCCTTACAGAGTTTGGAAAGATGGGCGCGTGAGCACGCCCAAGGAGCCGTTTTTGTCGTTCCAGAACCAACGGTCTATAGCCGTCATTTGCCGGCGGCAAAGCGCATACTAGCTTACAAGGCATTGCCCGAGGCGCTGCCCCAAGCGGGATCGGCGCCGTTATATGCCATAGATGATACGCTCCACTACCGGTCGCTTACTAAGTTCATTCCTCCCATGAAGGTGGAATTTCCAGCTCTTAACCTTACGGCGCCCGGAGTAAAAATAACCGAGGTTAGCGCCAACTCAACCTGGAAAGGAGATCATAGGAAGGTAACAGTCTATAGGCTGGGGTCTATGCCTTGATCTATGGAGAGGCTCCAGCAAAATATTTAATGAAATTCGCCATGAATATTAAAGGACCGGAAGAGACCATGACAATTGACACCCCCACATGGGTCAAAGATGCGGTTTTTTATTTAATCTTCCCCGACCGTTTTGCCGCAAGCTCTAGGGTTGTAAAGCCCCCGGCGCTTGAGCCGTGGAATGAGCCGCCTACTACTTACGGCTTTAAAGGCGGCGACTTGCTGGGGATTGCCGAACACTTAGATTATCTGCAAGAGTTGGGGGTCAGCGCCCTTCTTTTAAATCCCATATTTTCATCGGCCGCCAATCATCGTTATCACACCATCAACTATTTCGAAGTTGATCCCATTCTAGGAGGAAACACCGCCTTTAAAGAGTTGGTGGAAGAGCTTAAGCGACGAAAAATGCGCCTCGTCCTGGATGGAGTCTTCAATCATACCGGAAGAGGTTTTTACCAGTTCATGCATGCGCTTGAGAACGGCATAAAGAGCCCCTATTTAAACTGGTTCCACTTCAACATCCCGTGGTTGCAAGCTGGGCGGCCCTTAAACGCTTTTCCGCCGCAGCCGATCTGCTTGCCGAATCATGATGACAATTTAAGCCTTGAGGGGTTCGGCTATAAGAGCTGGTGGAACCTGCCGGCCTTGCCTAAGCTAAACACCGCCAGCCAAGAAGTAAGAGAGTTCATTTTCGAGGTGGCAAGGCACTGGATTGAGCAAGGCGCAGACGGCTGGCGGCTTGATGTGCCGAGCGAAATCAACGACAACTCTTTCTGGCGCACCTTCCGCCAAGTGGTGAAGAAAGCCAATCCCGACGCGTATATCGTGGGCGAAATATGGGAAGATGCCTCACGCTGGCTGCAAGGCGATCAATTTGATGCCGTGATGAACTATCTTTTCACCAAAGCGCTGCTGGGGTTCATTTGCGGCGATTCACTGGCTCTTGATTTGCTCGCTGAGCGGCAGGGCTTATCTCAGGTTAGGCGCTTATCGGCAGCGGAGTTTAAGCAAACCATCGAAGGCCTGCTTGCCAGGTACTCCCCGGCTGTCAACGAAATACAGCTTAATCTCTTGGGAAGCCATGATACACCGCGGATCCTCACTATGACTAAGAACAACTTGGCGGTAGTGAAGCTTGCAGCCCTTTTCCTCTTCACCTACCCCGGTGCGCCCTGCATATACTATGGAGATGAAATCGGCCTTCAGGGCGGCCATGATCCAGCGTGCCGCGCGGCATTTCCCTGGGATACGAAGAGCTGGAACATGGATCTGCTAAACACCTTCCGGAGATTGATTGAGTTAAGAAAAGCACACCCGGCTTTGCGCTACGGAAGCTATCAAAGCTTATATGCCGAAGGTGACGTTTATGTTTACCGTAGAAACTGGAAAGAGAAGGATTTCATCATTATCCTGAACCGCGGTCATTTCCCGCAGACAGTTTTTTTTCAAGCTAAAGACTTGAGCTCCATGAGATTCAAGGACTTACTTGCCGGCGAGAGCATAATCATTAACAAATCCGGCTCCTTGGAGACTAAGATCGAGCCTTTTTCGGCTTTGCTCCTAAGCAGTGGATAGAGGAAAAGGCGCTTATTTAAAATTTAAGCCGATATTTTCTGGACCCTGGCTATAATTTGGCGAGTCAAAATCCGCCAGCAAGCCATAACTATTGCTGAAGCCTAAAAAAGGAGTTTGTCGTTATGACTTCGGTTTCACCCTCCCCTAACCCCGCGGCAGCCGGGATTGAATCACAGTTAAAGGGGCTTGCACCCTTGGTTACTCAAGTAACGGAGGCCGCTTTGTACCTAGACTCGGCCTTATGCGCTCTTCCCGCTGCCGGGCCTGGCATTCCAGTCGAAGATATCAGGCGCTCAATCAAAGCTATCCAAGCCCTCGATTACCAAGGCTACCGGGAATTAGTCGGACTGCTGAACCTTGCCAGGCAGGACGAGGGGAGACAATATAATTTCCACCAAGAATGCCTTAAGCTTCTAGAGCGCAAAGATATTGCGCCGCAACTTAGAGCCGCCTTAACTTCATTGAATGGGATCTACGAACGAGGGTATGAACTATCGCTCGATTTAGCGCGACGAAACAGTCGCTTCGCTGATTGGCCGCATAACTTCCTGGATCAAGGGGTTAGATTGGTCCGGGCCGTCTACCCTTTGGGAGTCTCAGTTTTTAACGCCGCCTTGGATCCAGCCCTTCGGCCGCCAGGCATTGAAGCAGACAAAGAGCTTTTATTAGCTAACGGCGCACAGGACTATGAGGGCTCGATCCAGGTTTTTCCCAGCTCCCGGCATAATGGTTCTATAGTTCATTATGTTGAGCCCCAGGCAACAAAAGGAAGGCGCGGACCTAGGCCTTTATGTTTCGAGCCGCTTTTATTGAAAGATTCACAAGCCGCTTTAGTGGGACGGCCGCTCAGCATTTCAAGACTTTTCGGGCATAAGGTTGACCTAGAGGTCCCTGTGGCTTGTGAGCTAGACGGTGAGAGATGCCTCTCTTATTCCCGTGGAGGAATACTGATTATAAGGCATGAAGGAAAGATTTTTGTCTTTGACCGAGGCTCAAAATCAAGACTGACTTGGCATTTAAACATGGGCGGAAACATTCAGCGCGGCGAGTTTGATCCTAAGAGTATTAAAACCATAGATGGCCGCTTCACTCACGGGCAAACTAACCTTTTCGGGCCGTAAAGCAGCCCGTCAGCCGGTAAACAACCGCGGAAAAAAGAATCTTCCCTTACAGCCAATGCCCAAGCTTGGTACGCTTGGTCTCGAGGTAGCTCTTGGTGAATTCATCAGGAGGAATCTGAAGCGGCAATCTTTGTTGCACCTTGACGCCGAATTTCTCAAGAGTAAACAACTTCTCCGGATTGTTGGTCAACAGACGCACGCTTGATACATTGAAATAAGCCAAAATTTTAGCGGCTACCGCAAAATCTCTTTGATCAGCGGGAAAACCTAAGCAAATATTGGCTTCCACCGTGTCGCGTCCCAAATCTTGCAAGGCATAAGCCTTGACTTTATTGGCCAAACCAATACCGCGGCCTTCCTGGCGAAGATACAGTATTATCCCACTCCCTTCCTTTACAATCCGGCGAGCCGCCTCAGCTAGTTGCCGCCCGCAGTCGCAACGGCGGCTGCCAAAGACATCGCCGGTCAGACATTCCGAGTGAATGCGAACCAAAGGCGCAAAATCAGAACGTCCTATGGATTCCTTGCCATACACCAACGCCAAGTGTTCTTTGCCGTCTACATCATCTAAAAAGACAAAAGTAGTGAAAGGCCCATAGTCAGTCTCAAGGTAAGCCTCTGCCGTCTGGCGCACCAAGATTTCATGACTTATGCGGTGACGGATCACTTCCGCCACGCTGGTAATCTTTAGATTCCAGCTTGCGGCAAAGGCGTCAATCTCTGCGCCACGCGCCATGCTTCCATCTGGGTTTAAAATCTCACACAGTACTCCAGCGGGGGGATGACCGGCGATACGCGCCAAGTCGAATGACCCTTCGGTCTGACCTTGGCGGCCTAAGACGCCGGCTGGATTAGCAATCAGCGGAAAAACGTGGCCTGGACTCACGAAGTCCTCGGCCCGCGAAGCTTCATCCAAGAGTTTCTTAATCGTCTGCGCGCGGGCTCGTGCGGTGACGCCGAAAGCGGCCACTGCACAATGGTCCACGCTGACAGCGAAAGGAGTCTGAAACGCCGAATTGTTAACCAAGGTCTGTAAGGGCAGATTCAGGCGCTTGGCCGTCTCCACCGCGATGCTCATGCAAATCAACCCCCGTCCATGATGCATCATGAAGCTTAGAGCCTCGGGTGTAATGCAGGCGGCCGGCACCACCAGGTCCCCTTCATTCTCCCGCTGCGCGTCATCCACCATAATTATCATGCGGCCTTCACGGAAATCCGCCAGGACTTCGCTAAAAGGGGAGGGTTGCACCGGCCTATTCATGAGAACTTATAAGAAAGATAGCCGTTTTCGGCCAAAAGCTTGAGCAGGTTTGATTGTTTCTCGAGCCTTGACCCAAATAAAAGGCCTTGCACATAGCGGGCCAACATATCAATTTCCAGATTGACTTTGTCGCCGACGGCCAGATCCGGCAAAGTTGTCAAAGCGGCGGTATGCGGAATTATATAAACCACAAAGCTTTGCTCATTCACCGCTCCCACTGTCAAAGATACACCGGCCAAAGCCACCGAACCCTTGGTTACAATATAGGGCCTCATTTCTTCGGGTAGTTCAAAGGCCAACTCAAACAAACCATTCTCCTCCCGGCGCGAACGCAAGCAAACGGTCCTGTCAACATGTCCATAAACCAAGTGCCCGTGCAACCGTCCGCCCAAGGCAAGCGAGCGCTCCAGGTTGACCCGCGCTCCTACACGCAAATCCGGCAAGGTGCTGCGGCGGGCTGTTTCCTCCGAAACATCAAACTCCAGCTCAGACCCCCGGATTTTTGTCACCGTCAGACACACGCCGTCAATACAAATAGAATCGCCGGCATTAGTAGCGGAGTGATCTAAATGACTCTCTAGCAAGAGTTTCAGCGCCCCGCCTTCCTTACGAAGAGAAGCCACCCGCGCTTTCTCTTCTATGATTCCCGAGAACATACACCATTACCTGCCATCACCCCGCCCTACCGCCGCGGGGCCTTCTTATCATCCAGACTTTGCAGGGTGTCAACAAATTGGCTGACATCCTTAAATTCCCTATAAACGGAAGCGAATCGCACATAAGCGACCTTATCAAGCTTTTTTAAGGCCTCCATTACCAGCTCGCCAATTTCGCGGCTGGCGATTTCCTTTAACGACATTTCGTAAATCTTGCTTTCAATTGCCTCCACCGTCCTTTCAATGTCCTCCATGCCCACAGCTGTCTTTTCGCAGGCCCTCAGCAAGCCACCGCGAATCTTGTTGCGCTCAAATGGCTCCCGCCGGCCGTCTTTTTTCACCACCATCGGCAATGACAACTCAATCCGTTCAAAGGTGGTAAAGCGGAACTGGCAGGCTTGACACTCGCGACGGCGACGTATACTGATATCTTCCCCCCGCGAGTCAATGACAGACAGGTCATCCGAGCCACAGCGCGGACAGCGCATAGTGTACCTAATCTCGAATCAAACGATGCCGGTAAATCGGAAACCTTCCAGCTAAAGAGCGCACATCATCTCTAAGCGAGCGAAGTTTTCCCTCATCAGTTCTATTTTCAAAAGCAGTCTTTATCATCCCGGCGATGGTCTTCATCTCCTGCGCCCCCATGCCCCTGGTTGTCAACGCCGGAGTCCCTATACGCAGCCCGCTGCAAATCATGGGCGGCTGCGGGTCAAAGGGGATGGTGTTCTTGTTGGCGGTAATGCCAACCGCCTCAAGACAAAGTTGCGCTTCCTTGCCCGTCAAGCCCGCTGGTCTTACATCCATCACAAACATGTGGCTGTCGGTGCCGTTGGACACAATGGAAAAGCCATATCCTTTTAAGGCCTCGCATAGGGTACGGGCGTTTTCTATTACGTGGCGCGCGTACTGCTTAAATTCCGGGCTTAGAGCCTCCTTAAGGGCTACTGCCTTGGCGGCGATAATGTGCATATGCGGCCCGCCCTGCACGCCCGGGAAAACTGCCTTATTTACCGCCTTTTCAAAATCCTTCACGCCCATGATCAAACCCGAGCGCGGGCCGCGCAACGTCTTATGCGTGGTGGTCGTGACAATTTGGCAGTGCGGCACGGGAGAGGGATACTCTCCAGCCGCAATAAGACCGGCGTAATGGGCGATGTCCGCCACTACTATCGCGCCCACTTCATCGGCGATTCTTCGGAACATGGCAAAATCAATAATCCGGGAATATGCTGAGGCACCGCAAATAATGAGCTTAGGTCTGTGCTGCAAGGCCAAAGAGCGCACTTCCTCTTCATCGATCAGGTGATCAGAAGCTCTGACTCCATAGGCAATGACTTTATAGTGCTTGCCGGAGATATTTACCGGACTTCCATGGGTTAAATGGCCGCCCTGATCGAGCCGCATGCCCATTATAACGTCGCCCGGCGAAATGGTTGCTTCAAAGGCGGCTTGATTTGCCTGCGCCCCGGAATGAGGCTGTGCATTGACAAATTCCGCACCGAAAAGTTGTTTAGCCCGCTGGCAGGCCAGTTCTTCAGCCTGATCGACGTATTGGCAACCGCCATAGTAGCGCTTATGCGGCAGCCCTTCCGCATATTTGTTGGTTAACACCGAGCCTATGGCCTCCAGCACGGCTTCACTAACGAAGTTTTCACTGGGAATCATCTCCAGGCCGTATTCCTGGCGCTTGGTTTCTTCCTGAATAACAGCAAAAATTTCCGCATCAACCTGGCGAAGTCCTTTCATGCGCCCTCTAGTAAAGACAAAGACCCACCCGACGGCATATGGGCCTTAATCCAACCACCCTCAATAAGTCAGGAAAGGGGAATTTAGAATGAGATCTTCAAAAACTGAAAAAACTCTTTCCGTCGGTAATCGTCTAGGATTGCTTACTTTGAATATAAGAAATCACATCTTGAACAGTTTGGATCTTCTCGGCGTCTTCGTCTGGAATTTCCATGTCATACTCCTCTTCCAAGGCCATGATTAGCTCAACAATATCCAGCGAATCAGCTCCTAGATCTTCAATAAACGATGCCTCCGGAGTAACCTCTTCAACACTCACTCCTAGCTGATCAACAATTATGCTTTTAACGCGCTCAGCTATTTCTTCAGATGATGCCATTCTAAAATCTCCTTTAATACTTACAAGCTAACTCTTCAAATGGCTTAACCTTCGATGTGTATTATAGGCTAAGCACACTTTAGTCAAGACCGGGCCACTTGCGGCGTGATCCTCCGGCTGGCCAAAAAAACGAACACTACCAACCTACCTGCTTTCAAAGGGCTTTGCCCAAAGGTTTCGTGAGGAAGCTAAAAAGCTAATAAGCCGAAACGCTTAGCTTTTTGCTGGAACGACCTTCTTCACATATACAGCCCGCCGTTTACACCTATCACTTGGCCGGTAATATAGCCTGCCATATCACTCGCCAAAAATGCAACCACACTCGCGACCTCTTCCGGCCGACCCATTCGCCCCGCCGGAATGGCTGCAAGATGGCCTTTCCTAACATCTTCGTCAAGAGCGCGCGTCATGTCAGTGTCAATAAAACCGGGGGCGACAGCATTGACTCTAATGTTACGCGATGCCAATTCTTTGGCTAGAGACTTGGTCATGCCGATCAATGCCGCCTTGGACGAAACATAGGCAACTTGCCCCGCATTGCCCATTTGTCCGACCACTGAACTAATGTTAATAATAGCGCCGCTACGGGCTTTAATCATCAGCCGAGCTGCAGCCTGAGCGCTGAAAAAGGCCCCATCCAAATTAACCGCCAAGGTCTGGCGCCAGTCCTCCTCGCTAAATCGTATGAGCAGCGCATCACGTGAGATTCCGGCATTGTTAACCAGGATATCCAGCTTGCCATATTTTTGCTTAATAGTTTCAAAAGCGGCTTCCACTTCTTCACGCTTGGCCACATCAAAACAAACGGCCTCGGCCTTCTCGCAACCACAAAGCCGCACTGTTTCTTCCGCGTCGACGGCATTGTCCCCCATACTAACATAGTTAACCAGCACACGGGCTCCCAGGGAGGCAAACTCGACACAAATCGCTCTCCCGATTCCCCGCGAACCACCCGTGACTAAAGCTACTTTATCATCAAGTGACAAATTCATGGCTCTTCCTCCTTTTCGCCGCCGGCCCGCACATCAACCACGCTCGGTCGGCCAAGCCGACCCTGCTCAGTCTCAAGAGCCTGTAACCGGCCGCCACGTTTATTCTTCCGCCGGAACCTCGACCATCTGTTTGCCGCGATATTTACCACAAGACGGACAGATGCGATGTCTTAAGGTGGCTTCACCGCATTGAGGACAAATGATGGCATAGGTCCGCCTGAGACTTTGGTGCGCCCGGCGCATGCGAGATCTGGAACGAGAGGTTCTTTTCTTGGGAACTGCCATAAAAATTCACCCAGCAAATCAGCTAACCACCTGAAATCTTAACTGAAACAATGGTCTTAGGGCGGCTAACTCGTGTAGTCCGCTCTTCATATCATAAGGAACAATCTAGTACAACTCGGCCCCTTTTTCTCACTGCCCAACGGCAACATCCGGTTAGAGCACCGCCTCCAATAACTGGGCACCACAAGAGGCCCAGAACGCTGCTTGGCTAACTATTTTAGGAGACAACCCGCCAGACTCCGGCAGAGGCACATTTTTCTCCAAAACTGAAAAAGACTTGCCGTCTTTTCCATTAACCAGAAGCCATTGGCTTTCTACAACCACCTTGGAACCAGCGCACGTAGTCTGGACTAAACGCCCCTTCCATATTCTTTCACGCAGCAATCTGGCGTTAATTGCTTCGATGGGTTGAGGGAATTCGGTGCCAAGAAGCACGTGTGAAATACTCCCCACGGCCATCTCAGGCGACCAGCCGTAAAGCTCCTCCGCTTGCGCGTCCCAGCTCACAATCCTGCCGGAGATATCCCGCACTAATCGAGAACAATTTACAGTTTGCGAGGCATGGCGGCGCCCTACACTCAGCCAACCCTGGCTATAGTACCATTCGATTATTTCCCCCACTTCCTCCTCGATGCAACGTGTCGGCTGGTAACCGAGATGCTCCCGCGCTTTGGCAGTGTTAAAGGAACGGGCTTTGGTGAAAAAATCCACCCGCCGCCTATACAACGGAGGTTGCAGCTTAAATGGGCGGCATACCGCTTCGCATAGTGAACCCAGCCATTGCATGGGCTTCACCGGCAGATGCCGGCGTGGAACCGGCACGCCCAGCCGGCGGGCGATTATCTCCACAAGTTCACAAAGCGGCAAAGCGCGGGCCCCGGCAATAATATAAACCTCGTCATTTCTCTCATGGTGTTCCATGGCAAGCTCAAAAGCCTGAGCCAGATCGCGCACATCCACAAAATGCACCAAAGCATCACCAGCTCCAACATAAAAAAAACAACGCCTAGCGATCATCCTAAAGAGTTTTAGGGTACGCCTATCGCCCGGCCCCCACACCATGGCCGGCCGGATCACGACCCCTCGCAGGCGTCCCTCCTTGAAGAACCGGCGGGCTATCAGCTCACCTTGCAACTTGCTTTCTTGATAAACATCCCCGGGGTTATACGGTGTGTTCTCGTCAGCCGGCGGAAAAGCCACATGCCCCAAAACGCCGACTGTCGAGCAATGCACGAAGCGACCTACTTTAGCTCTCTCCGCCTGCTCCAAAAGCAAGCGTGTGCCTTGGACATTCACCGCAAAATAATCGGCCGGCGGCAAGCCGGCCTCACGGAAAACACCGGCAATATGATAGACGCCGAAAACGCCCTGCAGAGCCTTACACAGCGATTCGGCGTCGCATAAGTCACCCTGAACCACCTCAGCACCCTGGCTGGCAAGCGCCAACACGCTTTCCGGCCGGCGTACAAGCAGCCGAATTTTCTTTCCCTCCGTCAGAAGATGACGCGCTAACTCGCCCCCAATAAAGCCGGAGGCTCCAGTTATCAAATATGTCCGTCCATCTCCCATGACTAGAAAAACCTAATACTCCAAAAACGTTGCCAAGGCGGTTTGGCCGAGATCGTCACCTCTGATGCCCGGCAATTTCGTAACTCAATAAAAGTCACACCGTCCGCCGCCGGATAAGGGCTCATTTCACAAGCACTGCATTGCAAAAAAGCGAAATAATTAAACTTAACGACCGCCGGCTGCGCCACCACCTTAAGGGTGACCGAATTGCCGTCCTGAAGCAGTAATTCCCCCCGGCCTTTGAGAAAATAAGTATCATGGAAACCCTTCCATCGGAATATGGAAAAGCGTCCTACTTTTTGCACAACTTCAAACAACTCAGCACGTTTTTCATACCAGCGGCGCCAGAACCGATCGTGGGTAATTATGTACTGAACATTATAGAGATTCAAAAATTCCAATACGCCGGCTTCACCGCGTTTGCGCATCCTTTCCGGGATAATATCCGTGTAACGCCAGCAATCATGTTGATAGCGTGAAGCCATTAAAGGCTTTTTTGCAAAACTCGGTAACGGTGCCAGATGGCCGTTGCTTAGCTCATGCAACACGAAGCCGGCAAACATTATCCGGCCGCCGCCCTTAAGCCTCTGGAGAACATCACTCAACTCGTAAAGCACCGGCTCAGCAAAATGAAATCTTTCCGCCGCCTGGTTACCAGCTATTCGATAGACAGCCAAAGGAATAAGCATTAAAAGGCCGGCCGGCAGCCCCGCCGCCAAGCGCCGTAAGGCCCGGCCATCTGCGCCGCCATTTTGGAAAAGAAAAACGTGCTCCAGCGAGGCGCCGCAAGCAAGGGCCGCAAGCTGCGCTAAAGCCACTAACATGCGCCCCAGCTCCAAACCAGGCTTATAATCCGCGAACACCGTTCCCAACAGCAAAAGCCAGACCGCAGTCAGTCCATACGGGACAGGTCGGCGCAATACCAATAATCCGGGAATAAAAAAAACCACCACCAGCGGATAGAAGCAAACCGCCGCCTGGCGCAAGGCCGCCAACGGCTTAGCGGGCGACAAGCCTTTATTATGCAGGGCGGCGGAAGTCAAAGCCTCCGGCTCCGCAGCGGATTGATGACTCTCCACCCGGAGAAAATCAATCACCTTTGAGCTTTGCACAAAGACCGCTCCCCAAAGTGAATTGACAAAGATAAGTGCCGTCATCAACAATCCGATGCGCAAGCGCCTTTCTCTATGCCTCAGTTCCAGAGTTAAAAAAGCCAAAGCCGGCAACACCGCCACCAATGCCAGAGCCCAAAAGCTCATCAGCGTCACGCTCACTACCGTAGCGCCGACCGACAGCCAGGAGGGCCGGCCTGTATCCAGCAACTTGCTTATTAGGCCCATATTCAAGGGCAACAAGGCCGCAGCTAAGATAAAGCCGAGCGTGCCGTATACCAAAGCCCAGCGGTACCAAAGGAGCGAGCTGAACAAAGACAACAATCCCGCGGCTGCAGCACCTGTCCATTGCAGCCCATACAAACGCCCGCCAATCCAAGCGCTAAGCGGAGTCACAACAAACAGCAGGAGCACAACTACAACATTATAAATAACCGGCACGTCAAACAGATGAATCAGAGGCGCAAAAAGAAAATAGATATTGAGCACACCCGACGGGAAGAATTCTCGCGCTTCAACACCGCCGTTCCATTGCGGGTTATAAAAGGGGATGAAGGGAAAATTTTCCTTAAGCTGAATCAAGCGGTACAAAAATGCAGAATGATCGTCGGAGAAAAGCAAACGCCCTTGACTTGCCCAAAAAAAGCCGCTTATGCCAGCCGCCACCCCCGTCAACAGCAGCAAAGAAAACAATCGAGGCCAATATCGTCCCGGCAGAAACAAAAGCCCCGCCATACAAACAAGCAACGGAACCCAAAATGAGTTCAGGCCCGCCCGCCCGAAAGCAAAGGCGCCATAATGACTAGAGAGTAAAATCAGCACAGCCAGCGCCAAGCCCAATGGCTGAGGACGCATTAAAGCTAGGCGGTTGGAACTAAGGAAAAACGCCGCTACGCAGAGCGTAAATCCGGCCGTCAAAACCCAAACCGGCCTCAGCCCCGCTTGCCAGGGGCCGAAAGTAAAGATAAGCGGACCAAGAGCCACCGATATCAGACATAGACTAAGCCCGAACCAAAGTGCCTCGGCGGTCAAGGCTTCTTTTAATACAACGCGAGACTTCACCATGCCCTAAGCCGTAATCCCTTCTGCTGATTATAGCGGTCCCTAATAAAAATGTC
>Ga0129299_1002076_pt1 | contig 13357 bp, 13 predicted proteins | sample ConPoolayeCmetaG_FD_94477 | JGI IMG/M metagenome (GOLD analysis project Ga0129299, IMG submission 94477) | Hot spring microbial mat communities from California, USA to study Microbial Dark Matter (Phase II) - Cone Pool mat layer C metaG ... | reverse complement strand
TTATGTACCTATCAAAGACACAGTGCGGGGCTTCCGCATGATCCTGAACGGGGAGCTGGATGATGTGCCGGAGCAGTTTTTCTATATGGCAGGGCCTATTGAGGATGTGATCGGGCGCTATGAGAAGGGCCAGATGGACTAGGGCCTCAGACCCCAGCACGGCGAAGTAAGAGCGCCGTGCTGCCAGTAAGGTGACCTATGCCTCTTCGAGTTCAAATCATCACCCAGGAGCGGGAGCTGTGCGACCAGGAAGCAGATATGGTCCTTGCTCGTGGCGTGGATGGCGAGATGGGTATCTTACCTCGTCATGCGCCTTTAGTGACCGCGCTTGACTATGGTGAGGTGGTCGTGCGGCGCGGCGCTCTGGAAGAAATCTTTGCTGTGGGCGGCGGCGTCCTGCGTGTGGCGCATGACCATGTGATTATCCTGGCTGATTCGGCGGAACATGCAGAGGAGATCGACAGTGCGCGGGCTGAGGAAGCGCGTCGGCGTGCTGAAGCTATGATGGCCCAGGGGGTCCCGATCGATCCTGCCCAGGCTGCCGCGCTTGAGGCGGCCATCAAGCGGGCCGATTTGCGCCTCACTGTGGCCCGCAAGCGCACTCTGCGCCGCGGAGGAGGCGGTGTGCCCCTTGATACCGGCGGCGCAGAGCAGCCCTAGTGGGCTAGAAGCCGGCATCGCGCTACAATCATGCGCGATCCGCCGCCCAGGCGCTGATCGGTGCCTGGGCGATTTGTTTGCACCACTTGCGGAGGTAGCATGTTCTCGAGAAAACTGGGCATTGATCTCGGCACTGTCAACGTAACTATTGCCGAGCGGGAGCAAATCCTTCTGCACGAACCTAGCGCCGTTGCCATCACCATCGAAGAGGAAAAGATCGTTGCTATTGGCCAGGAAGCCCGTGAGATGTACGGGCGAACCCCGGAGTCGATTGAGGTCATGCGCCCTATGCGCGATGGCGTGATCGCTGACTACGAGGTGACGGAGGCCATGCTGCGTTACTTCGTGGACAAAGTGATGGGCGGAGTCCGGCTATTCAAGCCAACCCTGATGATGACGGTTCCCTATGGGGTCACCAGTGTGGAGCGTCGTGCAGTTCACGAGGCTGCTATTCAGGCAGGGGCGCGCGAAGCGCGGTTGATTCCTGAGCCACTGGCTGGCGCTATTGGTGCAGGGTTGCCCATCGATACACCAACAGGAAACATGCTGGTCAATCTTGGCGGTGGAACGAGCGAGGCGGCTGTCCTGGCCATGAATGGGATTGTGGCAGCCACATCGGAACGTGTCGGTGGGGTGCGGTTGGATGAAGCCATCATGAATTACGTCCGCAAAAAGTACAATCTGATCATTGGCGAGATGACAGCCGAACTGGCGAAAATCAACATCGGCGCTGCGATTGGCATTGGGGAAGAACTTCGCATGGACATCCAGGGTCGCGATCAGGTGGATGGACTCCCCAAGACGGTCACTATCAGCACGTCAGAGATAGTGGAATCCCTGGCTGAACCGCTCTCGTTGATTGCTGGTGTGGTCAAGCGAGTATTGGAGCGGACGCCCCCGGAACTGGCATCTGATATCATTGATCGGGGCATGGTGTTGACCGGGGGTACAGCTCTCTTGCGCGGTATTGATCAGTACCTAACACGGGAAACGCATGTTCCGGCCTTCCTAGCAGACGATCCGGTTGGCGCGACGGCGCTAGGGGCCAGCCGTGCCCTCGACCGGCTCGATGTGCTTCAACGCTCCATTCCAGATATGTAACCGTCCCTGCACTGTATGGCAAGCTCGGCCCGCGCCAGATACCACATAGCGCGGGCCGATACGCTTGCCCCGGAACGATTTGTTGGCCCAGGTTACTCGAGGTAGTACACCATACGCTGAAGGTGGAGCACCGGATCGATGTACTGCACGCGAACTGAAGCTGGCACAGACAGGGCAATCGGCGCGTAGTTGAGGATCGCCCGGACTCCTGCCTCAACCAACTCATCGGCTACCGCCTGCGCCGCCCCTGCTGGTGTGGTGATCATTGCCACCTCAACCCGATCAGCCCTGAGCACGGCCCTCATGCCATCAACAGCCAGGATTTCGAGGTTCCCGATGATCTGCCCGATCTTGTTGGGGTCGCGGTCGAATAAGTGGGTTATGCGAAACCCCCGATGAGCAAAGCCTCCGTAGTTGGCAAGGGCACGCCCCAGGTCGCCGATCCCAACTAGGGCGACCTTCCATTCGCGATCCACGTGAAGAATGCGTTGCAGTTCGGCGCTCAGGGAGGCGATGTTATATCCAGTCCCCTGCTTGCCAAACTCGCCAAAGTGGGATAGGTCTTTGCGAATCTGCGCCGAGCTAATACCAAGCTGACGTCCTAGTTCATGCGAGGATGTTATTTCCTGCCCTTCTTGCCGGAGGTGAGTCAGTGCTCGAAGATAAATGGGCAACCGACCGATCACGATGTCAGGGATATCGGATCGAGCCATGCACATGTTCCTTCCTAAGGAGGTGGATGGCAAAGCGCTTGGCTGTGGACAAGTACACGAGCCATCTTATCATAAGACCTATACACCAGCAAACTATATTGCCCCGCACGCTCTATCCTACCCTCCTACTTGAGCCTGGCCGTTGACATTCATGGTGGGCAAGACTATCATCAAGGTAGCCTTCCTGTTACTTCGGAACGTTTAGTATGGACGAAAACTTACAGGCAGTGCGGGATAGTGTCATTCGTGGTCTGGGGCAGCTCTCGGACTTCTTCGGTTTCAGCCCGGTCATGGGGCATCTCTATGGCGCCCTCCTGATGAGTCCTCGCCCCCTGTCGCTTGACGAGCTTGAAGACATCGTTGCCAAGTCCAAAGCCAGTGTCAGTATGAATATGCGTGCGCTTGAACGCTGGAATATGGTGCGAGAGGTGTGGGTAAAGGGCGACCGTCGGAAGTACTACGAGGCAGAAAGCGACCTGTGGAAGATTGTTGCGTCGATTCTGGAAAGCCGTGAGCGGCGCGAAGTTGGAACTGCCCTAACCGTGCTGGACGAAAATGCCAGGCGGCTCAAAGAGGTGCAGCCCGCTCTGAATGAAGAAGAGCGCGCTCTGGCTGAACACTATCTGGAGCGCGTTCAGCAGATGCAGGCTTTCTTCCGCTTTGCACAGTTAGCCTTGGAGCTGTTGCTGACACGGGGTGAGCCGCCCGCGCTCGATGAGATTGCGTCCGTCTATTCGACCGAGCCAAAAGACCGCCGGTGAATCAGTGGCTCAAGCTTTGCCAAAGCGTTGCCAGAATCGTTGACGCTGGGTTGTAGCCACTATATACTCAATTTAGAAAGTTCTAAAAGGAACGAAAAGGCGTTGCTTCGCCTTTCTTCATAAAAGGAAAGAGGCCGATGAACCTCGAACAAGCGTTGAGCGCGACGGATGACCTGATGCTCGAAACGGTACGTAGTGATGTGGCGGTCTTGCAAGAGGCCAGCCGCCACATTATTGGCGCGGGCGGCAAACGATTCCGGCCACGTCTACTGTTCCTTGCTTACCAGGCAGCGGGAGGGACGGACCTGGCACGGTGCGTTCCGGTCGCCGCGGCCATCGAGATGGTTCATACTGCTACCCTTGTTCATGATGACATCAACGATCATGGGAAGATGCGTCGGGGACGGGTGACGATTAACGAGCGATGGGGTCGAACGTTTGCTTTGCTGACTGGGGACTTCATGTTCACCAAGGTCTACTCATTGATGGCTCCGTATGGTGATCTGAATGTCACTTTTGCGGAAGCGACCGTCGCCCTTGTCGAGGGAGAGACATTGCAGGCAGAGGCGGCCAGGAACGATACGCTGAGTCGCCAGGTTTATCAACAGATCGTGGCGAAAAAGACGGCTTCCCTCTTTCGGGCTGCCGCGATGCTGGGAGCGCAGATGGCAGGGGCAGATCGGCGGGTGGTGGATGCGCTTGGCGAGTATGGATTCTTCCTTGGGTTAGCATTCCAGATTGTGGATGACCTTTTGGATCTGACTGGTGACCCGCGCCTGATGGGAAAACCAGCTCAGGTTGACTTGGCTCAACGAAAAGGCGTCGCTACCGCTGTCACGCGCCGCGAGAATGGCTCTTCTAAGGGTGAAGGGAGCATCGCGATTGCTCAATTGGGGGCGGAGACCGATCCCTTCCTTGAGACCAAGCGACGACTGATTGAGGGTGGGGCAGTAGAGGAGGGGCGTGCGATGGCGAGCGTGCTCGCAGGTCAGGCATCTGCTGCCCTGATGCACCTCCCGCCTAGCCCAGCGGTTGACGAATTGCGGGCTTTGATCGGCGCGGTGGTGGAGCGCGATCACTAGATCGTGTTGACATTTGTACATGGGGTGGAGGCCAGTTTCAGCCATTAATGCCGGCGCAACCTAACTGCTTTGCACTGAGCTACCGATTGACCTTTGATAGCACGCGCGGTATGCTCTGCGCGCCATGTTTTTGGATGAAGCGGTTATCTACGTTAAGAGCGGCGACGGAGGGGCGGGAGTCGTCCGGTTTCGCCGTGAGAAGTACGTCCCCTTTGGCGGGCCTGCTGGGGGTGACGGCGGGCGCGGGGGGGACGTGGTCCTGATCGTTAACCCTCACCTCAACACACTATCCCATTTTCAGCACAAGAATTCGTTTCTGGCACAGCCAGGCTCACCAGGCGGTAGCTCCCAGATGACTGGGGCGTCGGGTGAGACTCTCGAGGTCGAGGTGCCTCCTGGGACCACTGTGTGGGACGATCGCACCGGCGAACTCATCGCCGATCTCACACGCCCAGGTCAGCGGGTGGTCGTGGCGGTTGGAGGGCGTGGTGGGCGTGGAAACGCACGCTTCAAGTCTTCCACAAACCAGGCTCCCCGTATGGCTGAGAAGGGCGAGCCTGGTCAGGAACGTTGGCTTAGGTTAGAGCTTAAGCTACTTGCGGATGTGGGGATCGTCGGTGTGCCTAATGCAGGCAAGTCGACCCTTCTCTCCGTAGTCACCCAGGCACGACCAAAGATTGCGCCATACCCCTTCACCACCCTGACTCCCAATCTGGGAGTAGCTATCCTAGGAGACCGTGAGGTTGTGCTGGCCGATATCCCTGGATTAGTGGAAGGTGCACATGCCGGTGTGGGGTTGGGGCACAGCTTCTTGCGGCATGTGCAGCGCACTCGCTTGCTGCTACACTTGCTTGATGGTGCAGGCGAGGATCCCATCGCAGATTTTGTTCAGACGAATGCAGAGCTAGCGCTGTTTGACCAGGCGTTGGTTCATAAGCCTCAGATCGTTGTCCTGACCAAGCTGGATTTGCCACAGGCGCAGGCTCACCTGAACGCTGTGCGGGCCTACGTAGAGGAACATGCTTTGCCATTTGCATCGATCTCAGCCGCCACCCATATGGGCATCCAGGAGCTTATGGGGCTGGTTGCCCGCACGCTCGCGGAATTGCCTGAACCGCCGCCTCCCGAAGAAGTGCCCCTCTTCCACCCCGAGTGGGAGGACGACCTTTTCCAGATCGTGCGTGAGGTTGACGCCTATCGGGTAGTCGGCAAGCGGATCGAACGGGCAGCAGATATGACCTATTGGGAATACGACGAAGCCCTGGTGCGCTTTCATCGCATTTTGACGGCACTTGGCATCGCGGATGCTCTGCGCGAGGCTGGCATCAAGCCTGGCGATACAGTACGCATCGGCCATCACGAATTGGAGTGGGTGGAGTGATGCGCATCGGTGTATTGGGGGGAACCTTCGACCCACCACACTATGGACATTTGATCCTGGCAGAGCAGGCCCGCGACCAGCTTGCGTTGGACAGTGTGCTATGGGTTCCCGCTGCTGATCCCCCCCATAAGCAGGGAGTGGCCATCACTCCGGTCGAGGCGAGGTTGGCCATGTTGCGTCTTGCTCTGACAGGGAACCCTGCGTTCGCTATTTCACGGGCGGATATAGACCGCCCCGGGCCACACTATAGCGTTGACATGCTGAGGCTGCTGTTGGAGCAACATCCTGAAAGCGAGCTATTCTTCTTGCTGGGCGAGGATTCCCTGCGCGACCTTCCCACCTGGCATCAACCCGCACAACTGGCGCAGTTGGCGACTCTGGTGGTGATGAGGCGGCCTGGCCTGGAGTATGACCTCAGTGTAATTGAGCGCTCGGTGCCGGGGCTACAACAGCGATTGTGCTTCCTGGAAATGCCGTACGTCAACATATCTGGGCTTGACATTCGCCAGCGGTTGAGGGCCAATAGATCGGTCCGCTACTTGCTTCCCGATTCCGTCATCGGCTACATCCACCTTCACAAGTTGTATCGCCCTCTAGCAGCAGGTGAGCGTGAATGCTGAGACGCTTTTCTGCGTGGCTCGCGTATGCTCTGTGCGTGGTCGCCCTGATAGGGCTATCTGGCTGTTTAGATAGCGAGGCAGAAGGGGCAGCACTATCCACTCCTGCCACCGCCTTACCGCCCGTCACTCGATCAGCCGTGGAGCGTGTGGATCCCCATCAGACGCCGATCCCCCCGCCTGTGACCCGTTCTGCCCTGTTGGATATTCGGGAGCGCGGGCTGCTCCGGGCAGGTGTGCTCTACAGCTACCCTCCTTTTGGCTTTCTGACGCACGATGGCACTGTTCAAGGTTATGAAGCTGAGCTGATGCGACGCATAGCAGAGCAATGGGGTGTCCAGGTCGAGTTTGTCCAGGTCACCCGGCAAACCCGCTTGCCCATGCTTAACAGAGGGCAGATTGATGTCATTGCAGCAGCGATGCCGCATCGGCGTGAGCTGGAAGCGATGGTGGAATTCTCCGATACGACCTTTCGTAGCGGGTATGTTGCCCTTGTCATGACATCCTCTGGCATCTCATCACCAGCCCAGATCGGCGAGGGAGTCATCGGGGTTCTGGGAACGGATAGCCAGACAGTATGGAATATCTATGCCAACCGTGTGGGGGTGGCTCCACTTGTCGAGGTTTACAGCAGCCTCCGGGAGGCCGAGGCCGATCTGCAGGCGGGCACGATCCGTGCCATTGTGGGACGCCGCGAGCAGATGATGCTCGCCGCCTCCGCCGTTGCTGGTTCGAGTATCCTGGGCGAGTTCATCCTGATGGAACCGTACGCTTTTGCTGTACGCCGAGGCGATACGCCACTGCGGGACATGATCAATCTCACCCTGCAAAACATCGCCACTGAAGGCGGCCTGGGAGAGCTTTTTACCGCCTCCTTTTACGGTTACGCAGCCGATCTTTTTCCCACCCTGCCCGGGGATCCGCTATATGACTTCCAGACGTTTCCCGCTGAAATTCCCCCCGTGGAGTCGGTGGTGGATCGTATCCGGCGGGGGGAACCGATCCGGGTCGCTGGCTTGAGTCTCACCGCCGATCCTCAGCCATTTGACAGCCAACCTATCATTGACGGCTATAATCGCGCAGTCGTGAATGAGATGACCCGTCGCTGGAACGTGCCCATCGTCGAATCCCCTGACAGCGTAGGCACAGCAGGGTTGGCATTGCTTCAGGCGGGGCAGGTGGACTTGGTCGTAGGGGTTCGCCCGGAGCGCTCTTTGGTCGGGGTGGTGGCCTTCAGCCAAGCGTATTACTCGCGTGGCCTGCGCCTGATTCACATGGATGATGTCACCGTTTACGGGATAGGCGATCTCGAGTTCAGGCCATCCCTGGCGGCTCCGCCCGTTGAAGTTAGTGAGGATATTATCCGGGATAACAACAGCGCACCCGATGTGCGAGTGACGGAGTCGTTTGAGGACGCTTTATCCGCTCTGAGTAGCCGGAGCGTTTACGCAGTAGTTGGCGATGAATATGCCCTAGTCTTGATGGCGCAGACCGATGACAAGATCGAGATTGATGATCGACGGTATCGCCCCGCCAATTACGCAATGGCTCTAGGGCGGTTTGACCCCCCCTTCCTGTCGTTGGTGAACTTTACCTTGCAAGATATGGCTCTGGATGGAACACTCGACCGGCTCAGGCAGGAGTATTTTAGTCCGTACCTGCCTATTGGTGGCACATTGGAGCCATTCTCCATCGAAGTATGGCCCGGCGATGGGAGCTTTCTCGGTGTGGGGCAGTAAATCGGGGTAGGGGGCAGTGGCCCTACGTTCCTAAACCGGTGAAATGTACAGTCACGATCTGGTAGGGAGCTGCATCGAAGCTCGTCGTCCGGCGGCCTCGGCCCGCTTTCAGCCGGATTCCCAGCGGCGTCTCGTCCATCCGAACTAACTCCGCCTGCCTGAACGGAAAAGCAAGCTCCAGCGTCACGCGAAGCGCCGAAGGATACACATTGTAGCCTCTCACGATCAGCCCATCTGTGTTGTCGGCTGCTTTGACTGCGGTGATGACAAACGCAGGCTGATCAGAGCGAACCAAGCTTGCCGACAGCGGAAGGGCGCCTGTGCGCCTCGCTGCCTGGATGGCATGCAAGGGGGTTTGGAATGCCCAGGCCTGACGCCAGGCAGGTAATGGATCAGGGCCGTGTGGGATGACGCTATAGGCGAATGCATACTCGCCTAAGCACTGTGCCTCTGGAATCTCCAGCAACGGCCCGGGCATCTGAAGGCGATTTGGCAAATCATCCCGCCCCATCCAGCCGACACAACGCAGCAGGGTTAGTGCCACTTCACACCCCTGCGGAGTCGCATACACGGCGACTTCGGGAAGACCGCGGTTGGCGATGGTGAGACCTGAGTCGTCACCCAGCACCGTCACAAAGGCCCGCTGTGGCTTCTGGCTTGCAGGCTGTTCGGCCCAATCAAGGGTCTCTTGGGCATCAGGCAGTGCGAGGGGGCGTTGCAGCACCTCAAAATGGCCATCGTAGAATGCTTCCTGGGCGTAAATGCCCGTTGGGAAGTGTACTGAGAATCGATGGTCGCGCGCTGTATTGGCAACAATGACCTCTATATCGAGGCGAGGGAGTCCACGCTTGAGCCGGTAGGTTGTCCATACCGATACCGGCACAAACTGGGCAGTGAGTGGAAGCCTTGCCATGCGATCTTCGGTGAGAGTCAACGGAAGGCGGAAGATTTGGAGGATATGTAACGATTGCTCTGCCAGCCCTATGTGGCGCTCTGGGTGCAAGGGGGTGTTGGTCGGCACGCTGATGATAGTGTCCCGCTCGGGCGGAGCGTAGAGATAGGCATCCCCGCGGTCACCCCCATCCACATAGCGATTCAGCCCGCTGAAAGTACGCCCTGATCGCTTGTCAAACAGGGCAATGGTCCCATCTGCTACATCTAGTTCTGCACCTAGATACTCGTTCTCGATGCTGCTCCCATCGTCTGTCGTTGGAGTGGGGGGTTCGGACAAGCCTGGTTGGAGGACGTAGGTTCTGTAGCCGAAGGGCGGGACATCCTGAGCCGCAAAGCGCACGGCTATTCGATGACTGCTTTCGGAGCTGGGTGTAGACTCGGCAGGTATATTCAGTGTCTCAACTGCTTGTTCTGTGCCTGCATCATCTACCAGGTGAATGCCCTTCCATCTATCTGCCACGTCGATTTCAACCACTATCACATCTGTTTGAGGTTGATCACATGCGTTAAAGACGACGATAGGTACAGCCTCACCTGGGCTTGATAGGGGGGTGGCGTCAACATTGGCAGCCAGGTATTGCAGGCTCTGTTGTACCATCTTGCCTGCAATCTGCTCGGCTTGATCGAAACGAACGCGAGTCTCCACCTGCGCCCGGTCATCACTGGCGCCGGAGATGGCGGAAAACGAGTGGTTTTGGAGCAGAAGCCGCCAGGCTACCTGCAGAATCTGTGCGTGATTACGAAGATATCCCGGAGGCCGACCACGGTTGTTGGCTGGCCAACCGGCCTCCAAGATACTCACCCAGGCGCCAAAAGGCTCGGCCCATCGTTCCAACAAGGTCTCTGTGGCATGGTTTCGCTGCTTGAGCCATATGCGTGTGCTAAGGATACCTGGTGAGAGAGGCTGCCAATGCGGCGAGTCAAGTTCCCCTAAGATGGTTGTGAGTTCAGACTGTCGCTCAGACAGACTGTCAGCGAACCCAGTCAGGTTGCTGACTACGACCTCCGCATGGTGCAAGGCATCGCGAGTCTGCTCTGCTAGCCGGGCGGAGCTTGCTGCCTCATACTCATCGGGCAGGGCAACCAGGATGGCGACGGAGCCGCTCGCTCGGGCGTTCTTCAAGAGAGTGGCGATTCGCTGAGCCTCCGCCCCTAACTTGTAATCATCTCTCCCGAACTCATCCTCATTATCTGTTAATAGACAGATAGGCAGCAGCAGGATACCACTCCCGTCAGGCGCCTCCCACCTCAGTGTGGATAGGGGTATATCGGGTAGATGGCTGGCGATAGCGGTGCTGATACCAAAACCACGCAGTATCTGTGGCATTTGCGCAATATGGCCCCCTCGCGTGTCAAGACAGCCCACATTGAGTCGCCCGCCAAAGCGAGTCGCCATGACACTGCCAAAGGTCAGGTTGCGTACCAGGGCTTCCGGGCTTGACAGGAATTCGGCAGGACGCACATACCAGGGGCCGATCTCGATCTGGCCGCTTTGAATCAGCGTCGCCAGTGATTCCGCCTGTTGTGGGCGAATCTCCAGGTAATCCTCCAGCAAGATAGTCTGCCCGCCGAGCAGCAGACTGCCGCCACCAGGCTTCGCTGCGAGACCCTCGATTAGCCTATCTAGGGCAGCCACAAGTCCCAGCCGGCTCTCCTGAAAGGGCTGGTAGCCTGTGCGATCCCATCGCGCCACGGGCACGATGTGCAGTTGCAGCCGACGACGAGGCATGGGGTCTATGCGTTACCGCTCGTCTCGGACGAGTCGGGTGCTGAGGGTGTTGCTCTGGGCAGGGCGTGTTTAAGCTGCTGGATAGTGACCTTGTTCGCCCGTCGGCAGCGTGGACACTCAATGGTATAGTGCTCGGAGCCAGGCTTGAGCGTATCGAGGGCTGCCTGCACTGCCTCGGGATTGAGTGACCAACTCCAGTGGCACTTGAAGCAAGTTATCTTGAGCATGTTCCGCTCCTTAGAGGGTCAATTCAAAGCCCTGGACCGGCCCAGCGAAGTCGGTGATGTGCTTGGAGGCTGATCGGCAGACAGGGCGATCCCAATGCCGGTCAACAATACAGCTCCACCTGCAACCTGGAGCAGCCCCGGCCATTCACCCAGCAGCGCTATTGCCAGCAGTGTTGAACCAACCGGCTCTCCCAAGGTAATTACCCCCACCAATGAGGCAGGTAGATGCCGCAGTGCGTAGTTGGCCGCACTGTGACCGATCAGTTGAGGAATGAGACCCAATGCCAACATATATAGCATGGCACTTTGAGTATAGCCGGTGAATCGCAACCCGCTGACCAGCGCCCAGGCAGTCAGGAAGATGGCAGCGATGCCATACACCAGCCACACATACGCAACGAATCGGAGCTTGGCTCGAATGTGGCGGCCAATCATCAGGTAGGCAGCCCAGAAGATAGCCCCCATGAGTGCTAGGGCGTCCCCCCATGGGGTCAGGCTCCGCGACCCGTGCCAGTCGGCCAGACCGACTACGATCCCGCCCGCCACCGCGACCGCAATACCCAGCCAGGTCGATCGCGACGTCTTTTCTCGAAGGAACAGGGGAGCGGCCAAGGCGATCCACACAGGTGTCGTCGTGACCAGCACCACCGAGCTGATCACCGACGTGTGATCCAGAGAGGTGATCCAGGCCATGAAGTGCAGAGCCAGGCAAAGCCCGCTGAGACAAAGAATATAAAGCTCCCTACGCCCCAACTGGCTGTACTCGTGCCATACGCGCTGGCTCACCGCGACGATAGATAGGGCTAGGGTGGCGATCAGTAGCCTGTATGCGGCAATGATGAGAGGCGGTGCTCCTTCAGCACGCGCCAATCGGATAAAGACCGAGGCGCTCGACATCGCCAGCACACCGGCAACCACAGTAAATCCAAGCCTGAGGGAGGGCTTCAATGGGTTTCCTTAAAAGGCGCTTCGCCGCCTCCGGGGGCACATGCAGGAGGTCTCCGCCATGCTTGACTTCTCAGATCAAGGTAGCTACAATCACCTCGCAACCAGCTAAGGGACGCATCGATCTTAGCATTGGTCGCATTGATGGTCAATGACGGTAGTTAGCCAAACCCCCTCTCGTTTCCAAATGCTCTGTGAGGAGGCATCTGAATGGGTCATGAACTTCCCCCGTTGCCATACGATTACAATGCACTGGAGCCGTACATCGACGAGCAGACGATGCGGATCCATCATGATAAGCACCATCAAGCCTACGTGACCAACCTCAATGCAGCGCTGGAAAACTACCCCGAACTGGCTGGTAAGGCTGTTGAAGAACTGTTGAGGAACCTCGAACTCATCCCTGAGGGGATTCGGACGGCAGTGCGGAACAATGGCGGCGGTCATGCCAATCACACCATGTTCTGGTTGTGGATGAAGCCCAACGGTGGCGGCGAACCGACCGGGGCACTCGCAGAGGCTATTGGAGCGGCTTTTGGATCGTTCGCGGAGTTCAAAGATGGGTTCTCTAAGGCGGCTCTGACCCGCTTTGGCAGCGGGTGGGCATGGCTCAGTGTGGATCAAAAAGGCGGACTGGTCATCAGCAGCACACCCAACCAGGATACGCCGCTATCGGAAGGCATGGTTCCTATTCTGGGCCTTGATGTCTGGGAACATGCGTATTACCTCAAGTACCAGAATCGCCGCGCGGATTACATCGAAGCATGGTGGAGCGTTGTCAATTGGGATGAGGTCGCCAGACGATATGCAGAAGCGCGATAACGTGCTTGGCTAACCTATTCACATTGACTCTGCCCAACAGGAGAATACTCTCATGACGCACATCATTACCAGTCTGTGCCTACGCGATGGGGCGTGCAAGGAAGTGTGCCCAGTTGAGTGCATCGTTGGAGGTCAGCCAGAATCGGAGTGGCCCTGGTTCTACATTGACCCCGACACCTGTATTGATTGCGGTGCGTGCATCCCGGAATGCCCCTATGAGGCGATCTTTATCGAGGAGGAAGTTCCAGCCAGCTACGAGATGAAGGCGGGCCAGGAGCGCGTTCCACATGATACCAAGCAGCGTGTTAAGGCCGCTGGCGGCGAGGTAGTTGATCTGACCAAGGACATCCAGTTCAACTACGACTTCTTTCAAAAAGGACCCGGCTACGACGCTCTGGAATGATCACTTGGCCGGCTTTAGCATTCGCTGGGACAGGAGCAGCGGTGGGCTGCTCCTTCTGTTTAGATGACTAAGGAGGCAGCGAAGTGGTCGAATGGCGAACTGAGAAGGACTCGCTGGGGGAACTACAGGTTCCCGCCCAGGCATTGTACGCCGCCCAAACTCAGCGTGCTGTTGAGAACTTTCCCATCTCTGGGCTGAAGCAGTATCGTGCGTTCATCTGGGC
>Ga0129299_1002074_pt1 | contig 13358 bp, 10 predicted proteins | sample ConPoolayeCmetaG_FD_94477 | JGI IMG/M metagenome (GOLD analysis project Ga0129299, IMG submission 94477) | Hot spring microbial mat communities from California, USA to study Microbial Dark Matter (Phase II) - Cone Pool mat layer C metaG ... | reverse complement strand
GCATTCTTTCGCGGCGATACAATAAACCACCGATGTAGGCGGATACACACAGATGCAGCGCCGTTGCGGAATTGTTATATGTTAACGCCTGACCCCATGCGGCCTTTGCGCGGTGCGGTGCGGCGCTGTGCGCGGTGCGGTTGGGAAATTGTTATATGTTAACGCCTGACCCCGTGCCGGGCTCGGCGCCGTCCTGTGCGGCGCTGTGCGCGGTGCTGTGCGGCGCTCTGCGCGGTGCGGTTGGGAAATTGTTATATGTTAACGCCTGACCCCGTGCCGGGCTCGGTGCCGTGCTGTGCGGCGCTTTACTCGGTGCGGTTGGGAAAATGTGCGGTGCTCTGCGCGGTGCGGTTGGGAAATTGTTATATGTTAACGCCTGACCCCGTGCGGCCGTTGTATGCTGTTTCGACACCGATAGCGATGGCGATAGCGATGACAAGAATCAAGGGTTGCCTTCCCATCAAGATTAAAATTTTGCCATACGGCGGGTTTATTGACAGTTTACGGTTGTTTTGTTACAATCCGAAAGAGTACAATAGAAAAAATGATTTTCGGAATTGGCATAGATTGTATTGAAGTGGCGCGAGTCGAGGCGAATGTACGGGACGATGGTGCGTTTGTGGCGAAGGTGTTTACACCGGCGGAACGGGCGTATTGCACCGCGCGGCATCACCCGGCGCAGCATTTTGCGGCACGGTTTGCGGCGAAAGAAGCATTGTTTAAGGCGCTGGGAACAGGGTGGAGCGGAGGGATGGCGTGGCAGGAGACCGAGATAGACCATGACGCGAACGGGCGACCGCGGCTGAAAGTGAGCGGGGCGGTGGCGGACTATGTTGCGCGGCAGGGGGTTACGCGCATGCATGTGTCGCTGACGCATGTGCGTGAAATTGCCTGCGCGGTTGTGGTGTTGGAAACAGACGGCGTTTAACAGGAGGAGAGAAGGCATGAGGACACGGGCAGAGTATTATGCGACGTTAGACAGCGAGATGCGGCAGCTTGAGCAGGCGGGGACGTACAAGCATTTGAGGTATTTGACAACGCCGATGGATGCGTGGGTAGAGATGGAAGGATATGGGCGGGTGCTGGTATTGTCGTCGAACAATTATCTTGGGCTGGCCAATCATCCGGAAGTGGTGGCGGCGGGGAAACGCGGGCTGGAGCACTATGGAGCGGGGACGGCGTCGGTGCGGTTTATATGCGGGACATTTGCGATTCACCGGGAACTTGAGGAGGCGCTGGCGGCGCTAGTGGGGGCGGAAGCGGCACTGACGTTTGTTTCGTGCTGGAACGCCAATGAAGGTGTGATTCCCACGGTGGTGGGGGCTGACGGGGTGGTGATTTCAGATGAATTAAATCATGCGAGCATCATTGACGGCTGCCGGCTGATTGCGAAGAGCGCAAAGAAATGTGTGTACCGGCACAGTGACATGGCAGATTTGGAAGAGCGGCTGCGGGAACACAAGGACGCGCCGATGCAGCTGATTGTAACTGATGGGGTGTTCAGCATGGAAGGCGATGTGTGCAAATTGCCGGAGATACTGGAGCTGGGGCGGAAATATGAAGCGTTGGTGATGGTGGATGACAGCCATGCGACGGGCGTGCTGGGAGCGACAGGGCGTGGGACGGCGGAACATTATGGAGTACTTGGGGAAGTGGATATTATCACGAGTACGCTGGGAAAGGCGCTGGGGGGGGCGGCGGGCGGGTTTGTGGCGGCGAAGCGGCCGGTGATAGAAGCGTGTGTGCAACGGGCGCGGCCGCAGTTGTTTTCCAACGCACTGCCGCCGACGGTAGCGGCATCGGCGCTGGAGGCGGTGCGGGTGTTGCAGCGCGAACCGGAACGCGTGAAACGCGTGCACGAAAAAACACGCTGGTTCCGGAGGAAATTGGAGGAGGCGGGCTTTAAGCCGCTGCCGGGGGAGAGCGCGATCATACCGATCATTGTTGGCGAAACGGCGAAGGCGATAGCAATGAGCGCAGCGCTGTTGCAGGAAGGGGTGTTTGTAACGGGGTTTGGGTTCCCGGTAGTGCCGGAGGGGGTGGCGCGGATTCGCTGTCAGATTTCTGATGCGCTGAGTTACGAAGATTTGGAGCATGCGCTGCGGGCGTTTGCGGCGGTGGGCAAGCGGTTTGTGACGTGAGGGAGGTGGGAAGTAAGAGTGAAGAATGCAGAGGGAAGAATGGAGAGTGAAGAATGCGGAAGAAAGAATGCAGAGGGAAGAATGCAGAGGGAAGAATGGAGAGTGAAGAATGCAGAAGAAAGAATGCAGAACCAAACAGCAGGAGTCGCGCACGTGAGCAAGCACAAGAACGTGGCTACGCCACAGAGAAAACTTACACCTGTTTCATTTGACCACGTTGTGGTGCGGGATGCGTTTTGGGCGCCGCGCATGGAGACGAACCGGCGGGTGACGATTCCGTTGGAGTTTGAGATATGCCGGACGACGAACCGGTGGCGGGCGTTTGACCCGGGCTGGAAACGCGGAGACAAGACGGCGCGGCACCGCTTTTGGGATTCGGACGTGGCGAAGCTGCTTGAAGCGGCGGCGTATGAAGTGGCGCGCAGTAATGATGCGCGGGTACGCCGGCTCTTGCAGACGGCGGTGGCGCAGGTATTAAAGGCAGCGCAGCCGGATGGTTATTTAAACACATACTACAGTTTTGCCGAGCCAGAGCTGCGCTTCAAGAATTTGCGCGATAACCATGAACTGTATTGCGCAGGACATTTGATGGAAGCCGCGGTGGCACATTATTACGCCACGGGGGACCCGGAATTTTTGCGGGCAATGGAGCGGTATGCAGCGTTGATAAAGAAAACGTTTGGGCGGGGGCGCGGGCAGAAGCGCGGCTATTGCGGGCATCAGGAGATAGAATTGGCGCTGGTGAAATTGTATCGTGCCACCGGGGAGCGCGCGTGGCTTGATTTGGCGAAGTATTTTCTGGACGAGCGCGGGAGGCAGCCACATTACTTTGACAAAGAAGCACGGGAACGCGGGGAAGATCCGAAAAAATGGTATTTCAAGACCTACGCGTATTTACAGGCACATCAGCCGGTGCGTGAGCAGAAGGAGGCGGTGGGACATGCCGTGCGGTGTTTATACATGTTGTGCGCGATGGCAGACGTGGCGGCAGAGACGGGCGACCGCGGGCTGCTGGCGGCGTGCAAGCGGTTGTGGCGCAGCATATGTGAGCGGCGGATGTTGCTTACTGGGGGCGTGGGAACCAACCCGCACAATGAGGGGTTTACATTTGACTATGATCTGCCGGACGAAGGGGCGTATGCTGAGACGTGCGCAGCGATTGCAAATGTATTTTTTAACCACCGCATGCTGCAGATCACTGGCGAGAGCATGTATGCCGATGTCATGGAGCGCGCGTTGTATAACGGCGTGGCGAGCGGAGTCGCGCTGGACGGGAACCGTTTTTTCTACAGCAATCCGCTAGCCGTGCACGAGCCGCGGCCAGGCAGCGCATGCAAGGAGCATGGCGAGGTGTGGGACGGGCTGACCAATCACCGCAAGGCGTGGTTCGGCTGTGCATGCTGCCCGCCGAACATTGCGCGGTTGTATGCGTCACTGGGCGGGTACATTTACTCAACGGGTGCACGGGCATTGTATGTGCATTTGTATGTGGCGGGCGAAAGCGTCGTGGAGGTGGCGGGGCAGCGCGTGCGTGTGGAGCAAGCGACAAACTACCCGTGGGACGGGCACATTCGGATCACGATACATCCGGTGCACGCACTGAACTGCAGCGTGTGCCTGCGGATGCCGGGATGGTGCGATGATGCGGAATTGCGGGTGGCAGGACGCGCAGTGGATGTGCGGCGCGACGTGCGCAGTGCAAACGGGTATGTGCAGATTACACGCACGTGGCAGCCGGGAGATGAAATTGAAATGACGCTGGCCATGCCGGTGCGGCGAGTGTATGGCCATCCTGATGCGCGCCAGCTTGCGGGGCGAGTGGCGTTGCAACGCGGGCCGATTGTGTATTGTCTGGAAACGTGTGACAACGCAACCAATGTGCTGGATCAAATCGCCCTGCCGCGGACGGCGCCGCTGAAGGCCGTGCACAAGCCTGATGTACTGGGCGGTGTGACAGTGATAGAAGGCAGCGGATTGTTGTTACAGGGAGAGGGAGAGGAATTGTACCGGGCGCAAGCGCCGCGGAATGTGCCGGTGAAGTTTACCGCAGTGCCGTATTGTGTGTGGGACAACCGCGCGCCGGGGAGCATGCGGGTGTGGCTGAGAGAGGTGCAATAGGAATATGGAGAAAATGGACATGATGGATGGGACGGACGGGATGGAGGAATGAAGAGCCCTTTGGATCAAATGGCGATGCTGCGGCGTGGGCGCACGCGGCGCATATCGAGTTATGACCGGACAGGGGGGAACCACGACTGTATCAGCATTGGTGCAGGTGAAACAGTTACGCTGGCGGCAATCAAAGGCAGCGGGACGATCCGGCACATCTGGTGCACGATGGATCATCCGGATGCGATGCACCGGCGCAACATGGTGCTGCGTATGTATTGGGATGGAGCGGGATGGCCGTCGGTGGAATGCCCGATAGGAGATTTTTTCGGGCAAGGGTGGGGTGCACATTACAACTGGCGGTCGTTGGGATTGTGCGCGGCGCCGAAAGACGGACGGGCGCTGAATTGCTATCTGCCGATGCCGTTTGAGTGCGGGGCGCAGATTGAGGTGTGGAACGACTCGGAACAAGCGTGCCGCGCATTTTATTACATGATAGATTACGAAGAAGGCGACGTGGAAAAGACACACGGGCGGTTTCATGCCAATTGGCACCGCCGGGTGCACCATCCGGCAGTGGGATGTGAAAGCCAGCTTGACAGCGGGCGCGTGTGGCCGCCGAATGTGTCTGATGCGGAGAATCATGTTATTCTTGACACACGCGGGCGGGGCCAGTACATCGGCGTCAACTACTACACGGACAGCCCGACGCCACTGTGGTATGGCGAAGGTGACGACATGTGGTTTATTGACGGGGAGGCCTGGCCACCGTCATTACACGGCACAGGCACGGAAGATTACTTCAACACGGCGTGGGGGCCGAACGAGCGGTATGAGCATCTGTATTTTGGCGCAGCGCGGATCACTGAAGGGCAGCGTGGGTGGCTGGGGCGCACGCATGTGTACCGGTTTCACGTTGAGGAGCCAATATATTACTCAAAATCATTGCGCGGGAGCGTTGAGATTGGGCATGCGAATCTGCTGTGCGCCGATGTGATCACGGTGGCGTACTGGTATCAGGTACCGGTTGTGCGCGCCACGCCCGTGCCGCCGCGGGAGGGGCGGCAGAACATGCCGCCGATTGGGCCGGTTGAACTGCACCGCTGGCGCGAAGCGTTTCGCGCGGCGCACAGGCGGGATGTATGGGGGCATGAAGGCTTGCCGCGTGGGATGCAGCGGGAGATAGACCGGCGCGTGCGCGCCAGACGATCAGGGCGTTAGCAACGACATATTGCGCCATTGGTCGCGAAATTCGAGGGTGGATTCTTCCCCGAGCAAGGCCAGGCGGTAGGTGCGCACGACGATGCGCTGGCGGGGATCAACCCAGATGGTGCGGCGCACGGCACGGCGGGCATTGGTAAGTTCATCGCGGGCGAGGGCGGCGCGCGCGGCGGGGCGCAAGATGGCAGTTAACACATACAAATCGTTTTCGGTGCGGAAGGCAAAATCCCAATCGCGCACGTTGGCGAAGACACACACGCCGAGGAAATCTTCCCAGATAGTCTCGCCGGGCGCCATGGGGCGCAGATCATAATCGTTGCTGACGGGGAACCACACCTGCACCATGCCGTTGCTAACGAGTACGGTGTAGGGATAAGGATTTTTGACTTCCTTGAGCAGAACATCGGGCGCGCGAAAGATGATACGGACGTCGGACTTGACGACTTGAGTCAATCCGGGGACGCGGCGCAGAAGATTGACGTTGGCAACCATGGTAGTGGTGGTGGCGACATAGCTGCGGATGATGGCGAGGGTGTGATCAAGGAAGGAAGAGGAGGCGGCGGGCCGGGGGGCGGAATCAATGGAAATCTGCGGAGCGGCGGCGGCGGGCAGCACGCTGCCCAAGCATACCAGCGCCAGCGCGCAGCGGATCATGCGCGCACCTCGGGCATGGCGATCAAATCGAGAAACTCCTGGCGCGTGCGGGCATCACTTTTGAAGCGGCCTTCCATGGCGCTGGTGGTGGTGAAGGAATTGACTTTTTGCACGCCGCGCATGGCCATGCACAAGTGCATGGCTTCGCACACGACGCCGACGCCCATGGGGCGCAAATGTTCCATCAGGCAGCGTGCGATTTGCGCCGTCATGCGTTCTTGGAGTTGGAGGCGGCGGGAATAGATTTCAACAATGCGGGGTATTTTGCTGAGCCCGATGACGCGGCCTTTGGGCAGATAGCCGACATGTACGCGGCCAAAGAAGGGCAGGAGATGGTGCTCGCAGAGGCTAAAGAAATCGATGTGTTTGACGAGCACCATTTCATCATAGTCTTCTTCGAAGATCGCGCCGTTCAGTTCGCGTTCGATGTTGGCGGTGTAGCCGGCGGTGAGAAACTCGTATGCTTCGCGCATGCGGGCCGGGGTGTGGCGCAGGCCGGGCCGGCTGGGATCATCGCCCAGCGCGGCGATGAAATCGCGATAGATCTGTTCAGGATTCATGGGAGATCGAGCGTGACATAATGATGGTCTGATTCGGCGAGGACCAGGCGGGTGAGAGTTATATTGTGGGCAGAAAGCACCGGTTGCAGGCGTGCAGCGAGTGCAATGGCGATGTTCTCCATGGTTGGAATGATATTCTGAAGGAACGGCACGTCATGATTGAGATCGCGGTGATCGAGTTGTTGAACCACTTCGCGCTCCAAGATGTCGCGCAGCGTGCTGACATTGATGATCATGCCGGCCGCGGCGTCGAACGGGCCGGTGACGGTCACGGTCAGGACGTAATTGTGGCCGTGGCCGCCCGGGGAGGTGCATTTGCCGTAGACGCGGGTGTTCTGTTCGTCCGGCCATGCGGGGTTGTACAAACGGTGCGCGGAAGAGAAGCGGACAGAGCGGGTGAGCGACAGCGTCATGGCGCGGCCGGGGCAGGCGTTACTCTTCTTCGTAGTATTCGATCACCATGTCATCGCGGGGACCGCCGATAACCTTGTCGGCTTGTTCTTCGTAGACTTGGACATTGGATGATGGGGGCGCTGTGGCAGGCGCGGCAGGTTTGGCGGGCGCAGCAGGTTTGGCGGGCGCGGCGGAAGTGACAGGCGGGGGCGTGGTGGCGGCGGGCGCTGGCACGCTGTCCATGCGGATGATATCGGAGATGGGAATGATGCCGTCGGCAGCGGCAGGAGGAAGTGCAGGCGCGGGTGAAGCGGGCATGAGCGCTTCAGCGCGGACGGGGGCGGCGGCGGTGACTGGCTCGGCGCGCACGGAGAGAGGCGCGGCGGGTTCGGCGCGGGGGAAGGATGCGGGTGTGAACGTGCCTTGGGCCAGAGCGGGCACTGGCTCGCCGCTTAGCCAGTTGGCAATCACATCCTGGACTTCTTGGCGGTAGAGATGCCCCAGATGGCCGCCTTCTTGGAAAAAGAGGATGCGGCCGCCGAGCACAGTGGCGAGCCAGTCACGGTCGAAATCACTGAGGAGAAAATCATTACGCGTATGCAGGACGAGCACGCGCGGGTCGCTGGCCAGCGCGGGTTGAATAGCCCAGAGACTGGCATGGTTATTGAGGTCACGCAGATCGTTCCATTGGGTAGGATAGGCGTGGCGGACGAAGGTCATGACATAATCGTAATAGCCATAGCGCTCAATTTCCTTGTCGAGGAAGCGTGTTTTAGTGCTTCTGAATGGGGTGGACAAGATGCCGAAATTGGTGCGGGAATGAATACTTTTGATCGTTTCACTGAGCGCGCGGCGGAAGGTATAACCGATGGCAAATTTAGCTTCGTCATCATCGATTGGAAGCTCATACGAATTAGAACCCTTGGGCGCGTATTTGTCAAAGGTAGCATTGTAGATGGCGACGGCTTTGTTCTTGCGCTGTTCAAGTTCGGCGTTGCTCCAGTTGGTCCAAATGGAGTAAAATTGATCAAGCTGCTGGAGAGCGTAGACCAGATTGACAGGCGGATTGATGGCGAGAATGCGGGAAAGACCAAGACGTTGTTCGCGCTGGTCAAGGTCCGCAATGTACAGGGCATTGAGCGCGCCGAGGGAGAAGCCGAGCAGCATAAGCTGGGTGGGCTGGGCCCGGCGGTAACGGTTGGTGACATCGTTGATGATGATTTGGAGGGCGCGATAGACATCCTGGGCATCGAAGGGCGTGAAACCGGGGACGCCACTGGATGAGGCGTTAAGGACAAATTCCCAGTTGAAGGAGCTGCTGATCAACAAGGCGGACATGTTTTGACGAAAGACCGTCTCGGCCAAGACGGAGGGAGCAAGGTTGGCGTAATTACCGCCGAGGCCTGGAAGGATGATGACCAGCGGCGCGGGTTGTTTTTGCATCCAGACTTTGTAATGCAGGCGAGCGCGCGGCGCTTCGGGATGCACGTTGACGGTGTGCACATTACCACGATTCCAGAACCGCGGTTCTTTGAGCGCCAGGCGCAGGAAGCGGATGGTGTCAATATAAGAGCCTTGCGGGTTATAATCCGGCAAGGAAACAGTGGCGGCCTGCAAGGTGAGTGCAAGGCACGCGGCAGTGATACTCGTCAGGAAGGGAGCGGATGATTTCATGCGAAGCTATTCAGCAATTTTGGCGGTTCGAAGGATATACCACATGTCGCGAGTGTAGGTGTAGGGGTCAAAGTTTTCATCTTTGAGCCGGTCAATTTCATCCATACGGAGCGTCATGTTATTAAATTTAAACAAGATGATGGCGCCGGCGCCGGCGCCTGGGACAATGAAGCCCAGCGCCCCGCGCGGATCGGCGGCGCTGTCAAACACCGCGCCTATGCCATCGCGAATGGTGCCGCACTGCAGGACCAACGGCAGATACAGATACGGGCCGGGGCCAATGCCCCACGAGGCGAAGGCTTGGCCGAAGTCTTCTTCACGGGGTTGCATGCCGAACCAGGCGCGGGCGGGGTCATAGAAGCCGGCAAGACCGATGGTGCTGTTAATCAAAAAACGGCTCAATTCGATGCCCGCGCCGCCAAATTTTGCCTGCAGCAGGCAGCTGAGGGCGCGTTTGGGCATTTCAAAATTGTGATCCATGCGTTGAATGCCTTCGCGCGCATATTGAGGGACGACGTAGGCATAGCCTTTGCCGATGGGGCGGGCAAAATAGACGTAGATGGCGCCATCAATGTTGAACATGACACGGTTGAAGCCTTCGAGGGGGTCTCTGACGCCGAGTTGATCGGAAACGAGCGGCCCGCCCAAGTCGCCGCGCGTGAGCGCATCATAGGTGACTTGGTCAACATAGACGGAGATGGTGCGTGGCGCGGGGGAAGGGGATTCTGCAGGTGGAGAGGTGCGGAAGCCGATGTCTTGTTCGCCTTCCGTAACGATCACGAAGTCGTCGCCGGTGTCCGCGGGGGGAGCGGGCATGCCGGCGGAGAATGATTGGAACGCTTCCAGCACGTTGGTGGGCAGTTCCATGCCGGCCACGGGCGTGATGTTTTTGAGTTCATTATAAGCCGACGAAGAAATCATGTTGGTGGAGCCGTCGGCTTCAATGCGATAGACAAAATCACGGTAAAGGTATTGGCGCACGCCGCTGGTTTGCATGAGCGTCTCGGCCGTCAGTTTGTAGATATACTGATCGGTGGCGTTGGTATCAGCCGGAGCTATCACAGAATGCACATTCATAACCAGCGTGGTAGAAAACGTGGCGGGAGTTTGAGCGGCGAGGGAAAAAGCGCCGCAAGCCAGCGCCGCCAGCGCGCTGTGCCGTAGGAGGGCTGCAGTCATACTGTCCATTCGTCGACCGTGGCATTAAGCCACGAGGTTGGTTAGCTACAGTACACATTAGATGTAATTATACGATTAACGAGGCGGGGTTGTCAATGCGGCCGAGCTGGGGCACAAGATATTGTAGAAAAGTATGGATGCAGCCGCAAGAACACAGCGGTAAGCCGCGCAAGTGCGGTTAGTAATAGCCCCACTCAATGGCGCCCAGATCAACACCAAATTCGCGGTCTTGATTGCCGCGGCCGGAACGGAACGGGTTCCATGTGCGGTTGGAGCGAATATGGAGAGTGGCGCGCGTGTCCACACCAAGGACACGGTTGGTGGGCTGCTGTGCCAGCCAGTCTTGGAGGTCGAAGCGGGGCATGAACCACGTGCGGTTGGAGAGAACGACGCTGCCCAGCAAGGTGGAATCAAGATAGACAGAGGCAGTGACGGGGAGCTCACGCGCATCGGGATGATCAGCGCGCACATACAGACGGAGGAAACGATCACGCACGACAACCGGTTTGTAGACACGCGCGGCGGTGCGGGCAAATTGATTTTTGTTTTCGTCGCGTTCGTAATAGTAGATGCCGTATTCAAGAATGCGGTCGTGCATGGTAAAGGGCTGGGCGGCGAAGAAGAAACGGCGGCCGTGCAGCGCGGCGCGCACGACGGCCGCGGCATACACGCACAGGAGCACCAGCAGCGCCGCTGCAGCGGCGAAGCGCAGGGCTGGGCGGGTGCGCATGGCACCTATGCTGGCGCGCAGGTGGTGGCGCCACACTACGGAGAAGGACTCTGGCTGTGGCGTGAAATGCAGTTGGTAGTCGCGCACCACAAGTGCCAGCAGGAACGCGAACCACAATTGCAGCTCGGGAACGTAATAAAAATCACTCGTGACAAAATTGGCGATGTAGGTGGAGACAAAAGCGACAAGCAGGCCGAGCGCGATAGTTTTCCAGCGCCAGGAGACCTCACGGGAGCGGTAGACACGCCAGCCGAGGGCCACGGCAATACAGTATATGGCAAGAATGGCGATGAGGGCGGGCAGGCCCAGTTCGGCGAGTATGTCAAGGTAGAAGGCATGGGCAAACGCCGTTTTGTAGGTGTCGTCAGGATTCTTGAAGGTACGATACAGTTTGTCGAATGAGCCAAGCCCAGCTCCCATGGCATGGGAGGAGGAGATGATGCGCGTGGCGGCGCTGTAGTGATGGAAACGGTACGCCAGCCACTCGTTGATGGCTGTGCGGTCAAGCTTGAGTCTGCCAAAGCCGTCCGTAAAGCGCTGGTATTGGCGGGACTTGGTGATAACGGCAATGAGGCCGCGGTCGGGGAACATCAGCGAATAGCCCGGCCCCATAAAGAGCAGAAAAACAATGACGACGAGCGACACGCTGCGCACGCGGGCAGATTTGATCAAGCCGTTAATCCAAAACACGCCGCCCAGTACGGCCAGCACGATGAGCAAGGCGAAGAGCGCGGAGCGCGTGCCAGTGAGCCACAAGCCGACGAGATTGAGCAGCAGAGTGATGAAAAGGAGCACGCGCCGCAGGGAAGAGCGTGTGGCGAGGAAGAGCACACCGGCCAGCGTGACAACGGTAGCGAAGTAAATACCGGCGGAGTGCGGGCCGTTGAGGGTGGAGTTGATGCGCTGGAAATACCAGTTGATACCAACCCAGCCGAAGCCGATGCGGTATTGGGTGATACCATAAATGGCGACGAGTGCGCCTGCAGTAGCGGCCAGCCAGAGCGCATTGCGCAGTTTTTCGCGATGACGCAGCGACGAGCACAGCAGGTAGAAGGCCACACCCGTCTGCAGGAAGAGCCATGCACGAGTGAAGCACAGGCCGCGGTCGAGTAAGGAATAGAAGGGAATGCGGGCAAGCTGGCGCGGCAGTTCCTGATAGAAACCGGGGCAGAAAATGTTGTCGAAGCGCAGCCAGCCGAGCGGCAGCCAGAGCACGAGCGCGGCCAGCATAACCAGAAGTGGGATGTCCATCGGCGTCCGCACACAGAAGACGCGGGGCGCTTTGTCGGAAATCGGGCGGCGCAGCAACGCGTGCAACAACCATGAGGTTGTCAGGGCGCCCAAGATGGACATGTTCACACTGAAATAGGGCAGTGCGAGGATGGAATTGAGCGTATTAAAGAGCGGCATGGAGAAGACAAACGCGTAGACGCACCACTGCCAGCGCCGCCATGAAAGGGCAAAGACGAACAAACTGATGGCCCAGACCATCTGTGCAACGATGGTGGGGCGCTCCCACAGGAAGCTGAGCTGATAGGTAGCAGTGAAAGGCAGCAGCGCGAGAAATACCAGCGCTTTGTAGAGCGGCTTGAGTGATAAAGCAGGAGAAGAACTCATGAACGTCAGGCAGTGATGAACACTACACGGAGGGCGGTGAAGGGGTTTCGACGAACGCAAGAATGTGCGGTGCCAGGACGGACCAGTCAAGTGTGCTGACAACCCACGCGCGGCCGGTGGCGCTGAGATGCGCGCGCCAGGCGGCATCCTTTGCCAGGCGGCACAAGGCGAGAGGGAACTCAGCAAGGGAATCAACAACACACGCTGCGCCAGCGGCATCGAGCAGGGCAGGATAATCCCCCACGCGGGTGAGAAGCACCGCGGTGCCACACGCGAGGTAATCGCCAATTTTGTGCGGAAAGCGCGCGCGGTTGGCACAAGTGTTGTCGAGCGGCAAGGCGCAGATGTCGGCGGCGGACAAGAGGCGCGGCAGTGCCTCATCCGAACAACGGCCGGTGACCACCACGCGAGCCGCAAGGCCAAGCTGTGCAATCAGCGCCTGATGTGCGGGAGCGGGTTGGCCGATGAAGAGCAAACAGGCCCGCGGTGTTTGTGCGCACAGCTCGGCGAACGCTGTAAGCAAATGTGGCACGGCATGGCCATCGTTGAGCGTGCCAACTACAAGGGCATCAGAAGGGATGCCCAGGGCTGTCTTGGCTGCGGCACGGTCATGCGGGCGCATGAAGGCGGTGTCAACACCTTCGCGCAGAAGAGTAATGCGACCGGGCTCAATGCCGATGGAGCGGGCGCGCTCTGCCAGGGTGGTACTGATGACACTGACGCGTGCGGCGCGGTGGCGGATGCGTTCTTCGCGGCGGCAATCCCAAGCGTGCAACCAACGATTTCCACGCATGACATTGGCGCCGCCGGCATACCAGTCGCACCAATCGGAAAGCAAAGTCTGGCTGCGGCGCAGGCCAGCATAGACGGGCCAGGCAACATTGGGGTGATATTCGAAGGCATACACCACATCATAGCTGCCGGAGCGCAGTTCGTGCCAGCGCCAGGCGATGTCGAGCCAGTTCGAGCCGTAGCCGGGCAGCCAGGAATAACCCCAACGGGGGCCTTCGGTAATATGGAGGAGCGCTTCATGGAAGTCGCGCCGTTGCCAGCGCTGACTGCGCGACACGGTACACAATG
>Ga0129299_1002073_pt1 | contig 13360 bp, 7 predicted proteins | sample ConPoolayeCmetaG_FD_94477 | JGI IMG/M metagenome (GOLD analysis project Ga0129299, IMG submission 94477) | Hot spring microbial mat communities from California, USA to study Microbial Dark Matter (Phase II) - Cone Pool mat layer C metaG ... | reverse complement strand
GCGGCCCGGGCCGCATCGAGCTGCTTGTGCGAGCCGACCAGGACCAGCACGTCGCCCGGGGCGAGGACAAACTCCGGCGGCGGATTGGGGACCGGTTGGCCGCTGCGCGTGATCGCGACGATGGTCGCCCCCGTGCGGGCCCGCAGATCGACCTCCCGCAGCGAGCGGCCCGCCGCGGGGCTGTGGCGCGGCAGCAGGTGCGTGCGGGTGACGGCCGCCTCGAGCAGGCTCAACCACTCGGAGCGCAGGGCCGCATCGGTCGGGCGGCCGCGCAGCATGCCGTATTGTCCCGCGCGGACCAACGTGACCTGCTGCTCGATCACGTTGCTGGGCACGCCGAACTCCTGAAGCACGTGGGCGAAGATCTCGATGGAGGTCTCGAACTCCTCGGGGATGACGCGGCTGGCGCCGAGGCGGCGCAGCGGCTCGAGCTCGGCGACGTAGCGCGTGCGGGCGAGGATGTAGAGGTCGGGGCGCAGCGCGCGGGCCTGCGCGACGATGCGGCGCGTGGCGAACGAGTCGGCGATGGCCACGACCAGGGCCCGGGCCTGCCGCAGGCCGGCGCGCAGCAGAATGTCGCGGCGGACGGCGTCCCCCACGAGCACCGTGGCGCCGTCCTCGCGCGCCGCCCGGGCGTTCACGCGGCTGGCCTCGACGACGATGAACGGGATCCGCGTGGCCCGCAGGACGCTCGCCAGGTTGCGCCCGTTCACGCCGTAGCCGACGATGATCACATGACTGGCCAGGGCGGGGGCTTCCTCGCCGGCGCGTTCGTCGGGCACCTCGCGCTGCAGCCGGCGGGCCAGCGCCAGCGCCAGCGGTGACGACCCCGTGATGAAGACGGCGCCGCCGACCATCGTCCCGACCGTCCACGCCACGAACCAGGCGAACGTGGCCGCGTCGATCAGCCCTCGATCGTGGGCCTCCTTGGCCAGCACGTACCCGAACTCGCTGATCGTGCACAGCGCCAGGCCGACCAGCACCGCCAGGCGCAGCGGCCAGCCCGCCAGCACCACGGCGCCCGCCGCCACCGCGGCCTTCAGCACCAGCGTGAGCAGGATCACCGGGACGAGCGCCTCCCAGCCCTGCGCGAGGACGGCCGGCTGAACCAGCATGCCGATCGACAGGAAGAACAGCGCGTTGAACGCGTCGCGGAACGGCGTGATGTCCGCCCGGAGCTGGTGCCGCAGGTCGGACTGGGCCAGCAGCAGTCCGGCGATGAACGAACCCAGGGCCCACGACCAGCCGGCCTGGCTCGCAAGCCAGGCCCCGGCCGCCGCCATCAGAATCGCGAACAGCGTCGTGAACTCGGTGCCGCCGAAGCGGAATACGACCTGCACCAGGCCCGGCACGACGAGCCGGGCCAGCCCCGTCGCGACCAGCAGGCCCGCCAGGGAAAGGCCCGCCCCGGCCAGCGTGCTCGCCGCGTCCGGCCCGCCGGTGCGGGCCACCAGCGGCAGCGCAATGAGCGCCAGCAGTGAGAACACGTCCTGGAGGAGCGATATGATCGTACCGATCAGGCTGGCGGGCGACTCGGTTTCGCCGCGGCTGGCAAAGTGGTTCACCATGATCGCGGTGCTGCTCAGCGACACCGCGACCCCCAGCACGAGCGCGGGCAGCCGGCCCATGCCGCCCAGGGCGTACAACGCCGCAGCCGCCAGCAGAGTCGTCAGGACGATCTGGAGCAGCGCCGCGACGGCCAGTCGCCGACCGGCGCGTCGCAGCGGCTCGGGCGACATCTCCAGCCCGACCACGAAAAGCAGCAGCACCAGCCCGAGCTCGGCGTAGAACTGCACCGACTCGCGGGCGACCAGGCCGAGCCCCCCGGGACCGACCAGCACGCCCGCCAGCAGAAACCCGACGATGGTCGGCGCCCGCACCGCGCGCATCACCCAGGCGGCCGCCAGGGCGGCGCCGAACACGGTCACAATGCCCGTCAGGTCGTTCTGCATCGGCGGTGAGGTACTGTGCCGGCCGCGCGTCGCTTCGGGACGGGCTCCGCGGACGGCTTAAACACAAGAAGGGCACCGGTGGACCGATGCCCCTCTTCAGGTCTGCCACCTGCGTCTTACAGGATGATCCGCAGGTTCCAGCCGATGATCCCGCCGATGATCAGGGCCGGCAGCCAGGCAATGATCCAGTTCCACATAGCAGACTCCCTCAGGCCGACCGCCGAGGACGGAACCCACGGCCGCGGCTCACCTCGAGCCGCGCTTCACCGCGCCCTCACTCGGCGGTTTATCGGAGCCGCAAGCTTAGGACATGAGGCTCGGCCCGACAAGGGCTTGCGTGAACCATTTTCCCCCGCGCCGGCGGCTGGCATCAATGGAACGCCCTTCCGGGTCGATTGAGCACCGCGGCGCCGGCCGATACCATCTCTGGCTCGGCCCTCCGGCGGGGGGGCGGACGGGCAATGGAGACCTGCAGTGCCGGAGACGGAGGATTCGAAACCGCGACGCGGTCCAGCGGACCGAAGCGCCGGCAGGGACGCGCCCGCTCCGGGCGGGCCGCGGGACTTCATCCGCGAGATCATCGACGAGCACAACCGCACCGGGCGGTTCGGCGGGCAGGTCCGTACGCGGTTTCCGCCCGAGCCGAACGGTTACCTGCACATCGGGCACGCCAAGAGCATCAACCTCAACTACGGCCTGGCGGTCGAGTACGGCGGCAGCTTCAACTTGCGGATGGACGACACCAACCCGGTCAAGGAGGAACAGGAGTACGTCGACTCGATCATCGCCGACGTGCGGTGGCTCGGAGCCCGCTGGCAGGGCATGCGGGACGACGACCCGCGGGCCGGGGTGATCTGGGCGTCGGACTACTTCCAACAGATGTACGACTGGGCCGTCGAACTGATCCGCAAGGGCAAGGCGTACGTGTGCGACCTCTCGCCGGAGGAGGTCAGCCGCACCCGCGGCACGCTCACCACGCCGGGACAGCCCAGCCCGTATCGCAACCGCTCTGTCGAAGAGAACCTCGACCTTTTCGAGCGGATGCGGCGCGGCGAATTCCCCGACGGCGCCAAGACGCTGCGGGCGAAGATCGACATGGCCCATCCCAACCTCAACATGCGCGATCCGGTCATGTACCGCATCCTGCACGCCACGCACCACAACACCGGCGACGCGTGGTGCATCTATCCGATGTACGACTGGGCCCACGGCCTGGAGGACTCGCTCGAGGGCATCACCCACAGCATTTGCACGCTCGAGTTCGAGAACCATCGCCCGCTTTACGACTGGTTCATCGACGCGATCAACGAAGGCCGCACCCCCGACGGCAGCGGGCCCTGGGGCCGGCGCATCCACCACCCCCAGCAAATCGAGTTCGCACGCCTCAACCTCACCTACACGGTCATGAGCAAACGGCGCCTGCTGGCGCTGGTGAGGGAAGGCGTCGTCCGCGGGTGGGACGACCCCCGCATGCCGACCATCGCCGGTCTGCGACGCCGCGGCGTGCCGGCCGAAGCCATCCGCGAGTTCTGCCGTCGCATCGGCGTCTCCAAGGTCGAAAGCACGGTCGACATCCAGCTCCTGGAACACTGCATCCGCGACCATCTCAACCGGGTGGCCCCCCGCGCCATGGCCGTCCTGCGCCCGCTCAAGCTGGTCATCGACAACTACCCCGACGGCCCCGGCGAGCTGCTTACCGCCATCAACAACCCCGAGGATCCCGCCGCCGGCACACGGTCGGTGCCGTTCAGCAGAGTGCTGTACATCGAACAGGACGACTTCCGCGAAACACCGCCCCCCAAGTACTGGCGGCTGTACCCCGGCAACGAGGTCCGGCTCCGCTACGCCTACTTCGTGCGCTGCACCGGCTGCGTCAAAGACGCCGCCGGCAACGTCGTCGAGGTGCACGCCACCTACGACCCCGCCACCCGCGGCGGCGACGCGCCCGACGGCCGCAAGGTCAAGAGCACCCTGCATTGGGTCAGCGCAGCCCATGCGCAGCCGGCCGAGGTCCGGTTGTACGACTACCTGTTCACCAAACCCGACCCGGACGATGTCAGCGACGACGCCATCCGCGCGGCGGACAGCACCGGCGCGGCCGAGCTGCGGGCCGCCGCGGACGCCGCCGCCAGGGACTGGATGAGCAACCTCAACCCGCGCTCCCTGGAAATCGTGCGGCCCGCGTACGTGGAGCCCGGGTTGGCGGACGCCCCCATCGGCGCCCGCTTCCAGTTCGAGCGACACGGGTACTTCTGCGTCGATCCTGACAGCGACCCGCCGGGGGCGCCGGGCCGGACGCTGGTCTTCAACCGCACGGTCACCCTGAAAGATTCCTGGGCCAAGATCGAGAAGAAACTCTAAGGCCGCGTTCCCGTGCACCCCGGAAGAAGCCGTCCGCCTGCCGCCCGCACGGGCCCAGCGCCCGCAACCCGCGGAGGACCTGCGAACGCACACACGCCCCCCAGTCATCCGGCAGCGGGTGCGGCATCGCGCCCTCATCGCCCTCGCGCGCCGGGCCGGCGCAGCCCCCGGTACCACCGGGCCGCTCGGGCCGCAGGTGACATGAAAACGACTGAAAACACGCGGCAGGCGAGAGCCCTGTTCACGCGTCGGCTCAGCGACGCCGACTCGTCCGCGACTGAGAACTCACGGCGGGCGCGAGCCTCGTTCACGAAGCGGCTCGTCGACGCCGACTCCTTCGCCGCTGAAAACTCACGGCGGGCGCGCGCGGTGTTCACGCCCGCGTTGCAGAGCTGGCCGGATTTCGGCGTTTACCAGCTCTGGATCGACGTCCCGCGCCCGGTGTCTGTCCGCGTGGGTGCTCTGGGCACGCGCCGGTTTCCCGCGGGCAACTACGTCTACACCGGCCGGGCGGCACGCGGGCTGCGAGCGCGCGTCCGTCGTCATGCCTGCGGCGCGTTTCGCTTGCGCTGGCACATCGACTACCTATTGGCCGCGGCCGGCGTCCGCGTGCGCCGCGCGGTGCTCGCATCCGCGAATCCAGCCGACGAATGTCGCGTCAACCGGCGCGGCCTCGTCGCGGGCTGGAACGCGGTACCCCGTTTCGGCGCGTCCGACTGCCGCGCGGGCTGCCCCGGCCATCTCTGGCGCGCGGCGGCCGCCGCCTCGCAGCGGCCACGCGGTGGCGGCGACCGGCGCACAGCGGCCGCTGACGTGAGGGCGCCCGGGGCACGAAAGGTCGCGCCGAGCCCGCAACCAAAAGCGAACCGAAAACCAGAGACCGCCCCGCAAAATCCGCGATTGAAAACCACCGGGCGGAGGAGTAGTATTACATAGTGCCCAATCGCAGAGGGCCGTGTGCGCCGGCGGTGGCTGGGTCGGCCTGCCGCACGGCTCTTGTCTTCCCCTTGTAACGTCTGAGGTACGCCGCATGCTCGCGCGCCGTCCGATCCTCGTGCTCGCCGTCGCCGGGCTCCTTGGCACCACCGCCGCGGCCGAAGAACCCAAGAATCTGCTGTTTTACGGCAACAGCTTCACGATCGGCATCGGCTCCGCCGAGGCCGAGGCCTTCGGCGGCGTGCCGGAGGTCGTGCGACAGCTCGCGATCGCGCGCGGCTTCCCGCCGCCGCGTGTCGAGAACGCCGCCGTCAGCGGTCAGAGCCTCGCGTGGCACCTCGCCAACAACACCGGCGTCATCACCAACCCGATCGATTTCGCCGAGGTGCCCGACTTTCAGTGGGACGCCGTCATCCTCCAGGAGTTCTCGACCCGGCCGACGTACATCGGCGACCCGGCCGCCTTCCGGGCCGACGCGCTGGCGCTGTTCGGCCGGGTCCGCAACCACAGCTCCGCCGCGCGGGCGGTGCTGTACGAAACTTGGGCGCGGGGGCCGGGGCACGAGTTCTACACGGGCAACCCGCCCCTCTTTCCGGGCGGCCCCGCCCAGATGCAGCAGGAACTCCGGGACAATTACGAGCTCGCGCGGCAGCACCTCGTGGCCGCCTTCGGCCCCGGCTCCGCCGTCGTCGCCCGGGTCGGCGATGCCTGGGAAGCGACCGGTTGGAACAGTCTGCATGCGGATGACCTCCACCACGCAAACACCCGCGGGACGTACCTCGCGGGGCTGGTGCTCTTCGGCACGATCTACGATCAGCGCACAACGGTGGGCCTGCCGAAGCTGTTCGCCGGCCTGACAGCGGCCGAGGCGGCCGCCCTTCAGGCGGTCGCGGACCAGTTCCTTCCGCCGGGCCTGCCGTTCGACCACAACGGCGACGGCGACGTGGACGCCGGTGACCTGCCGGGTCTGACGGCTTGCCTGGTCGGCCCTGGGATTCCGTACCCACCCGGTGGTGGGTGCGAGCGCCTGGACGGCAACGGCGACGCCGGCGTGGACTTGAGCGACGTGGCGCTCATGCAGGCAGCCGCGTACCAGCGCCCGCCCTGGCTGCGTCTGGTCACTTGGGACATGGTTTTCGCACGGCCGGAGGGGAGCGGGACCGAGAGCCAGACCAACGTGGTCACGACCAGCGATGCGTCCGCCCCGACGGTGCAACTGGCGGCCGTGGACCTGCTGACGCAGGCGCCGCCGACGTGGTTGAGCGTGCCCGCGACAGTCGCGGCCGCGAGCCCGTTCCCCGTTAGCGTGGACGTCACCGGACTCGCCGCGAGCACCTATTACGCCCGCGTGACGGCCGCCGCGGCCGGCTACGAGGGAACCTCATTCACGGTCACGCTGCGGGTGACCCCCGCCGCCGACCCCCAAATCGTATTTTTCGACTTCGGCGGCGCCGGGCTGCAAACCGCCGGCAACTACAACAACGTGACGCAGGCTCAGACCCCGGTTGTCAACGCGATCGACAGCAACGGCGTCGCCACGGGCATCTCGCTGACGGTCACGGATGCGTTCTGGCCCGGCTGGAACCAGGACGGCACCACCAGCCCGACCGGCGATGGTGCCATCTTCGATCCGCAGGCCACGCGCGACAGCCTGTTCGGCTGCACCGTGACCTTCAGCGGCCACCTCGAGCCGACGGCCGCATTCGCATTGGACGGCCTGAGCACGGCCCCCGGCGTGAGCTACACGTTGACGTTCTACGCCTCGCGGATGGGCGTCACGGACAACCGCGAGACGTCGTACACGGTGACGGGTTCGAACAGCGGCGCGGCCTACCTGAACGCGGCCAACAACGTGTCGAACGTCGCAGTCGTGTCAGGCATTCAGGCGGATGCCACCGGCCGGATCACCGTGTCGCTCAGCCCCGGGCCCAACAACACGAACTTCTTCGGGTTCTACTACATCGGCGCGTTGCGGGTCGTCCGCAACAGCCCTTGAGCCAGCGCTGCGAGGCCGAGCGCAACCGAGCCCAAGCGCCAGGGACGGTGACAATCGCGCCCGGCCGTATCCGAGCCCGAGCGGTAGCGAGGGGCATCCCGACCGAGCCCGGGCGGCAGTCACGGCCCCGGTCTTGGCTCAAGCGCCATGAAGGGACTCCGGCGACGCTCCCGGACGCGCGGGACACTCGGCGTCCGGGTCCCGGCCGTTGGGCCAGCGTTCGGCGTCGCCGTGACGGGCGGAACCTGGAGCTTGCGCCCCAGGCGCGGACGCCGAGCGCCCCTGCCGTGCCTGACTCGACCGCTCCCCGCCTCGGCCGGTCGTCCGATCCCCTGCGGAACCGGGGAGCGCAATCGGCGCCCGGCGCGCCGCCGTGTGGGCCGACCGGGGGCACGACGCGCGGACACCATCTCGGCCGACGCGGATGCAGCGGGTGCGTGCCGCCGGAACGCGCGAGCGACAAGATGTCACGGCGACGGGCTCGCGCGTCCGCCGCCGCGTTGGGGGCGAACCGAACCTCCGGTGTGCGAGAAACTTGCATCGTCGCGGGCCGCGCGGGCCGCCAGCCTGCCTTGACAGGCATCGATTTCTGCGGGATCATGCTGGACTGCGGTCAGGGCCGCCCCCTGAACCGCAGACGGGCGATTAGCTCAGTTGGCTAGAGCGCGTGCTCGACATGCACGAGGTCACTGGTTCGAGCCCAGTATCGCCCATCGAACCCGAGGTCGCCCGGCGCGACGCCGCGCATGCGGCCGACGGCGTCCGCACCCCGGTCTTGTAAGGCACCGCCGGCTTGCGGTCGAGGATGTCTCAGTCCCCGCAGGCCCCGCGGGCCTCACACTGTGCATCGCAACGGGGTCGGCCAGCCTCCTCAGCACCGCTGGGCCTTGGCTTGGACCGGCGCCAGCGCTGGGGCACGGCGTTGCCCCGCGCTCCCGCTCGGGCTCGGATACGGCCGGGCGCGATTGTCACCGTCCCTGGCGCTCGGGCGCGCATGTCGGGCCCCGCGCTGCCGGCCCGCGCCAGCGCCGCGGTTCACGCGAGCTCATCTGGCGATACGCCGTCTGCCGTCTGCGGTTTTGCCGAGTCGCCGCGCGGGGCGGAACGCCAGACAGCGAGCGCAAGCGGCGGCACCATCTGCCGTCGGTGGTTTTGCCGAGCCGCCGCGAGGACCCGTATAATCGACGGCCATGATCGGCCCCGACGACCGCAGCACGAACACGGGGGGAGAGCGCATCGCCGTGGGACGAGCCGCCCACGCGCCCCAGCGGCCACCGCGGACGCGGCGCGGCCCGGTCGCCGCCATCGCAGTCGTCGTTCTCGCGGCCGCCGGGCTCGCACGGGCTCAGGAAGAGCAGTACCGCGAACGGCAGGTGCTGGACCCCGAGCGCGATATCTTCGTCGATCAGCCCGCCCCCACCACGCAACCCGACGAGCTCGGCCCGTTCCGCGCGCTGCTGGCCGAGGGACAGGCCCGCAAGGCCCGCAAACAGCTCCAGAAGTGGCTCAAGGCCAACGGCGGCCACGAGCGCTACTATGAGGCCGAGCTGCTGCTGGGCGACGCCTATTTCGACCTGGGGGACTTCTGGAAAGCCGCCGAGCGCTACGAGAGCGTCGCCCAGAACACGACCGGCGAGCTCTTCCGCCGCGCGAACGAGCGAACGCTCGACGTGGCGCGGGCGTTCCTCTCCGGCCGCAAGCGCATCTTGTGGAGGGTCTTCCGTCTGCCGGCCTACGACGACGGCGCCGACCTCTGCTCGCGCGTGTGGGAGCGTATGCCGGGCTCGCGGCTGGGCGAGCTGGCGCTGAAGATCCGCGCCGATTACCTGTTCGACAAGGGCGACAAGGACCTCGCGCAGGACGAATACGCGCTGCTCTTGCAGCAGTATCCCAACGGGCGATACGCGCAGTACGCGCTCCGCCGCGGCGCCGAGTCGGCCGAGGGCCAGTTCCCCGGCATCAAGTTCGACGCCGGCCCGCTGGTCGAGGCGGAAGAACGCTACCGGCAGTTCCAGGCTCAGTTCCCCGGGGCGGCCGAGCGGGCCGACGTGGAGGCCCGGCTCGCCGGAATCCGGGAGCAGCGGGCGCAGAAGGATCTCGACGTAGCCCGCTGGTACCAGAAAACCCGGCAGCTCGGCGCAGCGCAGTACTATTACCGGCTGGTGCTGAAGGACTGGCCGGAGACCCTGGCGGCCGCCGAGGCCCGCACCGCGCTGCGCGGTCTGGGCGCGGACGTGCCGTCGGCGGACGCGCCGCCCGAGGCGGAGAAGCGGCCATGAACCGGTGGGCGTGGCGGGTGTTGCTGGCGGCGGTGTGCGGCGGTCTGGCCGGCTGCGGCTATCGGGCGGGCGGCCCGTTCCGCGGCGGCATCGAGACGGTGTACGTGGACATGGTCGGGTCGAGGGAGTTCCGGCGCGACCTGGAGTTCAAGCTGACCGAGGCACTCAAGAAGCGAATCGGCACGGACACGCCCTACCGGGTGGTCGCGCGGGAAAAAGCCGATACCATTCTGTCGGCGGAGGTCCTCGAGCAGCGGACGGCGGCCTTCGCCCCGGATTACCGCTCGCAACAGCCGCGGGAGAAGCAGCTCACGCTGGCGGTGCGGGTCCAGTGGAAGGACGCCCGCAGCGGGCGAATCCTGGTAGACCAACCGGTCCAGCTTCAGACCGCGGATTATGTGGTCCCGCCCGGCGAGACCGAGGCGCTGGCGCAGGAACGGGTGATCGACCGCCTGGCCGCCCGCATCGTGGCCATGCTGTACGAGGACTGGTGACCCCGCGGCCGCCGGTTCGCAAGGGCAACGCGCATGTCCGACGAGCAGCCGAGAAACACCTCCCCGCGGAGCGACGGACTGGGCGGGGGCGACGGCCGCCTGCCGCGGCCGCCGGTGCGCATGTCGCGCGGCCTGCTCAGTTGGATCATCATCTTCGGCCTGGGGCTCATGTTCCTGTTCATGCTCAATCAGAGCATGCCCAAGCCGTACAGCATGTCGATCACCGAGTTTTGGATGTTCGTCCAGCGCGGCGACATTAAGAAGGTGGTCATCAAGGAGAACGTGCTGGCCGGCGAGTTCTACGACACCCCCGCCAACGTGCCCCCCGGGACGCACGAGTTCGAGTGCGAATATCCCGGCGTGATGGACAAGGTCGAGGAAATCCGCAAGGAACTCGCCGCCTTGAGCCCGCCCGGACGCCCGATCACGCTCTCCGGCCGCGTCAACAACAGCTTGCTGTACAACATTCTGTTGTCGATGTTGCCGGTGCTACTGCTGATCGGCGTGGTCTGGTTCGTCATGTTCCGGCAATTCCGCCAGTCGGGCGGCGGCGCCGGCATGCTGGGGAATTTCGGCCGCAGCCGGCACCGCATCACGACCAAGGAGCACACCAACGTCACGTTCGCGGACGTGGCGGGCGTGCAGGAGGCCAAGGACGAAGTCGTCGAGATCATCGAGTTTCTCAAGAATCCCAAGCGTTTCGCCCGGCTGGGCGGGCGCATCCCCCGGGGCGTGCTGCTGGTGGGCGAGCCGGGCTGCGGCAAAACGCTGTTGGCCAAGGCGATCGCCGGCGAGGCCGACGTGCCGTTCTTCTCGATCAGCGGCTCGGACTTCGTCGAGATGTTCGTGGGCGTGGGCGCCAGCCGGGTCCGCGACCTCTTCCGCCAAGCCAAGGAAAACGCCCCCTGCATCGTGTTTCTCGATGAAATCGACGCCGTCGGACGCCGCCGCGGCATGGGCTACAACGGCGGCGGCCACGACGAGCGGGAGCAGACGCTCAACGCCATCCTGGTCGAGATGGACGGCTTCGACAGCAACGATCAGGTCATCGTGATCGCCGCCACGAACCGGGCCGACGTGCTCGACCCGGCCCTGATCCGCCCCGGCCGCTTCGACCGGCAGGTGTACGTCCCCCTGCCGGACGTGAAAGGCCGCTTCGAGATCCTCAAGGTCCACGCCAAGAAGGTCAAGATCCAGCCGCCGGTGGAACCCAAGCTCCAGCGGATCGCCCGCGGCACGCCGATGTACAGCGGGGCCGACCTGGCCGCGATCATCAACGAGGCCGCGCTGCTGGCCACCATGGCCGGCAAGGAGGCCATCGAACTGGAGGACCTCGAGGAGGCCCGCGACAAGGTCCGCTGGGGCCGCGCCAAACGCAGCCGCGTCATCGACGAAAAGGACCGGGTCCTGACGGCCTACCACGAGGCCGGCCACGCGCTGGTCCAGTCGCTTCTGAAGGACGCCGACCCGGTGCACAAGGTCAGCATCATCCCGCGCGGCCCGTTCGGTGGCGCCACCTTCTCCCTGCCCGAAAAAGACCGCCAGACCTACAACCGCTCCTACCTGGAGGCCACGCTCCGCGTGCTGTCCGCCGGGCGCTTGGCCGAGGAGCTGCTGGGCGGCGACATGAACTCCGGCGCCGCCGGCGACATCCGCCAGGCCACCCAGATCGCCCGCCTGATGATCGCCGAGTGGGGCATGAGCCGTCAGCTCGGCTTCGTGTATTACGGCGACGACCCGCTGTCACCCACCCCGCGCCTGGACTTCGGTCTGTCCCGCTCCTTCTCCGAGAAAACCACCGAGATCATCGACGAGGAAGTGCGCCGCCTGATCACCACGGCCGTCGAGGAGACGCGCGCCCTGCTCGCCCAGCATCGCGAACAGCTCGAGGCCATCGCTCAGGCCCTGCTCCGGTACGAGACCCTCAGCGGCGAGGAAGTCCGCCAGCTCATGGCCGGCGAGCCGCTCAATCGGCCGACCGTCGCCGACCTGATCGCCCAGGAGCGCGACCGCCGCCCGGACGCCCTCCCCGTCGCCCGCCCCGTCCAGCAACCGCCATCCGACCAGGCCGGTCCGCTGCCGAGCCCGGCCTGACGCCCGTCACCCCGCCCGGGACTGCGACCCGAGACGCCCGGCCGCCACGCTCGCCGACGCGGTCGGCACTCCGGACGCCGGGTGGGCGCCCACCGACCGCCTCGCCGGCTGGGGTTCAGACGCGCGGTCGCCGATCCGGCGTCAGACGACGTCGCGGTACGCGGCGTCCGGCACCCGTCAGCCGGATCTCACCACGCCGCGACGGACGCTTTGTGCGCCGTTGCCGGGGCGGGCCGACACCGACGGGTTGGGCCGAGCGATCCGACCCGAGCGCCGGGCAGGGCGGTCCCGCGCGCCGATTCCGAGGCGCGCGGCGGGCCGCTCTTCCCACGACGCTCGGCACTACAGGCAGTTCGTCCCGACCAACGCCACGAACGCGTCGATGTCGGCGAAGTTCACCGCGCCGACGTCGTTGCAGTCGCCTGCGCTCCACGGGCAGTCGTCGTGCCGCCAGCCGACGCCGCCAGGGTAGCTCAAGGCCTCGATGAAGCGGTCGATGTCGTCCGCGCTGACCGCGCCGTCGCAGTTCAGGTCGCCCGGGCACGGCCCGACCGCGCAGGGGTTGGGGTCGCACGCCGTGCCGCCCCCGTCCCAAACGCCGCCGGCGGGGAGGCAGTCGCTCTCGGTCTTCAGTTCACAGATTTCTCCGGGCAGGCAGCAGGCACCGCAGTCGTCGGGAATGCCCCCAGCGGGCCCAGTAGGCCGAGACTTGTCCACCGGCGGTGGTGAACGAGCCCCCCGCGATCAGCGCGCCGTTGTAGACCGTCAGGGTGCGGACGAACGGGTTGGAGGGTCCGCTCATCCCCGTCCCCAGCGGCTGCCACTGGCTGCCGTTCCAGCGGGCGATCCGGCTGCACGCCACGCCGCCGGCGGTGGTGAACTCGCCCCCCGCGATCAGCTCGCCGTTGTAGACCGTCAGGGCGAGCACCCGGTCGCTCGTCCCCACCCCCAGCGGCTGCCACTGGCTGCCGTTCCAGCGGGCAATCCGGTTGCACGTCACGCCGCCGGCGGTGATGAACGCGCCCCCCGCGATCAGCTCGCCGTTGTAGACCGTCAGGGCGTACACCGTGCTGCTCATCCCCGTCCCCAGCGGCTGCCACTGGCTGCCGTTCCAGCGGGCGATGTAGTTGCACAGCACGCCGCCGGCGGTGATGAACGCGCCCCCCGCGATCAGCTCGCCGTTGTAGACCGTCAAGGCCCAGACGGAGTTGTTCATCCCCGTCCCCAGCGGCTGCCACTGGCTGCCGT
>Ga0129299_1002071_pt1 | contig 13375 bp, 4 predicted proteins | sample ConPoolayeCmetaG_FD_94477 | JGI IMG/M metagenome (GOLD analysis project Ga0129299, IMG submission 94477) | Hot spring microbial mat communities from California, USA to study Microbial Dark Matter (Phase II) - Cone Pool mat layer C metaG ... | reverse complement strand
GGTCCTGTCGAGCCTGAAGAGCAGCGGGGTGATCACCGAGTACGTCAGACGAGACGCGTCCGTGACCACGGGGGCTGCCTGCATCTACGTGGACCGAAACGGCGATAACATGATCGTCATCATCCCACAGGCGAATCTGGCCTGCTCCAAGGAGGACGTCGAGGCGGCGGGGGACGTGATCCGATCCGCCGAGGTCCTACTTTGCCAGTTCGAGATCGCCCTGCCCACGGTGGTGCACGCGGTGACCATGGCCGCCCGATTCGGGGTGAAGGTGATCTTGAACCCGGCTCCACCGGCGACGCAACCGCTGCCCGACGGGCTGTTGGCCCATGCGACGATCCTCACGCCGAACGAAACGGAAGCGGAGGCGCTTTCCGGCTTCCCCACCGTCCCCCCAGAAGCCAACGAGGTGGATAAGGCCGCGTGGGAGTCCAGGGTCGCCCGCTCGCTCCTGTCCATGGGACCTTCGGCGGTTGTCCTCACCCTGGGGGAGCGGGGAGCTTACCTGGCCACCCGGGAGGGCGAGGGGCTTGTCCCGGCATTCCCGGTTCAAGCAGTTGACGTAACGGCCGCCGGAGACGCCTTCAATGGGGCGCTGGCGGTTGCCCTCGCCGAGGGGAAGGCGTTGCGCGACGCCGTCGTCTTCGCCAACGCCGCCGGTGCCTTGGCCGCAACACGCCCGGGGGCACAACCGTCCCTCGCCGACCGGGACGAGGTCGAACAATTCCTCCGCGAGCGACGCGCCCGGGCATGACCCACCGGGCGGACCGAGCGTCCCGAACCGGGAAAATCGGACGCCCGACCCCTTGCTCCCGGCGCCGCCACCCCGTACACTCCCTTCGTCACGGGCGAGAACCCCCCCGAGAGTTCGTTGGAAGAAGGAGGTTCTATGCTTCAGCGTTGGATGGCGAGGCGCGTTCTCCCGGTGGGGCTTACCGCGGGAGCTCTGCCCACCCTCTTGGTGGGCGGGTGGGGAGCGCTCATAGACGCGGTGACGGCTGGTTGGGATTGCCGGCGCCCGGGGGCTCGTGCCCCTGCGGTGGGTAGGTCCTCCCGATGAGACCCTCGCCAATGAACCGCTCGCTCAAATCGATCGCACTGGCGGGGGGGATTCTCGCCGTCCTAATTACCTGCGGGCTGATCTTCTTCTACGTCCATTTTCACATCCCGCACTTCGAGGTCGTTACGGAGGGCGTCCTCTATCGGAGCGGCCAACCCAATCTGGGCGACCTCAAGCGGCTCCGCGACCGGTATGGCATCCGTACCGTGGTCAACCTCCGCCGACTGGATGAGCAGACCGGCCGCAAGGGTCCGTCTTTGGAAGAGGAACGCCGCGAGGCCGAACGCCTTGGCCTGCGATTCATCCACTTCCCCATGGATATCGAGCAACAGGTCGACCAAGACACCGTCCGGCAATGGTTGGACCTCATCCGGCAGGAGGCGGTCCGCCCGATTCTGGTGCACTGCAAGGCGGGGGTGGAACGTACCGGGCTTCTGGTGGCCCTCTACCGAATGGAGGTCGAGGGGTGGTCGCCACGACGCGCATTGGACGAGGCCGTTCACATGCGATTTGAACCCGAAGAGGAAAAGCACGTCGCCGAGTTCATCTTGTCCTACCCCAAAAGCCTGACCACCCAAGCGAGTCCGCCGACCGCGCCGTCCACTCGCCCCTCATCCCACCCACGATGATAGGCATGCTCCGAAAATGCGCCGTAGCACGGGCGTCCCGCCCGTGAATCGCCGTAGCACGGGCGTCTCGCCCGTGAAGTTCACGGCCAAGATGGCCGTGCTACGGGTTATGGGCAAGATGCCCATGCTACTGGGGTCACGACCAAGATGACCGTGCTACGACCCGCCGTTATTTTCACCCTCTACGGGTGTGCTGAAGCCCATGCGCAACTACTCCAATTTCTTCTCGGCAGGACCATATCCCGCCCGACCGATCGCGGGAATTCGCAGATCGCCTTCGGTTCTCAAGCCGTTTCCAATAAAGATCGCACAGCGGGTGCCACCGAAGCGGTGCCACCAAGTTGATGGGGACGACCAACTTGGTACCACCGGCGGCCGCGATTTGTCCTGTGGAGCAGGGCGGATCGCGGCCGGGTGGCCCACCCCTTCAGGCGTGGGAGCGCGATTGTGGATTGGAGAATCGGGCAGGGTTCAACGGGTGAAACAGCCGACCGGCGGTTGGCGCCACTCGGCTCCGTTCAGGCGATGTGAAGGCGGGTTTCGATCTACGGCCGGTGGTTCGGTGGTCGGGGGCTGCTCGGGTTATTTGGCGGTTCGGAGGGCTTGGATGCGCTCGTGCAGGTCGGCCAGGATCTCTCGTTCCATGGCCTCGTCCCGCCCCGCACTGCTCCAGACGGTGTTTTGTCGAGCTGTGGTCGCCCCTTCCCGCTCGATGGGCGTTTGGGTCGGCGCGTCGTCGAACTGCCTCTGCTGAGCGAACACGCGATGGTCGGCCGTCTCCAACCGTTCGAGCTTGACCTGGCAGTAGGCCTGCAGGTCGTCTCCGCGGGTGCTGAACTCCAGCGTGGCCGTCCGCCGCACGCGATTCGGGACCTTCACGACCGAATCACGGAGACGCCCTTCTCCCCCGCGGGCGGTCTGCTCGAAGGGATGGGTTTCGATTCGCATCTCATCCTTATCGACGCTCTTCAGACGGAATCCCTGCTGGGCCAACACCCGCCGCCCCAGATCCATCGCCTGCTCGACCGTCACGTCCGACTTGGCGCACATCGTCTGACGCTTGAACCCCGTGTAACCGATGCCGCTGAAGTCGCTCCCCATCTCGCTGCAACCGGCCGCCAGCGTCAGAACGAAGAAGCCGACCCCCGCACGCATTGCCCGTTCCGCCAGGTAAGTGCTCATTGCCTTCATTGCCACAGCCTCCACACGTGAGACCATTATTACGGACCAAGAAGATGTGTCAACCGGCGGAAAAGAAAAGGGGCAGGTACGTTTTTCCGCAAAAGCGCCCCGAAGGGCGCTTCGCACAAAACGTGCTTGCTCCAAAAATCCCCCGTAGCACGGGCGTCCCGCCCGTGAATCGTCGTAGCACGGGCGTCCCGCCCGTGAATCGTCGTGGCATGGGCGTCCCGCCCGTGATGGGTCATGGCCGAGACGGCCATGCGACGAGGTCATGGGCAAGATGCCCACGCTACGGGGGCTCACGGCCAAGATGGCCGTGCTACGAGCCGCCGCCATTTTCGTTCTCTATGGGTGAACCGAAGGCTCAGACCAACTGTTCCCCTTTTCCGGCGGCTATCGGCGCCTTCTGACCGCAACCCCACGGAGCAGGAGCATGACCCCGAGGGACCCCACAGCGGCTGCAGGAACCCCGGTTCCACACCCTCCCGCGGGCAATGGCGTGGACCCGTTGCTCTTGGTGAAGACGGCCACCACGGTCCTGTCCCGATCCATCACCACGCGGAGGGGGTTCTCCGTCCCGGAGGCATCCCCGGTCCAGCCCGCGAAGACCATTCCTTCCGCCGGTGGGTCGGGAACGGGAACCATCACGACCTCGCCCTGATTGTGCGCGGACTTCACCGGCGCCCCCGACCCGGCCGGAGACGTGGAAACCGTCAGCGAACGGACGTCCGGTGTCTTGACGATGGCGATCGGCAGTCGCGCCGAGGTGCCGCCGTAAAGGGCCAACACTTCACAATACCAATCGGCCTGAACGTCGCGCGCCGTGACCCGACCGGGTCCGGTGATCGACGCCCCGTAGTCCGACGAGAGTCGCCACTCCGCCCCGGCGGTCATGTCTTCGCTGCTCCCATCGCTCCGAGTCACCCGCAGGGCGTACTGGGCGGACGTGTTCTCTTGAATCGTGGCGGGGCCGGTGATGGTCAACGCCGTGATGGCCACCCCCCTCATGGTCGCCGTGTAGGAGGTGGTCGAGCCGATCCCCAGCGTCCGGGTCGAGCTCGTATTCCCGTCGCTCCACGACTCAAAGTGGTACGTCAAGCCGTCCTGCCCCACTTGGGGGGTGGTCACCGACACCGAATGGCTGCTACCCATCTCCCAGTTGAACTTCTGGAGGCCCGAATACGTCACCCCATCCACGGTCATCCGAAGTCCGACATCGGCCGGTGAGATGCTCACGAAGACCTCCACGAACGGCGGCAGCACACTCAACGACCAGGACTTCTGGTCGCTCCCCGCCGCGTTTTCGACCTTGAGGGTCACCGTGAACGGGCTCCCGACGTGGGTCGGACTGGGCCACGAAACCACGCCGGTCGTCGAGTCGATCGTCATCCCCGCTGGACCCGACACGAGCATCCACGTCACGGGGCGTGTCCCTCGCAGGAGCGCGGGCTCCGGTCCGACGTAGGGCGCCCCCGCGCGGATCGTCTGGTTGGTGAACGGGCGAATCTCCGGGGCGGTGGGCGGCGCGGTCACCGTCAATCGCCACGACTCGTCGTCCTGTCCTTGCGCGTTGCTCGCCCGGATGGTCACGGTAACTGGGGTGCTCGTCGCCGTCGGGGCCGGCCATGCCACCGCGCCGGTGGTCGAGTTCACCGTCATTCCCGGCGGCCCGGTGATCAGGACCCACGTCACGGGGGAGGTCCCCTGACTCAGACTCGGCGTTTCGTTGTAAGGCTGACCGGCGGGAATGCTCTGATCGGGAATCTCGTCGATCCTCGGCGGACCCGGCGGCAACACGACGCTCAGTTGCCAGGACACCTCCGCCGAGCCGACCGCGTTGGTCGCTCGAACTCGAAGGGTGTGGAGGCTCCCCCTCGGGCCGGCCGACGGCCAGAGCACCGCCCCCGTGCCGGAATCGATCGTCATCCCAGCCGGACCATCCAGGAGCGTCCACGTGACGGGCAGGGTCCCTTGCGTGATGGCCATGCTCTCGCCATACGTCTGACCAAAAACGATGGCCCGATCCGGGACCGGACGGATCACCGGCGGACCCGTCGGCAGGAAGACCCTCACCTGCCAGGACTCCTCGGCGGCGCCCATGTCGTTCGCCGCACGGATCCGGACGGTGTGGTTACTATTCACCGGACCCGGATTCGCCCACGTCACCGCCCCCGTGTTCGGGTCGATGGACATCCCGACCGGACCGCTTTGGAGCGTCCACGTCACGGGCGGGCTGCCCTGCACCAGGGTCGGGGTCTCCGTATAGGTCTGGGCTAGGATAACATCCCGATCTGGGATGTCCGAGATAACAGGGGCCGCCTTGACCGTCAATTGCCACGTCTCTTCGCCGTATCCCACGGCGTTCGTCGCCCGAAGGACCACCGTGAAGGGACTCCCCGTCGTGGTGGGGGCGGGCCACCTTACCACCCCCGTCGTCGGGTCCACCGTCATTCCTGCCGGTCCGCCAACAAGAGACCACGTCACCGGCGGGGTGCCCCGCAGGAGGGTCGGAGTTTCGGTGTACTCCTGACCCACCGCGATCGACCGGTTGGGGATGTCCACGATGACGGGAAGGTCCTTGACCGTCACCGCCCACGACTTGGTGTCGTTACCCACCTCGTTCGTCGCGCGAGCCGTCACGGTTACCGGTCCGCCCGTTGCGTTGGGTTCCGGCCAGCTCACCGTCCCACCGGCGGGGTCGATCGTCATGCCGGGCGGACCGTTCAGCAAGGACCACGTAATCGGTGGTGACCCTTGAACCAAGGTCACTGCCTTGGTGTACGGCTTGCCCGCCGGAAGATTCGGTTCGTCCGCGATCGGCGCGATGACCGGCGGGGCCTTGACGGTAAGCACCCACGACTCGTCGTCGCTCTCGACTTCGTTGGTCGCCAGGAGGGTCACCGGGAACGGACTTCCGGTGGCGTTCGGCTCCTCCCAGGTGACCACGCCCGTGTTCGAATCGACGGTCATCCCGGCTGGACCCCGGATCAACCGCCATGTGACGGGCAGGCTTCCTTCGAGCAGAGTCGGCGTTTCCACGTACCGCGCGCCGATGGTGATCGTCTTGTCCGGGATGTCCGCGATGACCGGTGCGGCCTTCACCGTCACCGTCCACTCCTTCACGTCGCTCCCCCGCAGGTTCGACGCCCTGACCCTCACCGTGGTGACGCTGTTGATGGGTCCGGGATTCGTCCATACGATCGTTCCGTAATCCGGACTGAATGTCGCCCCCGGAGGTCCGGCCTCCAGGGTCCAGGTGATCGGCCGGGTACCGCGGAGAATCCGAGGACTTTCCGTGTACGTGCGCCCCACCAGGGCCGTCCGGTTGGGAATTTCCTGAATCACGGGGAGCGTGTAATAATCCACCCAGCTCGCCCGATACCCAACAAAGGAGCACCCGTACTCGATCCGCATGTAGCCGTATTCCCCCCACCACGGCCCCCACGAATTCCGAAGGAACCACACCCCATTGGTCCCCTGGGTATCGTCCCAACCGACCAGGACGACGGCGTGATTGATCGAGGTCGCACTATAGTCGTTGAACACCCCCCCCCGGTAGGCCGCGAACGAGTTCCCGACTGCCACCGCGACGAATATCGGCCCGTACTCCATAATGGCCTGCTTCATCGCCGGGACAGGTGGAACCCCCCCGCCCGAGCCCACATACCCCCAATCCAGGAGAAAATAGGAGGTGTGCTCGTATGGGCACCCACAAGGAAGGTCTTCCGCCCGGTACGGAAACACGGATTCCAGGACGGCCCCTACCCCCCCGCAGGCGTCCCTTCTATGCTTCGGATTCGTGGGAACCAGGTGGTAGTTGTGGGCCTCCCACCCCCCGTTGCATCCAAAGTACTCCGAGACACAGCTCACGAGCCATTGCTCGGAGAGGTCTACTTCCAACGCCTCCCGGATCTTTATGGCGCATTCGAGCACCCCGACGGTGGCGAACGCCCAACAGCTCCCGCAGCTGCCTTGATTCTTTATCGAGGTGCAACCGTTCAGTTGCCGCCAGTCGAACGACGCGGGCAGAGCCAACAACACGTTGGGGGCGGGGGGTTCCTCGTTGAGACTCTCCCCAGGCGGGACCTCCGGCCCGAGGAAACCGCAAAGCTGATGGAGCGGGTACCTCGTGGCGGGGTTCGGCCCCACCTCGAAGGTCCAACCCTCCCGTGTGCCCCGCTCTCTCAGGGCGGCGATGTCCTCATCCGAGAGTTGCCCAAGGGCGACCCCTACCAAAGGAAAGAGGACCAGCCCGAAGACTCCGACGGTCGTCAGCGCGCGTTTCATTGCCCGGCTCCAGAAGTTCCTCACCCTCGGCCCCTTCCGGAAACGATCGGCTTGCTTCATTGCCACACCCCCTGGGCAAACACTCCTCCCTCAAAGATCGGCTTTTTCAGTCCTCACAATGGGACATGGTTCAAAAACGGGGACTCCCCTCCGAGCCACCTGGTGACTGCCACGGCGAAAATGCGCCACCGCGACGCGACTGTCCACCTTCTTGAACCCTGCGCAAGTGGGCTCCCGAGAACAGGTTCTTCGATCACCGCTTCGCTGACAGCGGCATGTCGCCGTCACGGATAAATTCCACCCATCCAGACCGCCCACTCCGGCGCCTCGGCGGATCCGGCAAGCCCCTCATAATGTTCCGTCTTTGACAGGGACGTTCTTCGCCCGTCCGTCACAAATGCACACTCCTACGTTTCCCCCGGAGAGGCACTCACGCGACATCATGATCATACCCCCTTTAACGGGGTTACGTCAACGTAAAAGATCGGTAGGGTTCATAAAACGGCATGGTTCAACTCACGGAACATCGAACCGGCGGCTCGCGCCGCTCGGCTCGGTTCGAGTCGCGCCCGGGGCGGAATATTGGGGTACGATTCAAAAATGGGCATGGTTCAAAAACGGGGACAGGCACCTCGCCGGGACCCGTTTTCTGGATCGTAGTCGAGGGTTGGCTCGGAGGTGAGTCCCCGTTTTTGAACCATGCCGAAAAACGTCTCTATCTCCGATCGGCCTTCCGTCTCATTTCCTGTGAAACGGTACCAGGTTTTCCAACATGCACCCCTGGAACCAGGGCGCCAACTGTCGAAAATAAGTCAGGACATCGCGCGTTTCGCGGACGTGCACATGGACGTGGAGGCGGAAATTCCGATGTGGCCCCGGCGGGACCGACATCTACTCCGACCTTCCACATCATTGTGTTGCCAGGGCCCCTTGCGGCTAAGACCGGGCATTGCACGATCCGAAACGGATTCGGGCCAATCCACCCACCGTCGTCACTCGGACCGGATCGTCAACGGGACCGGTTCACCATCCGCGTGCATGGCCCGGATGATCAGGTGCTTCGTCGCCGGGAGATACGTCCAGCCCTCCGGTGTCTCCGGAATGGCCGCCACCTCCGGCAGCTTGCGCTGCCCGAACGACACCTCCGCGGGTTTGGGGCCGTTCGCCACGAGCGTGCCGCTGTAGTGGTCCTTGTAGAACGTCAGCGGGACCGTCAGCGTCTTGTCGACCAGCGCCGGCTGACCGAGCCCGGCGCACGACGAGATGTGAATCGTCGGCTGTCCCGGTCGCCGCGCGAACACCGTCTTGATGCCCGGGTCGTGGCCCTCGATGGCATAGCGGTTCAGGATGATATCCTCCGGGTTGATGAACGCCGGGCAGCGATCCGTAAGACGCTTGTACAGCCCGTCCGGGTACGAGCCCTTCAGATCCGGTTTCTCGTCGGCGAACTGGAGGTACTCGCCCGCCACGGTGATCCCTTCGGCGATCCGCTTCCACGGGAAGCTCGGATCGTGCGGTGCCAGTTTTTGCAGGTAGTATGCATACACGAGCCCACACCACTGCACCGGGTTGCCCAACCACGAGTGCGTGAAGAAGGTCGTCCCGAGCACGGGAATTGACGCATAAAGCATCCACGGCGGGCGATCCGGTGCCTGCCAGACGTACTGAAACGCCATTCCCGTCCACGCCCAATAGATCGCGCGATCGAGGAATCTTCGTTCGCCGGTGATCTCATAGGCGTCGACGTACGCGGAAATCGCATAGGCCGCTCCGAGAACGTCCGGTTCATAGATCGGACATTCCCAACCCTGCGCCCCGTGGGGCACGCGAAACCGATCGTGGTAGTCCAGCGCCTTGAGCCCGGCCGCCAGGGCGTCGGGGTTGCCCGTGATCCGGGCCGTCCGGAGGAGCACGCGGGCATGGCCGGCCACGATGCCCTGTGAAGGGTACCCCTCGGGTCCGAGCGCCCGGCGCTGGGCATCGGACCCGGGGTGGAACCCCCAGACGCCGTCGGGGTTTCGCCCCTGGATGATGCCGGCGGCGTGCGCGATCATCGGCTGGATGATCGGCTCGATGTGCCCCGTGTAAAACGGCGCCTCGCCGCTCAGGATGTGGCAGCACGCCCCGCTCAGAAGACCGGCAACACCCTGTTCGCGGATCGTGGTGTTCCAGATCAGGTGGGCCCGCTCCATCGAGGCCTTCTTCGCCGACGGGTCGTCGGCCAGAATCGAATCCAACCACAGCAGCACGCCGAACTGCGGCGCGTTGGCCGGTCCCCAACCCACGCAGTGGGCGCTCTTGTGCTTGTCCTCGTACCACACCGTCTTCATGAAGCCGTGCCGGCTGACCTCGTACAGCTTCTGAACGTCGAACCGCTTCTTCGTCGGCACCGGCGGCGGGTTGAATCGGAAGTAGTCTTGCATCGCCGCCACGGCATCGCCCGGGGGGCGCACAACGACCTTGGCCGAGACCGTTACCGTCGAACCGGCGGGCATCTCATAGGGTTTGGCCGCCAGCCGTTCGTTTTCCTTCACGTACTCCGGGAAGCTTGGGGCGAAGATTTCCAGCAGGTGGTTCTGGTGCTTGTGCACAAGGTTGGGCGAGGCAAACACCGCGCAGGGCCCGTAGTCCTTGCCGTTCCACTTCTGAGTCGGATCCCAGAACAGCGTGACCATTCCCACCTTCGTCGAGACCGCCATCATCGGCACGGTGATCTTGAGCGGGTCGGGCATCAGGCGGTTGTTGATGGGCGGTGCCGCATCCCGCGTGCTGCTGCTGGGCTCGCCGTCGTTGAGGTACTCCAATCCCGGGAAGAGTGCCTGCCCACGCTCCTGTGTCGGTTGCCCGTCGGCCACAAACAGCGATACCGGACAGAACCGCCGTAACGACGCCCCCTGAGGGGAAGTCAACTCCCCCTTGACCGCCAAGGCGGGTTCGGCCGGATCCAGGGTATAGGTCAACGTGGCTTGAAGCGTCTGTCCCTGCGGCGTTTCAATCTTCAGATCGAACGAGACACCGGGTTGTTTGGGATCACGCTGTGGTATCGCCGTCAGCGACGTGATCTTGCACTTCGACTTTCGAGGGGGTCTTGCGGGATCGGTCGTCTTGTCTCGAACGACCGTCTTCTCCTCCGGTCCGCGTTCGGCCGGACCGATATGGACATCGAGGGGCTCGGCACAGACGGCGACGGTTCGCCACCTCCCTTCGACCGGTCGTTGGAGGTATCCGACCCAGTTCGGCGCCCGGCCCTCGGCCTCGCCCCTGTCCAGCCAAACCATGCGGAAACCGCGGTTCTGGAGGACGACCTGCCGGGCGTTGACCTCCACGGTCGTTCCGGGTTGTACGGCGTCGCCGAGCATCTGCGCCGCCTTCGACACATTGAACCGCACGGCCCGTGTGACAACACCCACCGGTGGTTTGACGCGATCCAGACTCGCGTTCACGAAACACGACCCGCCGGCGACGTCGGGGCCCACCGCCGGCGCCTTGAACCAACGGACAAACGTGGCTTCCTCCTCGGGTGCAATCACTTGGTCGAATCTGTCAACGACAGCCACGTTGGGATCGTTCCGGTCCCATAGGTTCCCGACCGTTTGATGGGTATAGCCTTCACCCCGGTCCGCGCAGATTTTGATGCTCATCCGCTCCTCGGTCGGCACCCACGAAGCCCGACCTCGGTTCCGCAGGGTTACACCGATGGGTAACTCATCCCCCTCCGTAACGACGGCGCGCGCGACGATCACGTCGCTCAGTTCGAGCACGGGGCTGTAGGGCAGCAGACGCAGACCGGCAGGCAGCGGCCCCCCCTCGGCGGAGAGACGGACCCCCCGTGCCTCCGGCTTCAAACCCTTGCCCACGTCGAACGGCACCGCCGTCATCGGACTGCCGGGTGCGGGTTCGAGCCATAGGTCTGTCGGTTCGCCCGCCGGGGCTCCGACCGCATTGACGGGTTGCAGCGTGAGCTTGACACCCTTCTCACCGACGGAGTTCGCCGGGGCGAGCAGCAGTCCGGCGAATCCCGGTACCGGCTCCGCGCCGACCGGACCGCCGGGGGGCAGAACCATCACCCGCGGTTCGCCCCAGTAGGCCCAGTCGTAGTTCGTCTTGCCGTCGATGGCGCTGGTGACCAGTTCGAGTTCCATCGTCTTGCCCGCGTGCTCGTCGAGCGGCACAACGACGGGCAGCCAGTTCCCGGGCATCTGGTCGCGGCGGAAGAGCGGCTGGCCGTTGACGCGGACCATGAACCGAACGCCGTTGGCGATCTTGTTCTTGTCCTCCTTCAAGACCGTGTCCAGCACGCACGACCAGCCCACAAAGGCGATTTGGGCCCCCGCGGGCTTGTCGGGAAGCTTCAGCGAGTAGGTGATGGTGGCGTCCTCCGAACCGGTCGGATGCTGATGGAGCGCTCGATAGGTCGCCCGCCCGCTGGATCGCTTGCCCACCGGACCGGGGTCCAGTGCGTTCTTCGCCAACGTCTTGTCGAACAGATCGATCAGGTCGGCCGCGATTGAAATGGACCCGTGGTCGTACAGCGGCGCGTCGGGCGCCGCCATGGCACCGGTGGTCGAGAGGACGACGGCAAGGCTGACCATCCTGACCCTTCGCCATTGGGACGTGCTGCCGTGTCGCCGTATCATGGGGTTGCCTCCGCGTGTAATTGCTTTGCCTTGTCGCGCAGCGGTCGCCAGACGTACTCGGCCAGAATCGCAATCGCCCCGCGGTCGGACGGATCTCGCGCCACGTGGGCGTAGGTTTCGATCATTTGGAAGGCCTTTTGAGCGGCCTGGTCGGCCAGTTTGGCCGCCTCGGCGAGCTTCGCCTTGTGTTCGTCCGTCTTGCCGGTCTTCTTGGCCTTTTCGGCCTCCGCCTGGGCGGTGGCCGCCTTCTGCGTCGCCTCGATCGTGTCGATGTAACCCGCCCCGAACGCGAACCGCCCCATCCAGTAACCGAGATATTCGTCCGCCGCGGCCGACCGCGCCCGCGATCCGGGTTGCCCCAACGTCGCTCGACGGGCCCGGTCCGCCCTGCGAACCCGTTCCAGCGAGGCCTGGTACCCCTTGCGGACCTCCACCAGATACTCCAGAAGCGGACCCGCCTGCCAGTGCCGCAGGATCATCCCAGGCACCGGAAACGTCAGCCCGAGTCCGGGCCCCTCGAGCGCGATCGTCTGCTTCTCCAACTCCTCCATCGCCTGCATCATCGCGGGAACGGCGGCCTGACCGCAGACCGCCCCGATCTGCCGCCGGTAAAACTCGTCGGGCTTGAGCGACGGTTCCCACGCGGCCCGGGCACAGTATCCCACGGACAGGTCGTGGTCCCCGATCAGCCAATACCGCGTGCTGAACCCCGACCAGCCCGCCGCCCTCATCACGTCCACGAGCTGGGCCAGCGAGCCCGTGGTCAGTTGCGGCAAGAGGCCCACGTTGTCGTCGTGAAGCGTGAAGATCAGACTGGCCGGTACGTCCCTGCCGGGCAGCTTTCGCAGCACGTCCTTTCGTTGAACGATCCGGCTGGCCGTGTAGTCCACGAAGTTCATCAGTTCCCACCCCGGCTGCATCAGCCGCGGCAGGACCGGGAACAGCTCCTCTGCAACGCTGTTGTAAACGATCTTGATGTCCGGGTGTCGGGTGTCCTTGAGGACACCCAGTTGATTGATCAACCGGTCGTAGAAATACAACGCGACGATGTCCCCTTTGACTTCCTGGAGCGCCCGTTCGGCCCCGCCCGGATACCCGGTCCGTTTGCCCGCCTCCTCCAGCACCGTCGCCAGCGGGCAGAGCTTCTCGATGCCGTACCGGGCGTCCAGCGCCTTCCACGCCCGTTCGTAGTGTCCCGACCACGCGCGGAACTCCGGCATGCCCAGTAGGACGAAGTCGCACTGAGGATACGTGTTGACCGTCGCCTGGAGGAAGGCACCGGCCAGCGCGGTAAGATCGGGGTCATCGATGTCCGTCCGCGGGCCCGGACCGATCGTCATGTGCGCAAGTTGGTGCACCGGCTGAGGATCCTTGAGCAGCGATGCGAATTCGGGCGGGTACTCGGTCAGCGCGGCCGTCACGCCGCATTGCATTCCCAAATTCCGGGCCAGGTCGATCAGTCCGTGGCATAGTCTTTGTCCCGCGGCGACGAACTCCTCGTAGCTCGCCCCACGCGGGAGGTCGGGGTTCCAGAATTCATCGGTGGCGCCGAACACCTTCCGCCCCGGCATGTCCTCTGT
>Ga0129299_1002070_pt1 | contig 13378 bp, 9 predicted proteins | sample ConPoolayeCmetaG_FD_94477 | JGI IMG/M metagenome (GOLD analysis project Ga0129299, IMG submission 94477) | Hot spring microbial mat communities from California, USA to study Microbial Dark Matter (Phase II) - Cone Pool mat layer C metaG ... | reverse complement strand
GAATAAAACCCTCCTCGAGGAAATTCCGAACCAGGTATATTTAAAAATAACTGACCATTCACCACTTGAATCGGAATACCGCCAAAATTGGTAATTTCCTTAAAGTCTCCACTGTTAGGATGCCAAATACCTAATGTAGCGTTGCCATTATACAAATTAGGTAAATTATTTAAATCTAGAATATTATTAGCTGAAATCTGCACACTACTGCCTACAGGCAAATTAGAACTAACCAGTTGAACTGGAATCAAATTACTAGGCTTTGGTAAAAACAAAACTTGGGCAGATTTAGAAGTGTTTTTTAGTCTTATTTGGTAAACTCCACTACCTTCCTTAAAGTTAGAGTTATCTAAAATTGTCTTACAAGTTCTGTCTCTTTGTACTATTGCTTCCGCTGTGGTTACTAATTTCTCGTCCTTAAAAATCTCAAAAGTGCATTTCTCTCCTTTAGGGAAGTCGTTTAAACTCATCACTTGTTTGGCTATTATGGGAACTAAGCCGTTAATAGATTGGTTGTTAAAAGGTAAATGTAAAGTAGCTAAATCACTTGGCTTAAATTGATTATTTGCTCCTTCAACCGTAAATTGGATAATTCTACTAAACACTTGTTCATCATCACTTATAAACAAAGCTGTATAATTTCCAGGATTTAGCTTTTCCAAAGTAGTTACACACTCCGACTGAACTCCTAATTGACAGGTCAAGCTATTTACCACTTCCCCAGTTTGCTTCTGGGAAACAAAAATTTTTCCTTTAACGGAAGGTGATAAAGGATCTGGTTGGTTTTTGTTATCAGTAGTAAACAATTTTAAGTTTATCTTTTCGTCTTTTTTAAAACTAGTTTTGTTGGCTTCTAGATTTAACAAATTATTTTTATTCAAGGAACTCTTAACGTTGGTAAATACTCTGTTGGTGCTCGTGTTTTGTACTCCTTCTCTATTTTTGAAGGTTAGGCCAGCTACCAAAGTTAAGAACTCGAAATCATCATTAGTTAAAACACCAGTTACTGTATATTCGGCCCGCTCTCCGGCAGATAATAAAGAAATTGTAAATACATTACCTAAAGGCTTGATCTCTTTTGGTCGAAAACTGTTAGTGTTTAAAACTGCCTTTTGCCAAACAACTGAATTTTGAGTCGACTTAAACTCAATATTAAGGTTGTTGATTGACTCAAAAATACTAGTGTTTTGTATGGTGATTACTGCCTCAACTTGGCTACCCACTCTGTAAACATCTTTTTCAATCAACCTTAAAGAAGTAGACACAAGGGCACTTTCAGGTGAAGCTTGGCCCTGGTTTCTAAAACCAGAAAAGATTGCGTAACCTAGAAAAGCTGACACAATAACATAAGCTACAATAGCCGAACTCGCAAAACCAAATTTAGGCCACAACCTGACAGACTTTTCTCTACGTATCCATTTTTTGCCTTGCTGTGATTGATGAGGTGTATGCACCTCGTAAGAAAGATTATAAGCAGGCATAGATTTGTTTTTGTTTTAGTCTTAGTTCGTAAAATTATAATACACATTTTGGTTTTAAGCAAACTAAAACGTAAACTTACTAAAAGTTAAAAGCGTAATTTATTCTGTTGTTAGGCCACTTTAAAGCCTTTCAGTAATAATTGGATTAGCAAACCATAAATTAAAAGGGCTCTTGAAATACTAGTTCAATGGTAGAATAGTTTTTTAACACTATTTTTTCACTTTTAACAACAAACCTTTTTGAAAAAACTAAGCGTATTTAAAATCAGCTATCTCTTGAAAAAACTGAGACCTAGAAACCCTTGAAAACTCAACCGGTCTATCAACTGATCTTACCACTCTTTATTGCTTGGGTTTAAACGTATGTTGTAAAAAAGTATTTTATCTATCCACGCAAATGGTAATATTTTAGATCTCTTTTGAGAGTACTACTCTTGTCTATTACTCTTACAGAGTTTGCTAACTTTTGCCAATTTACTATGACAATTTATCTTTTCCAGTACGGACTATTTTAGATTGTTTATTGTGATTGAAAAAAGCCAAAGTATTATACGTAAAGCTTAGTTGTTTAATTTCATGCAACAAAGTTCTTTACTTTTATCTCCTATAATCAAAACATTTAACCTTAAACACCTTTTATCAATTAATTTTCTTAAAGTACAGAATAGTTCCGGTTTTCTAAAAAGCCGTCCTTATAGTATAGAGAATTTAAGAAGAATGTCTTCTTAACACTGAATAGTTCGCAAAAGTCTTTTCCAAAGAATAATTTTGATAAAAATAGTCCATAAGTTCCTGATTAACTGAGTATAGGTTATCGGAATTTGCGATAATTAAATATTTTGGTTGTTTTTTTTCTGCATCTTCGATAAATTTTCGATTAAATTGAAAACCAAAATCTTCTCTATAATCTAACAACGGGTGAGAGGCAGAGACATATCTTACCCCTGGTTTACGATCTGTAAGATAATAAAAGGTACTACCATAAACATAGGCAATTATTGTGTCTTTTTCTGTTGTATTAGCTTTAACGTATTCAGCTACTAACACTTTTTCTTGAAAATCGTCTCTTGCCTCACCAAAAAAGAAATTATATGGCTGTTTCAAAGAAAACACAAAAGATCCTATAAAATTAACTGTTATTAGACCTAAAATAGCTTTATCAAAATTTGATCGCCAATTGATTTTACTTAAAGACAAGCCAACTAAAATCGACAAAACCGGTGCTATCATTAAATAGTAATACGGGTAAAACGTGCCTAACATTATTAAATATAAAACTGAAGTAATTAACCAACTCAAAATAAATCCAGGGTTATACCATTCAGTCTCAGAAAGAAGAATTTTTTTTCTAAATAAATGAAAAACTGCTAAAAACAAGGATAAAATAACAGGGAGAATTATTAAGATAAAAATTAACTGACCGGAAACTTTGCCGAGCCAGCCAGTAGCAAGATATTTTGAGTTGAATAAAAAACTAGCTATAAAAAACTCATGTAAGCTATTATTAAGATAAAAATAAATTAACCAAAAACAAGTATGAATTATTATTGGTAAGCCAATGATAAACATTATTTTAACCAATTTAATCAATGAAAATGGTTTTACTTTAAAAATCAAATCAATTAATATTGGCGCGAAAAACAGTATAAAATTGGGTTTTAGGAAAAATAAAACAGATACTCCCAAACCAGAGAGTAATAAATAAAACCACTTCTGAGATTTCCAAAAATACAAATAGGTAAGATAAGACATGATTAAAAAAATCAACCCTAAATTTTCGTTATTATTACCTCCTGCTGAAATGTGTGACAGATTAATCCAAAAAGCGTAAATTATAACAGACAAGCGTACTTTTAAGGTAGTTTGCGGTTGGCCATTACCAGAAAACAAAAGCTGAAGTAATTGGTAAAATAAAATTACTCCTAAAAAGGAAAATAAAGTAATCACAAAACGATGAACCCAGAGGTTGCCACCTCCCAAAATGTATAATAAAACATTAAATAAAAAAATCATTGGTGGTTTATGATCCCAAGCAGTCACATACAACTCGCCCCCTGTAACCCAATCTTGAGCTACAGTCCAAAATATCCAGTGGTCATTATCAATAGGATAAAACCAAGTGTTTAACCTGGTTAATAAATAGAAGCTAAATAAAAAGGCAAAAAATTGATAATGAGTTGCCTTTTGTAAGAAGTTTTGGCAAAAGACTATAATTGACCATAAAAAATTAAACATATTTGGTTATTAAAAGTTTTTTCAATACTTGATTGATCTGAGCTGGTTTAACTTAGTTAAATATTCTTGCAAGTCTGGAATTTCTAGTTGAGCTACATTATCTCGATAAGCGGCTTTAACTACTGCAACGGTTACTGTTTCCAACAGCCTTGGATCCAAGGGTTTAGGTATAATGTATTCTCTACTAAAAGCTAGATTTTGTCCTTGGTATGTGGCATCAAACTGGTTATCTACTGGTTGTCTAGCTAATTCGGCTAAAGCATAAGTTGCCGATAACTTCATATTATCAGTAATTTTAGTTGCTCGAACATCTAAAGCCGCCCGAAAAATATAAGGAAAAGCTAAGAGATTGTTAATTTGATTAGGATAGTCTGATCTACCTGTAGCCATAATTATATCTGGACGAGTTTGGTGAGCCAAGTCGTAAGAAATTTCTGGATCAGGATTAGCCAAAGCAAAAACTATCGGATCTTTATTCATCGATAAAAGCATTTCCGGAGTTAATACATCTTTTACTGATAAACCTATAAACACATCAGCGTTAACCAAAACTTCTTTCAGAGATCTAAAATTACTATTGACCGCCCACATTTCTTTATACTTGTTCATGTTCTCAACTCTACCTTGGTAAATTAAACCAGAAGAATCGCACATATAAATATTCTTCTTAGGAACCCCTAAATTTACCAAATGTTGGGCGCAAGCAATCCCTGCTGCCCCAGCACCATTAATAACCACTTTGATTTGATTAATTTCTTTATTCGCCAATAACAAAGCGTTTATGATTCCTGCACCTACTACAATAGCTGTTCCGTGTTGGTCGTCGTGAAAGACGGGTATGTTCATCACCTGTTTTAACTTTTCTTCTATGTAGAAACATTCTGGAGCTTTAATATCTTCCAAATTCACACCACCAAAGGTGGGTTCTAAGGATTGAACAATTTGAATCAACAAATCCGGATCAGTACAATTTAGTTCTAAATCAAAAACATCAATGCCTGCTAATTGTTTAAATAACAAACCTTTCCCCTCCATTACCGGTTTAGCGGCCTCAGCTCCCAGGTTACCTAAGCCCAAAATAGCTGTTCCATTAGAAATCACAGCTACTAGATTGCCTTTATTAGTATAGTCATAAACAGCTTTTGAGTCCTTGCTTATTTCTATAACTGGATAAGCCACTCCCGGACTATAAGCTAACGCTAGGTCTTTAGTTGTATCGGCATTTTTTTTGATGCTAATTGACAGTTTACCAGGAGTTGGGTAACGATGGTAAGCTAAAGCCTGATTTCTTAAATCAGAAGGCATAAACTTTACTTTAAAAGTGGGCTACACACTGTAGCAACAATGGACAAATGTCAATTAAATTAGTTTTTAGTATGTTCCATAATACACAAGCTATAGAGAGAAAACCTAAAACAACACACCCAAGCCTAAAAATAAAGAGACTTTTTGATATTCTTATTATTAGTTTAATTAACTGGGCAGTATTTTTTATTGGACTGAATTTTTTTAGTCCAGTTTTTTACAAGACTACCAACCCCTTTTTAATAACTGTAGACTCGTTAATAAATACACATTATATCGGTCCCAAGCCAGATAACATAAGCTTTCAAAAAGGCCAAATAAAAGGTTATGTATCAGCCTTGCAAGACCCTTACTCTACTTTTTTAGATAATCAAGAAATTCAAAAACTAGAAGATGAGCTGAACCAAAAATATGTTGGTATAGGTATTAAATTAATTAGCGAAAATGAGTTAATAAAAATTAGCGAAGTGCTGTCTAATAGCCCAGCTGAGAAATCTGGTTTAAAAGCTAACGATGTAATTCTAGAAATAGATGGAGAAAATGTCTTAGGTCAATCCTTGGAGGTGATATCTAAAAAACTTGCCGGAGAAAAGAACACTAAATTAAGACTAGCAATTTTAAGAAACACAGAAAAAATCGTTGTGGATATAACACGAGACCTAATCCAGTTACCTCAAATTTCTTTTAAACAAAAAGATACAATAGGTATTCTCAAAATCGACTCTTTTGGAGAAAAAATAGATCAAGAAATGTTAACAGTAGCCAACCAAATAGTCAACAGTGATATAGATAAGATTATTCTAGACTTACAAGATAATAACGGTGGTTTTTTAGAAGGAGCAATAGATGTTAGTTCTTATTTTGTACCAGCAAATTCAGTCATAGCTATCGAACAAACCAAGACAGACGAAAAAGTTCATCTATCTAAAGTCAAAGAAGTTAGCTTAACGAATTACCCTTTAGTTATTTTAGTAAACCAAAAAACCGCTTCGGCAGGAGAAATTACAGCCTCGGCAATCAAAGACAATAATTCTGAATCTGTTTTGGTTGGTCAAACCACCTTTGGTAAAGGTGTTATTCAAAGTATTTTCAAAATAAAGGATATTGGTTATTTAAAATTAACTACTGCTGAATGGCTAACTAGTAAAAGAAAAACGATTAACCAATTAGGCGTTGAGCCAGATATTAAATTACCCGATGAGGTCGATAGTTTGACGCTAGTTTTACAAAAATTTGATTGGGAAACCAAAAGGTTGTCAGATTGAGCAAATTACCCTTCTTGCAAAAACACGTGTTTTTATAAACTATAGTATACAACCTTTAACCAAAACTAGCTTTTCAAAAGTGAAAACTAGTTAATCGGACTTAATTAACACCAATCAAAATAAGTGAATCAAAAACTAAAACCAAAATTATACCGTAAGTTAAAGATTACCAGATTTAGTTTAGTTATCTACTAAAACCTACTAAGGTTGAAAACAGGACTATACTTTAAAAACTGCTGTCGGTAAGTTAGGAAACAACAATCTCACTTTTTCTTGATAATCAGTAGCTTGTCCTTTGGTTATGTATATTTTAACTGAACCAGTAACTGTTGAAATTTCGGGATGTCTTACAAGGTATTGCTCCAGACTGTTAGCTATAACTTTAGATTGATTGATCAAGGTAAAGGGTTTATTTTGTAAAAATCTAATGAGTTTTGTGTTAATTAAATCGAAAATTATAGGATAATGGGTACAGGCCAAGACAAAAAATTTGTATTGTGAAATTTTTAAGCTGTTTAAATTTTGGTCTAAAATTTGATCTATTAAAGTGTAGTCAAGTTCCTCGATGGCCAAAGCCAGATCAGTGAAAGTCAGGCAATCTACTTGGTTATATTCAAGTAAAGCTAACTCTTTTGCATAAAACCCTGATTGACAAGTAACATTAGTAGCCAAAAATAGTACAGGCTCGCGCCTAGGATTAATGGAAACTATTTGTTCAATGGTAGGTTTAACTATACCCAAAACTTTACGATTATGATACTGAGAATTAGTCTTTAGCCAAACTTGCTGTAAGTATCTAATAGCTACACTAGTGGCTGTATTACAAGCTAAAATTACCAACTGAGACCCTTGGTTAAATAGAAATTCCACTCCATTTCTAGTAATCTCTAAAACTTCACTTAAACTCTTATTTCCAAGTGGAAAATTTTTAGTATCAGCTAAATATATGATTTCAGTGTTTGGCTTAAGTTTTAAGAATTCGTTTACTAATGATAAACCACCAACTCCAGAATCATAGAAACCAATCATATGTTTCTTCTTACAAGCTTAAAGTTTGGAATTTAAAGAATTAAAATAATTTTGAGCTTTGGAAAAATTTCCTTGAACCAAGTCAGTTAAAAACTGAGCCAGTTTGTCTGCTACCAAATTTAAAAAATCTATTTCTAAGTCAGATAACTGAGTCAAAACAAAAGTTTCGCTGCGTAACTTATTGTTTAACGGTCTAATACCTACTTTCATTTTCCAAACCGACGTTCTGGGAATCTCTAAAAAAGATAAATATCTATAAACATTTTCCACTCCTTTATGTCCCCCGCTTCCTCCGTTGTTTACCAACTTTAACCTAGTCTCTAATTGATCGCTGTCGTCTTGTAATAGAAAAATCTTTAAATTATCTTGTTTCAATTTAAAATAATTTATAAATTCACTAATAGTTTCACCACTTTCATTCATATAACCCAAAGAATGTAAAAAATACACTAATTGACCAAATACAACATGCTTGGCATAAGCTAATCTAGCTTGTTTTTCCCAGCTTAAATTAAGCTTTTTGACTAATATCTCAACCAGCAATCGACCGATATTGTGTTTAGTATATAGGTACCGAGCGTCATTATTTCCTAAACCATAAATAAACAACATACAATTTGTAGTACTTTTAATCAAACCGATTCAAGTAAAATATTTTAACCGGCTTTAATTGGCAGAATATCTTTAACTAATTCATTAAACTCTTCGTATTCTAGGACTTCTTTGTCCAACAAAACTGAAGCAATTTTCTCTAAATAATCTCTATATTTACGTATGATTTTTTGAGATTCCAAAAAACACGTTTGTAAAATTTTTTTAATTTCGTCATCAATAACTTTAGCCGTCATATCGCTATAGATAGTTTCTTTTTCCACCATTTCTTTACCTAAGAAAGACATGTGTTTTTCTTCTTGATAAGCAACAGGACCTAAATCGCTCATACCAAATCTAGTTACCATATTTCTAGCTATTTCCGTAGCTTTAGCTAAATCGTTAGAGGCACCAGTACTAACCTCTCCATAAATTTCTTGTTCAGCTATGTACCCCCCAAACAACACACTAATCTCAGCCATAAATTCACTCTTCTTTATGGTCAAAGGTTCTTGATCTCCACTGTCAGAAAAAGTATATCCAGCTGCTTTACCCCTGGGGATAATAGTCACTTTTTGTACTTTTTTAGCTTTAGGCAAAACTGTGGCCACTAAGGCATGACCAGCTTCATGATAAGCTGTTAATTTTTTTTGTTCTTCAGTAATTAGTTTACTTTTTAAAGCCGGACCAAGTATTACTTTTTCGATGGCTTCTCGAAGAAGATCGTTAGTAATAGCTGTTTTTCTTTCTCTAACAGCTAAAATTGCTGCTTCATTAACTACATTCATTAAATCAGCACCACTAAAACCCGGAGTTCTTTTAGCTACTATACTCAAATCGACATCCTGAGCTAAAACTTTGTTTTTAACATGTACCTTGAGGATCTTTTCTCTCTCTGCTTTATCTGGCAAAGTTATTGTAACCTGTCTATCAAACCTACCTGGTCTGAGTAAAGCAGGATCCAGCACATCTGGGCGATTGGTAGCCCCAATAACAATAATTGTGGTGGTTGGTTCAAAACCATCCATCTCTGTTAAAATTTGGTTTAAAGTTTGTTCTCTCTCATCATTACCACTCCCTAAACCATAACCCCGTTGACGACCAACTGCATCAATTTCGTCTATAAAAACTACACAAGGGCTTTTCTTCCTAGCCTGAGCAAATAAATCTCTAACCCTACTAGCACCAACACCCACAAACATTTCTACAAATTCGCTACCAGAAATATAAAAAAAAGGTACACCAGCCTCTCCTGCTACGGCTCTGGCCATTAAAGTCTTACCAGTGCCTGGAGAGCCAACTAATAATACTCCTTTAGGGATACGAGCACCCATTTTAATATAGTCTTCTGGTCTCTTTAAAAAATCTACCACTTCAGCCAATTCCTGTTTAGCTTCTTCATTACCAGCCACATCTTCAAAAGTGGTTCGATTTTTCGGATCGATTTTTTCTTGCAATTTAGCTCGAGAATTACCAAAAGCAATTGATCGCGAATTAATATCACCCAATCTTTTTAAAATAAACAAAGCTATTAGGGCAATGATTAAAATTTGAATAAAAATCTGAAAAGTCGCACTTTCAAAAAACTTGGTCCAAAACGATTTAGGTATTTCTCTGTAAATGATTTCACCATCACCACTACCTATGAGTAATTTTTGCTCTCCTAATGCGTTATTAATATTTTCTAAAGGACTAGCAGAATCTGAGGATATATTCGGGAATACTTTTACCTCCACGTTTTTTCTAGAACGGTCTTGTGGGTCTTTAAACAACTCGACAGTAAAGTAAGTTTTGTCTTCAGAAACCGTAATCGAGCTAACATTCCCCCTTCTAATTTCAGAAATTAGATCTGAAAAAGTCTGATTTGTCTGATTTCTGCCAGGGCTATCCAATAAACTCAAAGTAAGAACAAATACCAAAAATATAAATATTATTGTTAATAAGTTTAAAAAGACCTTTCTATTCTTTCTAGGATCTAGATTCTTGGGTTTAAACTCAATATTATCGGCCATAGAATGCTTATAGTTTTTAGAACATCTTCAAACTTTTGAAAAGTCAATCTGATTAAAAAACACTTTTGTCAAATTTAGGACCGTAAGTTATAAAACATCAGTACCGAGAAATAGTCTTTTAATCTAAATCAAAGGTCTGCGATTTTCTATAGCATTAGTAATTGTCGCTTGATCTAAGGTTTCTGGATTATAATAATAAGGCAATCCCTGAGCTAACCTGGTTAGGGTTATTCTGTCTTGATAACCGAGTTTTTGAATTAGCTCTTTTAAATAAGCAATCGTAGCCTCAGCTGCAAAACTGTTTTTTAAAAAAATAATTAGCTCAATCTTGGTAGTAGAATCAGAATCTAATAAAGTTTTAACCCGATTATCAAAAAGCACATGAATACTAGTATCTTCAGGAAAAATATTTTCTAAAGGAGAAATTAGCTTTTGCAACACGTGATAGGTGCCAAAATAGGCTTGACTTTTTTCTATTACTAAAATATCAAGAGGCGACTCTACCAAACAAATTTGTGTTTGGTTCCGGCTTATATTTTTACAAATCTCACACAAGTCATCTTGAGCAAAAAAACCACAATTAGTGCAAAATTTAGTATTAGCTCTAGCCCGAATTAAAGTGTCTAAAAAAGATTGAAATTCTGAATCAGAAAATTGTACAACTTCCAAAGCTAATTTTTGGCTACTCTTTTTACCTATACCAGAAAAAAGTCTAAATTTTTCCGCTAATTCTTCAATTACAGGAGGTAACATAAACCATTAACAGTGAATACACAAAATTTATACAAAAAGCAAGTTTTATGTTCATTGTTATTAACCCTAATTACAATCACAAGTTTTTGAAAAATCTATTATATAATGTAATTCGTTAACTATGAAATCGTATTTTCCAATTTTTCAAAATCAACCGAATTTGGTCTATTTAGACAACGCTGCTACCACTCAAAAACCTGGCCAAGTAATTGAAGCTATAGTCGATTTCTACAGTAAATACAATGCTAATATTGGTCGCAGTAGTTGTCATTTAGGAGATTTGGCCACAGAACTATATGACCAAGCTCGTGAAACTGTCAGACAATTTTTAAACACCAGATTTGCCGAGGAAATAATCTTTACCAGATCTACCACCGAGAGTTTAAATTTACTAGCTAGTAGCCTTACACAATACCTTGAACCTCAAGCAGAAATAATTCTAACTGAATTAGAACATCATTCTAACCTAATTCCTTGGCAATTGGTTGCTAAACACAAAAATTTAAAGTTAAAATTTGTACCAATAAAGCCAACCGGAGAATTAGATCTGGAAACTTATAAAAAACTTTTTACTAAAAAGACTAAAATCGTTTCTATAAGCCATTTGTCCAATGTCCTAGGTACTCTCACCCCAGTTAAAGAGATGATTAGCATTGCTAAACAAAACACGTGTTTTACTATAATTGATGGAGCACAAGCAGCCTCTAAAGTGCAGATTGATGTGCAAGATTTGGGGGCTGACTTCTATGTCTTCAGTGGACACAAAATTTATGGACCTACTGGCATAGGAGTTTTATATGGTAAAAAAGAAGTTTTAAGTAATTTGCCGCCCTACCAGACAGGTGGTAAAACCATTGATGAAGTTTCTCTTGAGAATTTTACCTTAGCTAGTATACCGGCCAAATTTGAAGCTGGCACACCGCATATCAGTGGAGCTGTTGGTTTAAGTGAGGCTATTAACTTCATACAACAATATTCAGACAAACATAAGCAACTTTTGGATGACACTAAAATACTGTTTAAACACGAAAAAGAACTTACTGATTGGTTAATTGCTGCTTTGAGAGAGATTGATGAAGTAGAAATTTTTGGAGATTTACAAAAAAAACTTGGTCTAATTTCTTTTAGTATTAAAAATATCCATCCTTTTGATGTTGCCACAGTTTTAGCAAAAAATCACATTTGCGTTAGGGTAGGCCATCATTGTGCTTTACCCTTGGTGAAAAAACTTAATCCTCATGGAGTAATTAGAGTTTCCTTAGGGGTGTATAATAATTTACAAGACTGTCAGCAATTTATTAGTACTCTTAAGAGAGCGATTAATTTACTTAAAACCACTACTTAAAACCAAGCTAATCGTGTTTCAGAATTGCTTCTTGTTGTTTATAAGTGTACTCTAGAATTATTCTAAAAATTTTAATGATTTCTTCTTTTGGTAAACCTAAAAGAGCCGCGGTTGATTGAATTTTAGCAAACATTAGCTCTTCTCTGTCTGGGTCTATAATTGGTAAATTAAATTTCTTTTTGTATTTTGCCACCTCAGCGGTCAACTGGTATCTTTGCTGTAAAAGATTTAAGATTTTGAGATTAATTTCGTCTATTTGTTCTCTAATTTGAGATAACTCATCAGTTTGTTGATTTGTACTCCCTAAACTAGACATGTTTGTAGGTTTCTGCAAAAAACTAAATCAGTCAAGTTAAATTACAACTTAGCTCAAAAAGAAACGCTTTTTTAAATTTTAAACCAAAACAATAATAATTCCAAAAAATCAAAACAGAACTTAGCTTGTCAAACTATAGATTTTAGTTAAGTTTCTGTTAAAGACAGTCTAATATTGTTTATGTTTAAATTTCCTAAAATTTTTGGTGATTTAGATACAGACACAAAACTGACCCTATCGATAATAGCCTGTATAACTGCCGCTATTTTGTTATACATATCAATTTTACCTTTTGGCAACTTTACTGGCAGTTTTGGCAACGTAATTGGGTCTTTTGTTAACCTACTGCTGGGCAAAGGAGCTTTCTTGTTGCCTTTGGGGTTGTTGTATATCGCTGGGGTATTAATTAAAATTCAAAAGGATCGAGAATTAATCTATGACATCAATGCTAGGATGGTTTGGGGAATTGTGTTTATGTTATTAAGTTTTAACGGGATGTTAAGCTTATTTACCAACACACAAAACATACAACAAGCTGAATCTGCTGGGGGTATTTTGGGTTACGTTTTATACCCCTGGATTTTGGGAAGTTTATTTGGTAAAGTGGGAACGTTTTTTATTTTGATCGCTTTTGGTTTGTTTGGTTTCTTTTTGTTATCCAACTTAACTTTTGTGCAATTTTACGAAAACTTATTAAAAACTTTCAAAAACCCAACTTACTTTTTAGATTTTATACCTGATGTTTTGGAAATCTGGAAACAGTGGAAAACTAAAGACAAAGATGCAAAAAATCCTACATTAGAAACTTATATTCACGAAAATTCTAACGAGAACTCAACAGCTAAACCCAATCCAGAAAACCTAAACACCGACGAAAAACAGTTTCTTCAATCAGAAGCTATTGAAGATCTCACAGATATCCAAAAATCAACAACATCAACAACCACGTCAGCTACTGACAAGCAATGGCAATTACCACCTTTAGATTTCTTAAAAGAGGAGACTAGTTCCATGGAACCTGGTGATATTAACAAAAATAAACAAAT
>Ga0129299_1002067_pt1 | contig 13390 bp, 12 predicted proteins | sample ConPoolayeCmetaG_FD_94477 | JGI IMG/M metagenome (GOLD analysis project Ga0129299, IMG submission 94477) | Hot spring microbial mat communities from California, USA to study Microbial Dark Matter (Phase II) - Cone Pool mat layer C metaG ... | reverse complement strand
TTATTAGCCATTATGTCAATTTTGAACGGATACTATATACGTTTTTTGCGTAGATATGACTCTGAAAATCATACGCCACGGAATCATTTCATGGCGCTGTTGTTCGGTGTCTTCCGTGTGTTCCGTAGGTATGTTCTGCATCTGCGCACATCTGCGGATGAATACAAAAGTATCCGCAGATGACACAGGTGAACGCAGATACAAAGGCAACCGAGCCGGCGACATACATGATTGTTCGGGGTGTTTCCGGCTCAGCCGGTTTAGTATCTTTAATGCATGGACAAACCCACGACCCGCTGGGGGGTGATGTTCTTTTGCGCCTCGGCGGCGATGCAGATATTTGCAATCTACGCGGTCATCACGTTTCCGCCGCCACGCTTCCGCCATCTCTATGTGGAGATCGTACCCCTGCTGGGGATAGTTTTTTCACTTGTGTCGTTTCTGGCCGGCCATTTCTCTTATCCGCGGGTGCATAATCTCAAGGTATATCTTGCCGGCTACCTGACCGGACTTGCGGGTTTGGCGTATTTCGGGCTTTACAGCAGCCTTCCCCGCGGCGCCGCCCAGCCAGCGGCGCTCATGTGCCTTGTCTTTATCAATATGCTCCTCATCGTGGTGCTTCCGTCGATTGTCAAATACCGAGTCACCCATCGTGTCACCGTGTCGCTGACGGCACTCGAAGCGGTATATCTTGTCGCGGCCCGTTTTTCGCCCTGCTTGAGCGACTGGGTGCGTTTGCTCGTCCCCGACGACCTGATACAGCCACAAGCATGGATAGGTATCGTATGGGCCGCAATCGTGCTCCTTCTCACTGTTTGGCGCCTTCGGGCCGAGTTCCATCTTGGCGGCATTCTTGCCGGCACGGCTGTCTTTTATTGCCTTGCCTGGATTGCTCCAGCCTTTATGTATTACAGCGCTGCGCTCCAGAGCATGCTGTTCGCCATGGCGACGCTGTTCCTCAACACCGGGATCGTGATTCACTGGTTCCTGCGGATTGAACACCGCGTCTCCCATGATCCGCTGCTGCACATCTACAACCGCAATTACTGCAGCAGGATTATCGCCGAGCAGTCCAACTGCAACACCCTGCCGCCTTTTGCCGTGGCCATGGTGGACATCGACCATTTCAAGCAGGTCAATGATACCCACGGCCATCAGGCTGGTGACGCAGTACTGTATCAGGTTGCCCAAGCTATTGTGCGCGAAGTGGTGCCGCACGGCGTCGCATGCCGGTACGGCGGCGAAGAGATCGTGGTATTTTTCGCTCAAAAGACCGCCAAAGACATCGCACCGATCATGGAGAATGTCCGCGCTGCTATCGAAGGCCTGAAAATTCCGATAGGAAAAAAATCCCTTCGTGTCACGGTTTCCTGCGGCATTTCGTACCGTGAAGACGCCGCGCAGAGCGTCATCGACGTGATTCACGCGGCGGACAAGGCGCTTTATAAGGCGAAAAAGGACGGCCGCAACAGGGTCAAAAGCGCCCGAACGCCTCTCCCGGCGGCTAAAAAGAAATAAGTGCGTTTGTTTTGTCTTAAAAAAAGCGGCAGTTGACGCAAAATTTACCTTTCTCTCCCCGCGGCTTTGAGATTATTTTTTCTTTGTCCTTTCAAGGGAGTTTTTGTGAGCATGCGATCGCTTCTTGGCGCAAATGCATTCACCGCAGCGGCCTTTGCCTTTTCGGCGGTTATTGTCGCCGGGATGTTTGTCGCCACCATATTCGCCGTGCTTTACCACCGCCTGATTTATATCCGGTATCGCCGCCGCGCTTACAATCCGCAGTATCGGCCGCGATGCTCAGTGATTATCCCCTGCAAAGGACTGCCGAAGGATTTGCAGGACAACCTTGAATCCTTTCTTAGGCTCGATTATCCCGATTATGAGGTACTTTTTTCGGTTGAAAGCGACGCCGATCCAGCGGCCGCCATTATTCGCGCGGTTGTGGCGAAGGCGCCGCAGCGATGCTCGCTGGTCATATCGGGACTGTCACAGACGTGCGCGCAGAAAAATTTCAACCAGCTCGCCGCCATTCGCGCCGCAAAGAATCCAGACGTCTATGTATTCGCCGACGCTGATATCGGGCCAAAGGCAAACTGGCTGACTGAGCTGGTGCTGCCGCTTTCGGACCCCGGCACGACCGTCACGACCGGATTCAGGTGGCTGTATGCACAACGCGGATCGCTGGGCGGCCAGGTGCATGCCTTCCAGAGCAACCTCCTCTATGTTTTGTTCTGTTGTGCGGCCACATTCAGCAAGCTGGCGCTTCTGTGGGGCGGCTCGATGGCGATGAGGAAAAAAGACTTCGATGAACTCGGCGTAGCCAAGCGATGGGCCGAAACGGTGGTGGATGATTTCAGCCTTTCCAAGATACTGATGAAGTCTAAGAAACACGCGGTGCTGGTCCCGACCTGTGTCACCGCAACAGACGATTCGCTTGAGACCTTTGGCCAGGCCGTGACATGGTTCAAGCGCCAAACCATGTATTTGAAGGCATACCACCGCAAGACATGGGCGTTTCTCACCATGCCGGCACTCACCGCACTGTTATGTATCCAGCTCTGGCTTCCGTTTCCGCTGCTTTTGGGACGGTTCTCGCTCGAGTCGTTTCTCGCGCTCGGCGGCGCATCATCGCTTCTGTTAACCGCAGGCGTCATGTTGACGCTTCTCCTCTATCCCCTTATCGGCCCAAATCCCCGGTTTGCCGGCTTCTTTTTCGTACAGCCGTTTTCGCTTTTCTCGGTTTTTTATGCGGCGCTTAACACCCTATTCACCAATACAATCATATGGAGCGGCGTGCGTTATAAAATGAACGCCGACGGCACGGTGGCGTCGGTGGAAAGGCCGGAGAGAGGAAAAAAAGGTGAACCATGTTGAAATGCGCGGTGTTCGCTTCGGGCGGCGGGACCAATTTCCAGTCGCTTCTTGACCGTAAAGACAGCGGCGATCTGCATGTCGAATTTGCCTGCATGATCGGCAACAACAGCACGGCACACGCGTTCGACCGCGCCCGCTCCCGCAATATTCCGGCCATTCATCTGGCGCCGAGCCGGTTTGCGTCCGAAGGAGCGTATACGGCGCGCCTCATGGATATTCTGAAACAATACGCCGTTGACTTGATTATTCTTGCCGGATACATGAAAATGATTCCGCCGGATGTTGTCCGTGCCTACCCGAACCGTATTATCAATATCCACCCGTCCTTGCTCCCGTCATTTGGGGGCAAGGGGCTCTACGGTAAGCTCGTGCACCAGGCGGTGCTCGACTATGGCGCAAAGGTGACCGGGGTGACGGTTCATTTTGTTGACGAGCACTACGATCACGGACCGGTCATTCTGCAGCGGGCGGTGGAGGTACGCGACGATGACACGGCTGACACGCTTGCGGCACGCGTGCTTGCCGTCGAGCACGACACGTTCTGGCGCGCCATTGAGCTTATTGCTCAAGGGGCAATCAAGGTGGAGGGCAGGCGCGTTGTCACGGTTACATAATACGGCACAACTGTATGCGTTCGACACGGCGCTCGGCCCGTTCGCAGACGGCAGGCTGGCGGGCGTGGACGAAGCCGGCCGGGGACCGCTTGCCGGCCCGGTGGTCGCGGCCGCGGTCGTGCTCGACCTTGCGCATCCCATCGATGGCGTTGATGACTCGAAAAAACTTTCGGCACAACGGCGCGAAAAACTCTATAACGCAATTACGGCGCGGGCAAAGGCGTGGGCGGTGGACATGGCCATGCCGGACGAGATTGACCGTTATAATATTTTGCGGGCGACGCTCAGGGCCATGAAACGCGCTCTCGACAAACTGACCGCTCCGTGGTCGCTGGCGCTTATCGACGGCAACCAGGCCATTGATTCGCTGGACGCGCCGCGGCAGCGCTGCGTGGTGGGCGGCGACGCCCTGAGCGCATCGATTGCCGCCGCATCAATTGTGGCAAAAGTCACGCGCGACCGGCTGATGCAGCAATATCACCAGCAGTATCCAGAATACAATTTCGGCGTCCACAAGGGATACGCCACTGCCGCGCATCGCGCCGCCATCCGCGACCACGGCTTGTGCGCAATTCATCGGAGAAGCTTTTGCGAGGCGCTTGTCCGTCAAACATCCCTCAGCTTTGAAGGCGGCGCCGGATAATGAATAGCAACATCGGCGAGAGAACTGAAAGCATACGGATCATACGGGAGGATTAACAACCATGGCAGATATCCGGCCGTTCAAGGGACTGCGGTACCGTCTCGATTCGCCCGAACAGCTCGGCGCGCTGGTGTCGCCTCCCTATGACATGCTCGACGCGGTCGCTATTGACAAACTATATTCGGCACACCCCTACAATGTCATCCGTATCATCCAGAACCGCCGTGAACCCACCGACGCCGCCAACCGCGACCGTCACCTGCGGGCCGGCCGGCTGATGGAGCAGTGGATCCGCGACGGCGTGCTCGTGCGCGACAGCGAGGACAGCCTGTATATCTACCGCCAGCGGTTTGACCATGATGCGGGCGGAGGCGGGCGCGTGTCCTGCGAGCGTATCGGTATGACCGCGCTCGTGCGTCTGGTGGATTTTTCTGAAGGCGTGGTGTTTCCGCACGAACATACGCTGTCGGGCCCCAAGATCGACCGTTATGAACTCATGGAAGCCACCAAGGCGAACACAGAGCTTATCTTCGGACTGGTGTCGGACGACGGGACGCTGTACCGCCGGATACGGGAGTGTGTCAACGGAAATGCGCTTGGAAGATTCACTGACATGCGAGGCGTTGAACATGAACTGTACCGCACCATCGATGCCGCGCGCATCGAACATCTTCGTTCGATGCTTGAGAGGCGGACGATTCTTATCGCCGACGGTCACCATCGCTACGAAACCGCCCTGACATACGCGCGCGACACCGGCGCCGCCGGCGCCGCGTATGTGATGATGACGATGGTATCGATGGCGGATCCGGGACTGGTGATCCGTCCGTTTCACCGCGTGGTAAAAAAATGCCCGCTGTCGAACAAATTCCGTTCGGCACGAGATCTGGCGCGATATTTCAACCTCTCCGACTGCGGCGAGGCGTCGATGCGGCAGGTGCATGATTTCATGAGCGGCCGCCTGGCCTTCAAGATGCTGTTTGTCGATGCGGCGAACCGCCGCGCGTGGGGGCTGACTATCAACGCGGAGGGCGGCCGCTATATCGCGGAGCACGGCGGCGGGATGTCGCCGCAGTGGAATGCGCTGGCCGTGTCGGAGATAAACCGCCTGTGCGTGGAGGCGATCATGGAGCAGCCGGCCGATGGGACCGTGCTGCATGAGGTGTTCGAATACATGGACAACGCCGAGGCGGCGCTGGCGCGGACGCAGGAGAGCGGATGCACGGGCTGCTTTTTCATTAGGCCGCTGTCCATTGCATCGATCAAGGAAGTGGTGTCGGCCGGCGAGCGCATGCCGCAGAAATCAACCAACTTTTTCCCCAAGCTTTTCTCTGGCCTTGTCTTCAACACGCTGGACGGCCGATGAAACCACGGCGCATCATCCAGACCGTCGCCGCCATCGCGATCATGTCGGCCGGGCTTTACGTCTTTCTGCGCGGCGCCGATATCCGCGAGCTCATCCATGAACTCCGCAAAGTCAATGTGCCCGGCCTGTGCGCCTGCTTCGCCCTCACCGTGGTCACCATGATACTGCGCACCCTGCGCTGGCGCATCCTTCTGCCCGCCGCCGGGGCGCACAAGCGCAACCTCTTCAGCCACACGGTTATCGGTTTCATGATGAACAATATCCTGCCGGCGCGCGCCGGCGAGGCCGTCAGGGCGCTTCTTTTGTGGCGCAAGAACGGCTATTCTTTGGCTATGAGCGCCGGCTCGCTTATCGTCGACCGCGCCATCGATATCACCGCTTTCCTGCTGTTGTTTGCGATCCCCGCGGTCACGCTTCCTGAGCTGAAGGAACAACCGTGGATTTTCAACACCGGACGGATTGCGGCAGCCCTTTTTGTCGTCTGTATTTCACTGTTTGCGCTGTGCGGCCGCAATCCGCGCATCATCCACCGGCTGGCGGCGGCGTTTTGCGTCTTCCTTCCCCGCCGCTTCCATCACCGCATCGAAGTCATCGGAACCGATATGGCCTCGATGCTCGACTGGACCCGCTCGCCGCTCAAGGTGCTCGGCTGCAGTGCGGCGTCGCTGGGCGTCTGGCTTGGCATCTCGCTCACCGTCGTTATCCTCGCCGACGATTTTCCCTCGTTCGGAATTCTCCACGGCGCCTTTGTCATATCGTTCGCGGTTGTCGGGGCGGCAATCCCGCTCGCGCCGGGTTTTGTGGGCACGCTGCACGCCACGGTGCTGCAATCGCTCCTTATCCTGGGATTCGACCATGAGGCCGGACGGGTGCTGGCGGTTCTTGTGCATGCGGCCGGCTATATCCCGGTGACCGCCATCGGATTTATATATTTTTTGAAAGCCGACATGTCCTTCCGGGAAATATCCGAGTCTCAAAAGGCCCTCGAGGAAGGGAAAAACGCATGAACGATATGAGCCATGACGTTGTCCTGATGGAGGAACTGCACGCGGCAGTGAAGGCGATACGCGCGGAGCTTCACAAGCGTATCGTGGAGCAGGATGGGGTCATTGCCGACCTTCTGGCGTGCCTTCTTGCCGGCGGCCACGGTCTCATTATCGGCGTGCCCGGGCTTGCCAAGACAATGCTGGTGCAGAGCCTTGCCCGCTGCCTCGACCTGGAGTTCAACCGCATTCAGTTCACGCCCGATCTCATGCCCGCCGACATCACCGGTTCCGACATACTGTTCGAGGACCGGGCAACGGGACGCCGGGAATTCAGGTTTGTCAAGGGACCGATATTTGCCAACATCGTCCTGGCCGACGAAATCAACCGCACGCCGCCCAAGACGCAAGCGGCGCTTCTGCAGGCCATGCAGGAGCGCGAGGTCACCTCCACCGGACGCACCTGGCCGCTTCCCGCGCCCTTCTGGGTGCTTGCCACCCAGAACCCCATCGAACAGGAGGGAACCTACCCCCTGCCCGAAGCGCAGCAGGACCGGTTCATGTTCTCCATCACTATCGATTACCCGGGGCGGGAAGCTGAAATAGAAATCGTGAAAAATACGACCACGCCGCAGACGACCGAGCTCACCGCAGTGCTTGGACGCGAAAAACTGCAGGCGTTTCGCGATCTTATCCTTCGCATCCCTGTCGCCGATTCGGTGGTTGCCTATGCCGTGGCGCTCAGCCGTGCCACGCGCCCTGCCGACCCATCCTGCCCCGATTCCATCCGCAGCCTTCTCACCTGGGGCGCCGGCCCGCGCGCATCCCAGTTCCTTATTCTGGCCGCCAAGGCATACGCGGCCATCGACGGCCGGCCCACACCGGACGACAGCGACGTGCGCGCGGCGGCCTACCCGGTGCTTCGCCACCGCTTGGTGCGATCGTTCCACGCCGACGTCGAAGGTGTGAGCGCGAACGATATTATCGCGCGGCTGCTCGAACATGTAAAACCGGCGTGATGCGTGCGCGCGAGACAGCCGGCGACAGAAAAGCAAAGAGGCTTATTGATACATTGTCTGGTCGATAAACGACTCCCACCCCAGTTCCGATTCAAGGTTGGGCAGGTGAAATTCGTTTTTTCGCCGCGGGGCAAGCCCGCGGTATTTGAGCTGTTTCGGACCATAGGTTGGAAGAAACAATGTGCGGCGATGCATTGCCGCGCGCGCACGGTGGAGGAGCCCGCCGCCCGCATGCGCGTCAATGACGCGGAATAATTCAATGATACAGTTGTTCTGCGCCGTATGGTATTTATGTGTATATGCGCCGCGCTCTCCCAGAGCCAATACCCCCAGTAGAATATCCCGCTTTTGCGCCGCGGTCAAACGAATCCGGTATTGCCAAACCCGATGATGGTCCTGAAGAATCATTTTCCTCGCCCGTACGATTTGCGAGGTCAGCCGGTACGACTGGAAATATTCCGACTTGAAGCCCCAGTCGCCTTTGTAGGGCACGCCGGGCGGCGCCAGGGCCTCGACCGAGAAATGCACATCGTGCACCCGATACTCGGTGCGGTCGGCGCCGGTGCGTTGTGGAACCAGGATGACCGGCATATCAGGCCTGAAGGAGAAGCGAAGCTGGGCGTGCGCCTGCAGCCCGCCGGCATGTTCGATTTGAAGAATCACGTCCTCCAAACCTTCAAGCGGGATACGCGCCGCGCAAAAAAAAGCCGGCGACGCCGTATCAATGGCATGGCTGACATTGACGGCAAAAACGGCGCCGGCAGTATCTTCACCGGCGCTGAAATATCCATACGCGGCCGCCGTCGAGGCGCTGACAGGCGTCACCGAACGCTGGTCGCAGGTATTGAGGCATTGGCCTGCAAAAAATCCGCTCTCCGGCATGACCCGAGGATCAAACGGGTCATCGCATGCGCACGAACAGGGGATTTTGGGGCATGAATCGAAAAGGGGTGATACTGTTGTATCGGCGCGGGGCGGCGCGCTGATATTATCGGCCGGCGGCCGGCGCATTTTCGTTGATGCACATCCAGCAAGATGCAGGGCCACCATGACGGTGAAAACAATCCGTCCCATTTCCCACGCTCCTTTCGCCCTTCGCTCCCATCCGGTGTTCATGCAAAGGCGCCGCGGACATGTTCAGCTGCGCAGCATACCGGCAATGCGGTCATTGTACGGCCGTTGCGCTTCTGAAAAGCTTGAAATCAGCCGTTACCATACATCCAACGTACGGCTTTGAAGCATACAACGGATGATACAAATACCAACCGGGTGTGAGAACGAAGGTTAATGTCTCCATCTTTTTTATTTCAGGCATATAGACCGCCAGAAGATTCAACCGCCGTGCCCTGGTATCCGCCTGTATGCTTCGGGTGCTGGTATACGTGCATCCGCCGAGCATCGTGCTGTTGGGTTTCAACAATAAAAAAACCGTATGCTGGATATTCGCGTCACGGGCATTGTGAATAAGAAAAGAGCGTAATTCAAGGTAATAGTCGGGGACGTTAATGCGGATATAATTAACCGTGAATGAATACGCCGCGACAACCATGCCCGCCTGCGCCTTGAGGGTCGGCGCCGCTGCCGCCCCGTATCCGTTCGCTGAAACCGCCCGCATGCCGTTACGTTCCCGATCGTCATAGCGGGCATGGGGGCTTGTAAAACGGTAACATCCCCACCCGAGCAGGTCGTATATCCCGTAATAGCCGCCGCGCAGGGTAATATCGAAAACGGCGATTGGTTCAAACATGATTCGCGCGCCGAAAAAATCATCCGCGGGCGTCCAATCGTTCTGGATGCCGATCTCGATTTTAGCGCTCTCCCACAGGATACCGCTTCTGTCCCACAGCTTCGCCCGGTAATACAAACGGGAATCAAGGTTGATGCCGAGGGGATTATACGATGCGCCCAGGGACGGGGAAAAATACAGGCCCGCGGCCGCCGCGGAATGCAGCACTAACACCGTGAAGAAAACACAGAGCGTTTTTATCATGATGTGCTCTGCGTAAAAGATAAGCGGCACTCTCTCCGTGATATTCGGCCAGATATCCCGTCGTGCGGTTATTGGCCTCAGTGTTCAATCAGGCGATTTTCTTGTCTTTTTTAAGCGTGTATACGACGTCGGCTTCGCCGGTAATCGTTTCTCTGGTCACCATGCATTCTTTTATATCGTCGCGTGAGGGCAAATCATACATTATCGGCACCAGCACGCTTTCCAGAACGCTGCGAAGCCCGCGGGCGCCGGTCTTCTTGCGGATGGCTGTTTTTACAATCTCATGCAGGGCCTCGCGGGTGAATGTCAGCCGCACTCCCTCCATCGAGAACAGCTTCTGGTACTGCTTTGTCAGCGCGTTCTTCGGCTCGGTGAGAATTCTCAACAATGCCTCTTCATCGAGGTCGTCAAGACCGAACACCGCCGGAACGCGTCCGACCAGTTCGGGGATAAGGCCGTAGTGTATTAAATCATCGGGCTCCACCTTGCGCAGTATCTCGCCGATGTCGCGCCCCTGCTTGCGCCGGGCCGGCGCGGTGAATCCCATGCGGCTTTCGCCGATGCGTTTTTCAATGATGTCTTCGAGGCCGACAAATGCGCCGCCGCAGATAAACAGGATATCGCGGGTGTTTATCTGCACGAGGTTCTGTTCCGGATGTTTTCGGCCGCCTTTCGGGGGGATATTCGCCAGCGTTCCCTCCAGTATTTTCAGCATGGCCTGCTGCACGCCCTCGCCCGACACGTCGCGGGTAATCGACGGACTGGGCGACTTGCGCGCGATCTTGTCGAATTCATCGATATAAATAATGCCCTTCTCAGCCTTCGCCAAATCGTAATTGGCGGCCTGTAAAAGCCTCACCAGCATGTTCTCCACGTCTTCTCCCACGTAGCCCGCCTCGGTGTAGACGGTGGAATCGACAATGGTAAACGGCACGCGGAGCATCTTCGCAAGCGTCTGCGCGATAAGCGTCTTGCCCGTCCCCGTGGGGCCAATCATCAGGATATTCGACTTGTCAATTTCTACATCGTCGCTCTGGGGCGACGTCCGCGAGAGGATGCGCTTGAAATGGTTGTAGGCCGCGACCGCCACGCCCACCTTGACTTCATCCTGGCCGATAACGTAATTATCAATAAACGCTTTCATCTCATGCGGCGTCGGCAGCGTGTCGAGGCTCAGCTCTCCCGGCATCCCCATTCTGTCTTCACGCAGAATCTGGTTGCACATCTCAACGCATTCGTTGCAGATATGCACCGAGGGACCGGTAATAAGCTTCTCCACCGTATCGCTGCTCTTGCCGCAAAACGAGCATTTGATTGATGAATATCGTGGACGGACGGTCATTTTGTTTCCCGGTGGGTGTAAATGATTTCGTCGATTATCCCGTAGTCCAGGGCCTCCTTGGCGCTCATGAAAAAATTGCGGTCAGTGTCCTTCTGGACTACCTCGAGCGCTTTGCCGGTATGCTTGGCGATAAGCTCATTGAGCGTCTCTTTGATGCGGACGATCTCGCGCGCGTGTATCGCGATGTCCGAGGCCTGGCCGCCCGCGCCGCCCAGGGGCTGGTGCAGCATGATACGGGCGTGGGGAAGCGCGAAACGCTTGCCCTTGGTGCCCGCGGCAAGAAGCACCGCGGCCATGCTCGACGCCTGCCCGATACAGATGGTGCTTACATCGGGCTTGATGAACTGGATTGTATCGTAAATGGCGAGCCCCGATGACACATATCCACCGGGCGAATTAATGTAAATCGTAATATCCTTGTCCGCATCTTCATATTCAAGAAATATCAACTGCGCCATCACCACGTCGGCCACGGTATCGGTGATATCGTAGCCGAGAAAGATGATGCGCTCCTTGAGCAGGCGCGAATAAATGTCATACGACCGCTCGCCCCTCCCGGTCTGTTCGATTACAATGGGTATCAACGACATAGGTTGCTCTTCCTCTTCTATATTATTTCGCATTGTGGCGCCGTTGTATGCACGCATCGCGTTGCCCGAAGAAAAATATCATCTATGAAGCAGGCTGTTCACGCAGACCGACCAGGTAGTCAAGGGTTTTCTGCTCCCTGATATCGGCACGTATTCTTTCGGTTGTCCCGTTTCTTCTCAGTGCCTGTTTCACTTGTTCGAACGGCTGGTTGTATGCGGCGGATATCTGCTGTATCCGTGCGTCCACTTCTTCCTGCGTCGCCTTGATATTTTCCTTGGCGGCAATACACTCGATAATGCGGTGGCGCTTAATCGCCCTGATTCCCAGATCACGGTATCGCTCGGCCACCTCTTCACGCGTCAGCGCCGGCTCATTGTTCCGCCGGTACTTGGACACCTCTTCCATGACATAATCGATATACTGCTCGATACGCGACGGCGGCACATCGATCTCATTGCTCTTGATAAGCTTGTCTATCGCCTCGTTGTACGCCTCGTTTTTCGCCCGCTCCAGCTCGCGGGCCTCAAGATCGGCCTGTATCCGCTGCCGCAGCGCATTTTCATCGGCGAAATTACCCACCTTCTTGAGGAATTCCTCATTGACTTCCGGAAGCACCTTCTCCTGGACTTTCGCCAGCTTGATTTCGAACTCACCGGTTTTGCCCGCCACGGCCGCCTCTGCGTAGTCCTTGGGGAATTTCACCCGTATCTGCACGGTCTCGCCGGCCGAATGCCCCTCAAAACCCTTATCGAAATCCTTTATCCTGCCGGCGCCCAGTTCAATCGGATATTTCGGATTGGTAAAATCGCCGCGCACCTGGCCGTCAATCACCACCTTTACATACTCTATCGTGAGCAAATCACCCTTACGGGCCGGCCGGCCGGCATCTCGAACATCGGCCAGCCGCTCCCGAAGTTCATTCAGCGCCTCATCAACATCCGACGGCTTGATTTTGCGCGGATTGACCTTCACCTTGAGCTTATGGTAATCGGTTATATCGACGTCCGGATCCACTTCGGTTTCTATCGTGAATCTCACCGGCCTGCCCTCCTCGACTTTCAAATCGCTCAGTTTCGCCGCACAGATGGGAACGACGTTGTTATCCCTGCAGGCTTTTTCAAACGACGTTTTTATCAGCTCTTCAATGGTTTCCGCACGTATTGCGTCACCGAAACGCGACTTTACAATCCCCGCCGGCACCTTTCCCTTGCGAAAGCCCGGAAGACGGATCTCTTTGCGGTATTGCGCCTGTTTTTCTTCGAAAGCCTTGTTGAATTCCGTCTCTTCGATTTCAATATCGAAAACACGCTGGTAAGACTCAGGCTGTGACATTATCGCTTTCAAGATTTAGCCCTCCTGACGCACGTATATTCGCCCATCATTGATTTCATCATTGAGACGCCCTGCATCATCATCATCTGCCCGCGTGAGCAGCGCCGGCCGTAAGAGCGCACAGTACCGGCCCAGGCGTATGCGAGAAGAGGGACTTGAACCCCCACAGGTTGCCCTACAAGGTCCTAAGCCTCGCGCGTCTACCAATTCCGCCATTCTCGCATGTCAAGGTAGTAAAATACAAAATGCCGCGATTCAATGCAAATTTCGCCATTTTGATAGGGGGCGATGTAATGCGATGCGTGCTGGTTTTTGCGTGTTGTCAATGTGCTTTTTTAGGCTTTTTGATGCGCTTAAACGGATGCAAATTCCCACAAATTTCCCACAACCATTTTTTCGGCTTGTGCGTGTCCTGTTTTTGTGGGGATGTCCGGACTCAACAAACTATCACGCAAGCGCGGGGGCTTCAGCGGCGCCCGGGCCCGTCCGGCGGGCTGATTGGTGATGAGGACATGATTTTTTGTTAACGTAGAAGCCCGTAGAAACGGTTCTGATGACTGGGGGTATGGTTGGTAGGGGTCGTGGTCGATGTGAGTTTTAACAGGCTTATACACATTCAAAAATAGGGGGTGAACA
>Ga0129299_1002066_pt1 | contig 13390 bp, 10 predicted proteins | sample ConPoolayeCmetaG_FD_94477 | JGI IMG/M metagenome (GOLD analysis project Ga0129299, IMG submission 94477) | Hot spring microbial mat communities from California, USA to study Microbial Dark Matter (Phase II) - Cone Pool mat layer C metaG ... | reverse complement strand
CGCTGAACCAGCAAAAGTCGAGGTCAGCGGATTGGATGTTACGCTGTTCGTCAAAGTGGTCCGAAAAGGCAAATAGCTGCGGCTGACTCCAATCGGCTGTTGCGAGCATTGGTATGAGCAACCCATCAAACTCTGCTGCCAGAAAACTAAAGCTTGCCGTGCTAATCTCGGGCGGGGGCACGACGCTGCGCAACCTGCTGGAGAAGATCGCCGCCGGTCGGTTGGACGCACAAGTCGTGCTGGTCATATCGAGCAATCCGGCAGCCGCCGGCATCCGCTTCGCCCAGGAGGCCAGCGTGCCCTGCGAAGTTCTTCCGCGTAAAGACTTCGCTTCACAGGACGAATACAGCCAGGCGATCTTCGACCGGTGCAGGGGCGCCGGGGTGGATTTGGCGGCAATGGGTGGGTTTCTCAAGCGTCTGACGATACCGGAGGACTTCGTCAATCGCGTCACCAACATCCACCCCGCGTTACTGCCCGCTTTCGGCGGCGAAGGATTCTACGGCCGCCGCGTTCACGAAGCCGTGCTGGAGTACGGGGTGAAAATAACCGGCTGTACAGTGCATTTCGCCGACAACCAGTACGACCACGGCCCGATCATCCTCCAGAAGGCCGTGCCGGTGCTCGACGACGACACTCCGGAAACCTTGGCCGCGCGCGTCTTCCAGGCCGAATGCGAGGCCTATCCGGAAGCACTGCAACTGATCGCCGAAGGCCGGCTGCGCGTCGAAGGCCGCCGGGTACGGATACTGCCCAAGTAAGAAACGGCCAGCCGCGTGCCGATCGGGCTACAGTGCTATGGCATCAAGGGCGACCCAGCGGTGCATCTTTCCCAATCGATAAACACCTGGAAGAAGTACTGCCAGCGGTTCGCGGCCGCAGAAAAGTAGCACCACCGCAGCCAATACAGGCAATCGCCCATGGGCAGGCGGAGACTGACCGGGTATTTTCGCAGATTTACCCGCGACGTCTCGGTTTTTCTCGCGATGTGTTTACTGGCAACGCCTCGGTGCGATAGATTGCGATAGATGTCGCCGCCAGTGACGGAAAGCCGCACGAACCGGCGGCAACGTAACTGTATCCCGACTGACCAGTGGCGGCGAAAGTCTATGTCGAAACCCGTCGGGCCGGTAGTTTGTTGCGCGTGCAGCAGCAGTACTCAGGCCGACGGGCGGCGGTAGTACTTGTATGCCAGCAGGACCTCGTACAAGTCCAGCGAGATAGTGACCTCGTCGTCGCTGAAGTCGCGCAGCCAGGTGCGCTGCGACTGTACGGCGTCGGCCAGCAGCGGCAGAATTTCCATCAGTGGCACGGTGACCGTCGGCGTCTGGGCAGCCGCGGCGCTGTCGGTCGTTTCCTCCGGTCCATAGTACACGCGCAGGTGATGGGCGTTCATCGGCCAGATTCCTTTCAGCCCGGTTTCACTTCCTTGACAGTCGTATTGCCACGAGCGCCCCCTGGGTACCGCCGGCGGAGAATCGAGCGCCTATGCCGGCGCTGTGTGTTTTATCGGCAAGAGATGTCTTGCGGGTTTGAACTATTTCGCAGAAAATAGCTGTGGCTTCTGGGCGGAGCGCCCGTAGCGCTGGATACTGCAAGCGGACTTGGTCAACCCTTTATGGCCACGAAGATAACGATCGATTTGCGGCAGGTTGCGCGGGGGCTGGCCATATCGCTGCGGCAGGTGCAGGCAGTCGTCGAGCTGCTCGACGAGGGCAATACCGTACCGTTCATTACGCGTTACCGTAAGGATCAGACCGGCGGCCTGAACGAAGAACAAATACGGCAGATCCAGGCTCGCCTCCGCAAGTTGCGACTGCTTGCGGAACGCAAGCAGACCATTCTGCGCTCGATCCAATCCCAGGGAAAGCTTACCGAAGAGCTTCAACGGCAGATTCTGGCCGCAGGCACTCTGAAGCGGCTGGAAGACCTGTACCTGCCATTCAAGCCGCGGAAACAAACGCTGGCCACGCTGGCCCGCAGTCGCGGCTTGGAGCAGCTTGCCAACGAGATACTCTCGGCCGACCCGATCTGCGCCGATCTGGACGCCCGGGCAAAAGACTTCATCAGCGTCGAGCGCAAAGTATCAAGCGCTGCTGAGGCGTTGCTGGGGGCCGGACACATTCTGGCCGAACAGTTCAGCGAAAATGCCCAACTGCGCCAGCGATTGCGGGAGATATTGCAGCGTACGGGGAAGTTCGTCTGCTGCCAGGCTCCCACAATTGCCGCGCAGGCGGAGGTGACAACGACCCGCAAGGGAAAAGATTCTTCGCAGCTTGCTACAAGCGCCGGTTCCGCAGTTGTCGGGCAGGGCAAAGTTCAAGAGCCAGCCGTCAGCGCTGTGCCGAACGCACTTGATGCCAGTAGCGGCCAGCAGGTAGCGGCGGCCGCGGCCGGCTCGGATCTTTATACTGAAACGGTTAACGAGGATCGGAAGGCGGATGAGTCTAGCGAAAATAGTGCAATTAACGAGCGTGGCAGTAATGGGCAGGAGCGGCAAACTGGGCCGAATGGCGATACTGCGCAAAATCAGCCGGTGGCGTCGGAGCAGCCGATAACCGGTGCAGATCATAGCGTGCAAAGCGACAACATCGCAAACAGCCGTCAGCCGCTGCTTCCGTTCATGAGCGAGGATGGCAGCGTAGCAGATTCGGAAGGTTTCGCCGCTCCGAGTGGACCGGCTCTTGCGGCTTGCCGAGGTAGCGAGCCTGGTCAAACCACCAGTGATAAATATGGGCAGGCAGTTTACAACTTGGGCGGACAAGCCACTGAAGCCCAATCCAATGAAACAGTCGCAACCGTTGGCGCGACATATCCGGTTCTTTTCGACCTCACCGGTTCGGCGTCAACAGCCTCGCACCTTGATGCCTTTCAACCCTGCGCGACGGCCACAGGCCCCCAAGCCGAGCCGGAGGCCCTCAGGCTAGGACGGATCGCTTCTGAACCGGCTGAGCCTGAGCAGCCGGCAGTGAGCCAGCGTCATCCAGGATCGACGGAAACGAAGCAATCCGAGCAGCCAAGCCTGTCCAGTCCGGCAGATCAGCTCCATCCGGCGGCTCCGGCCAGCCCCGGTTCTGCGCCAACGGCGAGCGAATCAACCATATCGGAAACAACAGCAACGGAATCTACAACAACCGAATCAGCCACAACCGAATCAGCCACAGCGGAATCAACGGCAACGGAATCAACGCAGTGCGGCGGCCCGGCCGGCGATGCAGCGGCTGTTGTGGCGCGACAAACTACGGCATCTGTGGCCCGCTTGAGCAAGAAGGAACTGAAGAAGAAGCGGCTGGAAGAGCGGCGGATCAAGGCCTTCCGCGATTACTTCGACTACCAGGAGGAAATACGCAAGATTCCGCCACACCGGTTGCTGGCGATAAACCGGGGAGAACGGGCGGGGATACTCAAGGTCAAGCTGGAATACGATCTGCCAGCGATGCATCAGGTGCTGGAGGAGATGCTGATCCCGCCCGACCACCCTCACGCCGATTATCTGCGCGGCTGCGCCCGGGATGCCCTCACCCGGCTCATACTGCCTAGCCTGGAGCGAGAGGTGCGTCGCGATTTGACCGACCGGGCCGAAATGCACGCCGTTGGCGTGTTTGCCAAGAATCTGCGAAATCTGCTGCTCCAGCCTCCGGTGCGCGACCATCGGGTATTGGCGATAGATCCGGGCTTCAAGAGCGGCTGCAAGCTGGTAGCCCTGGACCAGTTCGGCAACGTTCTGGAGCACGCGGTGATTTATCTGGTGGGAAAAGCCGAACGACGCCGACAGGCCAAAGAAAAACTGATCGACCTGGTTACGCGACATCTATTGACCGTAATCGCCATCGGCAACGGTACGGCCTGCCGCCATACCGAGGATTTCGTCGCCCAGTTGCTCGACGGCGAGCTGAAGGGGCGGAACATCGCTTACGTAATCGTAAACGAGGCGGGCGCCAGCGCATATTCCACCAGTCGCGTGGGCCGCGAGGAGCTGCCGCAGTACGATGCCAGCGTGCGCGGGGCGATTTCCATCGGCCGCCGACTGCTGGACCCGCTCAGCGAACTGGTGAAGATCGATCCGGCTAGCATCGGCGTGGGGCTGTATCAGCACGACGTGAAGGCGAAGCACCTGCGGGCCTCGCTGGACGAGGTCGTCGAGTCGTGCGTCAACTTCGTCGGCGTGGATGTCAACACGGCCAGCCCAGCACTGCTGCGGTATGTGTCGGGGCTGAATCAACTGACAGCACGGCGAGTGTACGAATACCGCCGCGAGCATGGCCCGTTCCAGAGCAGGCAGCAGTTGCGCGAAGTGCCGGGCATTGGCGAAGCCACCTTTGTGCAGGCGGCCGGATTCTTGCGCATCACCGGCGGCAGCAACCCCCTGGATGCCACTTGGATCCACCCAGAAAGCTACGAAGTCACCAATCAGCTTCTGGCTCAACTGGGCTTTACAGCCAGCGACTTGACGGACAAGAGCCGAGCCGCTCAACTGGCCGAACGAGCGGCAGCGGTGGATCGGGCTTCGCTTGCCCGCCAACTGGGCATAGGCGCCCACACGCTGGAGGACATCCTTTCGCAGCTTGTCAGGCCGGGACGCGATCCGCGGGAAGATTTCCCGCAACCGGTGTTCAAGCACGGCGCGATGAAGCTGGAAGACCTGACGCCGGGGATGGAGCTGACCGGCACCGTCTCGAATGTGGTTGACTTCGGCGCCTTCGTGGACATCGGCATGCACGACAGCGGCCTGGTGCACGTCAGCCACCTGTCCGACAAGTTCGTGCGCGATCCACACGAGGTGGTGGCAGTCGGCGACATAGTGCGGGTATGGGTACTGCACGTGGACAAGGAACGCCGCCGCGTTTCTCTGACCATGGTAAAGCCGGGAACCGAGCGCCAGCGGGGACAAAGGCCAGCGCCAGCTTCACCGGCCAGACAGCACAACGGAAAGTCGCCCCGCGTCGTCCGGCGCGACGCCGCCCAAGACGCCGCGGCCCAGAAGGCAGCGGGAACGGCCGCCGCACAGCCGGTTGCCGACGTGCAGCCGCAGCCTGCTGCCGATAATAAGACGGGCCGGCGAGGCAGCCGAAAGAGCACGCCAGCCGGACAAGTTGCTGCCGCGGCCTCCGAGGGAAAACGGGCGGCTGGCGCACAAACTTCTCAGCGCCGTGACCAGCAGTCCAAACCGCCGCAGCGTCGCGGCCCCGAACGCGGCAGCTACCAACCCAAACCGAAGCCAAAACCTGTCGTCCGCATTACCGAAGCCATGCGCGCCGGCAAAGAGCCGATGCGCACCTTCGGCGAGCTGTTGCAATTCTATACCGAGAAACAGCAGCAGTCCGCTGCTATGCAGAAGCAACAGCAAGTGCCGCCTCCCAGTCGCGGCGAGGTTCACAACCCCAGCGAGGCTGGCGGCGCAAATCAGCCTGCCAGCCCGGTCGAGCCTACCGGCCCCGTGGCGACGGCCCGGCCGAGTGAGGCTGCTGCGCACAGTGGAACTGCTAGCGCCGGCGAGGCTGCTGATCCCCGTCAGGCTTCCGGTTTCGATCCGGCTTCTGGTCTGACTCAGACTGCCGGTCACAGCGGCCCTACCGAGCCTAGCGACATCCAGGACCAGGCACAGCAGCAACAGCAGCAACCCGACGCTACATCAACAGCGGCACCCCAGCAAGAAGAGGCCGTAAGTTCGGCTCCGCCGGAATCTGGCGACGAGGCTGCATCTGGCTAGCACTTCCGGACAGGGCGAAAGAAGGCAGGGGCGGTACGGGGCGGCCGATGTGGCACTTCACCAAAGCAGCCCTCGCCGGGGTTGCCCCAGGGGATGGGCGATGTATCCGGCCTCGCGCAGGCAATCGACAAACTCGGGTGGGCCGTGCGTGCAATATACCACGCGCGGCTCGACGCGCTGGACTGCCTCCAGCAGCTGGTCGTAATCGGCATGGTCCGACAAGGCAATCGCGCAATCCACGTCCAGCCAATACTTTGCGCGGCTGCTGATCGCCCAGCCGGTAACGGCCAACCTGAGCTGGCGTTTCTTGCAGCTCAGCGGTGGGCTGCGCGGCGGTACCACCACCGCCCAGCCTGGCTCGACGCGATCGCCCAACAGCTCGAAGCGCCCCAGATCGACGCCGCACTGCCGATAAACCTGGCTGACCTCGAATACCTTGCGATGCTGGAGGACCGGGATGCCTGCTGCGGTCAGCAGCTTGGTGACCTCCTGCGCCTTGCCCAGCGCGTATGCGTATATCACCGGCACGCAATCCCGTTCCAGCGCCAATCGCACTGTGGCAATAAGCTGGCCGACTGCCTCATCGCGAGGAGGCAAGCGGTACTTGGGATGACCGTATGTGCTTTCGATGATCAGTATGTCGGCATGGGGAAGTTCGGCCCGTTGTGAGGTGGCCGATTCGCTCAGCTTGAAATCGCCAGTGTACAGCAGCGATTGGCCGTCATCCTCGGCCAGCAACATTGCCGACCCCAGACAATGGCCTGCCGGATAAGTCGTCAGCAGCAAGTCGCCCCACTGAATGGTTTTGCCGTAGGGCATTTCCAGCGTGGGTCTGCGCCCCAGCCGCAGATGATATAGCGCCGCTGTTTCGGGAGTACACAGGGCGAATTGATGTCGGGCGATGTGATCGGTGTGTGCGTGCGATATGAACGCCCGCGGCTGCCGACGACCGATGTCCACGGCCAGGTCGGCCTTGGTCAGCTTCAGGCCATTATCCCAATGGAACATCGTTGGGCGTCCGCAGCAAACCAGTCACCGCGTCGGGCTGCGTGTTTGCACTCCGTCGCTGGCGAACTTGTGCGTGTCCGTTTAGCGGGATGCCAACACAGTGTCCGCAGCGGTTACAGCCGCGCGAAAGTGGCAAACCGCCTTTCTACCGGCAAGCCGGCCGCCCGCCAGACTTTGTCCAGCGACTCGGCCGTCTGGCGGACTATGGCTTCGCGGCGCTTGGTAGAAAAGACCGACCGCGACGGCCATGGGGTTACAGGTCCGACATAACCGAGGGCAGCCAAGGCAGAAAGCATGGCAACCAGGTCGATCCGGCCATTTTCGGCGTCGGGAAGCAGTCGGCAACTGTCGCTCAGATCCGGCAATGGGACGTCGGCCGGCATGTTCGCCACCCGGACCGCTACAACCTGGCCAGCGGAAAGCTTGCTGATGGTTTCAACGTTGCCGCCGGCGGCCGTTAGCTCCCATGTATCGACCAGTATCCCCAGGTTTGGTGCGGCGACCATGCTAATGAGCAAACTTAGCGCTTCCAGGTCGTGAATGAACTGGAAAGGTTGTCCCTTGCGCAAATACTCGGCTGCTTGAAAGCCGATTCCCAGGATCACTCCCGCCGGCTGCAAAGCTGCGCATATCTCGCCCAGCCGCTTGCGGTGGAACTCGAAGTTCTCGTGATAGGGCCGTTTGTCGCTGGCCGGAGCAATCAGCGCTACGCACCTGGTACATCCGACTTCGGCCGCCACTTGGGCGTACTCGGGCAGTTTGGCTACGCCGCGCTGGAACTCTTCTTCGTCGGCCTCGATGGGAAACGGCAAGGCGAAAGACCCGATGCGGATTCGCGCACTGTCGATCAGCCTTCTGGCGAAAGCCATGCCGCGCAACCGTACGCGCGAAGCGAAACTGGCTATGTCTAAGTCCATCGAAGTAAAACCGTGCGTCAGCGCCAGTTCGATGATCTCGCTCTGGTGGCCGGCAATCCCCAATGCCCAGGGGTTGAGGTTCTTGAACATCCAAACTGCTCCTGAGGAAAGCCCTCGAAGTAAAACCACAGGCGCGGCGCAGGCGTGAACTTCTCCTGCGGCGCGCATCGAACCAGTGAATTATGACAAACGGCTGCCAGTTGAAAAAGGGGGCGGCTCGGCGGCTTGCCCGATGTCTGCCCGGCAACAGCAGGCTGGCGAACTTCACTATGCCTCGCTTGGCGACGGTCGGTTTGCTCGCTGCCAACGCTGGGCCAAACCGGTCGCTTTGCGGGGGGAACGGGGCGATTGGGCCAGACAGACCCGGTCCGATTTATAAGTTCACCACTGCGGAGGCGGTTGCGTTGTAAAAGTGCGCAGGGGATCACAGCGTGCCATCAGTAGCAACCAGCAAGGCTTTCGCCTACAATCGACACACGAACTTTCAGGCTGGCTGCATTTGGGCCGTAAACCCGACCGCAGAGCCGATTTTGCGGCCAGCCGGCAGCGTGTGAGAAAAGAGCAATTGCGGCACCTCTGCCCGGCAGCAGTAGTTTTGTGCCGCGGGGTTGAGCGCTTTTTTCCGCCAGTTGCCAGCCGAAGCGGTGGCATAAAGATGCGAGCGGTAGTACAGCGAGTCAGTCGGGCGCAGGTTAGCATCGACGGAGAGCTTTGCAGTCAGATCGGCAAAGGAATGCTGGTCTTGCTGGGAGTGGCTGCGGACGACACTCCGTCCGACGCCGAAAAACTGGCCCAAAAAATCGCCGGCCTGCGCATCTTCGAGGACGCCCAGCAGAAAATGAACTTGTCGCTTAGCGACGTGGGCGGTCAGATGCTGGTCGTCAGCCAGTTCACCCTGTTAGGCGATTGCCGCAAAGGGCGACGGCCCAGCTTCACCGACGCCGCCGGTCCCGAGCTAGCCGAAAAGCTTTACGAGGTTTTTGTCAAGGCGGCTGCTGCGCAAGGCATCCCGGTGGCTACTGGGCGGTTTCGCGCGCACATGCAAGTGGAACTGGTCAACGACGGCCCGGTTACGTTGCTGCTCGACAGCCGCTGGCTGAGCTAGGGCGTGGCTAACTTTGCCTGCCGATTTGGTGCTTCGTTTACGCTTTGTTAGCCGTATGGCAAAGTCCGGCCGATGCTGGCAGGGATGGCTTCCGGCCGGGCAAAAGGCAAAAACAACAACGGACTTCCGCCGTGGCCGGTGGTTCTGTATTATCGGGTCATGTGCCAGTTGCAAAGTGGTACCGAGTGCAAGGTGCGTCGCCCGCGAGCAATACTGCTAGGCGCCGGTCATCGTCCGCACGTACCCGAACAAGCCAATCGGCTTCGCCCGGCGGTGGAGCGCTTTGCCGACGTGGTGCTGGCCGACTTCAGCGGCGCCGAGGATTTAAGCTCGCTGGAGGCCGATGTAGCGATTGTTTTTGGGGGCGATGGGTCGATACTTCGGGCAGCCCGACAGATGGGAGACCGGCAACTTCCGGTCATTGCTGTTAATTTGGGCAAACTGGGGTTTTTGGCGGCAATTTCGCCCAGCGAATTGCCGGACGTTTTGGAAGATTTTTGTGCGGGCAAGCTGGCGATCATCGAGCATTTGATGTTCGACTGTGCCGTGTTGCACTCTGGGCAATGCATTCACCGTCAGATTGGGCTGAACGAGGCCGCTATTCACGCTGGACCGCCATTTACGATCCTGGAAGTAAATCTTTACGTTGACGGGGAATTGGTAACTACGTATAGTTGCGACGGCCTGATAGTCAGCACGCCGGTCGGTTCTACTGCCCATTGCCTCTCGGCGGGCGGCCCGATCCTTCGGCAAGACCTTCAGGCGTTTGTGGTATTACCGATCAGCCCGCATACACTGACCAACCGTCCGGTCGTCGATTCGGCCGACCGCATCTACGAGATGTTGGTCGCCCAACCCAACCCCGGAACGGCTTTGGTGGTCGATGGCCGGGTGGTATGCACGCTTCGGCCAGGACACCGGGTGCGGGTGCAGAAGGCACGAACCAAGTTCAAGCTGGTGGCCGCTCCGGGCCACAGCTACTACCGTACGTTGCGAGAGAAGCTCGGCTGGGGTGGACGCCGGGAAGTGAATTGACGGCCAGCGCCGATCGAAACCTGGCCGGCCGAAGCACCAGCCGGCCGCAGCCTTTGCGCCGCAAGCGCGGCGTGTAAGTGGTTGGAAGGTGTAAACGGCACGAACTACGAACAGTTTTGCCCGGTTGCTAGTCGACCCGCGCCGGCTAGCCCAAACCAGGCGCTTGCTCGAAAGGACGCGAGCATGACCAAAACGTGCTTGTTGATTCTGGCGATCGCGGCTAGCGTTTGGGGCTGGCCGAACCCAGGTCGTGCGGCAGAGCCGCAGCAGAACGAACGGGTATTGTTGCGATACAAGTTCCGGCCGGGAGAGACAATCCGGTGGGAAGTGACCCACCGCGCCCGGGTGCGGACATCCGTCTCGGGCACTACGCAGACGGTGGAGACCGTCACAGCATCGACCAAGGCTTGGCGAGTTTTGGAGGTGCAACCGGACGGCACTGCTACCTTTCTGCACATTGTGGAAAACGTCGATATGCGGCACCAGATTAGCGGATGCCAGGAAGTACGCTACAACAGTCGTACCGACAAACAGGCACCGCTGGGGTTCGAGGACGTAGCCAAGGCGGTGGGCGTGCCGTTGTCGCGGGTGACTCTGGACTGTCGGGGCAAGGTGATTACTCGAGAGCGCAAGCCGCTGAAGGCGCTGGCGCAAAACGAAGGCGACATCACCATTCCCATGCCTGAAGAACCGATCGCCGTCGGTTACACATGGTCTTTCCCTCACGAGGTAGAGGTGGTGGGAAACAACGGCGTGATCAGCCGGATAAAAACCCTCCAGCGGTTCAAGCTGCTCGGCGTGCAAACGGGCGTGGCTACCATCGCTGTTTCCACGCAGGTGCTCACGCCGGTGTCAGATCCGGCCCTGGAGTCGCAACTTATGCAACTTGCCACCTCCGGCACCGTGCGGTTCGATGTGGACGCCGGACGGATACTCAGCCAGCAGATGGAACTGGACAAACAAGTGGTGGGATTCCGCGGCCCGGCCAGTAGCGTCCACTATGTTACCCGCTTCACCGAGCAATTGTTGCCGTCGCAACCGAGCGACAAGCCCCAGCCGCAACTCAGCTACACCCAGCTGGCACCTAAACCCTGACAAAGCCAGCCGCAGGATTATCGCAGCCGTTGCGGACAGCAAGAACCAGTTATGCTCTATGAACCGACTCCAAGTCCGGGCGAACTGCACTTCTCGATTTTCGGGATTCCTGTTCGGGTCCATCCGTTTTTTTGGCTGATTGGCCTGTTGCTCGGGCCGCTGACCAGGGCTGGTCTGCCGGAAAACTTGGCATGGATCACCGCATTCTTCATCGGCATTCTGCTGCATGAGCTGGGACATGCAGCGGTTCTGCGCGCTCTTGGGCACCAGCCCTGGATCGTGCTGTACGGCTTCGGCGGCCTGACTGCCTACGGCCCGCAAACGACCTTTCGCCGCTTTGGGCCGCCGTGGGTACGCGAGGTCTTAATATCCGCTGCTGGTCCTGCCGCCGGGTTTCTTTTGGCCGGGGCGATTGCCGTCGCGCTGCTGGCCTCTGGACGCACGGTGACCATGCACGTGCCCTTCTGGCCCCTGATGTTTCCCGTGTTCGATCCGCACGGTTTGCCGCCGTTGTTTGCCAAGTTTCTGTACGACCTGTTGTTTGTCACCATCGCTTATGGAATCCTCAACCTTCTGCCGGTGCTGCCGCTAGATGGCGGGCAAATAGCCCGAAGTGTGTTGACACGGATCGACCCGCGGGGCGGGCTGCGCAAGGCGCTGGTGCTTTCTGTGGTAGTGGCTGTACTGGTGGCCGCTACGGCTGTGGTGAAGCTGGGGCTGAGCGACGGACTGTTCCTGGCCGTGCTTTTCGGCTGGCTGGCGGTTAACAACTACCAGGCCTTGCAGTATCAGTAGCAGTCGCCCGGGTGGCAGGTTGCAGAGTTTTTCTCCGAGCCGGTCGCGTTGCGCTCCAGCGCGCTTTGGAGGACTTGCTCTGTCGCGTCCGATCATGGAGGGACGCGCTTTGTCGCGTTCAATGATAGAAGGACGTAATTCGTCGCCTCTTATCACGGAGTAACGCGCTGCGGTAGAGTCCGTTGCTTTTTCCTCGACGATCGTTCAATCGCCAGCCGAAAGAAAGCTGCCACGACAGAGCGCGCATCTCCAGATCACCCGAAAACATGGGCCGACGGCGCGCACAAGTTACGCCGCAAGCAACTAATCGAGTCTTGGCATGAAATGATGTAGAATACACCAGTTATCGCAACTTTTTGGGGAGATGGAACATGGGCACTCTTCGCACAACATTGCTGAGCTTGATGACGGCGATATGGGGGTTGTTGCCGGCGGCCTGCGCATTGCTAGCCGCTGAGCAGCAGCAACAGCCGGTGCCGGCGAAGTATTGGGTATATCTGGGCACGTACACGCAGGGGACAAGCAAGGGAATTTATCGCACGCAGCTCGATATGGCCGCCGGCAAACTGGACGAGCCGGTGCTAGTGGCCGAGACGCAAAACCCTTCGTTCCTGGCCATCCATCCCACCAAACCGTGGCTTTATGCCGTGGGAGAGTTGTACGGTCCGGGCGGCAAAGGCGGGGCTGTAAGCGCCTTCGCCATTGAACCGACGACGGGAAACCTCAAACTGCTCGGGCAGCAGCCTTCCGGCGGTGCAGGGCCGTGCCACGTCTCGGTCGATCATACCGGGGGCAACGTCCTGGTAGCCAATTACGGTAGCGGGAGCGTGGCGTGTCTGCCGATCAAGCCCGACGGCTCGCTGGCTGAACCGACGGCGGTGATCCAGCACGTCGGCTCCAGCGTGAACCCCAAGCGGCAGCAAGGTCCGCACGCCCACTCGATCTACGTCGATAGCGCCAACCGATTCGCATTCGCCCCGGACTTGGGCTGCGACAAAGTGTTCATCTATCGTTTCGACGCCCAGCACGGAAAGCTCAAGCCGAACGATCCGGCGCATGCCGTTTTGCATCCGGGTGCGGGGCCGCGGCATTTCGCCTTCCACCCCAATGGCCGCTTCGCGTATGTGGTCAATGAGCTTGACTCGACGGTGACTGCCTTCGCCTACGACGCCCAGAAGGGCGCTCTGAAGGCCATCCAGACTATCGGCACGCTGCCTGACGGTTTTACTGGCAACAACACGACTGCCGACATTCATGTGCATCCGTCGGGGAAGTTCTTGTACGCCTCGAATCGCGGTCACGACAGCATCGCCATATTCGCCATCGACGGCGAAAGCGGCACACTGCGTCGCGCAGGCCATCAATCCAGCGGCGGACGCACCCCGCGAAACTTCGGCCTGGACCCGACCGGCAGCTATCTGCTGGCAGCCAATCAGGCTTCAGGCAACGTGGTGGTATTTCGCATCGATCAGTCCAGCGGAGGATTGAAGCCTGCCGGGTCCGAAATCTCGCTGGGCGCGCCGGTTTGCGTCACATTCTTGCGTCCTTTGCAGTAGCACGATGCACAACGCGGCACAGGATGCCCGCCGGTGCCGGTTGCTGGACTGCTGGGCTGTCCGGCGATTAGTCCTGGCCTGCCCCGCAGCCCAGGTCGATGGTAAAATGCCTGCCTTTGTGGCAACCGGCCAAGTAGGCCGGCTCAAAGGACTGGGGCATGGCTAAGTT
>Ga0129299_1002064_pt1 | contig 13395 bp, 10 predicted proteins | sample ConPoolayeCmetaG_FD_94477 | JGI IMG/M metagenome (GOLD analysis project Ga0129299, IMG submission 94477) | Hot spring microbial mat communities from California, USA to study Microbial Dark Matter (Phase II) - Cone Pool mat layer C metaG ... | reverse complement strand
TTGATGGCCCATTCGGCGTGATGCGGGTGCGGCGTGGCGATGTAGACGGCGTGGACATCCTTGTCGGCCAGCAGCGCATCGTACGAGCCGTAGCGGCGCGGCACGTTGAATTCCTGGCCGAACTTGTCGGCCTTTTCCTGCGAACGACTGGCGACGGCCAGCAGCTTGCCGGTGGTGGATGCAGTAAGTCCCTTTGCGAAAGTCTTAGCAATACCGCCGGCGCCGATGATACCCCAGTTCAGAGTCGCTGACATTGGTTTGCTCCTGAGTCAAGGCCGCGGCCGCGCGGCCGCGCAGGTGTGATGGTAACAGCCTGCGCGGTACTGGCAATCGGCCGGGGCAGCCAGGGGGGCGTGGCAGTCTTTTCTGCGTCGGATGGGGCTGTGCCACCAGGTGCATTGGGCACGGGTGGGACGCGCGGGACGCCCGTATTACGTTATGCGCCGTGGCGATCCCGGCACGCCGGCGCCGGCGCCCGGCCCCGCGGCGTCCTACACTTGGAGTGGAACAGCCCTCATGACGCAGCGCATATCCCACACCATCATCGTGACAATGCTCCTGTCCATGTGCATGGTCGCACCCGCCCAGACAACCCGCCCCAATCGGCTGGCCCATGAAAAGTCGCCGTATCTGCTCCAGCACGCCCACAACCCGGTGGACTGGCATCCGTGGGGCCAGGAAGCCCTGGCCCGCGCCGCCCGCGAGAACAAGCCCATTCTGCTCTCCATCGGCTATTCCACCTGCCACTGGTGCCATGTCATGGAGCGAGAGTCGTTCTCCAACCCTCAGATCGCCGCCCTCATCAACAACAACTTCATCGCCATCAAGGTCGACCGCGAGGAACGCCCCGACATCGACCGCATCTACCTGGCGTTCGTCCAGGCGACCACGGGCCGGGCCGGCTGGCCGCTGACGGTGTTTCTCCTGCCCGACGGCCGGCCGTTCGCCGGCGGGACCTACTTTCCCCCGGAAGATGCGGGCGGCCTGCCGGGGATGATGAGCATCCTCCCTCGCATCGCTGAGCTTTGGGAACTGCGGCGCGATCAGATCGGCCAGCAGGCGCAGCAGCTCACGCGCGCCCTCGAGAATGCGCTGGCGCTGACCGCGGAGAAAGGGGCCGCGCCGGGAGTAGACCTGCTGGCGTTGGCCCGCGCCCGGATCGGCGCGGGCTTCGACCGCGAGCACGGAGGCTTCGGCGATGCGCCCAGGTTTCCAGAGCCGGCCATCTGCCAACTGCTGCTGCGACACCATGCCCGAACCGGCGACGCCGAGGCGCTGGAAATGGCGCTGACCACGCTGCGGGCCATGGCCGGCGGCGGAATCCACGATCATCTGGGCGGCGGGTTCCACCGCTACAGCACCGACAGGCGCTGGTTCCTGCCGCATTTCGAGAAGATGCTGCCCGACCAGGCGCTGCTGGCGATGGCCTATCTGGACGCCCACCGCGCCACGGGGCAGGCGGACCTGGCCGAGGTGGCGCGGAGCACGCTTGATTACGTACTGGCGGAGCTGCGCGGGCCTGAGGGGCAGTTCCTCTGTGCCCAGGACGCCCAGAGCGCCGCCGACGCCGCGCGGCCGAACGAGAAGTCCGAAGGGGCGTTCTATCTGTGGACAGCCGCGCAGATCAGGCGCGCCCTGGGCGACGATGCGGAGCTGTTCATGCACCGCTACGGCGTGCGCGAGGCCGGCAACGTCGATGTGGATCCCCTCAAGCAGTTTCAGGGTCTCAACGTGCTGTTCGTCGCGCATTCCGTGGCCCAGTCGGCCGCGACGTTCGGCATCAGCCAGGCCGAAGCGGCGCAGCGTCTGGTCGACTCCCGCCGCAGGCTCGCGCAGGCGCGGCAAGCCCGTCCGCATCCGCTGACGGATGACAAGGCTCTGACGGCGTGGAACGGACTGGCCATCTCCGCCTTCGCCCGCGCCGGGGCGGCACTGAAGGAACCGCGCTACACGGCCGCCGCCGCCGGAGCCGCGGCGTTCGTGCGCGAGCGGCTCTACGAGCCACAGACGCACAGCCTCAAGCGCCGCTATCGCGACGGCGAATCCGCCATCGACGGCTTCCTCGACGACTATGCCTTCTATGTTCAGGGGCTGCTCGATCTCTACGAGGCGACACTGGACATCGAGTGGCTGAAGCTGGCCGCGGGGATCCAGCAGCGACAGGATGAGCTGTTCTGGGACGACCAGGGCGGCGGGTACTTCACCACCGCGCCCGGCGCCGCCGTGCTCATGCGCATCAAGGACGAGTCCGACGGCGCCGAGCCGGCCGGTAACTCCATCGCCGCCATGAACCTGCTGCGCCTGGGACACATGCTTGACGACTCAGCCATGGTGGCGCGGGCAAAACGCATTCTCGCGCTCTACGCCGGCCCCATGCGCGAAGCCCCCGGCAGCTTTGGCAGCATGCTGGCGGCCGTCGACTTCTCCCTGGCGCCGCCGACTCAGATTGTGCTGGCGGGCGATCCGGCCGCGCCAGCGTTGCGTGTCATGCTCGCCGCCGTCCATGCGCGATACCTGCCCAACCGGGTAATCCTCGGCGCCGACGGCGCGGCCGGTCAGCTCTTCCTCGCGCAGCGCGTGCCGTTGCTGAAGGAGATGCGGCCGTTAGCCGGCCGGCCCACCGCCTATTTGTGCCAGGGTTTCGTCTGCCGACAGCCGACCGACGACCCGGCCGTCTTCGCCGCCCAGCTCGACGGCGTCTCAGTTCCCGCCAACGTCCCATAGTCTCCGCCCCGATAAGGAGCGGGGAACATCCGGCCGATGAGTGAGACAGACGATTTGCCTTAATAGGATAGGCTCGGCCAGGTCCGGCCCGTTTGTTGCAAGGGGCTCATTGCCCTTTGGAAACATCCATGGCGACTCAAGCTGTTCAGGATTCGCACCCCGAACGTCCGCGCGGCTGCCTGTTGACACGGTGGGCCGCCGGCCCTCAGGGCGCCGTGGCGCTGACGGTGGCGCTGGTGGCCGTCTCCATGGCCATGACCCTCTGGGCGTGGCGGGCGGCACAGGGCGGCGCCGAGGACGGTCTCAACCATGCCGCGGCCGTGCTGGCGGCGGGCACGGCGTGCAGCGTGCTGCTGGGCATCATTCTCGTGTGGCTGGCGGCCCTGCGGAACCGCGCGATGGAACTCGTCCGCAGAATGGGCGAGGATGCCTGTCGCCGCGAACGTCACCTGCGCACCCTGCTGAATACCCTGCCCGTCGGCGTCTGGAGTGCCGACGCCTCGGGTATCATCGTCGACCACAATCCCGCGGCCGAACGCATCTGGAGCGGGGCGCCGCACGTGGGCATCGACGGCTACTGCCAGTACAAGGCCCGCTGGGCTGAGACCGGGCAGCTCCTGGCCCCCCATGACTGGTCGCTGGCCCGCGCCGTGCGCGAGGGCCAGGCCAGCCGCAACGAGCTGATCGAGATCGAGTGCTTCGACGGCAGCCGCAAGATCATCCAGAATTCCGCCGCGCCGATCTTCGACGAGCGGCAGCGGCTTGTCGGCGCGGTGGCCATCAACGAGGACGTCACCGAGCGCGTCGCCGCCGAGCGTGCCCTGCGCGAGTCGGAGCGCTTCGCCCGCTCCATCGTGGACGCCATTTCCTCTCACCTGGCAATCCTGGACGAGGATGGCCGGATCATCGCCGTCAACCGCGCCTGGGAGGGTTTTGCCGCCGAGAACGGCGCCGACCCCTCCAGGGTGGGCGTGGGCGCCAACTACCTGGAGGTCTGCCGCGAAGCGGCTGCCGCCGGCGACGTAATCGCCCAGCAGTTTCTCGACGGCGTGGAACGGCTGCGACTGGGAACAGTCCAGTTGCTGCATCTGGAATACCCCTGTCACTCGCCGACGCGCCGACGCTGGTTTGTGGCCCGGGCCACCCGCTTACAGGGACCCGGCCCGATACGCATCGTCGTCGCCCATGAGGACATCACCGAGCGCAAACAGATCGAGGATGCGGCCGCCGAGCGGGCGCGGGCCCTGGCCGAGCGCGACCGTCTGCGCCAGACAGTCAGCGCCCAGGAGCAGGTGCTGAGCGTGGTCGGCCACGAGCTGCGCACGCCGCTGGCGGGAATCCGCGCCATGGCCGAGTTCCTCACCTCCGAGGCGCAGCGCGACCAGCAGCAGCTCGAATCCTTTCTGAAGGCCATCCAGAGCGAGGCGGCGCGCATGGCCGACACGGTCGACAACCTGCTCGAGGCCGCACGGCTCAGCAGCGGGCACGTCCAATGGCAATGGCCGGCGGCTCGTCGTCCTCTCCACCCCGATTCCCATCCGCCGCTTTGTGGAGGCGGCCAACAGCCTGCTCGCCCCCGCCGCCATTTCCCAGGCCGCATGAGCGGCCGCGGACGATCGAATGCGAGCAGGCTGCGATCACTCCATGAAGCAACGAAGCTCCCGGCCGCCCATTCCCGCCGTCGTCGCATGGGTTCTGCTGCGCCCCTGAGGCCCGCTGCCCCGCCTACTCCACCGTCTCCACCTTGATCTGCGTGTTCGTATAGATGCACAGTTCGCCCGCGATCCGCAAAGCGGCCTCGACGATCTGGCGGGCCGAGAGCCTCGAATGCTCCAGCAGCGCCTTGGCGGCCGCCTGGGCGTAGGGGCCGCCCGAGCCGATGCCAATAATGCCGTCCGTCGGCTCGATCACGTCCCCGGCGCCGCTGACGATCAGGCTGGCACTCTTGTCGGCCACGGCCAGAAGCGCCTCCAGCCGCCGCAGCACGCGGTCGGTGCGCCATTCCTTGGCCAGTTCGATGACCGCCCGGCGCGTGTTGTCGGGAAACTCGCCCAGTTTCTTCTCGAACCGCTCCAGCAGCGCAAACGCATCGGCCGCCGAGCCCGCGAAACCGCACAGCACCTTGCCCCCGCCCAGCCGGCGAATCTTCACCGCGTCGTGCTTGGCCACGACATTTCCCATCGTCACCTGCCCGTCGCCGCCCAGGGCCACCTGCCCGTCGCGGCGAACGCTGAGAATCGTTGTCGATCTGGCCGGCCTTGAGCTCATGGGCTACATTCTCCTGTTCAGAACCGCACGACCCGGATGAGCATGATACCCGACTGGCCGGTCATCCCGGAACCCTTTGCGGCGTGGATCGCCATCCGCGCGCCGGGATGGCTGGCGCTGGGGCTGGTGCTGGCGGGGGGCGTGCTCGCCGTTGCACTGATACGCCGTCCCCGGATGCCCGCGGCCAGCGGCGCCCTCATGATGATCGGGGCGCTGTGCCTGGCGCTGGCCGGGGGCGATCCGGCGTGGCAGCGTCCGCTGCCCCAGCGGGTGTCGGTCATGGTCGACCTCTCGCCCAGCACGCGCGGCGCCCGCTACCGCGACGCCCGATGGCTGGCGCAGCGCATCGACGCGTTGCTGGGGGACGCCCCGCGCCGCCTCATCTTCTTCGCCGCCGGCAACGTCGACGCCACGCTGCCCGACGGACGGCTTGACGATCTCCCGGCCGAGCAGACCGTCTTCGCGCCGCCGCTGGACGGGCCGGTGCTGCTGTTCAGCGACGGTCGGTTCGAGCCGCCGGCCGTCTCGCCGCCGATTTACCCGGTGATCGATCCGCTGCTTCAGTCGCCAGGGGACGCGGCGATCGCGCGCCTTCAGGTCCGCGACCGCGAGCTGGTTGCGCACGTCGTCAACCATGGCGATCAGCCGCGCCGGCTCCAGTGGCTGCCGACCGGCTCGACGGTATCGATTCCCAGCGGGCGTACGGTCGTGTCGGTGGTGCTGCCCGCCGATCTCACCGTCGTCGGCGCGCAGCTCGACCAGGGCGATCTGTGGCCCGAGAATGACCGGCTTGAGCTAACCATTCCGCCGCCGCCCGCAAGCCAGCGCTGGTGGGTGGGCGACGCCGCGCCGCCCGGATGGAGAGGGCTGGCGGGGGCCGAGCTTCCGCTGGATCCGGCGGCGTATCTGGCACCGGCAGTGATCGTGCTGAACAATGTGGCGGCGTGGCAGGTGCCGACTGCGCAACAGCAGCGACTGGCGCAGTACGTCCGCGATTTGGGCGGGTCGCTGGTGATCGTCGGCGGCGAGCGCGCATTCGCGGCCGGCGCATATCCGGGCACGCTGCTGGAGTCGCTCTCGCCCCTGTCGAGTTCTCCGCCGCAGCCGGCAATCCACTGGCTGCTCGTCGCCGACAGCAGCGGTTCCATGGCCGCCGACGCCGCTGGCGCCACGCGCTGGGAGCTGGCGCGGCAGGCGTTGCTGGCAGTTGTGCCGCACATCCCGCCACAGGACCCGCTCAGCATCGGCAGCTTCGCCCGGGATCTGCGATGGTGGTCCAGCGGGCGCAGCGCCCGTGAGACGGCACTGCTGAATCTGCCGCCCCCCGACGTGCGCCCGACGGGGCCCACCAACCTCCAGGCCGCCCTGGAGCGCATCATCGCCGATGAGAGCGGCGGCATGCCGCGCGAGCTTCTGTTGCTGAGCGACACCGACGCCGACGTCGACGCGCCCGCGCTGCTGGAGAGCCTGCGCGCAGCGCGCATCCGGCTGCACGTGCTGGCGATCGGCCGCGGCCGGGGCCTGGCGGCGTTGAGTCAACTGGCCGACGCCACCGGCGGACGGATCATGGAGGCGCTGGAGCCGGCCACCTGGATGAAGGCCACGCTGGAGCTGTTCCAGCGCGCCGCTCCAGAGCATGTCCAGCGCGGCGCGCTGGAAATCCGCTTCAGGGGTCCGCTGGCTCCGCTTGGCCTGCGCCGCGCGGATTTGTGGAACCGCACGTGGCTCAAAAGCGACGCCACCGCCGCGGGCGAGGCGGCGACACCCGACGGCGACGTCGTTATGGCCGCCGTGTGGAACTTCGGATCTGGACAGGTGCTGGCGGCCGCGTTCCCGGCAGATTCCGCAGGCGTGCTGAGCATGTCGGGCATCGTAGCCCGCCCCCCCCGCGATCCGCGGCTTCGTGTGACTTTCGATGCCGCCGCTGCTCTGAAGGTGACGGTGGATGCGATCGACGGCCAGCAGTACCTCAACGGTCTGGAGCTGCGCCTGCAAGTGCTCGGCGCTGACGACACGTCCCGCGATGAACTGCTGCTTGCCCAGGTCGCGCCCGGCCGTTACGAGGCCGTTCTTCCGGCGCCGCGCCGCCCCGCCTTCGCCACACTCTGGCATGAGCAGCGCGTGGTGGATCAGGCGGCCATCGCCGGACGTTACGCGCCGGAGTTCGACGAAGTGGGGACCGACGCCGATGCCCTCCGTGAACTGGCGGCGCGCAGCGGCGGGAGCGTTGTCGCTCCCTCGGACGCTGGCCCCATCGACTTCCGCTGGCCGCTCGCCGCGGTGGCGCTTCGCTCGGTGCTGGCCGCCCTGGCGGGGGCGATGATCGGGCTGGCCCTGGTATGGTGGCAGGTGAGCTGAGGGGGCAGCAGATGGCCATCCCCCCTTGCCTTGCCGATACAGATCGAGGGATAGAATCGGTATGAGGTAAGCGCCCTATGCCCAGCCACACTCTCAGCCCATTTCCCGATGAGCTTCTGGCCGCCAAGAAGCAGATCCGCGAACAGGCCCTTTCCTACGGGCTGGACTTCTTCCCGGTCATCTTCGAGCTGTGCGACTACGAGCAGATGAACCAGATCGCGGCGTTCGGCGGCTTCCCGCAGCGCTACCCGCACTGGCGCTTTGGCATGGAGTACGAGCAGCTCCGCAAGCGGCACTTCTACGGTCTGGGCCGCATCTACGAGATGGTCATCAACAACGATCCCTGCTACGCCTATCTCCAGGAGTCCAACGCCCTGGTGGACCAGAAGCTGGTGATCGCCCACGTGTACGGCCACGCCGACTTCTTCAAGAACAACCTGTGGTTTGCCCAGACCAACCGCAAGATGGTGGATGAGATGGCCAACCACGCCACGCGCGTGCGGCGGCACATCGAAAAGGAGGGCTATGAGACGGTGGAGAAGTTCCTGGACATCTGCCTGAGTCTGGAACACCTGATCGACCCGCACAGCATGTTCCTCAACCGCGGCCCGCTGGAGTCGCCGCCGCAACGGCACAAGCCGGAGGAGCCCGTGCCGGGCAAGTTCCGCGCCAAGGATTACATGGACCGGTGGATCAATCCGCCAAAGGCCCTGGAGGCCGAAACCCGGCGCATGCGGCAGCAGACGGAGAAGCGCCGACACGCCACGCCCGCCCGGCCGACGCGCGACGTGCTGCTGTACCTGCTTCAGCACGCGCGCCTGGAGGACTGGCAGGCCGACTGCCTCTCCATCGTGCGCGAGGAGGCGTACTACTTCGCCCCGCAGGCGATGACCAAGGTCATGAACGAAGGATGGGCAAGTTTTTGGCATTCCACATTAATGACCAGACATTTTCTGGAAGCCAAAGAGGTCATCGACTACGCCGATCATCACAGCGGCACCGTCCACATGCCTCCCGGCAGCTTCAACCCCTACAAGATCGGGCTGGAGCTGTTCCGCGACATCGAGGACCGCTGGAACAAGGGCAAGTTCGGCAAGGAGTACGAGGAGGCCGACAAGCTCGGCGAAAAGCGCCGCTGGGACAAGGGCCTGGGGCTGGGACGGCAGAAGATCTTCGAGGTCCGCCGCGTCTACAACGACGTCAACTTCATCGACGAGTTCATGACCGACGAGTTCATCGAACGCCACAAGCTCTACCAGTACGGACGCGACCCGCACACCGGCCAGCTCCGCATCGTCAGCCGCGACCCCAGGCGCATCCGCCAGACGCTGTTGTACCAGCTCACCAACATGGGCCAGCCGTTCATCTACGTCGTCGACGGCAACTACTGCAACCGCGGCGAGCTGTATCTGGCTCACCAGCACAACGGGCTGGACATCGAGATCAAGTCGGCCATCGAGACGCTCAAGAACCTCTGGCAGATCTGGCGGCGGCCGGTGCATCTGCAGGCGCGGATCGACGACGACATGATGCTCTTCAGCTACGGCGGCGACCAGCCGCGCCAGCAGACCATCCACGACGACCTGCCCAAGCCGGCCCACCAGGTGGCCTGAGGGCGCGCACGGCCGGATCAACCATGCGAACGGTGTGTAGCCCGGCCGCGGGACCGGCAGGAATCGCCCGGCAACCGGAGCGGGCGGAGCGTTGACTTAACTGTTCAGATCGAACACAATAGCACATTATCCTCAAACCCCCTTCAGGTGCAGCGATGGATGGACGCGAAATCCGCATGAGACGACTGATGGGCGACGGCCGGGCCGTCATCATCGCCATCGACCACGGCATGTTCGACGGGCCGATCGCCGGGATGGAAAACCTGCCGGGTACGGCCGCGCGCATCAACCCCCTCGTCGACGCGGTGCTGCTGGCCCCGGGCATGCTCCGCCACTGCGCCGCCGCTTTCGCCGGCTCGCGCCGGCCGCTGGCCATCGTGCGCCTCAACTGGAACAGCGTCTACTGCTTCCACTTCAACTACCGCAAGGCGCGCAGCGTCGAGTGCTACGACGTCGAGGACGCCCTGTGCGAAGGGATGGACATCGCCCTGGTTTCCCTCACCCTCCAGAGCGGCGACGAGGAGCGCGACGCGGCCAACGTGGAAATCTTCTCGCGCCTCGTCGCCCGCTGTCACCGCCTGGGCATCCCCGTGATCGGCGAGTATTTCCCCACCGCCCATCTGCAGATGACGCCGCAGCAGCTCCACGACAACGTGCGCATCGGCAGCCGCATCGTCGTCGAGCTGGGGGCCGACGCCGTCAAGACGTTCAACACGACACGCTTCGCCGAGGTGACAGGCGCCGTGCCCGTCCCGGTATTCGGACTGGGCGCCGAAAAGCTGCCCACCCAGCGCGAGGCCCTGAGGCTGGCGGCGGCCGAAGTGGCGGCCGGCGCGGCGGGCGTGGTCTTCGGCCGCAACGCCATCCAGGTGAACGACCCGCATGCCTTTCAGGCCGCCCTCTGCGACGTGGTCAAGCGCAACGTCGAAGTTGAATCCGCCCTGAAGAGCCACAATCTGGAGTGACCGCCATGACCGCCGCAACCGATGAACTGATCCTCCCCTCTGTCAGCTACTCCCCCGACTGGTGCCGTGCCGACCTGAGCCGCGTTCCGCATCTGATCACCGAAGTACCCGGCCCCATCAGCCGCCGCATGCATGCGGCCACCGCCCGCCACTACAAGGGCCTCTCCTCGCAGGTGAAGCTGTTCCCCGTGGTCTGGTCCAGAGGACATGGCGTAACCCTCGAAGACGTCGACGGCAACCAGTACCTGGACTTCTCCAGCGGCATCTACGTCACGACGCTGGGCCATTGTCATCCCAAGATCAGCGAGGCCGTCGCCTACTGGGCCGGGCGTCTGATGAACTGCCACGACTTCAGCACGCCCGTTAAGGAGGCGCTGGTCGAAAAACTGGCCGATGTCCTCCCCGGCGACCTCCACGGCATGCAGCTTTACGACAGCGGCACCGTCGCCGTCGAGGCCGCCATTCGCCTCTGCCGGGCGGCCACGGGGCGCACCGAAATGCTCTCCTGCTTCATGGACTTCCACGGCAAGACGCTGGGCGCCGTCTCGTGCGCGCGCATGAATCCCATGTACGCCTCCACGCGCATGCCCGGCTTTTACATGCTGCCGCGGCCGGACACCTATCGCCCCCTGTGGACGCGCCCGGACGGCTCCCTCGACACGGAGCGGTATCTGGCCTTCTACGACGAGGCCATCCGCGAGGGCACTACCGGTCAGATCGCCGCGTTTGTTCTGGAGCCGATCCAGGGCTGGGCCGGATCGATCATGCCCCCCGACGATTTCTTCCCCAAGCTCCGCGCCTTCTGCGACAAACGCGGCATCCTCATCGTGGCCGACGAGGTGCTCACCGGCATGGGCCGCACCGGCAAGTGGCTGTGCATGGACCACTGGAACGTCGTGCCCGACGTGGTCACCCTCGGCAAGGGATTCGGCAACGGCTTCCCCGTCACCGCCTGCGTCGCCCGCGCCGGCATCATGGAGCATTTCGAGCGCATCAGCGCCTCCAGCAGCTACGGCGGCAACCCCATGGCCTGCGCCGCTGCCCTCGCCAGCCTTCAGGTCATCGAAGAGGAGGGCCTCAACGACCACGCACTTCATCTGGGCGAGGTCGCTCTCAAGCGCATGCAGCGCATGAAGGCCGAGCATCGGATCATCGGCGACGTGCGGGCCAAGGGTTGCCTCATGGGCATCGAGCTGGTCAAGGACCGCGCCACCAAAGAACCCTACGACGAGGCCGGCCAGCGCGTCTACGTCAAAGCCTTCCAGAAGGGCCTGGCGTGGATCCCCGCCGGCCACATCCTGCGCATGAGCCCGCCCATCGTGATGAACGAGGCCGAGCTGCTCAAAGGCCTGGACATCATCGACGAAGCCATTGGCGAGACTGCGCGGGAGCTTGGCGCCTGACCCGATCGCCGTCGCGAGTCGCGCGGCGGGTGCACGCCCGATTCTGCGCGCGAAAACCGCGTGCTCTGCCGAAAAACCGGGGCTTGTACCGCCGCACATGCGTGTTGCTGATCCACCCCACGAAGCGCGACAGGTCTCCGTCCTCGCGTGGGTAGAGAACCAGATGCCAGTGGTTGGGCATCAGGCACCAGCCGAGGATTCGCATCGGCACCTGGTCCAGCGCATCGGCGATGGCCTTCATGAAGGCCCGGTAGTCCCGTCGCCAAAGAAGATCTGCATCCGGCGATTGCCGCGATTGATCACGTGATACGCCCAACCACCCGGTGCCACCGGTGCCACCCGTGCCACCCGTGCTTTTCGAGGCGTGCGGCCATGATATCGTGCGGGACAACAAGATGCAATAATCATGGATGGATGCAATAATCGGCCGCGGCCCCAAACCCATGGCCAACGCCCACTGGGTGCTCGGCGCCCAGCAGCTCGCCGCCGCCGACCACCCATCCGCCGCCCAGTGTTTCGCGGCCGCGATCGAATCGGCCACCGCCGCCACCGATCCCCTCCTTCTGCTCATGGTGAGCGGCTGTAAGGCGATGGTTGCCATGCTCGACAAGAGTGACGACCAGGCACGCGACGCATTCGTCCGCGTTCTCGCCGAAATGGACCAGGCCGCCTCCGACGACGCCCGCGAATACGCGCGCCAACTCCGTGTCGCGCTGGCGGTGTTCAGCCGTGGCGCGCCAGCCAGTAGTCCCTGAACGACCGCAGCCTCGGCAGCGACTCGCGATCCTTCTGCCGGTTCGACGCCGCCTTGCTTGCGATGATGTCATCAATGTGGCAGACCGGAAACCCCTCGACGTCGACGTGCCGCCGCCACGCATCTTCAAACCGCTCGATCCCGTCGGGTGCGAAGACCAGGTCCAGGTCGAACGGGCCGTTCTTAAGCTGAACGAGGTCCTTGCCGCGCTCGATCTCAGCGACCTGTGCCTCCGTCAGTGCGAAGCCCAATTCGCGCAGCGCGGCCGCCAGCGCGCCCATTTTCCGGCGACCTGGCCACGTACAGGTCCGCATCCTGCGTTGTATCCGGAAACCCCAGCAGGATTGCTCCAGACTTGCCAATGAACAGATACCGGCATGAGTGCCGTGCCAGCGCGTCGCGAATCTCCTGAGCCTGTCGATATTCAAACGCGCCCATAGCCCAACCAGTCCGGCAGATTCTCCTCACACCAGCGCCGATACTCCTCCATCGTATCGAATGATCGATACGAAGCATCATCCAGCACCGGCTTATACGTCTTGATGAACGCGTACCGCATCCGCTGCTCCAGCGGCCGCCGGGCCGCGGCCTCGAACTCCGCCAGCCACTCGGGCGGTATGTCCCTCAGTTTCGGGTCGTTTCGTGCCGGCGCCATTGGTTTCCCGTCTCTCTGCACGGCGCCACTATACAGTCCGTGCGGGCCGAAGTCAGCCCGCCGCGCCTCGCGACCCCGCGACCCCGTGGCCTTCCCTCTCCCGCATACGCATTCGACGCGGTTCTCGCTGAGCTGGACCAGAATAACTCCGACGACGCCCGCGAATACGCAAGGCAACTCCCGACGGCGCTGGCGGTGTTCAGCGATGCATCGACGGCCCCCACAGTGGTTCAGCGAAGGTGAACAACCCGATCCGCCTTCTCTCCCGCGCGGGGGGGCGCTGCGGGGTCCGGCTCGAATCCACCGTCATCGCGGCCGTCGCGCCCGGCGATCCAGACGATGGGATGTGACCCATCGGGCCGGTACCTGATCTTCGCCGCCTGCTCCGACGTTGGGTCATCGGGAACTGCCGGTAAATAGCGCGGCGCCAGGGCCACAAGCGCCGGTGGCAGCGCCCTTCTGTCCCAGTTCCATCAGCCGCCTCGCCAGTTCAGCCAGTGGCCTGGCGGCATTCCGTTCATCGGGGAGAGTGGGCCAGGTCTTCAGGTCCACCGCGTCGACACGCTCCCCGGCGTCGCCCAGCGCACGCACCCACTGCTCGAATCGCTCAAGTCCCGTCCGATCGACCGACGAGCCGGCCGGCTGAGCCCACACG
>Ga0129299_1002063_pt1 | contig 13395 bp, 8 predicted proteins | sample ConPoolayeCmetaG_FD_94477 | JGI IMG/M metagenome (GOLD analysis project Ga0129299, IMG submission 94477) | Hot spring microbial mat communities from California, USA to study Microbial Dark Matter (Phase II) - Cone Pool mat layer C metaG ... | reverse complement strand
CGGCGGACGTAACCCACGATCGCGTCGTCAATGACCAACTGGACGGGTGAGAAGGTCACGGCGTTCTCGAGGTGCCCGATGGTGCCGATGCCGACCGCCCCGCACAAGACGGGCAGGACCATGCTGACCGCCTTCTCCACCCCCACCTGAACGCCGGGGAGGCAGGCATCCGTCTTGCCCCCGTGCACCCCCGAAGGGCAACCGTAGAACTCCTGAAGCAGTTGAAGCCGCGCCCCCAGGAGCGGCCATCGCTCGGGCCCGGCGTAGCGGAAGATGCCGCTGGACATGTCCATGAAGGACGGAATGAGGTCCACGCCGACCGTCGCGTTCGGATCGATGGCGTACGCCAACACCACGGCGCTGAGCGTCTCGGCCGTCCCCATCGCCAGGCACGCCGCAGGCGTCATCGGGGCGGTGGCTCCGCCGTTCACCATCGTGTCGAGCGTTTGGGGAAGACCCGCCTTGACATAGGCCACGAAGATCTCGGCCATGTTCCGATCCAGGCAGAGCGGTGAACGGGCTTCAGCGTATCCGACCAGAACGGGATTGTTCCGGAGCGGTTCGCGTCCGCCCGCGACCACCTCGGCAATCCGTGTGATGTATTCCACGTCGTGGGCGCAGAAGGTCTCGATGCCACCGAGCTTACGGGTGGCCTTGACGAGCTCCGCCGCCATCCGCACGGGGCGCTCGTAGTGCGGAACCTCCTGGGCGGAAACCGGCAGTCCGGTGAAGGTCACATTCGGCAGGGCGTCGGCCAATCGGAGCGAGGCGCGGACGTCCTGGACCGTGGCCGGACGACGCCGACCATCCAGGTCCACCAAAAAGCAACAGAACCCGCCCGTCGAAACGGTGAAATCGGAATGAATGCGATAGGGCTCCGACCGGAAACGGACATGACTGTAGCGGACGGCCATCCGGGCGGGCACGCGATCCGGCTGTACATAGGCCCGGCGCATCCGGTTTACGGCGGCTTCAACCACCTCCGGTGGGAACGTCACCCGGTGGGCGTCCATGTCGACGCGGCAACCGGCCGATCGGAGATACTCCAGCGACTCCTCGTGGTCGATCCACATGCCGGTCCGATCCAGGATGACCAGCGCCGCTCCGTGAATGCGCTCCATGTCGTCGGGGCTCAAAAAGCGCAACGGCTCGCTTAGAAAACCCATGTATGGACCTCCGGTTCATCGGCGTACGAAATAGACGAAGTGGTCCGTGTTGCCGATCCGCCGCCATCCGGGTCGGGAGAAATCGTCCGGGAGCTTCTCGGCGACGATGATATCCACGCCGGCCTTTGTGAAGGCCTCGACGACCCGATCGAGAACCAGGGGGTATGCGGCCCGGAAGACCTCCGCGCCGCCGCGGATCGCGGGAATCTCCGCCGTGATTTGCACGCGGGCAAGCCTGGCCCAGTAGGCCGTGAACGAATCGCCTATGAAACCCACCTTCGCTCCGCGACGGACGCCCATCTGTCCCAGCGCATCGGCAATCCGCCACGCCGCGGGTCCCTGCGCCCTCGCATTCCCCCCCGCCGTCGCCAAGTCTCCGCCCCGTCCGGTCATGGCGACCCCAATGGCGATGACGAGCATCGCAAGCATCGCCGCACATACGCAGGTCACGGGTTTCCTGAGTTGGTCGTTGTCGGGAAGACGCACCCCCGAGAGCAGGCCTGCCCACAGGATCAACATGAACGGTGCCACGTACCGCAAGCTCACGAACACCAGGGCGTACATCCCCAGCGCCGCCAAGGCCGGGACGAACAGGAACCAGTGTGCCAGGAGAAACCGTACCGTGGAACGTCTCTGAAACCCCATCAGGTACAGCGCCAGCACACCTGCGATCAGACCGCCCTGCCAGTGATAGAAGAAATGGAAGTACTGCTGCGCACCGGCAGCCAGGGCCCGGACCTGCGGCCGCGGATCGAAACGGAGCGTCAGACCTTCATGCCAGTAACTCGGATCGTACCACGCCGGGTACGTGCCACCGATCGGCGTGGCGAATTCGTAAAGCGCCGGCATGTCGAGGAGCTTCCGCGTCGGGTGCACGGGCGTCCCGCATCCGGGAGGTCCGCCTTGCCAGTGGACGTACTCGGGCACACCGTTGACCTTCCAGGCGTAGTTCAGCCGACCGCTGTCGCCGAAGGTCGGGCGCCCTTTGGTTACGGACAAGACCACGGCAAACGGTCCGCCCACCAGGAGGAACACACCGAGCCCCGACAAGACCCGAAACGCCGCCCGACGGACGTCCCCGACCAGAAAAAACGCGCACCCCAGGAAGACAAAGGCCAGGACGAACATGGGCGCCTTCGCCAAATACGCCAAGCCAAGCACCAACCCCAATAGGGCGAAAGATCGCCACCCGGACCACCCGTTGCGAATTCGAACCAGGATCGCGCACGCCAAGTAGACCAACGCACCGATGCTCATGTCGGGGCTGACCAGCATCAGGGGTAGAGAGCACCACAAGAACAACGCGTACCCCAACGCGGGCAACGCCCAGTCCGGCAATCCCCCCGCTTGTCCGGGAGAGGACCGGAGGATCCGGTCGCGCCGGAACCGGAGCAGCTCGCACAGAAACAAGCTGAAGCTCCCCAGGGCGCCAAGGAAGACCAGGAAGTTCACAAGGTGGACCGTGGGAAACTCCCAAGAGGGCGAAGGGGTCAGGATTCGCAGGGTCAAACCCACCACCCACGCGTAGAGGGGGCTCCAGTGGGCGTTGACGGCCATCTTCCAGTCGCACCGCATGTAGGCCTCGCCCATGTCGAGGTAGCAAATCCCATCGGGGTTCATCTGATGGCGGCCGATCCACGCATGGACCCCGCCGAGGACGACGGTCGCCGCGCACAATGCAAGGAGGAGTCGGCCGGGAACAGGTACCCCGCCGGGCGGGGTACCTGGGTCGGCTTGGGTTTCCTCGATCGGATGCATGCAATCACTCATGAGGCGCCTTCGATCACCGCAGGCTACGGAGGCGGCCCGGGTGGATGAACCCCGATTCGGTCCCGCAGTGCGTTCAGCTTGTCTCGGATCATTCTGCGGTCCCGATCGTCAAAGAGGATAAACCACCACCCCACGCACAACAGGGCGCCGCCGCTCAGGAGAGCGAACGCCAGTTGGAGCCAACCATAACCGACCCCCAGGTACCGGATCGCCCCCCAGCCCAGCGCGGCGGGCAGACAGGACACCACCGGCCGGAACAGGACCGTCCTGTAGTAGGTTCCCACGGGTATTCCCACCTGAACGCAGGCGTAGATGGGGATGGCCAGTCCCCATCCGATGGTCAGTCCGGCCGTTGTAACGCCCGCCACGCCGAGCAGGCCCCAATCCGTCCAGCCCAAGACGCCGGCCTGGAGAATTGCGATCACCCCGACGCAGACCAGAGACATCAGTCCGGGCACCCGCTGTTTGCCCATGCCCGTCAGCGTGTGGTAAGTGCCGGTTTGGATGTAATACACCGATCGGCCGATCGCCAAGAGCGTCAGCACACCGGACACGTGGAGAAACGCGTCCCCGACCCACAAAGAAAGGACCATCGGCGCCAAGATGGCCAGACCCGCGCACCCGCCGACGGAGACGCCGGCGGCATACGTGCCCCCCCGCAGCAGGATTTCACGAAGGGCCTCGCGTCGGTCCGTTGCGTGCAACCGACTGGCGGCCGGTTCCATGACCACCGTGCTCGCATCCACCAGCATGTGGACCGCCAGGAGAACGAAGCAGGGAATCTGGTACTCGCCGACCTGGACCGTGGTCAGGTATCGACCGATCAGCAGAAACGCAACGTAGTCCAACATCGCCTGGGACCAGTGCCAGGTGAGCGTGGCCAGCCCGAAGCCGATCAGGGGTACCAACAGCCGCTTTCGGGCCAGACGGAGGTCCATTTTAAGGTGGGGGGTGTACCGAACGGCCAACAAGCGCTGAACGAGGGTCGGCAGGAAGTTGGTCAGGACCATCACCGCCGTGACGCACACCAGTCCGGTGGCCTGATCGAACCACGGAAGGAGCACGAGCAGCAGTCCCAACCGCACGAAGCGGAACGCCGTCAGCGGTAGGTTGAACAGGTCGTAGCGCTCAAGGGACCACAGCAAACCCCCGACCGGCCCCATCCAGAGGTTCATCGCCTCGACGACGCCGACGATGAGCACGCACCACCGCGACACCTTCCACAGAGCGGGATCGATTTGGAAAAGGTCCGTGAGGTACCATGCCACCACCCCCGCGAAAATCAGAAACACCACCGCGATCGCACGGTAGTAGGCGACGCTCGTGTTCACGGTGGCGTTGAGTTCGTCGTACTCGCGCCGGGCGAGGTGGGCGGCCCCATAGCGTGTCACGGCCGAGGCCATCCCCATGTGCAGGAACGGCGTGTAGTACGTCAGACCGGCCACGATCACATACACGCCGTAGGCCGCCTTGCCGATGGCGTGCGTAATTACGGGGACGACCACCAACTGGACGGCCATGTTCACCAGTCCGGTGGCGACGTTAACCAACGAGTTCAGAAGCAGTCGAGTGCTTTCCCGCATCGGCGTCCGAGACCACCGGCGCATCGTAGTCGCGGCGCCGCACCGCGCCAATCACCGGGTCCGAAGTCGCTCCGGAACAGATATGTCCGGGCAGCTACCTGTCCGTCGTTCGGCGAATCCGGGGTTTCGAGGGGGATCGTAGGCGAGGGGGTCCGTGCAAACGGGGATCAAGAGGCGATCTGTTGTTCCGCCAACGAACACGGCGACGGCTGCCGAATCGCCTGTCGAACTTCGGTGAGGAGCTGATCCACCTTGAAGGGCTTGAACAGGACGGCCGCCAGCCCTTCCTTTCGAGACCGGACAATCGAGTGGTTGGGGTCGTATCCGAAGCCCGTGATCAGGATCACCCGGCAATCGGGGTTGTGTTTCCTAGCCGCGGCAAACACCTCGTACCCGTTCTTGTGCGGCATGCGGATGTCCGCCAGAACCAGATCGTAGGTATTGAACGACAGCATGCCGACCGCCTCGGCACCGTCGCGGGCGGTGTCCACCTCGCAGCCTACGTTCCGCAGGACTTCCTGAACCGTCTGGCGAATGGCCTCTTCGTCATCCGCCACCAGGACGCGTCGCCCGGCGAGCAGCGGGTCGTGGGGCGGACGCTCGTGTCGGGTACCGAAGCCGTTGACGGGACGGGCCACCTCCTTGACCGTCCGGCGGATCCGGTCGACGTTCTGAGTGATGGCCTTCAAGCGGGACACGAGAACCGGGTCGCCCACGTGCTCCGACATCAAGGCCGTCGCCTCAGAAACGATGTCATTCAACGGCGCGGCGATCTCGCTGGAAACGTCGTCGGCAAGCTGCCCCGTGGTCCGATACCGCTCGATGACCAGCAAGTCGAGGATCTTCAGGGCCATGGCCACGTGGCGGCCGAAGACTTCGAGCAAACGGCGATCGGTGTCGTCAAAGGCCGCCGGCCGATCGCTCTCCACGTTGAACACCCCGATCACCTCGTCGTGCAACCAGAGCGGGACGGTCAGGGATGAACCGGGATTGTCAATGCCCGGTAGGTACCGCGGGTCCCGGGTGGTGTCCGCGCAGATGTAACTCCGCCCCGTGGCCGCAACGAACCCGCAGATGCCCTGTCCTTCCACCGCCGCGCTCATCTCCCGGCGAAAGATGCACTCGTTCATCCCCTGGGCCATGGCCACCGCCATCCGATCGGTGTGGCGGTTCAGCAACCGGATGCTGAATCGGTCGAACCGCATGAGGTGGTGCGCGTACGAAGCGATCTGCTTTTCGATCTTTTCCACCCGCTGCGGCATACTCAGACCGAGGAACTGCTCCGCGTCGAACCGGACCAACTGTTGTCCAGCCCGTTCAACGACCTGGAGCCTCCGCTGGAACTGTTGGGCCGCCGTGATGTTTCGAACCACCACCCCGACCTGAACGAGCCGGTCCTGGTCGTCGTAGACGGGAGAGACGGCCAATTCGTAGTCGCTCACATCACCGGAAGCGTCCGTAAAGGACAGGAGATGAATTCTCTCCGAAGCGGCCATACCCGGCGCCTCGCCGGTCGTCCATTCCCGCGCCACTCCGAGACACGTTTGCACGACGCCAGACAGGACGTCCGGCGGCATGCTCCGCATGATGGCGTTTGCCCATGCGACCCGGCCGTCGAGCCCGACCGCCGCCATCCCTTCACCGGTGGAGGTGACCGCGTTGCGGAGCCATTGGGCGCATTGCTCGCACTGTCCAGGGAGAAAGTCTCCCGTCTGGCTGACCACGACATCCGCGCGCCCACCCTGGATGGCCTCGATCGCCTTATCGAGCGAGTCTACGACCTGGACCTCGACGTGTTTGCCCAATACGGACAGTATCGACGACGTGGTAGCCTCCGAACCGTTCAGTAGGAGTATGCGAGGATGGTCGGCAGATACGACGCTCATCCGGACCCCATCAGATTGCTCCGCGGTTGCTCCCGTTAATATAGACTAGCAGTCACAAACCTCGGCCCCAAGGGCTTTTTTGCACTTCCTCATGCTTTGGAATAACTGACAGTAAGGTGTGCAGGTATTCTGGGTTATTCCAAGGTACTAAATTACTTGAAAGGCACTGAAGAGGGGTTGGCGACAGTACCCGGCTCAGCCATTTGAGTTACGGTCGCATGGTTCGGCCGAGTTGGCGGGCCCGATTTCTCCTGTGCCCAAAAGCGGCTGAGGTGGTCATCCAACGCAATAGAGTACCCGGCCCGGTCGTCGCTGGCGGCAAGGATCACCGGTGCCAACCAAAGGCTGGCAAATCGCCGGCCGGTCCACCCGGCGTGTCCGCCGCGGTGCCCCGCCTGGGCCATTGCGGGCTTGTAACTGACCGAGTGGAGTTTGGCATAGGTGCTCCGGACGCTTTCACGGGTCGTCGTGGGCATCTTGAATCCGACGGCACCAGCCGCACGGGTGTGCCGACGATCGATTGTTCCAAATAACCCGGTGCCCACCTTGAGGTAACCCACATCGGCGCTCGAATAGAAGTTCCAGATGCCCGCTTCTGTATTGTGGAGGGCACGGGTCAGGTCGTAGTCGGGCGAAATGGCTGCCGCCAGCAACAGGGCGGAGCTGACCTTGTGGCCGGGCGGCAACGCCTCCAAGGCCAAAACGGCCAGCCCACCTCCCCCGGAGTGTCCCACCAGGTGGACGGGGCGGTTCGGATAGTCCCGCTGATACTGGACGACCCGGTCGGCGATCCGGCGGGCCTGCTCCCGGTTCCTCTCAATCGCCACCAGGTTGACCAACCCGCCAAGCGGCACGATCGTGCCCCAGTCGAAGATCTCAATGGCGCACGGGACCCCGCCGTCGGCCAGACCGCACAACAGGTCCGCGTTGTACTTGCTGCGACCCTCGATGCCGGGCAGGATCAGCACGAGCCCGTTCTTCATCCGCTCGGCGGTCACGAGGTTCCTCGCCATGCAACCGCCGCTGCCCAGGGCCGCCAGAGCTGCCGCAATCACAAGGTTCGCACGATGACCCGCTCGCGCCATTATGGACATCCGCTACTCCCTTCACCGCGCGGGATGAATCCCTCGGCTCGGGAAGGATGCGCCGCCGATTTCTTACCGACGTCCGTATAGAAGCTGGTACTCTAGCCATTCCAGGCAGCGCTCGCAAGAACCCTCTTGCAGAGAAGGCCTGCGTCATAAATAGGGGTGAATTCTGTGTAACCGTCCAGGTTCCTTGATCGTGAACCCGCACGGGCCTCTGGCCCGTGACCCTCAGTAGCATGGGCATCTTGCCCATGAACATCACGGGCGAGACGCCCGTGCTACGGCCTGGTACGCCAAGAAGGCCATCACGTTCTGCGACGCCCTGGCCGTCGTGCGTCGGGGCCTGTGGACCAAAACGATTTTCGGCAACTCCTCTTCCACCCATCCGTACACAAAAGTCGGCATGGTTCAAAAACGGGGACAGGCACCTCGCCGGAACCCGTTTTTTGGGTCGTAGTCGAGGGTTGGCTCGGAGGTGAGTCCCCGTTTTTGAACCATGCCCAAAAGTCCCCCCGCGTTTCCGGAAGTTCGTGCTCGATCACTTGTGCCGGACCGCCTGATTGCCAAGAATGGCAAAAGTCGAGCTTAGGGCGCTCGTATCCCTGCCGCCCGGGTTATTGTAGCGGGGCGTCTGTTGACGGTTTCTCGCACCCGGCACGGCAGAGATCAATGCGCTCACCCGAGAGCGGCGGGCTTGCGGAGTAGACCTCTTCGACTCGCATCAACCCGACCGGGCCCATTGGGGTCCGGCGACATCCGATCAGAATCCCTTTGACCTGATAGGCGATCGGGTCCATCGTGATGACCGACGCGGCCAGGGGGGCGCCCGGTCCCGGATGATCGCATTGCCGTCGCAACAATCGCGTTCCGAACATCATCGTGTTCGATCGCGTCGGCAGGAGACTGAAGGCGGGCACGACGTCGGGGTATCCGCCCGCCCCTTGAAAGGCGAGCACTTTAACCGCCCGTGTTCTGGCGAACTTCTCGGCGACACGAGGAGGAAGGGTCACCGCCCCCCGGCGGGTGAGCAGGCGGCTTAGGACCCCGATGAACAACAGGTCGATCGTCAGCCCGAGTCGAGAGGGTTTCCAGACGGCCGTCACTTCTTCCACGTCGATGACGGCTACCCGGCTGATCCGAACATAGGCGTTGTAGCGAAACATCTCCTTCCGATTCATCCGTTCCACGTAGGGACCGGTCTGAACGAATCGGCGGAACCGGCCTCGGATCACCCATACGCGGAGGTCTTCCGCGACGACCGCGACGGCAACCCGCGGGTCCGCCTCCAGGTTCGCCCGGGTTTTCCAGATGAAGCATTCGCCGAAGATAAGCGTCTGCTCGTCGGCCGCATCGAGACTAATGATCGGTACGACGTTCGGTTTGCCGGTCGCGTCCTGGGTGGCCAGAAATTTGGGGGTCCGCTCGCCTTGCAGGGCGCGGAGGCAACCGCCGTCGAGTCGGCAAGGATCTAGGACCGTATTCATGGGGGCTGGGTGCCTCCTTGTGCCCGCCTCAGCAGGCCGCCTCCTCACCGGCGCGGGTGGAATCGTCGCCGTCCGGGCGCGTCGGACCGGACCAATGAACCACGTCGATCCCCTCGCTCCGGACGATGGCAACCAAGTCCTCCATCTTCTGCGGCGTCAGAAGCGCCCGACCGGCCAATGCAAAGGTCCGATCGAGCATCTCGTACTTCGACGTGCAGAGGTTGGAGAAGGCCAAGAGGTCGTAGCGCTCCAGCGTCGGTACCCGCGCCCTGAGGTACGCCGCGATCCCACGAATGTTTTGTTCGTCGTCCGTGTATCCCGGGATGACCGGCGTGCGGACCCAGAGGGGTAGCCCCGCCGCCGCCACAAGGTCCAGGTTGACCAGGACGGCATCGAGCGGTGCACCCGTGTGTTGCCGGTGCTCGGCGGGGTTGATCAGCTTGAAATCGAACAGCACGAGGTCGATGGACTTCAGAAGGGGTTCCAGCCACTCCTTGCGGGCCAACCCCGAGGTATCCAGGGCGACGTGCAGTCCTTCACGCCGACAGGCCGGCAGGAATTCTTCAAGAAAGGCGCGTTGCATCAGCGGCTCACCGCCGGAGAGCGTGACGCCTCCTCCCGATGTCGAATAGAAGGTGTGGTCCTTCACCACCTCGGCGATCAAATCCTCCACGTCGTATTCGCGGCCCACCCGCTCCATCGCACCGGACGGACAGGTCTCGACGCACCGCCCGCACGCCTCGCATCGGTCACGATCGATCCGCACGCGCCCGTCGATCCGTCGGATTGCCTGCCGGGGACATGCCAAAATGCAGTCGCCACACCCCAGACAGAGCGACGCCTGCCACAGGACCTCCGGATGGGGGTTCAGGCCTTCGGGATTGTGGCACCACGGACAGCTCAGCGGACAACCTTTGAAAAACACGGTCGTCCGAATGCCCGGTCCGTCTTCGGTACTGAAGCGTTGGACGTTGAACAGGATGCACGTGTTCGCGCCCATCCGAGCCTTCGTCCCTTCTCAACCGCCGTGCGCGATGCGGGAGATGATCTCGTCCTGAATCTCCCTGCCCAGCGTGACGAAGTACGCATTGTATCCCGTGACGCGCACGAGCAGGTTCCGGTATTCCGCCGGATCGGCCTGGGCCCGGCGGAGCGTGTCGGGGTCCAGGACGTTGATCTGCAGCGCCGTGCCTCCTTCCGAACAGTATGCCCGCAGGAAACCCGCAAGTTTGTCCCGGTGCTCCTCGTCCCGCAACAGCGAAGGAGTCAACGTGATGGTATGGCTGTCGCCGTTCGGAGCCGTCTCCAGGGACAGCCTGCCGACCGATCGCGCGTTGGCCGTCGGACCGTTTCGATCGCACCCGGTCACGGGGCAGGACCCGTTGCTCAGATAGGTCCCGCGCCGTCGCCCGTCCGGCGTGGCGGCGGTTTTGGGCGCGTAGGCGACCCAGTAGTTCCACGACAGATAGCCGCCCCGGTACCGCTTGCCCGTCGCGGGCGAGACCTTCTCCGCCGCCAGGGTGGTCCAATAGGTGGACACTTCGCGGGCGATCTCGTCGGCCGCCTCATCGTCGTTCCCGTACTTGGGCGCCTTGTGCATCAGCATCTGCCGGAGCTTTTCGTGTCCTTCGAAGTTGTCCTCGATGGCCCGGATCAGTTCGGCCATGTCGATGCGGCGCTCCTCGAAGACCAGCTTGCGAACGGCCAGGAGCGAATCGACGGTCGTCGCCAGTGCGATGCCTTCCACGGTGAGGTGGTTGTGTTCCGCCCCCCCCGCCGTGATGTCCCTGCCCCGGCGGGCGCATCCGTCCACCAACAGGGACAGGAACGGCGTCGGGGCGTAGGCGGCCCGAATCGCGTCGGCCTGGTTGTTCACGTCGATGATCCAATCCAACACGTGTCGAAGCTGGGTGCGGAAGGCGGCGTAGAACGACGCGAAGTCGCGGAACTCGGTTGCCCGACCGGTCTTCGGACCGATCCGACGACCGGAGGCCTGATCACGACCGTCGAACAGCGTCAATTCGATCGCCTTGGCGAGGTTCAGGTTCACATCGACCGTTCCGGAGCGGTCGTTGCCTTGCAGGGTGTTCTCCAGGCAGCCGACCGGCGCGTAGTCCCAGAGTCGGTCGGCCGGCAGTCCTTCCCAGGCCAGCCCTCTCATGGCATGTTCATCGAAGTTCAGAAGGAAGGGCGAGCCCTGTGCCCCCGCGATCATCTCGACCACGCGCTTCAACAGGTCGGGCGGCGTCCCGGCGTGCAGACGGATGTTCGGCTTCGGCTCGAGCAGGTTCATCTGTTCGATCACGTCCAGGAACAACCACGTCAGGGGATTGCTGGCGTCCCGACCTCGGGCGTCGATGCCCCCGAGCGTGATGAGCTGACCGAACGACGAGTTGATCCCCTGGTTGTTCCCCACGCGACCCTGGTAGTCGTAGGCGTAGTTGTGCTTGAGGAACCAGCACTGGAGGAGTTCTCTTGCCTGTTCCCGGGTCAGTCGACCCGCCTCCAGGTCCCGCTTGTAATAAGGGTAGAGGTACTGATCGATCCGCCCCGGCGACAAGCCCGGGCCCGGGTAGCTCTCCGCCGCCATGATGAGCATGTGTAGGAACCACAGGGCTTGCAGGGCCTCGTGAAACGTCTCGGCCGGTTCCCAGGGGACCTTGCGGCAGATGCGGGCCAGCGCGTTCAGCTCCGCTGCTCGATGCGGGTCCGGCGTCTCGCCGGCCAGGCGCCGGGCCTGATCGGCGTAGCGGGCGGCGAAGCACCGGGCGGCGTGGGCCACCCGGATCAGGGCGCGGCGGAGTGCATGGCCTTCGGGATCGCCCGGTGCGGCGTCGATGGTCCCCTGCACCTCTTCGGTCAGTCCGCGCAGGCCCACTCGAAGTGCCTTGGCGTAGTTCGGAATCACATGCCCCGGAATCGCCCCGCAGTTCCCAACACCGAACCGGTCAAGCTCCCGAACGCGGTGGAGGAAACGTCGCTCCAATGCATCGTACCGTCTCGTCTGATTGCGGGTGAGCGTCAGCGACAGGGCCGTGTTGAACCGACCGCCGACGATCAGCTCGCCCTCGAGGATTTGCACCGGCAGGTGATGCTCGATGACCCGGGCGAAGAACTCGGCGCGACGCACGACCAGGGGGGCGCGGTAGAGCATGTCCGGGAAAGGCACCTTGGTCGCACAGGCCGCCAGGGAGTCCTCGTACGCCGTCAGCAACGGAAACATCTCCGGCACGACGGTCCAGTTGTGCGGACACCAGACACGGTCCCATTCCGCCCCCGTGGTGAACGGCATCACCTCATTGCGAAAGTGGTCCCTGCTGAGAAACGAGAAGTACTCTTCCCGCAACCGCTTCACGCGATCGGAAAGCTTGTCCGAAGGGCTCCAAACCCGGGGCGCCGACGCGCGGAGGGTACCGTGCTTATCCATAGGCACAACCTCGCGGATGGACTCTTGTCCGCCCGCCAAGCTAAGGGAAGTTGAACGCGCCGGTTGAACACCTCGTGCGCCGCCCGCCCCGCGTGACCCTAACCAGGCACCGAGATCCTGTCAATTGTCCCGGAACGCCCGGGGCTCGCGCGCCGATCCGAACCGGTCGGGTTGAGGTCCTTACTCATAGACCTTTTCCTCGCTCCGGTCGGCTTCGGCGGCGTCGCCCTCCACGTCGCGGGTCTCCGGACCGCGCGAGAGCAGTTCGCGGTAGTACTCATGCTGGATGATCAGGTTCATGATCTCACTCGTTCCCGTCCAGATCATGGCCAGCCGCGCGTCGCGCAGCATCCGCTCGATCGGATAGACGTTCGTATAACCGATGCCGCCGAGGATCTGCATGGCGTCGTTGACGACCTCCCAGGCGACCTGCGTGGCGAACTTCTTGGCCTCGGAGACCATGCGTCGTGCGAGGGCCGCATCGGCTCCCCGATCGACGACGGCGGCCGTGCAGTGCACCAGCGACCGCGCGGCATCGAGCCGGGTGAGGCTGTCGGCGACCTTGAAGCTGACGGCCTGGAACTCCCGGATCTTTCGGCCGAAGGCCTTTCGCCGGTCGCTGTAGCGGACGGCGATCTCCAGCGCGCCGCGGGCGATTCCCAAGGCGCCGGCGGCGCTCGTCATCCGCTCCGGGATCATCATCTGGTAGAAGATCTTCCCGCCTTGCCCTTCCTCGCCGACGAGGTTTTCTCTCGGGACCTTCACGTCGTGGAACAGGATTCTGCCCGCACCGCCGCCGCGGGTTCCCATCAGACCGTAGAGGTATTTGACCTGGACGCCCATCTCCTTCTCCACGATGAACATGCTGAGTACACCGCCCCATTGAAACGGTGCGGAAAAAGGTTGATGTAGACGCTTTCCGATTGCCGAAAAACCTTGCAACGGGTGAACATGGAGGTTCCCATGCAAGGACGCAAGACAGCGTTGATCG
>Ga0129299_1002062_pt1 | contig 13397 bp, 11 predicted proteins | sample ConPoolayeCmetaG_FD_94477 | JGI IMG/M metagenome (GOLD analysis project Ga0129299, IMG submission 94477) | Hot spring microbial mat communities from California, USA to study Microbial Dark Matter (Phase II) - Cone Pool mat layer C metaG ... | reverse complement strand
CGCCTGCTGCAGCAGGCGGGGTTGCCCACGCCGCGGTTCCTGGCGGTGCGCGAGGGGCGATGGCGCGCCGCGCCCGCGGGGGTGGGCGAAGCGTGCCGCCAGCTGCCCCTGCCGGTGTTCGTCAAGCCCGCCCGCCTGGGCTCTTCGGTGGGGATCAGCAAGGTCAAGGACTGGGGCGCCCTGGCCGCCGCGCTGGAAGTGGCCTTTACCTACGACGACCTGGCCATCGTCGAGGAGGGGATCGCCGGGCGAGAGATCGAGGTGGCCCTGCTCGGCGGCGACCAGCCGCTGGCTTCCGTGCCCGGCGAGGTGGTGCCGGGACGGGAGTTCTACGACTACGCGGACAAGTACTTGGAGGATAGGTGCCAGTTGCTGGCGCCGGCGCCGCTGACCGACGCGGAGGCGGAGGAGGTACGACGACTGGCTCTCGCCGTGTTCGATACCCTGGGGTGCGAGGGGATGGCAAGGGTGGACTTTTTTCTGGATCGCTCGGGAGCATTCTTGGTTAACGAAGTCAACGCCATCCCGGGATTCACCTCGATTTCTATGTACCCTCGTCTGCTGGCTCTCAGCGGCGTGCCGTACCCCGAGCTGGTGCGCCGGTTAATCCAGCAGGCGATGGTTCGCCATGCCCGCCGGCGGCGCACCGCCGAGGCGGCGCTGCATCCCCTCGTCCGGCGGGCCGCGGCGGGACCGGCGCTGGTTTGAAAAAGTCATTACTGATCTTTGCGTTGCGACCAGCGCGGTTGACCGTGGCCGGGACGAGGGAGTAGGATGTAGCTTGTGCCTTTTTTCTTAAAGGCCCGCTCGCGCCACGCGGGGGGCTTGGAGGACGACATGACCATGAAGAAGATCACCCGCGAGGAGGCTCTCGCCTACCACACCGGCAAACGCCACGGCAAGCTCGCCGTGGTGCCCACCAAGCCCTGCGCAACGCAGCGGGACCTGTCGCTGGCGTACACGCCGGGGGTCGCCGAGCCCTGTCTGGAAATCCACCGCGATCCGGCGCTGGCGTACGAGTACACCAACAAGGGCAACCTGGTGGCGGTGATCTCCAACGGCACGGCGGTGCTCGGCTTAGGCAACATCGGGGCGCTGGCCGGCAAGCCAGTGATGGAGGGCAAGGGAGTCCTGTTCAAGCGTTTCGCCGACATTGACGTGTTCGACATCGAGGTGGCGAGCGAGGATCCCCAGGAGGTCATTCGTTTCTGCCAGCTCATCGAGCCCACTTTAGGCGGCATCAACCTCGAGGACATCAAGGCGCCCGAGTGCTTCGAAATCGAGGAGACGCTCAAGAAAACGCTTTCCATCCCCGTGTTCCACGATGACCAGCACGGCACGGCGATCATTTCCGGTGCGGCGCTGCTCAACGCCGTGGAGGTGGTGGGCAAGCGGCTGGACGAGGTCAAGGTGGTGTTCTGCGGCGCCGGGGCGTCGGGTATTGCCTGCGCGAAGTTCTACTTGACCCTGGGGGTGAGACCCGAAAACTTGCTGATGGTGGACACCAAGGGGGTGATCTACAAGGGGCGCACGGAAGGGATGAACCCGTACAAGGAGTTTTTCGCCCGGGACACCGAGGCTCGCACCCTGGCCGACGCCGTGCGGGGTGCCGACGTGTTCACCGGGGTGTCTGTCAAGGGGATGTTGACCGCCGAGATGGTCAAGACCATGGCGGAAAACCCCATCATCTTCGCCATGGCCAACCCCGACCCGGAAATCACCCCGGAAGAGGTGTTCGCGGTGCGGCCCGACGCCGTCATGGCCACCGGCCGCTCGGACTATCCCAACCAGGTGAACAACGTGCTGGGGTTTCCGTTCATCTTCCGGGGCGCCCTGGACGTGGCCGCCACCACCATCAACGAGGAGATGAAGCTGGCGGCGGCCCACGCCCTTGCCGCGCTGGCCAAGGAGGATGTCCCCGACTCGGTGATCCGCGCCTACGGCGGCAAGCCACTCAAGTTCGGGCGCGACTACTTGATTCCGAAGCCGTTTGATTACCGCGTGTTACTGTGGGAAGCGCCGGCGGTGGCGGCAGCGGCGATCAAAACCGGCGTGGCCATGAAGCCTTTCGCGTCGCGGGAAGAGTATGTGCGGGAGCTGGAAAACCGCCTGTCGCGCACGCGCCAGGTGATGCACATCGTCATCGACCGCGCCAAGGAATCGCCCAAGCGCGTGGTGTTCGCTGAAGGCACCCATCCGAAGATCGTTCGTGCGGCCAAGATATTGGTGGAAGAAAAGATCTGCCTACCCGTGCTGCTCGGCAACGAGGACGAGATTAACCGGCTGCTGGATGAGCACGAGCTGCCCCGGCACAAGGTGGAGGTCATCGATCCGCGCACCTCGCCCAAGCGGGAGAGCTACGTACAGCGGTTCCACGAGCTGCGCTGGCGCCGCGGTGTGGGTCCAGAGGACGCCGCCAAGGCCATGGATGACCCCGTGTATTTCGGCAACATGATGGTGCATTTGGGCGACGCCGACGGGCTCATTTCCGGCTTGACCATGCATTACCCGGAAACCATCCGGCCGGCGCTGCAGGTGCACCACACCTACCCGGGCCTCACCAAGGCGGCGGGCATTTACCTGCTCCTCTTCGAAGACCGCATGATTTTCATCGCCGACACCACGGTCAACCTGGATCCCACCGCTGAGGATTTGGCCGAGATCGCCTATCTGGCTTCCACCGTGGCGCGCAACTACTTCGACGTCAAGCCGCGGGTGGCCATGCTGTCGTACTCCAACTTTGGCTCCAACGACGACGAGCGCACGCGCAAGGTGCGCCGTGCGGTGGAGATCGCCAAGCAGCGCTGGCCCGAGCTGATCGTGGAAGGGGAAATGCAGGCCGATACCGCGGTGGAGCCGTCCATCGCCGCGGAGACCTACCCCTTTTCGGCCATCCAGGGCGACGCCAACGTCCTCGTCTGCCCCGACTTGGACTCCGCCAATATCGCCTACAAACTGTTGTGGCGCCTGGGTAAAGTGGAGGCCATCGGCCCCATCCTGGCGGGGGTGCACGCGCCGGTGCACGTGCTGCAACGCGGCGTGGAGGTCAACGACATCGTCAACATGGCGGCGATTTGCGTGCTCAAGGCGCAGCGGATGCAGGCCGGCGAGCGCTGATCTACGACCTTTAAATCTCATTCGGCCAGGCGCCGAGGCTTGGAGGAGGCAGGGCTTCGGCGACCGGGCTGAACCGCCGGCGCTGGGGGGCGAAAGCGGCGACGTCGTGTCCACGCCGTGGGAGGTCGCCAGGCCTCCGCATTCAGGGTGTTGGCAAGGGCGGAGCGCTGGCGAGTGGGACCGGGCTGGGGTGGCCTGGCGGTGCGGTTCGGCCTTGGCGAACGCCGGCATAAGGTGCTAGCGTGCGCAGGATGAAATGGGCGATGGGGGCACTCGCCGCGGCGCTTTTGTTCGCCGCAGCGGCGGCCTTGGCGCAGCCGCCGGGGGGTGTGGTGCGGGCCGAGCGTACCTCCCCCTACGGCCGCATCCGCGTCACCGACTACCCCGCCACCGGACTGCGGTGCCTGGAGTTTCCCCCATCCGGCGCCTTGCAGTGGTGCATGCGCCGCGCCCGTCCCACCGAGCTGATCTTTCCGTACCTGCGCTCCATGCTCGCGGCCATGGCGTTGCACCCCAACCCGCGCCGGGTGCTGGTGGTCGGACTGGGCGGCGGTTCGCTCACGCGCGCCATGCAGCGGTCGTTCCCCTCCGTACGCCAGACCGTGGTGGAGATCGATCCGGAGGTGGTGCAGGTATGCCGGGAGTTCTTCGGCTTCGTGCCGACCCTGACCACCCAGGTCGAGGTGGTGGACGCCCGCACTTTCCTCGGCCGCACCCGCGAGGTTTACGACGTTATCTTCTTGGATACCTACGGCGGGAAGACCATCCCGCACCACCTCGCCACCGTGGAGTTCTTCCGCCTGGTACGCTCCCGCCTGCGCCCCGGCGGGGTGCTGGCGGCCAATCTTTGGGGCCCGCAGGTCAACGAGCTGTACGCACGGCAGGTGGCGACCATCGCCGGGTCATTCCCTACCGCTTACCTGTTGCGCGCCGGCGCCGGCAGAGCCACCGGCAGCGAAGGCGTTTTAAACCACGTGATCATTGCCGTGCTGGGGGAGGGGATGCCGCTGCGCCAGTGGGTGGCGCGGGCCGCGCAGCTGCAAGCTGCCAGACGACTTGACTTCGACCTTGTGGAGGTACTCCGGCACGAGGTGGAGGTTCTCACCGGCGCCACCTTCGACGTCGAGCCCCTGCGCGATCGCTCGCGCCACTAGGCCGGGTGCGAGGCCACACCTCGACCGAGGCTCACCAGTTCCAACAGCATACCTAAGGTGAGACCCCAGATCACCCGGTCGCCGAAGCGGTAGCACGGCATGGGGATGGGGATACCCTGGCGGCGCCAGAGAAACCACGAGCGGTTGCCCTCATCGGCTAGGAACGACCACGGCACCCACACCGCTTCTTGCACCTCGTGATTCAGGCGGAGCGCCGGATCAGCGCGCAGCTCGAAGACGAACGGCACGATGGCTGCGGGTACGTCGGCGGCGCGGCGGAAGGTGACCGCGTCCGACAGCCGGCCCAAAAGCCGGGCGTCGCGCTCCAGGTCAAGCCCTACCTCCTCGCGGGTCTCGCGCACCGCCGCGGCCAGCGGGGTGGCATCGGCGGGATCCACACGCCCCCCAGGAAACGCCATATGCCCCGACCAGGGGTCGCGGGGGTGCTCGGCGCGCCGGATTAGCAGCACCTCCACCTCGTGGGCCGTGTCCCTCAGGATGGCGGCCACCGCCGCCCTGCGCTGCGTCTCCACTGCTTCTCGCCTGCGCGGCTGGAAGGCGGCCAGGGCCTGGGCGACGTCGTGCACCCGCATCGCGGCCAGTATGACACCACGCCCTGGGAGAGGGGGAGCCCGGCGGGGGAACGAGCGGAGGGCGCAAGGGTGTGGCCGTTCCGGGGGGGTAGGATCGGGGGTCGACAGGCGTACCGGGGCGGGTGCGCGACGGCTGCTCTGCGCACTCGTGGCGACGCGGGAGGGCGACGGCGACTACTGGACCGTGGCGAACAACTCCAAAAACCTGGGTGAGAAGGCCACCCGATCGGGATCGAAGGTGGGATCCACGGCGCGACACGCCCGCACATCGGCCTTGGCCTGCTCCAGCAGCGTGGAGTCGCGCTCACCGCTGTCCACCCACAGGGAGAACAGGGCAGCGGCGCGCAACAGATAGGCCACCTTGGCGGCCTGCGGGTCGGCGGGGCGGACGTCCGCCAGCATCGCCGCGGTGGCGGCGTAGTCGCCGGTGAAAAACGCTGCTACCGCGTCGCGCAGCGGTGCCAGTGCCTGCGTTGCCGAGGTGGTGGCGCTGGTCACCGAGGGGCTGGCCGGGGACCCGGCGCCGCCGCCCAGCACAGCGGGAGGCGGGCCCAGGGCCAGCTCGTCGCGCAAGGCCTGCTCGGCGACGACGAGGCGGTCGCGCACCTCGCGCAGGCGCGCCAGCGGCGCCGAGTCGTCCAGCTGGCGCGCCGCCCGCTCCGCCTGCGCCAGTTCGGCCCGGCGCTGGAGCACCGCCGCCGAGGAGGGGTGGGGACGCTCCAGCAGCTCCCGAACGTCCCGAGCAATGGCCCGCAGTTCGGCGCGCAGCGCCGCTCGGGCCGCCTCGTCAGCCCCGCCGCCTTGCCGCTGCCGAGAATAGGCGAGCAGCGCCTTGGCCACCTCGCGGTACTCGCGCTCGGCGGCGATGGCGAACTCTTGCGCCTCACCGACCCGATAGGGCGAGCGGCTGTCACTCAAGGCGTCCCGCGCCAGGGCGAGACGGGCGTCCGCCTGGTGCAGGCGGCGGGTGAGCCGCGCGTCGGCGCGCAGCGCCGCGTCCACCTCGGGGTCGGCCCGGAGTGCCTCGACCTCGCGCGCCGCCGCCTCGGCACGGGCAATGGCCTCTCCGGCGTGCATCGGACGCGGCTGCGCGCCGGCCGGAAGGGGCAGCGCCGCCACCACCACGAAAACTAGCGAAGGAGCGATCGCCTTCCTGCTCATCTCACCACCCCCGCTTTTTTGAGGAATTCGGCAGCGTCCAACTGCTCGATGGCCACCTGGCAGCGCAGCGTCTCGCCCGGGCGCAGCTCCACCTGGGCGCTGCCGTGCTTGCCCAGCAGCGGGTTACGCAACCACACGGTGTAGCGCCCCGGCGGCAGCGGCACCGCCAGGGGCGTGACGCCCGGCCCAGGCACCGCGATGAGCTCGCCCTCGGCGTTGCGGATCTCGGCCACCTCGGCCCAGGGGACGGCGTGGATGACCAGAGTACTGGTCGCGGCTGCGGATCCCCCCGCCGCGCCGGCCGCGGCCTCGGGGAGGGTGGGGGGCAACGATGGGAACAGGCGGTCCTTCAAGAACACAACGCCGGACACTCCCCCTCCGAGGACCAGCAGGGTGGCGGCGAGGGCCGCCGCCACCAGCCAGGTGCGCCGCGGGGCGGCCGTAGAGCCGGTGGCGGGTGCAGGTGCACCCACCGTGGCGACTGGCGGCGGGGGGGGTGGCGGGGTGGCTGGTCCTGGTGTGGTGGCCGGCGTGGCCATGAGTTCGGTGGGCGCTTCCAGCTCCTCGACGCTGGGCGGGGGTGGGGCGGCGGCCTCGGCCGTAATGGGTCCGACGGGCTGAATGGTGATCGGGGTGGGAGTGACGCCGGCGAACTGCTGGTCGAGCCGCCGTTGGGCGCTTTCAATCGCCGTGCCTGTTCCACCGGCGGGAGGGGTGACACTGGCCATGATGGTGGCGAGCTCGCCGGCCTCCCAGGGGTGCCGGTTGCGCAGAGGAAGCAGAGCTTCGGTGAGCTCCTCAGCGCTTCCCGGCCGCCCCTCTGGCTCCTTGGAGAGGAGTTGCATGACCACCTGGCGCAGCGGCTCCGGCACGCGGCCTTCGGGGTCGGTAACGTCGAAGCTCAGCGGCGCCTGGTGGAGGTGTCCGGCGATGAGGGACGAGCTGGTGCTGCCCGAGATGGGAAACTTGCCGGTGAGCAGCTCATAGAGCACGATCCCGAAGGAGTAGAGGTCGGCGCGCTGGTCAATGGTGCGCCCCTCGGCGGCGAGCAGCTGCTCTGGGGCGGCGTAGCGCAGCTTGCCCAAAAAAACCCCGGTGGAGGTCAGACCGTGGTCCGCCTCCAGCACCTTGACGATCCCCAGATCGATGAGCTTGACCACCGGACGGCCGTCGGCGTCGCGGGCGAGCATGAGGTTGTCCGGGGAGATATCCCGGTGCACCATCTTGCGGCGGTGCAGAAACCCCAGCGCCGCCAGGCCCTGCACCGCGATCTCTAGGGTGAGACCCAAGGACGGCGGGCCGAAGCGACGCACCAGCTCCCGCAAGTCGATACCCTCGATGTACTCCATGACGATGTAGGCGTTGCCTTCCTCGTCGGTGGAGAAGTCAAAGAGCTGGGCGATGTTAGGGTGGCGCAGGCGGATTGCGGTTTGCGCCTCGCGCAAGAAGCGGGCGGCGAACTCCCGGTCGCCGGCGAGCTGCGGGCGCATCACCTTGACCACCCGGATCTCGCCCAGCAGGCGGTGGCGCACGGTGTAGATGGCGCCCATGCCACCTTCGCGGATCTTGGTGAGGATCTCGAACTTGCCTTCCAGGTGGTGGAGCTGGTCGCTCACCGACGAGAGCTCCTTTTAGGCTGTCCGGTCATGGCGTTAGCTTCCTCGTTTCCATGACCTTCAGTATAGAGCCGTTCGTTGGCCGGCTGCTGTGGCCGTGCCAGTGCACAGGCCCCACCCCTGCGCCCCCGCTCGCCGTTGTCGCGGGGTGGGAGAAAGCGCCACTGGGGCCGTGTCCGCCTTCCACAGAGTTTCTTACTGGAAGAGCGCCACCTCCGCCGACAGGCCGGGGCCGAAGGCGAGGGCCACACAGGGCAGCGCGGCGCCGGCGCGGCGCAGACGGTCGAGGATAAAAAGGATGGTGGGAGAAGACATGTTGCCGCACTGGGCCAGGATCTCGCGAGAGATTGCCGTGGCTTCGGAGGGCAGGCCCAGCGCTTCGCAGGTGGCCGAGAGTATGCGTGGCCCTCCCGGGTGCACCGCCCAGGTGGGGATGTCGCCCAGCGCCAGGCCGTGCTGGCCTAGCCACCCCTCCACCGCCGGGCGGAGGTGGGCGGCGATAAGTTCCGGCACGCGCGCCGCCAGAGTCATGGTGAAGCCGTGGTCGCCGATGCGCCAGGTCATGGCGTCCTCGCAGTGGGGCAACAGCCAGGCGCCGCTGGCGTGGAGGTGCCATCCCCGGTTGTCTCCATCGGCGCCCAGCACCACCGCCGCCGCCCCGTCGGCAAACAGCGCGTTGGCCACCGTCTGGTCGGGGTCGAAGCCGTACTGGTAGTGGAGGGAGCACAGCTCAGCGGCCACCAGCAGCACCCCGCGGTGGGGGGGGCGGCGCGCCAGGGCATCGGCCACGCGCAGGCCGTTTAAGGCTCCCTGGCACCCCATGAAACCCACGTGCGTGCGCCCGGTATCCGCGGGCAGGCCCAGCTCCTTGATCAGGCGCACGTCGAAGTTGGGGGCGACGAAACCGGTGCACGACACGGTCACCAACTGCCCGATCTCCTCCGCCAAAAGGCCGGCATCGGCCAGGGCAGCGCGGGCGGCGGCGACGGCCAGGGGGCCGATCTCCTGCTCGTAACGCGCCATGCGCGCCGAGGTGGCGGGACCTCGATCACCGGGCGCGCTGGGCGGCGGGAAGAAGCGTGGGGCGCCGCCGCCCGGCTCCAGCAGGACGCTGGCGCGCCGCTGGACGCCGCTGCGGCGGTAGAGCACCCGCAGGGTGCGCTCCTCCTCCGGAGTGGAACAGGTGAAGGGGATAGCCATCTCCAGGGCGTCGCTTTGGGCGACGGTGGTCGGGGGTAAGGCGGTGGCGAGGCCAAGGATGCGGGTGAGCACGGCGATTCTCCTAGGGCACGGCGTGCCAACGGGGGGGCGCGTTGATGGCGGCCACCGCGGGGCCGGCCAGGGGGGGTGCGGCGCGCAGCAGGGTGATGACGGCAGCGGTGAGGGCCGGGCGGCGCAGGGTGGCGGCCACGAGGCGACACAGGCGTTGGCGGCGTCCCACCACCTGGTGGTACGCCTGCTCCCAGCGGCGGCCGAGCCGGGGCTCCCACGCCTGCGCGGCCGCCGCCGCAAGGGGGGCGAGGGCCAGCGCCCCGGCCAGGGCCCACGCCATGCCCTCGCCGGTAAACGGCTCCACGTAGCCACCCGCGTCGCCCAGCACGAACAGGTGCTCGCGGGCCAACCCCCGCCGCCGGAAGGTGAGGGGAGGGGTGCCCCGCCAGCGCAGCGACCGTAGCAGCGGTGCGAAGGGAAGCCCTGCCCCCTCCAGCAGCGTCGCCGCGGCCGGCCCGATCCCGCCGGCTGTTTTCACGAAGGTCGGGTTAAAAGCCGCGCCGACGTTGAGCTGGCCCCCTTCCACCCGCACCAGCCCCACGTAGCCCCCCGGCCCGTACACCATGAGGATCTCTCCCGGCTCCACCTGGGCCGGCGCGGCGGGGGCGAGGGCGCCGGCGCCGATGCGGGCCTTTGGGACAGGGATGGCCGGCAGGGCTTCAGCGTCGTCGGCGGGGAGGGGGCCAAGGCCGCTGGCGGCCACCACCACCCTGGCGTGTACCTGCCCTTGCTCCTGGCCGCGGCTGAGGCGCACCCTACGTCCGTCCGCTGTGGGCAGCCCGGCGTGGGCGAGGGTCCCGTCCACAAAGGTAACGCCGGCTTCCTGGGCGGTGGCGACGAGGGCAGCGTCCAGCACCGACCGGGATAGCCCCGCTCCTTCCCGCAGCCTCACGATGGCGCTCCGGCGGCCGGAGTGCAGGCGCAAGCGGGTGAGGGGCGGCGCCCCCAAGCGGCGGGGGATCCCGCCCAGGCCGGCCGCCTCCAGCGCGGCCAGGGCGGCGCGGTTGAGGCAGCCGCCGCAGACTTTAGGGCGGGGGAAGGGGGCCTTGTCCACCAGCAGCACGGCGAGGCCCCGGCGTGCCAGCAGGGTAGCGGTGAGGGCGCCTGCCGGCCCCGCCCCGATCACCACCACGTCCCAGTCGCGCTGGGCCAGGGCAGCCAGCGGGGGGCTCATGGCCGCCTCCAGGTGAGCAAAAACCGAAACGGCCACTGCCAGCGCACGCGGGCGCCGTACAGGCCGGCGGTGGCGGCCAGGGCGCGGGCTTCCTCGAGGGTGAAGGCGGCCCACACCGATGAAGGCCCATCGTGGTGCACCACCGGCGAGGCCGACAACACCCGCGTGCCGGCCCAGGCCACGGCGTACGCCAGGGGGGAGCGCAGCAGGTCGTTGACCACCACCAGGTACGCGGCGGCTTGGCCCATGGCGGTGAGCAAGGCAAGGGCCTGGGCGTCGGAGAGGTGGTGCAGGAAGAGGGAGCAAATAATCGCGTGGTACCCCGCCGGAATGCCATCGCGCACCGCGTCGTGGAGGAAGAAGTGCACCGGCACGGCGCGCCGTTCAGCCCGCCCTTGGGCGATGGCGACAGCTCCTGGGTGGCGGTCGCACCCGTCGAAGAGCAGGGGCAGGCGCCTCCGGCGCGCCCAGCGCGCCAGCCGCACCGGCACGTCCCCGCCGCCCGTGGCCACGTCCAGCACCCGCACGTCTTCCCCGCCCGGAACGGAGGAGCACAGGTGAGCCAGTGGCGCTTGGAAGCTTCCGGCGGTGGCGCTGAGCCAGTTGATGCGCGCAAGCCCCGCCAGGGCGCGACGATGCTCGGCGACGGGCAGCGCCGGGTCGTCCATCAGTTCGGGCAGCAGGCGCCGGCGGCCGAACGCTCGTTCCGCACTTGGGTGGGGTGCGGCGAGTCGGTGGGCGGGGTGGCTCATCGCCTCGTTTCCAGGTGGAGCAACCGTGCCGGTTCGCTATGAATTCCGCGGCGCGCCATGCTGCCGGTGTACCATGGCGGCGCGATGAGGAACCCGGGATGGTTGGTGGCGGTTCTCCTGGTTGCTGCGGTACCTACCCTGGTGGGGGGGGAGCCGGTGCGGGTGACGGTGCGCCCCGGAGGAGTGGCGCGCTGGCAAGGGGAGGGGACTACCGCCTGCAGGAGCGGTAATCGCATCTGGGAGCCGTTGGGAGCGACGTGCTACTTCCCGGTGGATCTGGAAGCCACCGGCACGATCCCGGTGGAGCGGGTGCGCGGCGGGGTGAGCGAGCACGCCGTCCTGGTGGTTGGCCGCTACCCGTATCCGCAGCAGCATCTTCAAGTGGATGATCGGATGGTGCGTCTGTCCAAGGCCGACTTGGAACGGACGCGCCGGGAGAGCGCCCAAGTGGAGCGGTTGTGGGCGCTGGAGACGCGGCCGCGCTTCACCCTGCCCCTGGCGGCGCCGCTGCCGGTGACCGTGGAGGGCGGGAACTTCGGCGCTCGGCGGGTGTTCAACGGGGAACCCCGCTCGCCCCACTCGGGGGTCGACTACAAGGTGGCCGCCGGCACGCCGGTGCTGGCGGTGGCCCCGGGGCGGGTGGTGCTGGTGGGCGACCACTTCTTTGCCGGCAAGAGCGTCTACGTGGATCACGGCGGTGGCCTGATTTCCATGGTGTTCCACCTGAGTCGGGTCCTGGTGGAGGAGGGGCAGGCGGTGGCGACGGGTCAAGTCTTGGGCAAAGTGGGTGCCACCGGGCGGGCCACCGGACCGCACCTGCACCTGGGGTTCCGCTGGCACGGGGCGCGGGTGGACCCGGCGCTGTTGCTCGGCGGCGACGCCGCCTTCGCGGTCATCCGGTAAGACGACGGCCGCACGCCGGCCTTTGCTATGCTTATAAATTGTGGTGCTGCACGACCTCAACGAGTTTTTTCGACTGTCCGCGGCGCTGAATTACCAGCTTTCGGCGGCCGGGGTCGGGCGTGCCTCCATCCTCGACACCATTCTGGATGGTCGTCCCTTGCCCGCGGAGGAGCAGGCGGTGCTGGTGGACGTGCTTTCTTATCTGGAGCGCGCCTACAGCCACAAGCAGCGGCGCCTGGGACCCCTCGCCGTGCTCCACCCCCTGCGCGCCACGGCGCTGCTGGCGCGGGCGCAGGACCGGGTCAACCTCCTGGATCTGCTCACCGAGCTGCTGCACGACAAGTTTGAAGATATCCTCGAGTCGGACTTTCCGCGCGAGGAGTGGGAAGCGCTGGAGGGGCATCTGGCCGGGCTGCTGCGCAAGATCGATCCCTCCAGCGAGTGGTACCTCATGGAGCGGCTGGATGTCCTCACCCGCCGGCCGGACGGGGAGACGTACTACCAGTACATAGGCCGGATTCTGGACCGCGCCCCCATGACCCCGGAGCTGGTGCGGGTCAAGCTGGCCGACCGCCTGGACAACACCCTGGATATGCGCATCGACTTCCGCGACCCTTTGGAGGGGGTCGATTTCTTTGCCCTCCTGTTTCGCACCATGCTTTCCAAGCCTGTGCCAACGCAGGCACCGGTGCGGCCCCACCCTGAGCGCCCCCCTTTGGACGGCGCCCGGCGGCTGTACGAGTTGTTCAAGAACACCGTCGTCCTCTCCCTGGTGCGCCAGCGGCTGCGAGTCGCCGACGATGCCGCCACCGCGGTGCTGTTCGAAGCCATCGCCACCGCCTCCATGCGCGAGGCGCAGCGGGTGGTGTTGCACCTGTTCACCTATCACATCACTGACACGGACCGACAGCATCAGCTGCTCATGGACACCCTGGCCTACTGTCGGGCCGGGGGCATCTCCGCCGTCACCCGCGTCAACCCATCCAACCGCCTCGACGGTTTGTTTTTAGAGCGCTTCGACGCGCCCACCTCGCAGGCCCGCCAGCGCAAACTGGAAGAGCTGTACGCCGACAAGGAACTCATGTTGGCCGCGGCGCTCGCCTTCATCGTTATTTTTTTGAGTTTCCGCGACGACCCCGACTTTTTGGTGCGCGGCGTCACGCCCGCCGGGATCACCCCCGACTAAGGCACCGCGGCGATGGCGTCCACCTCCACCAGGCAACCGTAGTGAAGGTCGCGGGTGGGCACCACGGTGCGGGCCGGGCGGTGATCGCCAAAGACCTCGGCGTAGGTTGCGTTGACCTCGGCCCAGGAGGCGATGTCGCTGACGTACACGGTGACGCGCAGAACGCGGTCGAGGCCACTGCCGGCGGCGGCCAGGATGGCGGCCAGGTTGGCCAGGGCGGCGCGCGCCTGCTCCCCAGCGGTACCGGACAACACCGCGCCGCTGGCGGGGTCGACGGGGAGCTGGCCAGAGACAAAGACCAGGCCACCGTGGACCACGGCTTGGCTGTAGTGGCCGGCGGGACGGGGTGCTGCGGGCGTGGAAACGGTCCTAATGGGAGTCACCGCCCGCCTCGTACCCGGGCAGGCACCGCCACGGCGCCGCGCACGTAATCCTTGGCGCGTACCACCACCCATTCCCGCCCGTCGTG
>Ga0129299_1002060_pt1 | contig 13397 bp, 11 predicted proteins | sample ConPoolayeCmetaG_FD_94477 | JGI IMG/M metagenome (GOLD analysis project Ga0129299, IMG submission 94477) | Hot spring microbial mat communities from California, USA to study Microbial Dark Matter (Phase II) - Cone Pool mat layer C metaG ... | reverse complement strand
GGTATATGGGGATAGCCATGTTTACGGTCCGATTCTTCAGCCGCCGGAGTTTCCTGAGAAATTTGGTGCGGTGGAACTGGGCAAGGCGTCAGTGTGGTGGCATTGCAACAGGCCGGGTCTGGTGTTGAAGTATCACGGGCGCGGGGCGTCAGGAGCGTTTCCAGGCTCTGAGCGCGGCGAGGGAGATTGTGCTGTTGTGTTTTCCATGGCTGTCCCGTTGCCTGCCTGTCTGCTGCGTTCGCTTGCTCTGCATGGAGGCTGCATTCCGTGGTCAGACGAGGGCGACGTGGTTGCTGCGAACGCGAACATGATCGCGGTGCACAGCGCAAGACCCGGCAAGCGGCGCCTGAGGCTTCCACGCCGCGCAAGGATTACCGACGCGATGACAGGTGGAGTGTTGAGCGAATCTTGCGAGAGTTTCGAAATCGAGCTATGTTCTCCTGATACGCGGGTGTTTGTCGCGGATGATCCGGGATGAAAAATGCCCCGGTGTATGGAGGTGGCTCGTGACTCAGGAACGCAGGCTGGCTGCGATAATGTTCGCGGATGTTTGCGGTTATAGCCGCATGATGGACGAGGATGAGTCGCGTGCTCTGTCGGTGCTTCAGGCCGCGAACTCCTGCATCGAGCAGGCTGCGGCGCTTTTTGGCGGCAGGATCATTAAGAAACTGGGAGACGGCGCCCTGTGCGAGTTTCCCAGCGCCGTGAACGCGGTGCGCGCAGCCATCGAGACGCAGAAGGCGATTTCTGAGTACAACAGAACCGCGCCGCCGGAGCGGCAGTTTCAGATGCGGATAGGCATACACATCGGCGACGTGGTTGTGGCGGACAACGATATTTTCGGAGACGGCGTGAACGTCGCATCGCGCATTCAGCCGCTTGCCGACCCCGGAGGAATATGCGTTTCCCGTGACGTTTTCGACTTAGTCCGCAACAATGTTGCCATCGAAGCGGTCAATCTCGGCCCGCACGATCTGAAGAACATCAGCAGGCAGGTTGACATCTACAAGATCCTCATTGACGCCGTGGAGGGGGGCTCTTCGGCCCGGCGGATGCAGCCGTCGGCGGGAGAGGGGGCCAGGCGGAGCCGCCTTATGCCGGCCTGGGGATGGATTGCCATGGCCGCGGCTGTTCTTGTGCTGGCCGGTCTTGGCGGGAAGGCCGCAAGGAAAAGAAGGCTTGATCGCGAGGCTCATGCGGCCGCAGAGTCCGCGGTCGCCGAAGCGCGTCGGCTTGCGGGCGAGGGGAAGGCTGCGGAGGCTCTGAAGCGCCTGGAGGATTTTCCGGAGAAATACAAGGGAACCCGCGGAGCCGACGAAGTCATCGATGCCGTGAAGCGCATTGAGGAGCCTGCCGCGCGTCAGGAGATCGAAAAGAGGCAGTTGGGAATACTGAGGGCTCTTCACGAGAACAACCGGCAGGAGGTCACCCGCCTCCTGCATCCGGACATGCTGAGGGAGTCTGACCCTCTTGCCGTGGGAATGAAGCTGAGATTTGCCGAACTGCTGCTCAGGGGCGTCGAGGTTGACAAGGATCATGTGCGCATCTCCAAAGTTGAATTTTCCGAAGACAGGTCAACTGCCCGTGTCTGGGTGGAAATACTGCGAAAGACGCCGGACGCGCCGGAAGGACGCTGGGAGGAATCGCTGCCGTTTACATGGATGAAATTCGGGGATGAATGGCTCCTTCGGTGGGAGCCGCGCAAGCCCGGAAATCCGCCGCCTGACAGGATGAGGCCGGCGCGGTTGAGGCGCGAACAGGCCACCGGCGATTGACTCCGAAGGGAGAACGCCGCGTTTGTGTCGCGTCCGGCTTGTTGACACGGGGCGGTTCTGACTCTGTCCGCGCCGGAAGGCCCGGACTCGATGCGCGGAGAAGGAAATGGGGAGATGGCAGGGAACAAGAAGAGTGATGTCTGGATGATACCGCTGCGTGGCGGGGAAACCGCCGAAGTTGTTGCCGAGAAGGCGCTGGCTGTGGCCGAGGCCGCCGGCCTCGGGAAACTTGGCGGCAAAGGCCGGCTGGTCGGAATTCTTCAGCACGTGGGCGAGGGCAGGAACAAGGGGCATGTTCCGCCGCAGGTTACCGGCGCGATTGCTCGCCGCCTGAAGGAACACAGGAGCCTTGTATTCCTGACCGGCAGCGCAACTCTTTACACCGGAAACCGCAGTGTGGCGCCCGCCCATATCGAACAGGCCTACGCGCACGGATTCACGCCTGATGTGGCAGAGTGCCCGATCATCATGAGCGACGGTTTGAGAGGAACCGATCGCATCGAGGTCGAGGTGCCGGCCGCGAAGCACTGCAAAACCGCGTATCTGGGAAGCGCGCTGGAGCACATGGATGCGCTTGTGGTTGTCTCCCATCCCACCGGACACATAGCAGCAGGGTTCGGGGCCTCGATCAAGAATGTATCCATGGGGCTTGCATGTCGGGGAGGCAAACTTGCCATGCACCACGGCGGCCATCCTGATTTCAAACGCCGCGCCTGCAAGGCTTGCGGACGCTGCGCAGCGGCATGTCCAGCAAAGGCGATCACCATTGAGAAGACGGCCATTCTCGATGCGTCCCTGTGCATCGGATGCGGCCAGTGTTATGCGGTGTGCCCTCATGGCGCGATTTCATTCGAGTGGAGGCACAAAGGCGGAGGATTTCAGGAGCGGCTGGTCGAGTATGCTGCGGCAGTATGGAGTCTGCTGAAGGGACGGATGATTTTCGTGAACGTTTGCAGGTGTTTCACTAAGGAATGCGATTGTTTCGACTTGGAGCAGGAGCCGCTTTGCCCCGACGCAGGAATTGTCGCCTCTTCAGACATGGTGGCTGCGGACGCGGCTGCCGCCGACCTCATCAACAGGGCAGCGGGCAGGGATATTGTGCTTGAGGCAGGTGAACGCGACTATCGCGGCATGCTCGAATACGCGGAAAGGCTTGGCATCGGTTCTTCTGAATATGCGCTGCGCGTTGTGAATGGGTGCAGTTGAATGGCTGACGAGTCATGAACAGGGAGGTGCTTGACGATGAGGGCTGAGCTGAGGGACCCGCTGGAGAACATATATCCTGATTCCACTGTCGCAGATCCACCGCGCCTGTCGTTCACGGCGGATGTCGCGCGGGGCGGCATCGCATCTGTGCATATTCTTGTGAAGGGGTGCGAGCCAGGCGGGGAGGTTTCGTTTGATCTGCTGGAGGGCGGCCGTCCGGTCCGCGGCGCATCGTGGTACGTGCTGAGGGACGTGCCGGTGGAGGAGAACACCGGCCTGACAGGATTCACCGAAGGCAGCATGAAGGGAGCGGAGCCTCCGAACTCCCCGAATCCGTATGTCGTGCGTCGTGCGCCGTTCAGAACATACGACGGCATGGAACCGGCGCCGGCCGACTCGGCGGCGGCTTCCGACACCGTGGCGCTGCGCTGCGAGATGGCTGTGCCGCTCGGGGCGAAGCCCGGAACCAGGATATTCGAAATTCGCGTCAGGAGCGGGGATTTCCTGGAGAGACTGCGTTGGAAAACGGTGATTCATCCGGCGACCATTCCACCGGCGGGCAAAATGACTTTTCCTGTCACGAACTGGTTCAGTTACGAGAATGTGGCCGGGCGGCACGGACTGGTGATGTGGGGCGACGGATACTGGGACATGCTTGAAAAGTATGCGCGGCTGATGGCGCGCGGCCGGCAGAATGTCTTCTGGATTCCGCTTCAGGTTGTCTTCGAGATGAGGGATGGAAAACCTGTCTTGAACAGGGACAGGCTGAAGAGGATCGTGCGGATCTTCACGAAGGCGGGGCTGTGGTATATCGAAGGCGGACACGTTGCCGGTCGCACAGGCGGCAAATGGGAGGCGACGACTTTCGATTTTGCTCTTGCGCCTGTTCTCGCCACTTCGCCCGAGGGGCACAGACATATTGTGGCGGTCTGCTCGCAGTTGATGGAGGAGATCAGGAATAACGGCTGGCAAGGACGCTGGATCCAGCACGCCACAGACGAGCCCACGGCCGGGAACGCGGCCGATTATCGCATCCTGGTGGGCATGATCCGAAAGTACATGCCCGGCATTCCGATCCTGGACGCGACGATGGAGCCGACTCTCGTGGGATCGGTGGACATATGGTGTCCGCAGGTTCAGGAGTATCAGAAGCACAGGGAAACATTCGAGGAGCAGCGCTCGTTCGGAGACCGCGTGTGGTTCTACACGTGCTGTTTTCCGGGCGGCCCATGGCTGAACAGGCTTCTTGATCAGGAGCTGGTCAGACCTGCGCTCTTTGGCTGGGCCGCGGCCCTGTTCAGGCTCGATGGGTTTCTTCACTGGGGGCTGAACCAGTACCGGGAAGATCAGAATCCCTTCCTGAAGAGCGTGATAGGAAACTGGGGCGGCGGAGGCAGTTCCCTGCCCGCCGGAGACACGCATGTGATCTATCCAGGAGCAGGCGGTCCGTGGTCCGGCCTGCGCTTTGAGTCCCAGAGGGAGGGGTGGGAGGACTGCGAGTTGCTGAACAGGCTGCGTGAACGCAACGCACGGGCTGCGGAGAGGATCGCGAGAAAGGCGATTCGCGGTTTTGACGATTACGTGAGAAACGCTGCGGACTTCCGAAGGGCGCGCCGGGCGCTGCTGGAGGCCTGCTCATGAAGAAGAGGGCGTCGGGTGCTGCGGCTGGGCCGCGCTCCGCGCGGCGCCGGCTGACCATTGCGGCATGCGCACCGGCTGCGCATGGATTTGCTTCAGACTCCGAATGCGCGCTTGTGGAGCGGGTGCGCGTGCATTATTGATCAGGACGGGGCGATCGCGGCCAGGACAGGCCATTCGCCGGATTCCCTGGCGGTAGCCACCCTGGACCTCGGAGCTCCGAGAAAGTTCCAGTATTTCAAGAGTGACGCCCGTTTCGAAAAGATGGCGGAAAGGCGGCCTGATCTGTACCGTACTCACGTTCTTGACGGGCCCCGTGTGCGAGATCGAGGGGAGACAGGGCCGGGAGTGTTGAAGGAGTATCATGCGCTCGGGAAATAGCCCGAGTGGATGACTTGTCGGAAAGCATGGGGTTCAGGCACGATGCGGGTTGAAGGAGCAGACAGAGAAGAGTGAATACGCAGAACGCGACGAAGGGGCCGATTCTCGAGCGGCGAGCGATTGGCCTGAGCGCGGCATCTGCCCTGTTGAGGGGCCTGATGGCCGCTCTTTTCGTGGTCATCGGAGCCGCGGCGCGCGTTCGGAGCGCAGCCGCGGATGACAGCGTTGAGGCCGGCGGACTGTGGTTTCCGGTGGGCGAGAAGATTGAATATCGCATCTACTGGGGAGTGATAGGAGTCGGAACAGCGACCGTGACCACCGAATGGGTGGACATGCATGGCAGGAGACTGCTCCTGATCCGATCCAGGGCGGTCAGCAACAGGGTGCTGGAGAAACTCTATCCGGTGAACGATGTTGTTGAAGCCATGGTGGACGTGGAGACGTTCCGCCCCCTTGTTTTCGTCAAGAACCTGAGGGAAGGAAGGCACAGGTATTACGAAGTGACGACCTTCGACTACACAAAGGGAAAAGCCCGGTGGTGTTCGGTCATCAAGGAGCAGGACAAGGAATTCCCGATCGAGCAGGACTCACGGGATCTGCTGTCTTTTCTCTATTACATGAGAGCCAAACCGCTTGCTGAGGGAGAGGAGCAGCGGCATCGCGTCATGGCTGACGACAAGATATACGATCTGCTCGTTCGCGTGACAGCGACCGAGCAAGTGAAGCTGGCGCGTTACGGGAGGGTGAAATGTCTGAAGGTCGAACCCGAGGCCGCCTTTCAGGGCCTTTTCGTGCGAAAGGGGAAGATGACCCTGTGGATTTCCACCGACGAACGCAGGCTGATGACGATGGCCGTGGTGGACACGCCGTTCGCGAACGTGAAACTGGCCCTTGATTCGGTGGAAGGGCCTGGAAACGACTTCTGGGTCGCCCCGTGAGATTGGCGGCACACAACCCCCTCAGAGATTGAAATCGGCCGCGAGGAAAGTGTGATCGGAAGCTTTGGGCCGGCGTCTGGGTTCGAGGTCAATCCAGCAATCCTCCGAGAGTTTCGCAAGCGGAGGGGTGGCCAGTATGTGGTCCACGCGCCATCCCATGTTGCGGTCCACCGCCTTCGGCGTCCGGTAATCGAAGAACGTGTACTGGCCCGGCTCAGGATGGTGCTTGCGGAAAACATCCACGAATCCCCATGCAACCGCATCGGCGAACGCTCTGCGCACATCCACGTGGTGGCATACATGATTGGCCTGTGCTTCGGCGTTGTGGATGTCAATGGCTTGTGGAGCCACATTCATGTCGCCCAGCCAGACGAGTTTCGCTTCCGGCGTGAACCTGCGCCCGAAAAAAGCCTTCAGCCTGCGGAACCAGTCCAGTTTGTACCTGTACATTGGATGGTCAATTTCGCGGCCCTGCGGCACGTAGGTGTTTACCACCACGACCGGCCCGAACCGTGCGCAGATCAGCCTCGTTTCATCGGCCGGCCCGCCATCGTCAAGACCGAAAGACACATCCGCGGGCTCGGCCTTTGAGACGATCGCCACACCGTTGTAGGACTTCTCCCCGCGGAAAACCGCGTGAAACCCGGCCTCCTTGAAGGCCAGGGCAGGGAACTCGGAGTCTTCGACCTTCGTTTCCTGGATCGCGAGAATGTCGGGGCTATTTCGGGCCAGCCAGTCCAGCACGACCTGAATTCTCGATCGGATCGAGTTGGCGTTGAAGGTCGCGATTCTCATTTCGCGTATGTCAGGTCGCCTTCGAACACATGGACCGCAGGCCCCTGCAGAGTGACATTTTCAAAGGTTTCGCCGCTGCGGCTGAAATTTACCGTGAGCGTGTCCCCGCTGGCGGCGCGGACCCTCACAGGCGGAGTTGCCAGCCCGTTGCGGGCGGCCACCAGCGCGCCGGCGACGATGCCGGTGCCGCAGGCAAGTGTTTCGGCTTCCACGCCGCGTTCGTACGTTCTGATGCGGATGCTTCCGGCGCCCGCCGGAGAAATGAAATCTGCATTGGTTCCCCTCGGAGCGAAGTCCGTGTGCCGGCGTATGGCCGCGCCGAGTGTCGCGACGTCAACGGCATCGAGATCGCGCACCACGACAACCGCATGCGGGACTCCAGTGTTCACGAAGTCGTACCGAAGCCTTCGTCTTCCGATGCTCAGCGAGCATCCTGTTCGCCAGTCCGAAGGATCGGTCATGACAAGCTCCACGCGGTCCTTCCCAAGCACCCTGGCACTGAGCGTGCCGGCAATGGTCTGAATCGTCATGTCGCGGGGCGCCGCTCCAATTTCGAAAGCCAGACGGGCGACGCATCTTGCCCCGTTGCCACACATTTCCGCCTCCGAGCCGTCCGGATTGAAAAATCTCATCCGGAAATTGGCGGTCCTGGACGGTTGAATCAGTATCACTCCTTCGCATCCGACGCCGGTTCTCCTGGCCGAAACCGAAGCGATCCACCGCCGGTCGCGGCTGGGAAATTGAAGCTTGCGGTCGTCAACCAGCACGAAGTCGTTCGCTGCGCCGTGCATTTTCCAGAAATGTATTTTCACTGTACGCTCCTGATCCAGTCTCCGATTTTTTCCGAAAATGTTTTTTTCTCGTCGCCGGATGCCGGAGCGTATCCGGCGGTGGCCTGCGTGTAAAGGGGGATGAAATCCGCGAGGATGCGCAGGGTTTCCTCAAGGACAAGGTCGGGCCTCTTTTTATCCTTCGGTTCTTCGCCCCCATCTTCCCGCGTCTCAACTTCGTTTTCCAGGGCGGAAAACTCCTGCTCCGCCCTGGCGAGTTCGCGCCGCTTGTCGAGATTGAGCGGAAGTTCCTCTGCCGCTCTGATTTCCTCCAGCCGCTTGATCATGCGCAGATACGCGGCGAATTTTTCGTCTTTTGCGAGGCGGTCTGCGGATTGCCGGCGCAGAATTTTGACCGCCGGCGAGAGGTCTGCCACGGGTCTGTATCTTGCCGGCGGGACGGCGTCCCACTCCATGGCATTGGGGAGATTTTCCTCTCCGAGGTCTATGGCGTCCAGCGGCGACGGTATGACAATGTCGGGCACAATGCCCTTCAATTGGGTGGACCCCCCGCTGATGCGGTAATACGAGGCAGTGGTGACCCTGATGGAGCCCATCTTCTTGTCGCGTCCGAGGTCGAGAATGGTCTGGACGCTGCCCTTTCCATGGGTTTTGGCGTCTCCCACAATCACGGCTCTGCCGTAATCCTGGAGAGCGCCGGCAACGATCTCGGAAGCCGAAGCGCTGAGCCTGTTCACGAGAACGACGAGCGGGCCGGCATAGCGGATATCCGGATCTGTGTCGTAGATGCCCCTTGGCTCCCGCGATCTGGCCTCCCGCACCTGCACGGCTATGCCCGTTCGTATGAAGAGGCCTATCATCATTATCGCTTCCCTGAGCGAGCCGCCTCCGTTGTTGCGCAGGTCGAGCAGCACGCCTTCGACACCCCTGGCTTTCATGCCCTCCAGTATGACCGCCACATCGTAGGCCGAACTCACGAAATCGCTGTCGTCCGGAGAGGCTTTCATGTTGGCGTAAAAGGCGGGCAGCGTGATAACGCCCAGTTTGCGTTGCGTCCCGGTCGAATCGGGCGCGGTCAGGATTTCGGATTTCGCGGCCTGCTCCTCCAGCTTGACTTCATCGCGAATGAGCGGAACGAGCTTTGTGGTGGAACCGGTCGGATCAGACGCGGGCACCACTGTCAGGACAACTTTCGTCCCCTTCGGGCCGCGAATGAGCTTCACGACCTTGCTGAGAGGCCAATGAAGTATGTCAACGGGCGGCTTGTCTCCGTCCGCCACTGCGATGATCTTGTCGTTCGGCCGGAGGCGGTTGTCGCTCCTGTCCCGGTCCGCAGGTCCGCCGGGAATGATTCTCAGGACCTTTGCGGCGCCGTCCTCCGAGGTGAGAAGCGCGCCGATTCCGACCAGCGAGAGTTTCATCTCGATGTCGAAATCCTCCATTGAGGAGGGTGACATGTAGGCGGAATGGGGATCGTATGCCTCGGCGAATGCGGAAAGATACCGCTGAAAGATCCATTCCGCGTCGTTGTCCTCGAGCACCGTCGCCAACTGCCTGTATCGGTTGATGATCACGTCGCGCGGAGATGGCAATGCGTTTGTCGCAGCCGGAGCGTTCGTAGCGGATGCTGCCGCCAGTTCCCGCGTGACCATGATCTGCACATATTCATTCTGGATTTTGCGACGCCAGAGGTCGTCGGCTTCGGCCTCGTCCGCAGGCCACGGCAGGTCCCGGCGTTTCCATCTGTAGGTGTCCTGTGTGGCAAGATCGAAACCCAGGTCCAGGCAGGCGGAGACAAATTGATAGCGGTTCGTGACTCGCATTTTGTAAATTTCATAGATGGAGAAGGCGATGTCCACATCTCCTTCCCGGAGTCGGTCGTCCAGGCGCGGCACCTCGGTGTTGAACGGTTCGAGGTCTTTGCGCAGGAAATACATGTGTTCCGGATCCAGAGAATCGAGGAAATTTGTCCATGCTCTGCCGGCTATTCTGTCATCGAGCGGGAGGCGCAGCAGATGTTCCTCGGGAAACTGGCGCGCGAATTTTTTGGCCACCTGTATGTGTGTGGGCTCGGGTCGCAGAGGCGCTTCGGCGCAATGGGCGGGCGGCGTAAGGAGGACAACAGCGACCGCCATAGCGCATGCGAGAACGCTCGTTCCGTCACGGCCGCGCGGGATGCCTGTAGTCATCGTCTGCAAACGTTCATCTCCCCGGAATCGAAACAAACAGGAAGGCCATCCCCGCCGGGAAAACAACCTTCTGTTTCATCAAGTTCAATATTCTTCCTAACCGAAATGCGGGACAAAGCATAGGAAAAGATTGCTCAACCGGACAAGAGCTTTTGCATGGCACTTTACGCTTGGAGAACAGGTTTTGATGGCTTTACAGTAAGGCCGTGCGCAAGAGGGATACGCTTGATGTTGTCATGGCGGCGGTTGCCGTGGTGGCCGACGCAGTCGCGGTTTCAGCCGGCTTTCTTGCTGCCGCGTGGATTCGCTTTGAGATGGGATGGTTCCGTCTGCCTTACGGACGTCCGCCTGATCTTTATCCGATGTATGGAATAGCGTCCCTCGTGGTCGGATTGCTTTTCGCCCTGGTTTTCAGGTCTCTGGGCCTGTATCGGAGGCCGCAGGTAGGATCATTTCCCGACAAGATCCCCCGCATTATCCGCGGCGTGCTGACGGGCGTCGTCCTGTCTGCGGTGCTGGCGTTTGCGGTCAAGAACGAAGTGGCGGATTTCTCGCGCCTGACCATCGCTCTTTCCGGCGTGACGTCAGGGATTGCGGTGCTGATCGAACGCTACATTCTCTACCGCGTGGAATGGAATCTGGCCCGGCACAGCCGCAGCGCCAACTCCGTTCTCATAGTGGGCACAGGGGAAGTCGCCGCAAGGTTGTACAGGGCGTTGAAACGCGAGCCGATGCTGCGAGCGCGGGTTGTCGGATTCCTCAGCGCAGGGGAGGAAGCGCCTGATCCGGCGATACCGCCCGAGATGATCAGGGGGACTGTTGCGGAGATTGAAAAATTCCTGGAAGGCGGCGGGGTTGACCAGATCATACTCGCCGCGAGCGACCTGGGCCGGATCAGAATTCTCGACATTGTTCGAATGTGCGTGAAGAACCTCGTCTTGTTCAACATGGTGCCGGACCTTTTCAGCGTAATGACCAGCAGCATGGACGTGCAGACCATGGACGACATACCGCTGCTGGGGCTGGCGCCGTGGCCGCTTGACCTTTTCTGGAACAGGGCTTTGAAGAGGCTTGAGGACGTTGTGGGAGCAGTGATCGGGCTTGTGCTTGCGGCCCCGATCATTGCGGTTGCGGCGATTCTGATCAGGCGGGAATCTCCAGGGCCGGTGTTTTACCGTCAGAAACGCTGCGGGGAGGGCGGACGGGAATTCATCCTCTACAAGCTCAGGACCATGCGCGCCAACGCCGAGGCGGACACTGGTCCGGTTTTTGCCTCGCCAAATGATCCGCGCCGCACAAGGATCGGGGCGTTCCTGCGGCGGACCAATTTGGACGAATTGCCGCAATTGTGGAACGTGCTGAAGGGTGAAATGAGCCTTGTGGGGCCCAGGCCCGAACGTCCTGAATTCGTGGAGCGGTTCAGGGAGGAGATCGCGCGTTACATGTGGAGGCACGTTTCCAAGCCGGGAATGACGGGCTGGGCGCAGGTGAACGGGTTGCGCGGCAACACCAGCATTGAAGAGAGAATCAAATATGATCTGTACTACCTCGAGAATTGGTCGCTTGCCTTCGACTTCAAGATACTCCTGAAAACGCTTTTTGCCAGGGAGAACGCTTACTGAGGGAGCTGTTGCATGCATTTGAACGTGATCGATGTGTTCAGGACTTCTCTTTTCTGGGCGCCATTTTCCGCATGGCTGATTGCTCAGACGACCAAAATGCTGTGCGGATTGACGCGCACCCGAAGGCTGGATTTCCGCTATCTTGTGAGCACCGGCGGAATGCCGAGCGCGCATTCGGCGATGGCTTCGGCGCTTGCGACAGTGATGGGGCTTTCCGAGGGGTTCCGCAGCGCGCCTTTCATAATGGCGCTCGCATTTGCGATAGTCGTTATGTTCGACGCGGCCACGGTGCGCCGCGCGGCGGGCCAGCAATCGAGGTTGCTGAACGAAATGCTGGATGAACTTTTCAAGACCCACCGTTTTTCCGAGCAAAAGCTCGTCGAACTGCTGGGGCACACGAGGCTTGAGGTTTTTCTCGGCCTCGTAGTGGGAGTGCTCACAGCTATCGCTGTATTCGCGCTCGATTATATCGGCTTCTGGCGCTGATTCCAGCCCGTGCGAATCCCAATATCCGGGTTCAGAAATCGACCGACTTGAACTGCGGCAGCCAGGTCCTGTTCTTCCGAAGCATTTCCCTGGTCATGGACCTGATCTCCGCCAGCGAAAGGACCGCGGCGCACAGCGGGTCGTAGCAGCAGGCGTGATAGACAAGTTTAGGATTGCCTGTGACGGCCGCTTCCACGGCCATTTCCTCTACTGCTATGCTTATGGCGTTGAGAGCAGCGCACGACGGAGGAAGAGCGCCGACGTGTATGGTGTTGAATCCTCGCCTGTTTGCCACGACCGGCACTTCAACGCACGCATCGCAGGGCAGATTCGTGATGACGCCATGGTTGGGCACGTTGCCATTGAACTCGAAGGGCTCGCCGCCGACGTAGGCGTTGATGATTGACGCAGCGTATTCGTGGCCGCGCTCCAGGGACATGGGCGCTCCCTTCTTGAACCAGTCGTGAATCCATTTCTTCCAATGTCGCGCCGCTTTCTGGTACTCGTGCAGGATGTAGGCGTGATGCCCGGGATTCCAGCCCGTGCCGTTCGTACAGTACTTCCTGATCAGATCCGGCCTTTTTCTGAACCACCAGTTGTATTCCGAGTTGTGCCCGCTGGATTCGGTGACGTAATAGTCGAGAGCCAGAAACATTTCGTTGCGAACCTGTTCCTCGTTGTAGATCTTCGGGTCGGACGTGATAGCCTTGCGGATCAGCGGATATGCGTCTTTCCCCTTCCACCTGAAATCTATGTACCATGCCTGGTGGTTTATGCCGGCGCATACATAGGTTATCTCGTTCATAGGAGCGCCTATCCACCGGGCGAGCATGGCGGCGGTGCCCTGAACGCTGTGGCACAAGCCTGAAAGTTTTATCCTGGTCTCCCGCTGCATGGCCCTGCAAAGCATGGCCATGGGATTGGTGTAGTTGAGGAGAATTGCGTCGGGGCACAGTCTTTCCATGTCTCTGGCAATCGCCAGCATTTCGGGAATCGTCCGCAGTGCGCGGAAGATGCCGCTGACGCTGCGGGTGTCGCCGACGTTGATGTCCACCCCGTACTTCTTCGGAATGAGGATGTCGTACTTCCAGACGTCAACGCCTCCGCTCAGAATCGTGCAGAGCACGGCCTGCGCTCCTTCGAGCGCCTTTTTCCTGTCCATCGTGGCTTCAACCTTTGCAGGATACCGGCCCCGCTCCACAATGATCTCGCAGGCGCGCTTGGCGAAATCGAGGCGCTCCCGGTTTATGTCCATGAGCGAAATCGTCGCGTCCCTGAGCAATGGAAAAGTCAGAATGTCGCGAACAAGTCCCCGTGTGAACCCCAGACTGCCGGCTCCTATGAAAGCTATTTTCACACTCATGCGATCATCCCCCCCTTGTCGTCCGCCGCGCGGGGATCTGTCTCCGAGCGGCAAAAAACGACTGCGTATTCCATCATGGCCGGCAAAAAGTCAACCAAGATGTTGCGTTTGATGGAACACGGAAGGGACATGGTAACCCCCTTAAGGGGATTCGTTGTTTAGGTAGGATGGGTATTAATGGCTTACTTGCACATTTGCCTGCCCCCAGGGGGG
>Ga0129299_1002056_pt1 | contig 13404 bp, 5 predicted proteins | sample ConPoolayeCmetaG_FD_94477 | JGI IMG/M metagenome (GOLD analysis project Ga0129299, IMG submission 94477) | Hot spring microbial mat communities from California, USA to study Microbial Dark Matter (Phase II) - Cone Pool mat layer C metaG ... | reverse complement strand
TTTTGCTTACAACGAGTGTAAGAATTTCGCTTACAGAAAAATGGACGGGAAAAGACCAGCAAACTGTGATTCTCGAGGATGCCGGTCCCAGCACCGGCGCAAAGCCGGTAGTTTCCGACCTCTGTGAGAAACGCAAAGCGTAAACTGAAAGCGACAGCGGCAAAATGGAGGACTGTCAGGCATGAGTCGGAACAGACATACGCCCAGGAGGAAGTGCTATGGGAATGAATGTTCCTGGACGAACTCGAACGCGCTTTTCAGTGGCGTTCCCTGCGCTACCTGACCTGCGGCCTGTGCGAGCCGCACGGCCCGCACAACGCAGTCAGACTCGACGCCTTCCCTCAGGGGGTTACCATGTCCCTTTCGTGTTCCATCAATCCTATTTTTTGGTTTGTTCGTTCAAACCACATCCTGCATAAATAGCAGGTGCTTCCCCAGGTTATGCAATCGGGCCATTTGGCAAATGCGAAAGCCGGAATGAAATTCATCCGCAAGGGGTTGATATTCACTTTGATGTTCCCTCTGTTCAGCGGCCGGCCTGTTTCCGGAACCACGCAGGACGCGCGGCTCCGCCAGGAAAAGCCGAAGGTGCTTCTGATCGCCCAGAGTCCGACCCTGGAAAGTCTGGCGGAGTGCTGGCGGGATGCCGTGCCAGCGGAGGTCACATTTGCCGCCATTCAGATGGCCGAGTGGGATGGTCAGCACCATCTCTGCGACAAACCGCTCGAGGAAACAGCCGAGGACGTGGCCCTCATGAAATCGGAAGCTGATCGCTACCTCTCGGAACAAATTGAACGGCTTTCGAATTTTTCCGTAGTGTTCGTCCAAGTTCCTGTTCGGACCTCAGGCAATGACGAAACAGGTCGGCTGACAAACCTCCAGGCGCACCTTGCGCGCTACGCCGCGGAGGGAGGGTCTCTGGTCGTCATCAATCCCGGATGGGAAGCGAACTATGACGATACCCCCCTCGCTGGTGTCATGCCAACGCGCGCCGGGCAAATGAGGTGCTGGACCTATGGGCCGGGCCGTGCGACAGACCACCCGTTGACCTGCGGTTTGCCGATGGAGACAATCGGCACGCATTTTTACGGCCCGGCTTATGAACCCGTGAACTCCTCATGCGAGGCCCTGACGCACAATGAGTCTGGGGCTTCATATTGGTATCGGCGGCTTTCCGGAGGCGGACAGGTCGTTCACCTGTACCAGGCTGGGGGGTCTCGTTGGCAATGGCAGAGCGGGACAACCTACGAGACGTATGAAGGGGACCGGGCGGACGAAGGTCTGGCGTGGAACGAGTTTTGTCGGAGGCTCATTCTATGGCTCAGCAAAGGGGATTCGGCATTCCCTGTTGTCCTCAAACTCGATTCAGAGACGAAAGCTGCAGCCCAGACGGGTCGGCCGCTGGCGATTTCAGCTGTCTTGTCCAACCGCATGGATGAGGCGTGTCGGGTGGGGATTCGCTTTTCGGCCACTGACCGACGCGGGAGCGAGGCGCAGTCCGCCGAGAGGCATGTGGTTCTTGCGCCGAGGACTTCCGAGCGTGTCGCGGTCGCTCTACCTTTGAATCTTCCGGCGTGGGATCGGCATGTGCTGGTCGAGGCGATCGCGCGGCGGGAGGACGGGGGCGGAGATGAGATCAGAAGTTTTGTGTGGATGCCTATGCGCACTCCGATGTCAATCGAGATAAGCACTGACAAGCAGTGTTATCGGCCGGGCGAGACGGTTCATGTGACAATTCGTTCCACGGCAGAAGGAACACCAACCGAGGCGCATGGACGGCTGTTCATGGTGGATCGGCAGGGACGGGCTCTGTCCATGTCCGACTTCCCCCTGGGTGTAGCGGGAAACACGGCCGCAGAAGCCAGCCTGATCATGCCTGAGCGCGGACCTGAGTGCGCGGGGGCATATTGGGTGACAGCGGTTGTTGAGGAAAAGGGACGGCTCCGAGGATTGGCGCGGCGACAGGTGCAGCTGGACTGTCCGTGGGACATGAGGACGAGGATGGAGTGGTCAGTGTGGACAGCAGGAGGCGGGGGACGGTTCATCGAGCTCCTCCTGGATGCCGGGTTCAATGCGCTGGGCTGCCAAGGCAATTCATATACCGCTGATCGTTACGGAATGCGGCAGTATGTCGAGGGAACCGGGATCAATACCTTCAGCGTCACCATAGATCAGGCAGGCTGGGAGGATGTCAGGGCGGCCATGGAGAAGACGATCGAGTCGCTCAACCGGCAGGGTCCTGATGCGCGTTCCAAGTCACTGGTCTCTCTGGGCGAGGAAAGCGGATTCCAGGGCGGTTGGGGTGCACGGTACTACTGGCCAGAGGAACGCGCTCCGGCCATTCCTCAAAAGGTGTTCCAGAACTACCTGTCCGAGCGCTACGGCGGAGACATTGCCAAGCTGAACGCCGAGTGGGGAACAACATTTTCCTCCTTCGACCAGATCCCTTTGGAAAAAGACAAGGCAAGATTCCCGGCGCAGGTTTTTGTCGGCGCCCAGATGTGGGAGGCCCTGGCCGAGAAGAACGAACAGAAGGGACGCCTTCCCGTTGATTTGCGAACAGCGGATCCGGGGCAGCGCTACCTGGCCTATTCTGCTCCCTACTACGAGACGTATCGCTTTTTCGACTGGTACTACCAGAAATACTGCGATCTTGCGACAGCCATTTACCGTGAACGCAGAAATCCGGTTCCGCTGACCATCATGAGCGCGCCGGGAGGATTCTATCCCAAAGTGGATGTGTACAATTTCAACGGGCTGGGGCCGTTCTACCCCAAGGAATATGGCTTGGCTGAAAATGCAGTGGCTCGAATGCGCTATGGCGACGTCCCCGGTTTCAGCGGCGCCATGTGGGCATACTTCGATCTTGAATCTCTCTGGCGGGGAACGGTCATTTCGACGCTTCTGGCCGGCAACACCCATGTGGATTACTGGGTGGACGTTCCGCTTACCATCAACGCAGACCTCACCCATACGCGTGCTTCGTTCTGGACCAAAACTCTCCGGCATCAGATTCATCCACTCGAACCTCTCCTGCTGCATAAGCGAGCAGCCACCACACCTGGTCTCGGACTCTTCGTAGGCGAACAGCCTCTGCCCAAAGGGCTCACAGGCGAACATTTCGGATCGGCAATAGGGCCGAATGCTCCGGTCTATGCGGCTCTCGAAGAATCCGGTTTTCTTCCGCGCGTGGTTGGACACGAGACGTTCTCCAACCTTAGCGTGGTGGTTGCCTCCTGCGCTCAAGTGGCAAGCCGCGAGGAAGCCCGCGCCCTCGCGGCATTTGTCCACAACGGAGGGACTCTCCTGACCACCCCCTGGCTCGCATCTGCCACGGAGCACGGAAACCTCCTGAGCGTGTACCCCTCTGAGGAGAGCGGTTTGGCGGAACTTCTGGGATTCCGGCTTCTGCACACGAGCCAGAAACTCATCAAAGAGTCGGCGACTGTGCGCCTCGAGAGACTGGGAGGATCCGGCACCGTCACTCTCAAGGGTCATGGCAGGGACCGGGTGCTGGACCGGATGCAGGACGTGGAGGTTCTCGGCGCATATGACGATGAAACCCCATGTGTGCTCGCGCGATCTGTCGGGAAGGGGCGGGTAATCTACCTGAACATGGTGTTCGACTGGAACGACTGGTGGAACTCTTTCTACGCGCCTGAACGCGAAGCGTACAGGAAGGTTTTTGACGCTGCGCTGCGGTCAGCGGGACTTCAACCTTCCTTTTTCCTCGCGTTCGAGTCGGCAGAGCCAGTTGAGGACAATAAGGGTTGGTGGATGGCACCCCTGAAAGGCCTGCCGGCCCGGGGAGAATCAGTTCCGTGGTGGGCCAGTCAGCTCTACACGGACCCTTCCGGCCGGCTTGCATATCTGGCGATCATTTCAGATCACCGCGGCCCATGGATCCAGGCGCGTCTGATATGGCCGCAGGCCGGCATGCGGTTCACAGAGCTGCTCACTGCGCGTGACCTGCCCCGGGACGATGACCATGTGCCGCTGGTTTCGCTCCGGCCTGGCGAAGGCGCCCTTGTGGCGATCACGCCTGAGAACATTCAGCGTCTCGATGTGGACGCTCCGAGGCGGGTTCCTGCCGGTCAGCCGATTCTTCTTCGCATCCGCGCCGTGGGAGCTGACCAGAACGCCGAGTATGCTCTGGTCGTGGACGTGACGGATCCTGAGGGGCAACCGTCATGCGCTCATTCTCTCGCGAACGTCAGGGCTCCGGGAGGACGCTGTTCCGTGTCCATTCCCACGGCTCTCAACGACCAACCTGGAATCTATACGGTCAGAGTTACCGAGGCGATCAGCCGGAAGACGGCGCATGCCCGAGTTCATCTTATAACGACCGCCGAAATTCCTGACCGCACAAGACTCACTCCCTTCCCAGCGCGGCCGAGCGAAATCTGGCCGCCATCGAGCACAACCGGCGGGGAACTCCTGGCGAATCTGCGCGGTTTGCGCTCCGTTTACGAGGGAAATTGGGCTGGCCTGGAAGCCAAGTGGCGGCTGAGTTATTTTCTCAATGTGCCGTATCGGCCCCAAAGCCGGCATGCTTACGTGCGGCGTCTGCAGCGGTCGAACTGGAGCCGGTGCCGCACCATGATTGAGGCAGCCATGAGCGCTGGAGAATGGTTCTATCTTCTCGGCGAGGATCTCAATCGCGACCCCCGGACAGGAATGAGAATCGATCCCTTCGCCGGCGACATGGAGTCGGTGATCAGGAGCTGGTCCGAGGGAGCCGCCAGACCCGTCCAGTCAGGCGAAGAAGGGTTCAAGTTACAGATTGTCCGGATCGGAAAAGGCGGACTGATCCTGGGTCCGTCGTGCAGCGTGGATCGCGCCGCGTATCATTCATCGGATTTTCAGGCGTGGCACGAGCGCCTGAAGAGAGCTTTGGCTGCAGCCAGGATGCAGTAAAGCCGGCTGTCTGACCCAGCAGGAATTAGGAACTATGCCCTGACGAGGATCACAGGCAGAGCGCGGGCCGCCTCTTGTCGAACGCCCGCGCAGACCCATGGCGCCGGCTTTGCCCGGCAGGCTTTGCCATTTACCCTGACCGTCTCAAATTCGTCGTACAGAACGAAACGCACCCGGCAGGAGCCTCCAGAGGTCTCGGTCATCCGCGTGGAAATATCCAGATCGAGACGACTGGCCAGGGCCTTTATTTCGAGAGCACCCCGCCTGCCTTGCCTCGAATCGAGCGTGACTCCGTCGTCAAAAACATACCGGCATGCCGCGACGCGCTCGCGCCCTCTTCTGTGGAGAAACACGTGACATTCCACGCGATTGCCTTCGTACCGATTGTCGCCGGGCTCTCCCATCGCCATGGGGACAATGGTTCCCTCCCGGAAGTAAAGCGGCGTCTGGCGCATGCCAGCAGACACACGGACGCGGCGGCCCCCTCTGTGCCAGCGCGAGTCGAGAGCCGAATACCAATTCGCATCCGGCAGCACCACAGCGCGGCTGGTGCTGTTCTCCGAAACCAGGGGAGCCTGCATAATTGCCGGCCCCACCATGAATTGATCATCAATCTTGCCCAGCGGCAGATCCGGTGAATCCTTGAAATCATGGAACAGCGGCCTCAGGATTGCTTCACCCTGCTCGGCCTGCTGAATGAAGAGATTGTAGAGGTACGGCCGCAGTTTGTAACGCAGACGAATGTAGTGGCGCAAAACCGCCATTACCCGCGGCCCGAATGCCCAGGGTTCCTGGGCGCGGGTTCCACAAGAGCTGTGATTGCGGCAGAATGGAAACAGGAAGCAGGCTTTCATCCAGTCCACCATCAATCGGGGGCTGGTGTCGTCCGCGAACCCCCCTATATCGGGACCATTGAACGGAATTCCAGAGAGCGCCAGGTTGAGGGAACACGGAATCGCGTTTCGCAGATAATGGTAGTTCGAGACATTGTCTCCTGTCCATATGGCGGAATAGCGGCTTGTGCCTATGAAGCCGGACCGGCTGATCAGGAAGATGCGTTCACCGGGATGCGCTGCCTGGAGCCCTGCGCGCGTGGCCTGCGCCATCCCGAGGGCGTACTGGTTGTGATACGTATCGTGAGCATCGTGTCCGTTGTTGAAGAGCATGTCTTCGACTTTCGACGAACCTGTGGATGGATCGTTCATGTCGATCCAGCAGCCATATAGCCCCCGCTCGGCAAAGGTCGTCACCTGCCTCGCCCACCACGACCGCGCCCGCGACATCGAAAAATCAGGGAACACGGTTTCGCCCGGCCAGACCAACCCCACGTAGTGTGCCCCCTGCGGATTCCGACAGAAGATGTTTTCCCTGCAGCCACTGTCGTACACCTCATAACCGGGCTCACGCTTGACACCCGGGTCTATGATAGGAATTACTCTCCTGCCGCGCTCCAGCAGACGCCGGAATGTGTGTGCAGGGTCCGGAAAATGCCGCCGATTGAAGGTAAACACCCTGAAATCTCTCATATAATCAATGTCCAGCCATAAGCCATCGCAGGGAATGCGGTAACGGCGGAATTGACGATCAAGATTTTCCAGATCCTTCGCGGACTTGTATCCCCATCGGCACTGGTGATAGCCCAGTGCCCACACCGGGGGCAGAGGTGTCAATCCGACCAGGCGCTGCAGCTTCCGCGTCAACTCAGCCAGATTCGGCCCAACAAGGATGTAAAGATCCGGCTGGCCCTGCTCGGCGCCAATCACCAGCACATTGCGTCGCCGGCCTCGACCCGCCGGAACATTTGCTGCCGTGGAGATAAAAGTGGCATGCGGATTATCGAGCAGCAAACCCACATACGTGTTTCCGCGCTTGATGATGACGTAGGGCACAGACACGTACAAAGGATCGGGGCGGCCGCATTTCACTTCCAGATGGTAGAAGTCGGCAAAAGCATCAGTATTCCAGAACTTCGTCTGTCGTCCCGACAGCTCAAATCCAAGCAGTTTTTCACCCATTCCATAGAACTGGTCGTCGTCTTGCCGATCGAAGGTAAATAAGGACTGCTGGCCACAGACACCGAACGTCCGGCCCGGCGGTGACGACAGCAAGATCCTGCCGGCAGAATCGCGCAAGGTCAGACCCAAGCCAGCCTCGCAATCCAACACGAAGCCCCCCTCGGCGCAAGCCTGCGGAGGCGGCAGCGAGAGACCAGCCTTAGAGTAACTGCGAGGCCAGAGAGCGCTCCGCACGCCGACGTGGAATATATCGCCTGAGTGACGTCGTATCCCGACATGAAATCCAATGCTACCGATCCTGCCGCCGCCTCCTGCGGAGACCTTTTCAAGAAATTCGAAGTTGGCGATATACGGTATCTTCCTGAAGTAGATGGCATCCTCCTCGTCAAGAAATGTCGCTTATCAGCTTATGCAAACTGTAACTGCCTCGAAAGGAAAATCCGGCTCTTCAAGCGGCACCTGCTTTGTTGCGAGGCACTTGCAGGATGAGCATCCAGCGGCGCGCCTGAGATCCTCGCGTCTGCCCGGCTCGAAAAAAGCGCAAGATCCGGCTTTAATCGAAAGTCATCGGCATGTCAGGTAAGGCGGCCGGTTTTCGAATGCAAAACCCGGGTTGATTGTTCTGGTCCGCCCGAATAGACTGCAATCACAAGTCACCCGATGCACCGATGGCCACATATGCTCCGCCGGCCCTCCCGCTGCCGGTTGGGCGCCATGCGCCGCCGACCCAGCTCTGTCGCAGCCCTGAGTCTGCTGGCATGTGCCGGGCAGGTCCTTGCAGCCCCTGACTCTTATCGGGCAGTGGTCATCGCCAACGCCGCGAGCTGGGCCTCCCTGCGCATCGTCAATGAATATGCGGCTCTTCGCGGCATTCCTCCCCGCCATGTGATCCTGCTGGACAGTATCCCGGCCAACGAACGTGTCCCGGTGGAAACGTTCCGATGGGACATTCTCCAGCCGGTCTTCAGCGAGATCCAGCGGCGCGGACTTGAAGAGACCGTGGACACAATTCTGTGGGGACCGGATATTCCCACGGTCATTGATGTCTCCGGCGATCTCAAGGGGCGGACTCTCCCGGATATTCTTTCCCCATACGCATCGCTCAACAGCCTGACATTCTTCGCTCAGGACGTGCTGGCAGGAAAGACGGGTTATATCTCCCTCGAAGCCAACCCTTACGCCCGCAAGTTCCCCGGCCTGAGGCCGGATTCTCCGTGGACAGACGAGGAACGCGATAGATTCGCCTGCGCTCTCGCAAAAATGAAGAAACCATCGCCGGGGGATCCAAGCGCCCCTGCCCCATCGCCCTCGGATGCTGCGGCATTTCTGGCCGCGCTTCTCAAATCCCACCCGCGCTCGGCCCTGCTCCACTATAACCTGGCGTGCGCCCAGGCCCTGGCCGGACAGCCTGATGCGGCGATCGCCAGTTTGAAACGCGCGATCCGTTTCGGCTGGTCGGACGCACGCACGCTGGAACTTGATGAAGACCTCACTTCCCTTCGCAAGCGCGAGGATTTTGCAGGGCTGGTGAAAATGCTGCAAGATCTTGACGTGCGTGTCTTGCCGCATTCGCCGTTCGTGCGCTCTTCCGGAGGTGTCCGTTATTGGCTCTCTGCGGTGCTGGCATGCACGTCGGGACGCGGAACTTCGACGGACGATGCTCTTGAAGCCCTGCGCCGCGCCGCCGCTGCTGATGGCACGTGCCCAAGCGGCACGGTGTGCTACATGAAGAACAGCGACATCAGGTCCACCACCCGCCAATGGGCTTTTGCCTCCGCCGTACGGAAGCTTGCCGCGCTCGGCGTCGAGGCCCGCGTGATGGAGGGCTTTCTCCCCACAGGGAAAACAGATGTCGCGGGGCTGATGATCGGATCCGCGGACGTTCCCTGGCGAAACAGCGCAAGTCGCCTCCTGCCGGGCGCAGTGGCGGAGCATCTCACAAGCTGGGGAGGCTTGCTGACTGAAGAGGCGGGACAAACGCCCCTCACTGAGCTTCTTGTCTGGGGCGCTGCGGGCGCGTCGGGAACAGTCAGCGAACCCTACGCGCTCCAGGGAAAGTTCCCCAATGCTTTTCTCCATTGGTTCTACGCCCAGGGCGCGAATCTGGCGGAGGCGTTCTATGAATCTGTCACAGGTCCCTACCAGCTTCTCATCGTGGGCGACGGCCTGTGCCGTCCTTGGGCACCCCCTGTCTGCCTCTCTCTCGCCACAGACCCTGCGCCAACTGAACCCCTGCGGGGCAGAGTCCGGATCAACGTGAAAGCAGCAGGGCCCTTCACATCCCGCGTAACAGGCCTTGTCGTTCTTCTCGACGGGGAACCCTTGCGCGTGCTTCGCGGATCTTCAGGAAAGTTCTTCTGGGATACGCGTGATCATCCTGACGGCTCACACACTCTCGGCGTGACTGTTTCAACGCAGACAGCTTCTCCTGCCACGGGTCAGACCAAACTCGAGATCCGGATCGCAAACGCACTGGATGCGCCCTGGACCATTCAGGCTCCTGAATCTGCGGTCTGGGACAAGCCGCTCGTCATTGACCTGGCCCTGCCCGGCGCAGAGTCGATATTTTTAAATCACGCAGGACGCACCGTGGCACAAATTTCAGGCGATCACGGCCGGGTAACCCTGGACCCACGCAGATTCGGCGCGGGCCCGATCACGCTGGAACCTCGCGCCTTCGTGCAACGCGGCGACCGCCGCATTATGGTGCAGGGCCGGCCGATTCGCCTGCGTGTGGAACCTCCGGCTTTTCTCGCGCCAAGCAGCCAACCTCCATCTCTGGAGGACGGCCTTCTGCTAACGATTGACGGTGGTCACAGCATTCCCCTCGATACACTGTCCAAATATCGCTTTGACTTGTCACACGACAAGCCCCGGGTGCCATTTGTTCTCACAGCATGGGTCAGGACAGAGACTCAAACCGTCTATCAGGTCTTCCTCGATGGACCTGCGCGAACGGCCGAGGTCCGTGTCAACGGCGTCCTCTGCGATTGGGTGCGATTTCCGTCATCCCCTGTCTTTGTCCCTCTTCCTTTGAAACCGGGGTGGCACGAACTCTGTGTGTCCGGCAATGCCAGGACTGGCGATGAACTGGATATTCGTTTCGGCGGGCCCGGTCTGCACCGGATTGCCGCTCCGCGGTTCAAAAGGCCTTCCGCGACGCGACCTGATGGCGGGGTTGGTTGCTTCCATAGCCGCCGCTGCCCTCAGTAATCAAAGGGAAAATAATTCACAGGATAAGGAGTCTTGGACAGCCTTTGCAGGGAGCGCCGCGTGCAGTATGGTATGAACCCATTTTGAACAGCCAAGTTCGTGTAGACCATTGAGGCCAGGTTGGTCCCATTGATATCTTGCGCATACTCGCAGCAGAATATTGGTAAACGTCCCTTCATGGGCTCCAGGTAAGAGAGGACCTCCGCTGTCCAACCAGGATAAATCTCATCCGTAGGCACATTATAACCCCGCGGATGATTCCAATCGTCAAACCCATCATCTCCATCGTACCAAATCCCCTCAACGGCAATTGCATCTATCAACTGTTCATAACGGCTGGGGTTCTCCTGATATAAATCAGCCGCGTTTTGCGCCACAATCATGTAATCATGATTGGCATTACTGGATGTTTCCCGCGCATATGTGCGAATTTTCTCTACGAAATCGAACATTGCCGCAGCTGTATTGGTGTTCTCAGTCGCTGCCTTTGCGACCACCGCAGGATCCGAAAAAGCGTCAAGCCAGTCCATATACACTCCATCGAATCCAGCCTTTAAAGTCTCTTCAATATGGCTGCGGCCGTTGGTCCCGAAAATTACAATGTCATGCCATTCAGGACGCCAATAGGCCACTGTATAACAGCCGGTCCATCCATCGGGGTCGCTCCCTACAATCCAATCTGGGTTGCCAACTGCCCAGCCGGCCTGCCAGTACCAGCGCCAATCCTCAGCCTGGCCAATATCAACATACGCAAGGATCAAAGGGTTCTTGTGGTAATTTGAAATAACATGATTCCGAATATCTCTCACCAGACCGGCAATATCGAACGACTCGTTGCCTCTTTCGGTAACCGTGGGTTCCAGGACATACATGTCGTAATGTGTCCCCACAAGTTCTTCGCGCCTCTCCGGCGCATCTAAGTCCTGAATGACGTACGCCCAGTGCCGAACTCTTTCCACTGGCACACGCTCAATAGCCAACCTGTAAAAGCGGGATGTTGAGAATGCCGATTCATGGTCAACGAAAAGCATGAAGTTCGTGAGAGCTGCAAGCGATTGGCCCTTTGACCAGGCGCCGGTGAGCCCCACGGCATGATCAACCCTGTATTGACCTCCGATCCTGGACTGCCAAGAGACGACAATTCCGTTTGTGCCGCTTGAAATATCCGAAATCTTCAAATCAGTTGCTTCGGCCGCGACGCATGTTGTCATCATTATCAGCCAGGATATGAATAACGCGCATATCGATAGATCAGTTGCCGTGTTCATGGGTATGGCACGGTTGTTGTGCCGCAAGTGTAAAGAGATGCTGTTTTGAGAGAACTCGACCAACACTCTTGTGCTATACGGATATCAGAATTTGACGGAAAAGCAATTTCATTTTTCTTGATTCGCTTACTCTCAGAAGCATATAAGTTCAATATATATGTGTGCTGTAGACATGTATACCTCCGCAAAAAAAATGAACAAACAAATCATCTTTCTGTTAATGACCATCTGCCTTGGCGCAATGTCCCCGGCCACCGAGACCGAACACCTGGGCATCCGGATTCTTCCTGCCCCCGGCCCGGTCAAGGTGGATGGCTCGTTCGACGACTGGGACCTCTCCGGCGGCGTTTTTGTGTGCAGCGACGTGGAAAATCTCCGGGAGCAGTTGGCATGCTGGTTTCATCTCATGTACGACAGGGACAATCTCTACATCCTCGCGCGCTGGATAGACGAAACTCCTCTGAGCAATCCCGGGACGGTCAAGGGAAGCTACGGATTTGCGGGTGATTGTCTTCAGGCCCGATTCATCACGCATCCCGGCGAGCCTGAGAAGGAGCGGACCGCGCACATCACGGCGTGGAGGGACCGCGACGGCCTGGATGTGGTGGACATTGCCTATGGGAAGCAGTTTAACGAAGGAGGGATCAAGGACGCTCAGACCGAGGGAGCCGTTCAGGAATTTCGCGTCAATCCGGACGGACGGGGCTATGTCCAGGAAATCTCCATTCCCTGGAGCCTGCTTGTCAAGGGCGACACAGCTCCCAGGGCCGGCGACGTTGTAACGGTCACGGTGGAGCCGAACTTCAACAGCACGGCGAATCTCCGCATCTCCATGAAAGACATCTTCAAGCCCGGAGTCCTTCCCGACCGTGTGTTCACTTTCATGGGCAGTTCCTGCTGGGGCCCCGGGACGCTCGAACCTCGCGGCCGCCTGTCGCCGCCGCCGGTGAGGTTGGCGGATGGCCGCCAGTTCACTGTGCGCCTCGTGGATGGTGTCCCGACCGTGGACTGGGCAGGCCTAATCAAACCAAGGGAGTTGATCGGATTCCTGCCGATCCGGCTCACGCTGCCCGAAGACGGCTTTGTGTCTCTCCAGATTCTGAATGCCGATGGTCGGGTGGCGCGCCAACTTCTGGCGCAGGAGTTCATGACAAAGGGTGAGCACGAGGTGAAATGGGATGGGTTGACCACGCCGAACTGGCGACAGCCAGGCGAGCCGGTGGCGGCAGGTGAATATCGGTGGCGCGGTCTATGGCACAAGGGCATCGGCTTGCGTCTCAAGGGTTGGGCGTGCAATGGAGGCAAGGCGCCATGGGACAGCCCGGACGGCAAGGGAAATTGGGGCGGCGATCATGGGATACCCGCGGCCTGCGCCAGCGATGGCGAGCGCATTTACCTCGGCTGGTCGGGCGCCGAAGCCGGCAAGGCTCTCGTGGCGGTTGACCCGGAAGGAAACGTGGTGTGGCGGTGCAGCCGCGGCGGCATGTCTGGCGCGGAGCTGGTGGCGGCTGCGACCGGCACGGTATATGCCGTGAATTGGGATGGCGCAGTGTTCCGGGTGGACGCGCGCACCGGCGGATTCACGGATTGGAGCGGGTCGGGCAGCACGGATCTTTCGCTGCGCGAGATTCTGGGCGAAGATCCCCGCAAGGACGAAAAGCCCACCGGTCTCTTCGCATCAGGAGACCGGCTCTACGTGGCGTTCGGCAGTCGGAATCTGATCGTCATCCTCGACGCCGGCACCGGCCGGCCGTTGAAGAGGCTAAGCGTTGCCGACCCTTCGGATATGGAAAAGCTCGGCACGGAACTCCTCGTTGTATCCGAGCACAAGACGGTTCTGGCGGTCAACGAAGAGACCGGCGTGACTCGGTCCTTCGCCTCGTTAGGTTCATGGATTGGGGGTCTGGCTGCGTCCCGGGAAGGCGCCGTGTTCGTGGGAGTTCGCGATCCGGACAATCAGATCAAAGTGTTTGACAGGGATGGCCGTGAGC
>Ga0129299_1002053_pt1 | contig 13417 bp, 10 predicted proteins | sample ConPoolayeCmetaG_FD_94477 | JGI IMG/M metagenome (GOLD analysis project Ga0129299, IMG submission 94477) | Hot spring microbial mat communities from California, USA to study Microbial Dark Matter (Phase II) - Cone Pool mat layer C metaG ... | reverse complement strand
CCCTGGAGATGTCCAGTACCCGCTATCGCTCGTGGAAGCAGTTCCTCGACCACGCCTACTGGAGCGTCGAGCTGAAATGACCGCCGACGGGTCCGCCGGCCCCTGACCCCGCAGGCGGGGAAGTCCGCCCCGCGCCGTCTGCCCGACCTGCCCGTGCGGCTCTGGCCCGCGCTGAAAGTCCGGGGCCGGAGCTTCTGGCCCGCATCCGTTCCGGCCGATACGATTCAGGAGTGATCAGCGTCGTCGATCGGCTCTCCGGCGACGGCACGTTCGGTGCCCTGCTCGCCCGGATCCGCGCCTCGACCCCCGGCGACGGCCGACCGGCCGGGGGGGAGTACGCGGCGGACGGGCTGTGGGGATCCTTCGCGCCCATCCTGGCCGCGACCGCCGCCGGAGCCCTGCGCCGCCCGCTGCTGTATGTCACCGCCCACCTCGAACAGGCCGACGAGGTCCGCGACGACATCGAGCTGTTCTGCGGCGTCACCCCCGAGCTGCTCAGCGCCTTCGAAACCCTGCCCGGCGAGGGCACGGCCAGCGACGAGATCGCCGCCGAGCGCATCCGCCTGTGCGCGAGGATGCGCAGCCTGGCTTCGGGCCCGCCGCCGGCGCCGGGATGGGTCGTTGTCGCCCCGATTCAGGCGCTTCTGCAGGATGTCCCGTCCCGGGAGGCCCTGGCCGCCGGGATGCTGACGCTGGAGGTCGGCGCCCGGCAGGATCCGCAGGCCGTGGCGTCCTGGCTGGCGTCCCACGGGTACGTGCGGCTGGACCAGGTCGAATCGCCCTGCGACTTCGCCCTGCGGGGGGATATCCTCGACGTCTTCGCTCCCGGCGAGGCCGAGCCGGTCCGCATCGACTTCTTCGGCGACCGGATCGAGTCGATCCGCCGTTTCGACGTCAGCACCCAGCGGTCCGCCGAAGTCTGTTCCGCCGTGGAGATCCCGGCGGTGGCCTCGGCTTCCGGCAACGCCCGCAACGCCGCGACGGCGGGTTTCCTGACCTACCTGCCCCCCTCCTGCCTGATCGCCTTCGCCGAGCCGGCCGAGATCCAGGAGGTCGGGCGGATGCTCTGGGAGCGGCTGGGGCACCCGGCCGGGATGACGCCGGTCGATGCCTTCTTCCGGCAGGCCCGCGGCTTCGACCGCCTGCACCTGTTTGCCCTTCCCGCGGCCGCCGTCGAGGAAGCGATCCATTTCGACGTGCAGAGCCTGGCCCGCTTCGAGACCCGCACGCCGGAGGCCCTGCGCGAGCTGGCCGGGCTGAGCGAACGGCGCGACGTGGTGCTCTACTGCGATAACGAGGCCGAGCGCCGGCGTTTCGAGGAGCTGTGGGCGACCTCGATCGGCCCGCGGCCGCAGCGGCTGCACACCGCCGTGGGCATGCTCCACCACGGCTTCGACTGGCCCGGCGGCGGCCTGGCCGTCGTGGGCCACCACGAGCTGTTCCACCGCTACGTCCGGCGCCGCCGCATCCGACGGACCCACGCCGGCCGGCCGCTGGAGTCCTGGCTGGACCTGCAGCCCGGCGACCACGTGGTCCACGTGGCCCACGGCATCGCCCGCTTCCGCGGCATGAAGACCATGCGCAAGGGCGACGGCGGCAAGAGCGAGGAGTACCTCACGCTGGAGTTCGCCGACGCCGCGATCATGCACGTGCCGGCCAGCCAGATCGACCTGGTGCAGAAGTACATCGGGGCCGGCACCGGGTATCCGCCGCTCAGCAGGCTGGGCGGGACCCGCTGGGCCCGGACGCGCGAGCGCGTCGAGGAATCGGTCCGCGACCTGGCCGCGGATCTGCTGCGCATCCAGGCGGCCCGGTCGGCCCGCCCGGGGATCTGCTACCCCGCGGACACCGCCTGGCAGCAGGAGTTCGAGGGCAGCTTCCTCTACACCGAGACCGAGGATCAGCTGGCCGCCCTGAGCGACATCAAGCGGGACATGAGCCGTCCCGAGCCGATGGACCGCCTGCTGTGCGGGGATGTGGGCTACGGCAAGACCGAACTGGCCATGCGGGCGGCGTTCAAGGCCGTCGAGTACGGCAGGCAGGTCGCGGTCCTCGTGCCCACCACCGTGCTGGCCGAGCAGCACGAGCGCACCTTCCGGGAACGCTTCGCCGACTATCCCTTCATCATCGAATCGCTCTCGCGTTTCAAGACCGGCCGCCAGCAGGCCGACATCGTGCGCCGCACCGCCCGCGGGCAGGTCGATATCCTCATCGGCACGCACCGGCTGCTGAGCGACGACGTCTCCTTCAAGGACCTGGGGCTGCTGGTCATCGACGAGGAACAGCGATTCGGCGTCGAGCACAAGGAGCGCCTGAAGCGGTTCCGCGAAACCATCGACGTGCTGACCATGAGCGCCACGCCGATCCCGCGGACGCTGCACATGGCCATGCTCGGCATCCGCGACATCAGTTCCCTGGCCACCCCGCCGATGGACCGCCGGAGCATCGTCACCCGCGTCGTCGCGTGGGACGACCGCCTGATCCGCGACGCCGTCATCCGCGAGCTCAACCGCGACGGGCAGGCCTTCTTCGTCCACAACCTGGTCCACGACATCCAGGCCTTCGCCGACAGGGTCCGACGCATCGTCCCGGAGGCCCGCGTCCTCGTCGGCCACGGACAGATGCCCGAGGGAGAGCTCGAGCGGGTGATGGTCCGCTTCGTCCGTCACGAGGCCGACGTGCTGGTCTGCACCACGATCATCGAGTCGGGCCTGGACATCCCCAACTGCAACACCATCCTCATCGACCAGGCGGAGCGCTTCGGGCTCTCGGAACTCCACCAGCTCCGCGGGCGGGTGGGACGCTACAAGCACCGGGCCTACTGCTACCTGCTGCTCCATCCCGACAGGCCGCCCAGCCCGGCCGCCGCCAGGCGGCTCAAGGCCATCGAGGAGTACTCCGACCTCGGGGCCGGCTTCCGCATCGCCATGCGCGACCTGGAGATCCGCGGGGCCGGCAACATCCTCGGCCCCGAGCAGAGCGGGCACATCGCCGCGGTCGGCTACGAGCTGTACTGCGAGCTGCTCGAGCGCGCCGTCCGGCGGCTCCGACAGGAGCCCGAGCCCGACCTGCGGCCGGTCCACCTGGAGCTCGAGGTGCCCGCCCACATCCCCGCCGGCTACATCGACTCCGACCGCCAGCGGATGGAGGTCTACCGCCGGCTCGTGCGCTGCCACGACCTGGCCTCGATCGCCGAGCTGGGGCGCGACCTGAAGGACGCCTTCGGAGCCTGGCCGCCGCCCGTGCAGACGCTGCTGGACCTCGCCGAAATCCGCGTGCTCGCCCGGCCCTGGCGGATCCGCAGCATCAACCAGCAGCCGCCCGACCTGGTCTTCCGGGTGGAGGAGCTGGCCCTGGTCGAGCCGCTGTTCGCCAACAGCCCCGGCTCGGCGCGCATGGCCGACGCCCATACCGTCCACCTGCGGCTGAGCCCGGCCTACTTCGAGCCGGCCACGCTGCTGGCGGTGCTGCGCCGACTGTTGCAGCCCCGGGAACCGGTTCCTAGAATGCCCCCCTGATGAGTCTCCCCTCCGGCACCCGCCCGATGCCCTTCCGGGACGCGAACGCCGGCGGGCCGGCCGGTTGTCCGGCGGTCCGGCCGCCGCCCCGCAGGTCCGGTCTGCGCCGCGCCGGACGCTGCCTGCAGATGCTGGTCGCGGCCCTGGCCGCGTTCGGCGCCGGCTGCCAGGACAAGCCCGCCGGGCCCAGGCGCGCCGACCATCAGGCCGCCCATGCGCCGCGCTACCACCCAGACATCCGGCGAAGCCCGGCCACCGCGACGCAGGAGTCCGCGGCCTCGCCGGACGAACCGCCGGACCCCGGGGCGCTGCTGGATACCCGCCCGGCCGGCGGCGAAGGCGTCAGCCCGGTGATGTTCGTCAACGGCCACGTGCTGTCGGTGCAGGACATCCTCGAGCCGATCCTCGGCGAGCTCATCCGGGCCTCCCGCAGCCTGGGGCCCCAGGGTTACCAGCGGTTCCTGGCCGAGCGCGTGACCCAGCAGATCCAGATGCAGATCAACACGCTGCTGATCTACCACGAGGCGAAAAAGAGCTTCCCCGAAAAGGCCAACGAGGTCCTGGACAAGGAGGTCGACAAGGAGCTCAGCTCGTACATCAACGCGGAGTTCGGGGGCGTGCGCACGCGCTTTGAGGCCCGGCTGCTGGAGCTGGGCATGACCGAGGCGGACGTCAAGGAGCGCATCCGCCGCCAGATCATGGTCGCCCAGTTCCAGCATCAGAAGTTCAAGCCGCTGCTGCGCGAGCCGCCCCGCCGCGAGCTGCAGCGGTACTACGAGTCCCGCCTCGACCAGTTCAGCACCCCGGAGAAGGCCGAGCTGTTCCTGATCGAGATTCCGCTGGCCGAGATCCTCGGCAAGCCGCCCGGGCAGGCGGACGCCGCCGAGCTGGAGCGGGCACGCCACCAGGCCCGCGCCGAACTGGAGGCCGCGGCCGCCGAACTGGCCGCCGGGGCCGCGTTTGAAACCGTCGCCCGCAAGTACTCGCGCGGCGCGAAGGCCTCCGCCGGCGGCGCGTGGGGCGAGATCACCCCCGGATCGCTGGCCCGCCGCTGGGCCACAGTCGACGAAGTGCTCTTCACCCTGCCGGCCGGCGGCACCAGCGGGATCGTCGAAACCGCCGAGGCGCTGTTCATCGTCCGCTGCGGCAACCGCACGCCGGCGCGCCGCCAGACCTTCGAGGAGGCCCAGGAAACGATCGTCGAACGTCTCAAGGACGAACAGTACGCCCAGCTCACCTCCGACTACATCCGCCGGCTGCGCCGCTCCGCCGTGGTCGATAAGCTGCCCGAGTTCACGCGGGCCGTGGCCATCGCCGCGCCGCGGCATGTGCCCAGGCCCGCAGCCGCCGGACCGGCCCCGGCCGGCGGCGCGCCTCCGGGATGAGCCCCGAGGCCCGGCGTCTCGACTTCGGGACACGATCCGGGGCGCAGGTACGTTGCCTCCGGCCGCCGGTGCGTTGCCTTCGACCTCTGCGCGCAGATATACTCTGCGGTGTTCGTTGACCTCCTGGACGGACAGCTGCCGCAGCCGTCGTCGTCACCGGCGGCTCATCACTCGCCCAGGAACAGGAGACCCAACCATGATGCTTCCCCCGGGACCGCTGGATCGACGCCGTTTCCTCAAGACCACGGCCGCCGGGCTGGGCGCCGCCGCGGCACTGGCCTGCGACGCCCCCGCGTCCGCCCAGGATCCGCCGGCCGCCACCCGGCCCGACGAGAGCAGCCTCATCTGGCGAAGCCGGGCGCCGGAGATGGAATACCGCCGGCTGGGACGCACGAATTACATGGTCAGCCGGATCGTGGCCGGCCGCGGCGGCAACCCGGCCCTGTGGCGGCGGATGCTCGAGAGGGGCATGAACTACTTCGACAGCGCCCGCGGCTACGGCGACGACGAGGTCCAGCAGAAGGAGTTCGTCGGCCGGAACCGCGACCGGCTCTGGATCACCAGCAAGGCCACCGGCATCGCCGGATACGACCGGATCGACGAGACCGTCCAGCGGCTCTACCGCGAGGCGATGAAGGCCTTCCTGGGCGACGACTCCGGCGATCTGCTCGAACTGCACAGAAGAGCCGTGGCCCGGCAGAAGGAGACCGGCCGCAAGCCCGACCTCCGGCCGGTCGGCAGGCACATGGCGGAGATGTACGTGCGGATGCTCGAGGAGTCGCTCGGCCGGCTGGGCCAGGACTGCGTGGACTCCTATTTCATGCACGGCGTCGAGATCCCGTGGATGTTCGACTGCCTGGAGGTCTGGGAGGCCTACGAAAAGGCCCACAAGGCCGGCAAGGTCAGGCATTTCGGCTTCAGCTGCCACCGCCACCATCAGGAGGTGCTGGCCGCGGCGGTCGAGGCCGACGCCCGCGGCCCCTGGAAGATCGATCTGATCATGCCCGGCGTCAACCCCGAAACCTTCGACGGACTCAGGGAAACACTTTCGGCCCTGAAAAAGCAGGACATCGGCATCATCGCGATGAAGACCTCGGGCATCAGGAACCGGCCGCTCGACGGGCGGGAGCAGAAGCTCGCCGACCTGATGGGCGGCAGGGAATACAACGAGTGGGAACGGGCCAAGCTCTGGATGCTCCACCTCACCGACGGACTGATCGACGCGTGCATCGCCGGCATGAAGAGCAACGAGGAGATGGAGAAGGACCTGGCCCTCCCGTCGGTCCGGCTGACCGCCGAGGCCCGGCGCGAGCTGCGGGCCGTCGTCAAGCTGGAAATGGCCGGAGCCTGCCACCTCTGCGGCGACTGTGACAGCGCCTGCCCGGAGCACATCGCCGTGGCGGACATGATCCGCTACCACGCCTACGTGCACCAGTACGACGAAAGGCAGCTGGCCCGGGAACTGTACGCCCTGGCCGGCTACGACCCGCACAAGGTGTGCAGCCACTGCGGCCGGTGCGAGGAAGTCTGCGCGTCGAAGGTGCCGATCACCGAGCTGCTCGGGCAGCTCTCGCGGGACATGGCCTGAACAGGGCCGGGATTCACCCCCCGGCCATGCGGAGGCGGGCCCGCGCGGAGGCCTGGGCCCGCTGGTGGCGGCGGAGATCGGCCTCGTCCGCCGGGGCGATGCGCGGCAGGGCCGCCAGCGCGGCCCGGGCTTCCTCGGCCGAGAGTTCCTCCGGCCGCAGGGCCGTCTGGGTCAGCACCACCACGCGGTTGTCCAGCACCTGGGCGAAGCCGGCGTCGATGAACCAGCATTCCGTGCGTTCGCCGCAGCGGACTTTCAGGCGACCGGCGCCCAGAAGGCACACCAGCGGCGCCCGGTCGCGCCGGATGCCGATCTCCCCGTCGTGGGCGGGCACCACCACCTCGTCCACCTGGGCCTCGAAGACCCGGGCTTCGGGGGTGATCACACTGCAGGTCAGCGGAGTTCCGGCCATGATCGTCCCTTTCAGGCCGTCGGCGGGCGCCCGCCGACGACCGGCCCGCGCCGGCGGGCGTCAGCCGCCCCGCTGCAGCTCCCGGGCCCTGGCGGCGGCGTCCTCGACCGTCCCGACGTACATGAAGGCCTGCTCCGGAAGGTGGTCCCACTTGCCGGCGCAGATCTCCTCCAGGCTGCGGATGGTGTCCTCCTTGCGGGTGTAGTTGCCCGGCTTGCCGGTGAAGGCCTCGGCCACGAAGAACGGCTGGGAGAAGAACCGCTCGATCTTGCGGGCCCGGCTGACCAGCAGCTTGTCCTCCTCCGAAAGCTCGTCCACGCCCAGGATGGCGATGATGTCCTGCAGGTCGCGGTAGCGCTGCAGCATCCGCTGCACCTCCTGCGCGACCCGGTAATGGTGCTCGCCGATGTACTGGGCGTCCAGAATCCGGCTGGACGACGCCAGCGGGTCGATCGCCGGGTAGATGCCCTTCTCGCTGATGCTGCGGGCCAGCACCACGAACGCGTCCAGGTGGGTGAAGGTCGTGGCCGGAGCCGGGTCGGTCAGGTCGTCGGCCGGCACGTAGACCGCCTGCACCGACGTGATCGCCCCCTGCCGCGTGGAGGTGATCCGCTCCTGCAGCTCGCCCATCTCCGTGCCCAGCGTGGGCTGATAGCCGACCGCCGACGGCATCCGCCCCAGCAGGGCCGAAACCTCCGAGCCCGCCTGCGAGAAACGGAAGACGTTGTCCACGAACAGCATCGTGTCCGCCCCCGACTCGTCGCGGAACCACTCCGCCAGCGTCAGGGCGCTCAGGGCGGCGCGCAGGCGGGCTCCCGGCGGCTCGTTCATCTGCCCGAAGACCATCGCCGTGTGATCCATGACCCGCTTGACGTTGCCCTGGGCGTCCTTGAACTCGGCCTCCTGCATCTCCAGCCACAGGTCGTTGCCCTCGCGGGTCCGCTCGCCCACCCCGGCGAAGACCGAGTAGCCCGAGTGCTCCCGCGCGATCCGGGCGATCATCTCCTGCACGATCACCGTCTTGCCCAGGCCCGCCCCGCCGAACAGCCCGATCTTGCCGCCGCGCACGAACGGGCAGAGCAGGTCGATGACCTTGATGCCCGTCTCCATCATCTCGGACTTGGGGATCAGCTCGGCGAACTCCGGCGGCTCATGATGGATCGGCCGGCGCTCCTTCGTGACCACCGGACCGCGCATGTCGATCGGGTCGCCCACGAGGTTGAACACCCGGCCGAGCGTCTCCATGCCCACCGGCATGGTCACCGGTCCGCCGGTGTCGTGAATCGCGGCGCCGCGCATCAGCCCGTCCGTCGATCCCAGGGCCACCGCCCGCACCGTCCCGCCGCCCAGGTGCGAGGCCACCTCGCACCAGAGGGTCTCCGTGCGGCTGGAACCCAGCACCTTGCGGTCCACCTGAACCTTGAGGGCGTTGTACAGCGCCGGCATGTGGTTCTCGTCGAACTCGGCGTCCAGCGTCGAGCCGATCACCTGCGTCACCCGCCCGATACGATGATCATGAGAATCTGGCATCTTTATGGCTCTTTCTCGCGCCTGCCGGCCGGCAGGCTCCCGGCCGCCCGGAACGATCGTTCACCCGCCCGCCGCCGCGGGCCCCGCCGCCCCACCCGTCCCCAGCACCTCCGCCAGCCGCCGCAGGTCGAAACCCAGCCGGCGGGCCGGCGCCGCCGCCGCGATCCTCCCGTCCGGCACGCCCAGGGCCCTCAGGACCCCCACCGCCATCACGAAGTCGCCCAGCGGGGCCATGTGTACGCCGTCCCGGGTCAGCCCCGCCGGCCGAATGCCCGCCCCCAGCCGCCGCAGGGCCTGCAGGAACAGCCCGTGCAGGTCCACCAGCACGCATCCGGCCGCATCGCCCGACCCGCCGTCCGCCGCGCTCCAGGCTCGCGCCGCCCCGGCGACCGCGCGACAGCGGGCCACGAAGGCCGCCAGCCGGCGGTTGCCCTCGGACGCCGGATCCTCCTCGATCAGCGTCGGCGTCAGCAGCAGCACCCGGGCCCCGGCCGCCAGCCCCGCCCGGACCATCCCCTGCAGGTGCCGGCCGTAATCATCCACCACGCCCGGATCCTCCGGACCGCCCAGCCGGTGCCACACGTCGTTGATCCCGGCACTGATCGTGATCACCGACGGCCGGTGCGCCAGCACGTCGCGCTCGAACCGCGCGGCCATGTGCCCGGCCATCTGACCGCCGATCCCGGCGTTGACGATCGGCGGAAGACCCAGCCCGGGGTACTGCCCGGCCAGCGTCGCCTCGATCATCCCCAGCCAGCCGCCCTCCTGCGTGATGCTGTCGCCCAGCGCGACCATGCGCCCGCCCGGAGGGACCAGCAGCCGCCCTTCGCTCACTTCAGCCCTTCCGCTCCGCCGACGATGTCCAGAAGCTCCAGCGTGATCTGGGTCTGCCGCGCGCGGTTGTACTGCTGCGACAGCGACCGGATCATGTCCGAGGCGGCATCCGTCGCCGCCTTCATCGCCACCATCCGCGCGGTCTGCTCGCTGACCGCCGCGTCCGTGAAGCACTGGAACAGCCGCACCTTGACCGTCTGCGGAAGCAGCTCGGCCAGCAGATCCTCCGCCGGCGGCGAGAAGTCGTACTGGACCCCGGCCGCCGGGCCCTGCCCGCCGTCGGCCGCCGCGGGCCGCTCCAGCGGCAGCAGCTGCAGCACCGTCGGTTCCTGCAGCCCGGCGGACACGAACCGCATGTACACCACCAGGGCGGCGTCGATCTCGCCCCGCCGGTAAGCCTCCATCATCTCCGTCGCCAGAGCCTCGACCTCGGCGAACCGCGGCCTGTCCTCGAAGGCCGTCGAGCTCCAGGCCAGCGGCCGGTTCAGGAAGCGGAAATAGGCGATGCCCTTCCTGCCGGCGGCATAGACCTCCACCGCCCGCCCGGCGGCCTCGGCCGAGCGGATCGCCGCCATGGCGGTCCGCAGCACCGCTCCGTTGTAGCCGCCGCACAGCCCGCGGTTGCTGGTCAGGACCATGACCCGGCAGCGGCCCGACTGCGTGTTGACGCGCATCAGGGGGTGGTCCAGCCCGGCCTGGCCGGCCGCCAGCTGCCCGGCCAGCCGGGCGATGCCCTCGGTGTAGGGCTTGGTGGCCGTGGCCCGCTTGAACGCCGCCTGAAACCGCGCGGTGGCGATCAACTGCATCGTCCGCGTGATCTTGCGGATGTTCTGGACCGCCTTGCGCCGCTTGGCAATCGCCCGCGCCTTGGCCATGAACGCCCACCTCGATGCCCGCCCCGGCGCCCGGCCGGGAAACCGGGATTCAGCCCTGCCCGGCCATGAAGCCCTTCTTGAACGCCAGGATCGCCGCCCGCAGCTTCTCGGCCAGCGCGTCGCTCAGATCGCCGGTGCGGGTCAGCTCGTCGCGCAGTTCCGGCGTATGGTCGGCGACATGCTTGAGCAGCTGCGTCTCGAACTCCCCGATCCGCGCCAGAGGCACGTCGTCGAGCATGCCCTGGGTGCCGGCGAAGATGCTGATCACCTGATCGGCCACCGGGAACGGCCGGTACTGACCCTGCTTGAGCAGCTCGACCATCCGCCGCCCGCGATCCAGCTGCCGCTGGGTGGCGGCGTCCAGGTCGGTGCCCAGCTGGGCGAAGGCCTCCAGGTCGCGGAAGGCCGCCAGGTCCAGCCGCAGCGACCCGGCCACCTTCTTCATCGCCTTGATCTGGGCCTTGCCGCCGACGCGCGACACGCTGATGCCCACGTTGATCGCCGGGCGCACGCCGGCGAAGAACAGGTCCGGCTCCAGGTAGATCTGCCCGTCGGTGATCGAGATCACGTTGGTCGGGATGTACGCCGAAACCTCGCCCTCCAGCGTCTCGATCACCGGCAGCGCCGTCAGCGAGCCGCCCGAACCCGGCACCACCCGCACCTCGTGGTCCGGGCTGTTCATCGCCTTCAGGTCGGCCGCCGCCTCGTGCCTGCCGGGGACGCCGACGTACACCTTGCCGTTCACGCCCTGCCGGGCGTCCTTCGGGGCCGACTTCGGCACGATGATGTAGCGCTGGGCCAGCTTGGCCGACCGCTCCAGCAGCCGGCTGTGCAGGTAGAACACGTCGCCGGGGTAGGCTTCCCGTCCCGGCGGACGGCGGAGCAGCAGCGAGAGCTGCCGGTAGGCCGCGGCCTGCTTGGAGAGGTCGTCGTACACGCAGAGCGTCGCCTTGCCCTGCTCGTACATGAAGTACTCGGCCATGGCGCAGCCCGCGTACGGCGCGATATACTGCAGCGGCGCGGGATCGGAGCTTCCCGCCGCCACCACGATCGTGTAGTCCATCGCCCCGTGCTCGCGCAGGGCCTCCACGGTCGCGGCGATGGTCGATTCCTTCTGCCCGACGGCCACGTAGACGCAGATCACGCCCGTGCCGCGCTGATTGATGATCGTGTCCACCCCGATGGCGGTCTTGCCGGTCTTGCGGTCGCCGATGATCAGCTCGCGCTGCCCGCGGCCGATGGGGATCATGCTGTCGATGGCCTTGATCCCGGTCTGCAGCGGCTCGTCCACCGGCTGCCGCTCGGCGATGCCCGGGGCGTCCGATTCCAGCGGGCGGCGGTGCGGAGACTCGATCGTCCCCTTCCCGTCCAGCGGCCGGCCGAGCGGGTCGACCACCCGGCCGATCATCGCCTCGCCCACCGGCACCGAAAGCAGCTGCCCGGTGCAACGGACGGCGTCGCCCTCCTTGATCTCCAGGTAGTCGCCCAGCACCACGGCGCCGATCGAGCTCTCCTCCAGGTTGAACACCTGCCCGATGGCCCCGCGCTCGAACTCCAGCATCTCCCCCGCCATGGCGCTCGACAGGCCGTAGATCCGGGCGATGCCGTCACCGACCTCGATCACCCTGCCGACCTCGGCCACGTCGATCTCGCCCTGGTACTGCGCGATCTCCTGCCGGATCACCGACGCGATTTCATCGACCTTGAACTTCATGTCATGCCGTCCTGTGCCCCGCGGGTCCGTTTCAAGCCCCCAGGTCCTCCGACGAATAGCCGCGCTGCTCGTGAATCGCCCGGACCGTGGCTTCCTTCAGCCGCGACCGCAGCCGGCGCATCCGGCTGGCCACGCTGCCGTCGATCTGCACGTCGTCGATGCGGATGACGACGCCGCCCAGAAGCTCCGGCCGCACCCGCTCGATCACCAGGGCCTCCTTGCCGATGCGCTCGCTGAGCCGGGCCTTCAACGCCGCCTTCAGGTCCTCCGCAAGCGGCATCGCCGTCTCCACCGTCACTTCCTTCTGCCTGTGCCTGGCCTGCATCTGCAGCACCACGCACCGGTGGATCGACGGCAGCAGGGCCAGCCGCCGGCGGGTGTTCAGCACCTGCAGCAGGTTCAGCAGCAGGTCGTGCATCCGGCCGCGAAACAGCCGCTCCAGCGACCCCCGCCGCGGATCGTCGTCCACCGTGTCGGCCGTCAGGAAGGAGGCGAAGGCCGGATCGCGGCCCATGTAGGCGGCCAGGTCATCGAACGCCGCGGCCACATCCTCTTCCGCCCCGCGCTCCGCCGCGGCCGAAAGCAGCGCCCGGGCGTAGACGTCGGCCACGGCCATCGACTCGTCCGTCTTGTGAGGCATCGCCTGTCCGCTCCGGCCGCTGGGGCCGCTGAGGCGGTCACCCGCCGCCTCCGGGAATCGTCCGTCAGTTCAGGGCGTCCCGGCGCTCCTGGAGCTCGGCCAGCGCGTCCTGGACCAGCCGCTGGTGGTCCTCCGGAGCCAGCTGCCGCTTCAGGATCGATCCGGCCATGCTGACCGCCAGATCGGCCGACCGGTCGTACAGCTCGCGCAGCACCGTATCCGCGGCCACCTGGATCTCCCGCCTGGCCCGCTCCACCATCGCGTTGGCCGACTGCCGGGTCTCCTCTTCGATGCGTTTGCGGACCGCCTCGGCGTCGCGGCGGGCCTCCTCCACCATCTCCAGCGCCTCGGTCTGCGCCCGGGCCAGGCGCTGTTCGTACTCCCGGAGCCGGGCCTCGGCGGCCTCGCGGTCCCGCCGGGCCGACTCCAGCGTGTCCTGGATGTACCGCTCGCGCTTCTGCAGCCCGCTGAGGATCGGCCCCCAGGCGAACTTCCGCAGCACCGCCAGCACCAGCAGGAAGATCAGCAGCGTCCAGAAGGCGTTGCCCAGGTTCCCGGCGAAAATGCTCACCTGCCCGCCGCCGTGGGCCTCGGCCCCGGACGCCGCCGCCGCCGCATACCCGGCACCGACGGCCGACGCCAGAAACGCTCTTGCCAGCCCGGATCTCATGCCCGCCGCACCTCCGCGGGCGCGCCGCCCCGGCCGCGCGGCACGCCGCGCCGCCGAAGCCCGGCCCGCCGACCGCCCGTCACTTGAAGACCGCCAGCATGCAGACCACCACCGCGAACAGCGTCGCGCCTTCGAGCATCGCCGCCGTGATCAGCGCGATGGTGTTGATCTGGCCCGCCGCCTCGGGCTGCCGGGCCATCGACTCGGCGGCGCTCCCGCCGATCCGGCCGATCCCCGCCGCCGCACCGATG
>Ga0129299_1002052_pt1 | contig 13419 bp, 9 predicted proteins | sample ConPoolayeCmetaG_FD_94477 | JGI IMG/M metagenome (GOLD analysis project Ga0129299, IMG submission 94477) | Hot spring microbial mat communities from California, USA to study Microbial Dark Matter (Phase II) - Cone Pool mat layer C metaG ... | reverse complement strand
GGTTTCTGGGATAGCCAGGATGAGTTGCGCCAGAACTGGGGCGTAGATCATATTTGGCAGCCTCAAATGGACGAGGCCGAGCGTGCCCACTTGTATGCCTGCTGGAAGCGGGCTGTCGAGCGCACCTTCAACTGGCTTGACTGAAATTGCAGAACTCAAGGCGATTGAGCTATGGAGCGAGAGGGCATTCTGGAACGCATCCGCTGCCACCCTGAGGTGTCAGTTCTTATCATAGGCGGTGGGATCAATGGAGCAGGGACCTTCCGTGACTTGGCCCTGCAGGGGGTGGATGTACTGCTGGTGGAGCGTGGTGATTTCTGTTCCGGCGCGAGCGCTGCCTCTTCGCACATGCTGCATGGGGGGATCCGTTACCTTGAGAATGGTGAGTTTCGTCTAGTGAAGGAGGCCCTGCGCGAACGGAACCGTCTGCTCAAGAACGCTCCCCACCATGTAAAGCCCCTGCCAACGACGATTCCTCTTTTCAAATGGCTTTCGGGGGTATTCAATGCGCCTTTGAAGTTCATGCGCTTGTTGGATCGACCTGCTGAGCGGGGCGCGTTGGTAGTCAAAATCGGGCTGACGTTGTATGACTGGTATGTGCGCTCCGACCGAATCCTGCCTCCCCATCATTTCCTAGGGCGAGATGAATCGCTGGAACAATACCCCGAACTGAATCCAGCCATTCTGTATACGGCGACCTACTACGATGCCTGGATGCCGTCGCCTGAGAGGTTGTGCTTGGAGGTTCTGCTGGATGGCGAAGCAGCGAACGCGCAGGCACATGCCCTTAACTACCTGAGTGTGACAAGTGCATCCGGTAACACAGTCGTGCTGCGGGACGAGGTCCGTGGTGAGCTGTTCCCTGTGCGGCCCACTATCGTTGTCAACGCCGCTGGCCCCTGGATAGACCTCGTCAACCGGGCGATGCGCCGAGAAACCCGCCTCATTGGTGGGACCAAAGGCTCTCACCTGGTCCTCGACCATCCCCCGTTGCGGGCACAGATCGGGGATCGGGAGTTTTTCTTTGAGAATGATGACGGGCGGATTGTGCTGATCTTGCCTTTTTTCGACAAAGTCATGGTTGGCACATCGGATATTCGTGTCGATGATCCGGACAATGTGCGTTGTACCGACGAGGAAGTTGATTATTTTATTCGCATGATCGAGAAGGTGTTCCCACGCATCAGGGTGGACCGCTCTCACATCGTGTTTACCTTCACAGGAGTCAGACCTTTACCTGCTAGCAACGTGAATAGCCCAGGTCTAATCAGCCGCGACCACAGCATTTGGGTTACTGAGCCAGACGATAAGATTGCCTTTCCAGTCTACTCTCTTGTTGGAGGCAAATGGACGAGTTTCCGCGCGTTTTCGGAACAGGCAACTGATCAGGTACTTAGACGCTTGGGAGTCACCCGAATACAGGACACTCGTGATCTGGCAATCGGCGGTGGGCACGGCTATCCCCTCACCGATGACGAACGCGAGCGCTGGCTGGCCGGCCTGCATCAGGAGGTTGGCTTACCGCGCGAGCGGCTCATGACTCTGTTGGAGCGTTATGGAACACGTGCTGAGGAAATAGCCCGGTTTGTTGCACAGGGAGACGATGTGCCGTTGACTTACCACCCCGACTACAGCCGCCGGGAAATTCAGTTTATTGCTAGCCAGGAGAAGGTTGTACACCTGGCCGACCTATTACTGAGACGCACTTTGCTCGGCATGTTGGGGCAGCTCCACCCCGCGTTGGTTCATGAACTCGCTGGAATCGTTGGAGAGACACTTAGTTGGACGGATGAGGAGCAGCATCGGGAGGTGGAACTCGTGTATGATCTTCTTCTTAACCTGCACCGGGTTGATCTCAAACTCCAGCAGATGAGACTTTAGGCCATGCCTCACTATAATCGGGAGTGGGAAGTATCTGGGTATGGGTAAAACGAGGGCATAAACCCACGCCCCCCTGTAGCCAGCCCAACGGATGAGCCGCCCATGGGGCGAATATTAAAGTTCGGGGCGGCGGGCATGCCAGGCTACCGCCTGCTGGTATGCATGGGCTAATTGGATGAGAGTGGCCTCACTGGGCGCAACGATCTGCATCCCGATAGGCAGGCCATCTTCGGTAAAGCCACACGGTAAGGAAAGTGACGGCATCCCACTCAAACTAAAAGGATAGGTAAAGCGGAGCAATTCTCTGGCTGCTGCCAACCCTTCACTGCCTTCGATCACGTGCCCTGGAACGGGGGTGGTCGGCATCAGCAACACATCGATCTGCTCGCGGAATAATGCCCGCAGCACTACCTGCCACTGACGTCCCACTTGGCATGCCTGAGCATACTCAGCGCCGGAACGTCCCACCGCCCATTCGAGCCGTGCCCGCACATCTTCCCCAAACATCTCCGGTGATGTTTCCAGCCGCTCTTTATGATAGGCGGCTGCATCGCAGAGGCTTATCACGCTGGCAGCGCGGAGCGCCTCTCGCGCCATGGGGAGGAGCACACTAGCGATGGGCAGGCCGAGGTCCGTGAGTCGATCGATGGCCTGCCGGACTGCTCCCACCACCTGATAGTCGGTGTCCAGCCAGAAGAAATCGTCTTCTGGCACGCCAACCCGCAGCCTGGGGAGCGGTTCGGGGAGATGATCCGTGCAGCGGGCGGGTGCGAGCGGTTGAGAGTCGATGGCATCCAATAACAGCGCCACATCCTCGGCGGTACGGGCGATGGGGCCGACAGTATCCAGCGTCCAGCTCATCGGGATGATCCCCTGGATACTAACGCGATCTCGGCTGGGGCGCAGTCCTGTGAGGCCGCATAGTGCTGCAGGTACGCGCACCGATCCACCCGTATCCGTGCCTAACGTGCCCAGGCACATGGACGCGGCGACCGCCGCCGCCGATCCGCCGCTGGAACCGCCGGGACTGTAGTCAAGATTCCAGGGGTTGCGAGCCGGTCCATAGTGAGGATTGACGTTAGTGGCCCCGATAGCGAATTCGTGAAGATGGGTCTTGCCGATGATGATCGCCCCCGCAGCGCGAAGCTGGCGCACCACTTCTGCATCGCTCTCCGCAATCTGGTTGCGGAAGAAGAGGCTTCCAGCAGTGGTGCGCTCCCCGGCCACGTCGATCAGGTCTTTGACTGCAATAGGAATGCCATGCAGCGGTCCCCAGGTATCCCCACGCACCAGTGCTTCCTCAGCCTGGCTGGCATCACGGAGCGCTTCGGCTGTCATCACCGTGAGGAAGGCATTGAGCCGCGTATTGAGCCTTTCAATGCGGGACAGGCATGCTTCGATCAGCTCGCGCGGTGAGATTTCTCGCTTGCGGATCGCTTCCGCTGCTCCGGCGAGGGTCAAGGCTTGGAGTTCGAGATCATCCATCTTCGGGGGTCAACCTTTGTCTGTGAGTTCCCAGATTGTATACTCAAAAGCATCTATAGGGCCATTCACACTTGGCAGGCGATATGTGGTTAGCAATGACGCCCTATCGACCCACCCGTATCTAGCCGATAGTTCCGAGGAAGGACATGGGCAACGACCATACTAACATCGATCTCTCGCCTTTGAACGGGGTGCTTGCCCAATATCCTCCGGAGCGCGCTTCGCTCCTGCCAATATTGCACGAGGCGCAGGCAAAGTACGGCGGCAGGCTACCGGAGGCCGTGCTGATAACCATCAGCCATCATCTGCGTGTGCCGCTGGCTGATGTACAGGGTGTGGTCGAGTTTTACACATTGTTTTATGCCGGGCCGGTCGGTCGGCGGGTAGTACGGGTGTGCACCGACCCCCCCTGCCTGATTGCGGGGGCGGAGGAGATGCTGGACGCAGTCTGCCGCCAGGTGGGCAATATCCAGCCTGGCCAGACTAGCGCTGATGGCGCGGTGACAGTCGAACGGGTGACCTGCCTGGGGCTATGTGATCAGGCTCCCGGCGCGCTGGTGGACCAACAGGCTTTTGGGTGCATCAGGGCCAACCAGGTGGTTGCATTGCTGGAGGCGGCTGCCACCCCCTCCGCGCTCCAGGTGACAGGCGATCCGCGCGTGCTTACCCGCCATATTGGGATGCTGCCACCCACCGATCTGGACGCACATCGCAACGCGGGGGCGTTTGCCGCTCTGAACAAGGCGCTGACCACAATGACGCCCGACCAGGTGATCGAACAGGTCAAAGGGGCGGGATTGGTGGGACGCGGTGGAGCTGCCTTCCCCACCGGCTCCAAGTGGCAGTTCACCCGCGCGGCTCAGGGGGAACCAAAGTATGTGGTGTGTAATGCCGATGAGAGCGAGCCGGGCACGTTCAAAGACCGCGTTCTGATGGAAGGCGACCCCTTCCGCGTGCTGGAAGGGATCATGCTGGCTGGGTATGCCATCGGCGCTCAGAAGGGATATTTGTTCATCCGAGGTGAGTACCCCCAGGCGGCCCGGCTGCTTGAGGAAGCCATCGCGACGCTGCGTGCGGCAGGGCTGTTGGGCCATCACACCCTGGGCACGGACTTTAGCTTCGATATCGAACTCCGACGCGGGGCTGGGGCCTACATCTGTGGTGAGGAGACGGCTCTATTCGAGGCGATTGAGGGCAAGCGCGGCTTCCCACGCCTCAAACCACCCTTTCCAACGACACATGGCCTGTTCAACCAACCCACCGCCATCAACAATGTCGAAACCCTGGCTATCGTGCCGGACATCGTGCTGAATGGCGGCGCGTGGCTGCGGCAATGGGGGACGGAGAAATCAGTGGGGGTCAAACTGTTCTGCCTCAGCGGGCATGTCCAGCGCCCCGGCGTGGTCGAAGTCCCCTTTGGTGTGACCGTCCGCGAGTTGGTCGAGCGCTACGGCGGCGGGTTCGTTGGCACTCCTCAGGCCATCCTGATGGGTGGCGCGGCGGGCGGCTTTCTCACCCCTGATCAACTCGATACCCCTCTCACCTTCGAGGATTTGCAGAAGCTTGGCGCGCCTGTCGGCTCTGGCGTGGTGATGGTCTTTAATGAGACGGTGGACATGCGGCAGATACTTCGGTCACTGGCTCACTTCTTCGCCCATGAATCCTGTGGCAAGTGTTACCCATGCCAGCTTGGGACGCAGCGCCAGATGGAGATTCTCGACCGCGTTGCAATGGGGCAGGCCCGCCCGACGGATTTTGATGCACTCCAAGATATTGGTTGGACGATGACCGACGCTTCGATCTGCGGTCTGGGCCAGACAGCGGCCTCGGCGGTGCTCGGCGCGCTGAAACTGTGGCCGGATTTGCTGAAAGCCGTCGCCACCGATGCCCAGCAGTAGTTTCATAGGTAGTTGGCTCAGATGGGTAGGGTACCATAGTGACTAACCACGAGCATTGCGAGCAGGGGACAATCCGCAGCGGCTATACTGTTGTGACGCGATCGGGATGGGAAGTCATATCTGCGGACGTGATCCACGAGCGGCCGGTGTCGATCTTCGTCAATGGGCAGGAACTGGCGACGATTATGTGCTCACCATGCCAGCAAGATGCGCTGGCGCTTGGCTTTCTGGCAAATGAGAGTGTGATCGAGTCGCTGGACGATGTGCGGGCTGTGCATATCTGTCCCAGCGGGGCGTGCGTGGACGTGTGGCTGAAATCAGCCACCTTCGATCCGCCACGTCGCATGATCCTGACCTCGGGCTGTGGGGGCGGAGTGACTTTCGAAGATTTGAGTGCTACCTTTGAACCGCTGGAGGCCGATGTGCGGGTGACACCGGCCCAACTCTGGCGGCTGATGGACCAACTTCATCAGACCGCTGACCTGTATAGTCGGGCACGAGGCGTACATACTTCAAACCTGAGCGATGGCGAGCGCCCCTTGCTGGTGGCTGAGGACGTGGGCCGCCACAACACGTTGGATAAGCTGCGCGGCCTAGCGCTCCTGCGCGGGATTGGAACGAAGGGTCGCATCATCTTGACTTCGGGCCGCATCAGCTCCGAGATGATCAACAAAGCGCGGCATATGGGCGTACCCATCGTGTGCTCACGCACCTCACCCACCAGCATGTCGGTAGGGTTAGCGCGAGAGTGGAACATTACCTTGGTTGGCTATCTGCGCCGCAACAGCATGAACATCTACGCACACCCAGAACGTGTCCAGCTTGAACCTGAATCGGTCAGCGCGGCTGGTGATGGGCGCCCAGGAAAGAACTAGACAACATGACGAGTGAGGATACCCTTACCCTCAGCATCGATGGGCAGGATGTCAGCGTGCCGCATGGCACAACAATCTTGCAGGCAGCCAAAGCAATCGGGATAGACATTCCACACGTGTGCTACCACGAGGCGCTGACCCCGCCTGCCGTATGCCGGGTATGTGTGGTCGAGGTGGAAGGGGCACGGGTGCTTCAAGCGTCATGCGTGGCCCAGTGCACGCCGGGAATGGTCGTCCACACTCGCAACGAGCGCGTCGAGCGCAGCCGCCGGACGATCCTGGAGATGCTGAACTCTGCTGTGGACTTGCGCGAGGCTCCAGCCATCCTCGATATGCTGGCAGAATACCAGGCTGATCCGGATCGCTTCGAGGGGAGCGCCAAGCGCAAATTTGAGGTGAAGGACGATAATCCCTTCTACGTGCGGGATTACTCGCAGTGTGTGATGTGCTGGCGCTGCGTCCAGGTCTGCGCCGATGACGGGCAGTTTGCCTTTGCGCTGAACTTCGGCGAGCGCGGCTTCCGCTCCCGCATTGCCACCTTTGCCGACCGCCCAATGCCGGAGACAACTTGCGTTTTCTGCGGGCAATGTGTGGGGGTCTGCCCAACAGGGGCACTGAAACCCAAGATGGAGTGGGGACTGGAGCAGGGTTTTGACCTGGAGCAGATTTGGCAGATGACACGCCAGGGTAAGAAGCGCAAGGACCGCACGCTAAGTGCGGACTGATCCACACACGACCGCCAGAGGGTAGAGATCAGTGAAAATCGACGGAGGTACATAGGATGACCAAAATCAACGACTATCTCTGGCATCTTCCCCATGAGCCATCGGTAGACGATCCCCCCGATGTGGGTTTGCTTCAAGAATGCTTCAACGGTCTCATCGTTGCCATGCTTGAGGAACCACTGGCGGCGCTGGGGTATGAACTTAAGAGCAGCGATGTGGTGGTGCGGCTTGATGACCGGGTGGATAACACCGCCGATACCTACTATGCCAATGTGCGCTTCATCCGCTACCTGCGGCCCGATGTGATGGCGCGTGTGCATTTTGAGCATTTTGAATGGGCCCATTTCCTGCCTGGCAGCCAGGAACATCGCTACGTCATCAACCTTGACCGATTCAAGATCAGTGACCCGGCCACGCAGATGGTGGTTCCACAATGGGAAGGGCGGTTGCACACTCGCATGTCGAATCGCATTGATTACGTGCTGGAGCACTCTGGGCCGGATCAGGTGTGGACTTTCCGCACGAGCCGGGAGTTTGAGCGCCAGCTAGCATTGTTTATGGACAAGTTCAAAGAGGTCGGTATTCCCTGGCTGGAAGACCCCAGGACGATGGGGGCGGATTAGAGAGGTCGCTTAAGACCCCGGCAAGCCACGCCGGTGCCAATCACGCCTCGATCATGTACTCACCCTCATGAACATCACCAATGATGCGCGGGGCATCGGGATCAGGCTCCAGTTTGGCCCGCAGACGAGCGATGATCATTCGCACCACCCTGGGGTCGCCCATTCCTGGCGGGTAGTGCCAGACGCCCTGCAACAATGCCTCTGTGGAGACTGCATGCCCGGTGTGCTCCATCAGGTAATGAAGTACATGATGCTCAACGGGGGTGAGGACGATGACCTGCTCCCCCACTTCAACTTCGGGACGCATCAGAGAGAGCCTCATACCGCCAGCCAGCAGATAGTCTGAGCGTGGATCACGGCTGCCGCTTGAGAAGCGCCGTAGAATGGTCTGCACCCGTATTGGCAGGTCGTTATAGATAGAACCCTTGTTAACGAAGTCATCCCCTCCTACGTCAAGCGCCTGAGCAATGTCACCGGGATGTTCCTTTGAGATCAGGAAGATGACCGGCAAGCTGGCAGTGAGAGGGTTGGCCCGGATGCGCCTGCACACCTCAACGCCACTCACCTCCGGCATTGTAATGTCCAGGATCACCAGGTCGGGGCGGTACTGATCAATAAAATCCTTGGCTTGGATACCATCGTAAGCGACACTGACCCTGTGGCCGATGCCCTCCAACACATCGCTCACTGCCACCAGCACTGCTGGATCATCATCTACGGCAAGGATGTGGGCCATGGCTTGCTCCGTTTTCGAGTGGCGCCATATTACACCGAATCCCTGTCATGAGGCTAATGCGTCACTTCGCACAATATAGACGCTTATGGTAAACTTTATTCACCTGTGCGTCCGGTAAGAAGGTGGTGGGCAAGCTCATGATCCAGGCAGATCGGACCGTTCTCAGCACCTGCCCATTCTGTGGAGTGGGGTGCCAGATAAACCTGCACATCAAGGGGGATGTGATTTATCGTGTCGGAGCCCCATTTGATGCTGCTCCTAACTATGGAATGCTATGTGTCAAAGGGCGTTTCGGCGCGGACTATGTGATGCACCCATCCCGGCTCAAGAAGCCGTTGATCCGGGAAAACTGGGACGAGCCACGCTCGGTCCCGGCTGTGTGGCGCGAGGCGACGTGGGCCGAAGCACTCGATCTCGTGGCGGATAGACTGGTCCGCATCAGCCGCGAACACGGCGGCGATGCGATTGCTGCCTTCGCCTGCGCCAAGGCCACCAACGAGGACAACTATGTGCTGCAGAAGCTCATCCGGGCACTCTTCCACACAAACAACATTGACCACTGTTCGCGCCTGTGCCACTCGGGCAGTGTGACCGGCCTTCAACTGGCCATCGGATCAAGCGCCATGAGCAACTCCATCGCCGAGATGGAACATCTGGACACATTCATCGTCACGGGGTCTAACACCACCGAGACCCACCCCGTAATCAGCAATTTCCTGAAGCGCGCTGTCCGCAGGAACGGAGCGAAGCTGATCCTGATCGACCCTCGCCAGATCGAGATGGCGGACTTTGCTACCCTGTGGCTGCGCCAGAACCCCGGATCGGACGTGGCGCTGTGGCAGGCAATGGCACATGTGGTCGTCAAAGAGGAGCTGTACGACCGGGACTTCATCCGAGAACGGACAGAAGGATTCGGCGATTGCGTGGAATCGCTGGAGCACTGCACGCCGGAATGGGCGGAGGAGATCACTGGCGTCCCGGCAGAGGATATCCGCCAAGCGGCTCGCATGTATGCGACGGCTGAAAGGGCTGCCGTGTATTGGGGGATGGGCATCTCACAGAGCGTCCATGGGACGGATAACGCCCTTGCTATCACGAACCTGGCGTTGATGTGTGGCCATATCGGCAAACCCGGCACAGGACTCAACCCCCTGCGTGGTCAGAACAACGTCCAGGGATGCTCGGACAGCGGGGCGTTGCCGCCCTTCCTGACCGCCTACCAGCGCGTTGACCATGACGAAGTACGCCACAAGTTTGAGCGTCTGTGGGGAGTTCAGCTCAACCCAACCCCTGGCCTGACCGTCACGGAGATCATAGACGCTGCGCTGGACGGGCGCATTAAGGCTATGTTCATCATGGGGGAAGACCCTATGACCAGCGAACCAAACCTGGAACACGCGCGTCAGGCGATGGAAGCGGTCGACTTCATTGTTTGTCAGGACATCTTCATGACCCCATCCGCTGAGCTAGCGGATGTGATCCTGCCTTCGACCTCCTTTGCCGAGAAAGACGGCACATTCACCAACTCTGATCGGCGCGTGCAGCGCATCCGCCGGGCGATCCCGCCGGTGGGCGAGTCGCGCCCCGATTGGGAAATCTTGTGCGACCTGGCGAGGCGCATCGAGATGCGGCTGGATGTGAAAACCAGTGCCGGGTTCGATTATGCCCATCCCTCTGAAATCTGGGAGGAGATGCGCCGCGTGACCCCGGACTTTTGGGGCATCACCTACGAGCGGCTGGAGCGCGAAGGTGGCGTTCACTGGCCCTGCCCGTCGGAGGAACATCCTGGCACGCCCTATCTGTTCGAGGACGACTTCCCGCGCGGGAAGGGCAGGTTCTGGGCGCTGGATTACGGCACAGATAGCGAGCTGCCTGACGACGAATATCCCTTCATCCTCTCGACCGGGCGGGTGTTGTACCACTGGCATGGGGGCGCGATCAGCCGCCGCTCAAGCTTGGATACCATCTGGCCGGAGGCGACTGTGGAGATGCACCCTACCGACGCGGAGCGGCTGGGGTTGAGCACGGGGGACTGGGTGAACGTGCGCTCGCGGAGGGGAGAAGTCACGCTGAGGGTGCTGATCACGGGACGCTCCCCAGTGGGGACAGTGTTCATCGCCTTCCACTTTGCGGAGGCGGCGGCCAACGCCCTGACCAATAACAAGATCGACCCGCGAGCCAAGATTCCAGATTACAAGCTATGCGCTGTAGCGGTGGAGAAAACGAGCGCGCCGCCAAGGCGCGAAGGAGCAGACATCCCATTAACAGAGCGGGGGGCCATCGCCGACCGGACCCAGCAGGTGCACTGACTGGGCGACCTGTCTGAAGAGGGGGGCGGCGGCGGTCAAGCAACGGATGGGCCCGGCAGGATTCGAACCTGCGACCAACCGGTTATGAGCCGGTCGCTCTAACCGCTGAGCTACGGGCCCCCCAGAGCGGGCAACGGGATTCGAACCCGTAACAACAGCTTGGAAGGCTGATGTGTTACCGTTACACCATGCCCGCTGGGATGTCCCCATTTTACCCTGAAGGGGGACATGATTCAACCGTAGCCTAAGCGTTTCACGGAGCGTCTTTCCAGAAAGACTTTCCGTGAAACCGGCAGTTTGGCCGAAATTTGTTTCGACCAAACACTTAGCCAAGCACACTGGGATAGCTACACCTCGCTGCCCTGTGGTTCCGAGGTTTCGAGCAGAGCAGCGGCGCGCAGGATTCGTTGGAGGCTGATCTGGCGGCCCAACACCTCCATCGTCTCGAAGAGAGGTGGGGAGACTGTCTGGCCGGTGACGGCCACGCGCACCGCTCCGAAGAGTTGCCCCGCTTTCAAGCCCAGCCGCTCGGCAAGAGCACGCATAGCCGGTTCCTGGGTTGCAGCGGAGAAATCGGGCAGGGCAGCTAGCGTCTCGTGGGCAGCCCGCAGCGCTCTGGCGGTGGAGGGTGCATCCATCTTCTTCTGGATCAGCATTGCTGGCTCGACTGTTATCTGGCCTCGGAAAACGAAACCCACCATCTCAACCGCTTCGCGCAACGTCTTGATGCGCTCCTGGATCAGGGGGGCTACTTGGAGGAGGAGCGGCATATCGGTAGCCAGGCCAGCCGCATCCAGGTACGGTCTGAGGCGATGAGCTAATTCTTCGGCTGGCAGATTGCGGATGTAGACCCCATTTAACCATTCCAGCTTCTCGTAGGGCAGGCGGGCTGGGGCCGGGTTGATGTCCTCCAGGCGGAAGCGGCGCATTGCCTCGTCAACAGAGAACACCTCCCGGTCACCACCGAAAGCCCAGCCAGTGTTGAGCAAGAAATTGACGACAGCCTCTGGCAAATAACCTGCCTCACGGAATTCTCGAACCTGGATCAATACCTGCACCCCATCTTCCTGGAAGCCCTGATCGCGCTTGCTGAGCTTACCTTTGCCACTGGGGCTGAGAATAACCGGCAGATGGGCAATGGCTGGCATATCCCAGCCGAAGGCCCGATAAAGCTGCCGGTGAAGCGGCGCTGTGGCGATCCACTCATCGGCGCGCATAATATGGGTAATCCCCATCAAGTGGTCATCCACCACGTTGGCTAAATGGTAAGTGGGAAGACCGTCAGACTTAAGCAGAACGAGGTCTTCCAGTTCCACGTTCTGGAAGACGATATCGCCCCGGATGAGGTCATGCACAATGGTCTGGCCGTCGAGAGGCATCTTGAAGCGCACAACGCACGGCCCAGCATCTGCCCCTAGACCCAGGTCACGGCAGTGACGGTCGTAGCCCGGCTTTTGCCGGTTCTGGATCTGCTGATCGCGTACCGCTGCCAGTCGCTGCGGTGAACAGTTGCAGCGATAGGCGTGACCGTGCTCGACAAGCCATTCTGCCCATTGTCGATACAGATCGCCACGCTCCGACTGCCGGTAAGGTCCGACTGGGCCACCAACATCAGGGCCTTCCTGCCAGTCCAGGCCCAGCCAGCGCAGGCTATCCAGGATGTCGATCTCCGATTCGGGAGCGTAGCGTTTTTGATCGGTATCCTCGATGCGCAGGATGAAAACACCGCCGTGCTTGCGGGCGAACAGCCAGTTAAAGAGAGCGGTGCGTGCCCCCCCGATGTGCAGGAATCCAGTGGGGCTGGGGGCAAAACGGACTCTCACAGGGTCAGTAGATGGATCAGACAAACGCTTCTCTCCTTCCTTGCAGCTCTTACCCCCTGTCCATCTCCTAGTGGCTTGATTGGTCTGCTGGGAGGTGGGAATTGCAGGGAGGTAGACTACCACTCACGAGGATTGCGGCGCATTAGGACGCTCTCAACCAGACCGATGCCAAACAGGAGTGTGACCAGTGAGCTACCGCCGGAGCTGACAAAGGGCAGCGTCAAGCCTGTGACGGGCAGCAGACGGAGGTTCATGCCCACCGAAACAAGAGTTTGAAAGAAGATCACGGTGGCAACACCGTAGCAAATGAGCATCCCAGCCAGATCATGGGATAGTTGGGCAGCTCGAACAATCCGCAACACGGCGATGCCAATCAGTACCAGGACCATGATCGCGCCAACGAACCCCAACTCTTCTGCAATGACCGCAAAGATGAAGTCCGTATGGCGCACGCGCAGGTAACGAAGCTGGCTCTGTGTGCCCTGCATGTAACCACGGCCCAGCAGACCACCGTTGCCAATAGCGGTTATCGCCTGGCGGATATTGAAAGCAGCGTCTGGGTCAGCTTCAAGGTTGATAAAGGTGGAGATACGGGCACGCTGATAATCTTCCATCTGTGACCAGAGAATAGGCAGCATGACTATCGTCGCCACTGCGAACAGCCAGATATGCTGCCAGCGCATTCCGGCTCCCCAAACCATGACGAACCAAGTCACCAGCACCAGGATTGAAATACCCAGGTCGGGCTGAATGAAGATGAAGAAGACAGGGACAGCAACGAAGGCCAGGGACTTGAGCACCGTCCCTAAATGCTCAATCCGATCGGCGCTATTGGCCAACTGTTGGGCAAGGACGATGATCAAGAGCATCTTCGCCAACTCAGAGGGTTGGAAACCGGCGACACCCAAGTTAACCCAACTCTGAGCGCCCGCTTCGCCCTCTGTGCCCAGCAGGCCCACTACTGCCAACAACAGCACAATGATCCCGTAGATCCACAGCCACGTGTTGGTCAGAAGCCGGTAGTCGATGGCTGCCACGACAAAAACGACCGCAACCCCCACCAG
>Ga0129299_1002051_pt1 | contig 13420 bp, 12 predicted proteins | sample ConPoolayeCmetaG_FD_94477 | JGI IMG/M metagenome (GOLD analysis project Ga0129299, IMG submission 94477) | Hot spring microbial mat communities from California, USA to study Microbial Dark Matter (Phase II) - Cone Pool mat layer C metaG ... | reverse complement strand
CGGTCCTTCTGCGACTGGTGCTTGAAGATGGCGCTGCGCTTGCGCATCAGCTCGTCGGGGCTGAGCGGCACGGCCATGTCGATGCGCTCCGGCTCCCATTCCTGCCACGCTCCGCGATACAGCCACACCTCGCAGTCGCGGAACCAGGGGCGCTCGCGCACGCGCCCCAGCGCCTCCGTGATGGCCGCCAGGCATACTCGGTGCGTTCCGTGCGGGTCGGACAGGTCGCCGGCGGCGTAAATCTGATGCGGTCGGATTTTTTCCAGCAGGTCGGCGACGATGCGGATGTCGGCCTCGCTCAGGGGCTTCTTCACCACTTTGCCGGTCTCATAGAAGGGCATGTCCAGGAAGTGCAGGTTGGCCAGGGGGACGCCCACGTGGCGCCCGGCCGCCCTTGCCTCGCCCCGGCGGATCAGGGTCTTGATCTGCTGCACTTCGGGGCTGTCGACCTGTCCCGGCTTTTTGTTTTTCAGGAACTCCTCGATGTGGCGCTCGATGGCCTCGACCTCATGGGCGGCGATGCCGAAGATGCGGTTGAAGTCGCGGGCGAAGTCGGCGAAGCGGATGGCGTCGGCGTCGAACACGGCGATGTTGCCCGAGGTCTGATACGCCACGTGGACTTCGTGTCCCTGTTCGACCAGCCGGATCAGCGTGCCGCCCATCGAGATCACGTCGTCGTCGGGATGGGGCGAGAAGATCAGGATGCGCTTGGGGAAAATCGCATCGCCGGGCCGGTCGATGTCCCCGGGGCGTTTCAGGTCGCGGGGCTTGCCGCCGGGCCAGCCGGTGATGGTTTCCTGAAGGGAGCGGAAGACGTCGATGTTGATGTTGTAGGCCGGACCATGATCGCTTAGCAGATCCTGGAGGCGGCCTTCGTTGTAGTCCTCGGCGGTGAGCTTGAGAATCGGCTTTTTGAGCTTGCGCGCCAGCCAGATCACGGCCTTGCGGATCATGCGCTCGTCCCACCGCACGGGCCCGAGCAGCCAGGGACTGCGGCAGCGCGTCAGCTCGGCGGCCGCCGCCTCGTCGAGCATCATCAACGCGCTGGGGTGTTCCTGAAGGAAGCTGGCCGCGATGGAGGGCGTGACCGGGCCTTCGATGGCCTGGGCGATGATCTGAGCCTTGTGTTCGCCGAAGGCGATCAGGATGATGCGGCGGGCCTCGAGGATCGTGCCCACGCCCATGGTGATGGCCCGGCGCGGCACGTTTTCCTCGCCGAAGAAGTCGCTGGCGGCATCCAGCCGGGTGATGCGGTCGAGCGTGATGAGGCGCGTGCGGCTGTTGCGCGAGGAGCCCGGCTCGTTGAAGCCGATGTGTCCGGTGCGGCCGATGCCCAGGAGCTGAAGGTCGATGCCGCCCGCCTCGACGATGGCCCGCTCGTAGGCCGCGCAGAAATCGGGCACCTTTTCGATGGGAATGGTGCCGTCGGGGATATGGATGTTCTCCGGACGGATGTCCACGTGGTCGAAGACGTGCTCCTGCATGAACCGCCGGTAGCTCTGAAGGGCGGCCGGGTCCATGGGGTAATATTCGTCGAGGTTGAACGTGACGACGTTGCGGAAGGACAGGCCCTCCTCGCGGTGCATGCGCACCAGGTGGTTGTAGACGGTCATCGGCGTGGAGCCGGTTGCCAGCCCCAGCACGCAGGTCCTTCCCTCCAGGGCCCGCTGGCGGATGAGCTGGGCGATCTCGCGCGCCACGGCCAGGCTGACGTCGGCCGCGTCGCTGAAGACGCGGGTGGGGATCTTCTCGCAGGGGTACGTTTCAGATCGTGGAGAATCGGGTATCATGTTTACCTCATCAGGGCCGTAGCATACGCAGGAGCAAACCATGGTGAAAGTGGGCATTGTCGGTCTGGGCATGATGGGGCGCACGCACTTCGAGGCTTACGAGAAGCTCGAGGACGTGCAGGTGGTGGCGGTGTGCGACATCGACCCGGTGCGTGCGGCCGGCGACCTGGCCGGCACGGGGGGCAATGTCCTCCCGGGCGGCATCACGCGGCTGCCCATGGAACGACTGAAGGGCATGACCGACTACCGCCGACTGCTGGAGATGGACGAGGTCGACCTGGTTGACATCTGCGTGCCCACGCCCGTGCACGCGGAGATCGCCGTTGCCGCCCTCGAGGCCGGCAAGCACGTGCTGTGCGAGAAGCCTCTGGCGCGCACCGTGGAGGAGGGCAGGCGCATCGTGGCCGCCGCCCACAAGGCCAGGGGGTTCTTCATGCCCGCCATGTGCATGCGGTTCTGGCCGCAGTGGGTGTGGCTGAAGAAGGCGGTTGCCGATCGAACCTACGGCGACGTGCTGGCGGCCGTCTTCCGCCGCGTGACCAGCCAGCCGCCGGGGTGGTATGGTGACGGCGCCATCTCCGGCGGGGCGATTCTCGACCTGCACATCCACGACACCGACTTCGTCTGCCATCTGTTTGGAAAACCCACGTCGGTCTACAGCCGCGGCTACGTGCGCGGCACAGGCCAGCCCGACCATGTCGTCACCCATTACATCTACGATGACGAGACGCGGCCGGCGCTGGTCGTGGCCGAGGGCGGCTGGTCCATGGCGGGCGGCTTCGGCTTCCAGATGCGCTACACGGTGAACTTCGAGCAGGCGACGGCCGAGTTCGACATCGGCCTGCCGCAGCCTCTGCGCCTGGTGCGCGACGGCAGAAGCGAGACGATCGACTGCGGCCCCGAGCACGGCTACATCGGCGAGCTGCGCTACTTCATCCAGTGCATCGCCCGGCGCACGCCGCCGACGGTGGTCACGGCCGACGATGGGCTGTTGGCACTTCAGGTGATCGAGGCGGAGAACCGGAGCGTCGTGAGCGGGCGCGTGGTGAAAGTTCAACCAGGCTGACCGGACGAGTCATCGCTTGACTATACGACATTGTCGTATAGTATGATCCGGCGCCAAGCGCAGGAGTTGTCGTGGTGTCAAGCCTTAAGCTTCGGCAAGGGAATCGGGAGAATGGCGAAACAACGCGATTCCGGGAAGGAGCGCTACGCGATTCAGCACTCAAATCCGCTGAACCCGCAGGACTATCTGCGGTTCATTCATCTGGATGGCTTTACCTCCGATTGGAGGGGCCTCGGTCTGACCGACGACGATCTGCGCATCCTGCAATTGACGATCTGTCTCGCTCCACAAGCAGCGCCCGTCATCGCCGGAACTGGCGGGCTGCGAAAGCTGCGATTTTCGCCGCCGTCGTGGCGGCGAGGCAAACGTGGTTCGCTTCGCGTGCTATACGCAGTGTGGCCGGCTCATTCCGTGTGCCTGCTTGCCGCCGCTTACGCGAAATCCGGCCACCCGGATATTTCCCCCGAACAGAAGGGACAACTGAAGCGGATACTTCATGTTGTGAGCGATCTGCTGGATCGTGAGTTGGATCGTTGATAGACGGAATGGATCTATGGCAAAGAGAGTTCAGAAGCAGCGGCTCGGTCAACGGCTCGTGAAGGAGTTTACGGAATTCAGTGAGCATCTTCGCAGTGGCAAGCCCATGGAGAAGCGGTACACCGTGCGCACCGTGTCACTCGACCTGCGCCCAAGGGAGTTTGACGCGGAGGCTGTGCGTGTCATGAGGCACTCGTTGGGTGTAAGTCAAGCCGTGTTTGCGCAAATCCTTGGAGTGTCAACCGACTTGATCGCCTCATGGGAGCAAGGCCAGAGAAAGCCAGCACCGATGGCGTGCCGTCTTCTCGAGCTCATTGAGCAGGATCGCAAGCGTTGGCTGGAACTGCTCCAGCGGGCGGCACTTCAGTCGGCGTAGGTGGTTTCGATTCCTGTCCGTCGCGCAGTTGCGCAGCCTCGGCAGGCTGTCGAAACCGTGAAGATTCGCTGGATGCTCTCCCTCGGCATCGACATCGGCGGCACATCCGTCAAGCTCGCGCTTCAGCACGACGCGACGACGCTCTGGACCGCGCGAAGCCAACCGTACACGTCGCCCACGACGCCGCAGCTTATTGAAGCCATCCGCAGCGCCGCCGCCGGCCGCATTTCACACATCGACCGCGTGGGCCTGTGCGTGCCCGGCCTGCTCGACAGTGCCGCGCGCACGGTCAGGCGCGCCGTCAACGTCCCCGGCATCGCCGGCATTCGCCTCGATGATCTGATCCACGATGCCCTCGGCCTTCGCCCGGCCATTCCCGCCGCCCTCATGACCGACGCCTTCGCCAGCGCCCTGGACATCTTTACGACGCGCCGCCCGGCCGGGCGCCTGCTGGTCCTGTCCATTGGCACCGGCGTGGGCGCGGCCGTCCTCGACGAGGGCAAACCCCTGCTCGTCGACGGCGATTCCCCCGGGCATATTGGCCAGATCGACGTGTCCCTGGCGGATGAACCCGTGATCGCTCCCGACGGCGGCGCCGGCGGGCTGGAGGGCTACATCGGCGCAGCGGCGCTCGCTGGGCGTTACGGCGATGATCCGGCCGCCATCCTCCCGCGCCTGACAATCCACGACCCGCCCCTGCGCGCCCTCGCCCGCGCCATCCGTATCTCTCACGCCATCTACCGCCCGCATCACATCTGCCTGTGCGGCGGCATCGGCATCCGCCTTCGCCACGTATGCGATGACCTGCACCGAGCCGTTGCCCAGGACCTCACCGCCCTCGCCCGTCCGGGCTGGACCCTCACCACCGGCGAGGACGACTTCCACGCCGCCCGCGGCGCGGCCGCCCTGGCGTCGGCGGGCTGAAGCCTGCGACATCTGAGCCTACGTCCTCCGCCCGGCCGAGCGCCGCGTGAGCATCTCGGCCGGGAGGAACACGATCCGCTCGGTTGTGGACGATTTGGCCCCCGCGCATCCCCTGGCGCAGCAGTTTCCGGCGCCGCCCTTTCCCGTGCGCAGCGTTCGCCACAGCCTCCAGGCGACCAGGGCGCCGCAGGCGACGGCGATGGATACGGCCAGAAGATGTTGCATCCACAGGGGCATCGGCGGTCTGTGCCGCATTATAGCCTCCCGTGGGATGGCCAGCCGCGGCGGGGCTGCTCATTCCGCGGCCAGCTCGGCCTCGACGGCTCCCCGTCGCTGAAGATAGCGCGCCACCAGCCAGCAGAGCAGCGCCCACACCAGCCCCGCCATCCACCCCGCAAGCACGTCGGTTGGATAATGAACCCCCAGATATACGCGGCTGAGCCCCACAAGCAGTGTCAGCAGCACCGCTACGGCCAGAATGTACAGCTTCAGCCTCCGTCTGGCCACCAGCCGCGCCAGCAGGCTTCCCAGAGTCAGATATACCACGGCCGACATCATCGAGTGGCCGCTGGGAAAGCTCGACGTGTGGACTTGCGTCAGCGGCGGCACCACGCTGGGCCGCGGACGCTCGTAGTTGCCCTTCAGCAGCAGGCTGATCAGCAGTCCGCCCGCCGTGGCCACCAGCACCAGCCACATGGCGTGGGTCTGGCCGCGCAGCAGAAGGAAGCCGGCGACGGCCGCGGTCAGCAGCGCCAGCGCCGTCACCCCGCCCAGGGCCGTGACGTCGCGGGCGACTTCGTGCAGCCACGCAGGTCCGACCGGCCGCGCCGGCTCCTCGGGGCGGCGCAGGGCCAGAAGCATGCGTTCGTCGAAATGCTGAGTGGTCTGCCCGGCCACCAGGTCGGCGAGTCTGATGAACCCCCAGGTGTCGCCGACGATGGTCAGCAGCACCAGCAGCACCAGCGGCTCGCGGACACCCCAGCGGTCCATGAGGCTTTTGGACGATCCACTCACCCCCGCAGGATACCGTGCGGGCGCGCCTGCGGCGAGAGCACCTCACGGCTCAGTCGGGAGGAACCTCGCGCCCGAAATGGTCCTTGACGAAGCGACGCACCGCGGCGGTGTGTTCGGCGAACTCATCCAGCAGCGCGGCGGCGGCCGCCGCGTCGGTGGCTGCGGCGCGGCCGCCGACTTCCATTCGCCGGGCCAGATGCAGCAGCTCGTCGGAGCCCCGCGCGGGCAGGAACAGGTCCAGCGCCGAACCGCGCAGCATACGGGTGGCGTTGATCAGGCGGCGGTAGAACTGGTAGGCGCCGACGATCCGCTCGTATTCCGTCGCCCCCACGATTCCCGCGCGTCGCAGCGCCTCGATGGCCTCGTGGATGCGGGGCGTCCGCAACTGCGGCGCCTCCCTGGCGTGCTTCACCTGAAGAAGCTGCACCGCGCCCTCCAGATCCGTCAGCGCGCCGGCGCTGTGCTTGGCGTTGAGGTCCCGTCCGCGGGCGTGCCGGGCGCGCATCTTCTGCCACACGTCCCAGATGGCATCCAGATCGAGCATCGGGCCCTCGTACAGGAACTGATCGCGCAACTGCTCGATCTGGAAACCCAGCCGCGCATCGCCGGCCAGCCAGCGCAGCCGCACCGTGGCCAGCGTTTCGAAGGGATGGGCATCGCCGCCGGGGCGGTAGTAGTCGATGAACTGCTGGCGACTGCAGGCCAGCGGGCCGTCGGCGCCGAACGGGCGAAGGCGAAGGTCGACGCGGAAGATGCCCTCGCGACGGGCGCGGATGAACTGGCTCACGCCGCGGGCCAGCCGCTCGAAGAAGTCGACGTTGGAGGTGGGCTCCTGAACAGCGCCGCTGGTCCAGCCGGCAGCGCTGTAGATGAACAGCAGCTCGAGGTCGGAGGCATAGCCCAGCGCTGCGCCGCCCAGCTTGCCCAGTCCGAAGACCGCGTGCTGCACGGACTGGTCCGATTCGTCCATCGGCTGACCGTATTGCCGCAGAAGGTCCTGGTAGACCAGGCGTGTGGCGGCCGCCACCACGTTCTCCGCCAGCGGCACCAGACGGTTGGACAGGAGCTGGAAGGCGTCATCGGGGCCGGCGCGGGAGAGGATGTGGTCCAGGTCGATGAGGAACAGCTCGCGGTCCTTGAAATCGTTCAGACGCTGTTCCTGCTCCGCCAGCGTCTGGGCGCCGGCCAGGGCCTCCTCCAGCCGCCGGGGCAGCGATCGCGTGGGCGGCGCCAGCGCCTCGCCGCGCACGTGCGGGAGGAGGATCGCCGGCAGGTCGCGGGCGTTGACGCGAATGAAGTCCTCCCACAGGTAGTCGCTGGCCCCCAGCACCCGCGCCAGGTCCGCCATGGCCAGCGGATGCGACAGCAGCTCCAGCCACGGCGCCCGCTCGGGAAGCTGCGCGATCTGCTCGGCCAGTTTCTCGAAGCGCGACAGCGCGGTATAGGGATCGGGGGAGACGTTCAGGAAGAAGGCGAACTGCCTGGTCAGCAGCACGGAGAGCTTCACGCGCTCCAGGGCCTGTGGATCCAGCAGCGGCCCGCCGGAGGCATCCACAAACTCGATCTCGTCCACCGCCTCTCCGCGGTCGGTGCGGATGCGCATGCGCTCGATGGAGAGTCGGTGCAGCGACAGGGCCGTGCTCAGCGTGTAAAGAAAGCCCGGCGTATCGGCGGCGCGCACGTGAAGCCGCGTGCGCCGGCCCGCCTGTTCAAGTGCGATGTCCGCCGGTTGAAGTGCTGGCCAGGGCCAGGGCGCGCCTTCGCGCGGCCGCCGACCATTGAGCCACTGCGTAAAGCGCTCGTTGACCAGGCGCTTGGCGCGCTCCGCCGAATCGGCGTCGCCCCGATCCAGCAGCGCCAGCGCCTCCAGCAGCGCCGGCTGGAAGACCTTGGACCACTCGTCGAATGAGTGATACGGCCCCAGCAGGCGCCCGCGGAATACGTCGAGGATGACCGGATGCTTCAGCGGATCGCGGCGGCGAGGCCCGGCGGTTCCCCTCCGCCGCGCCGGCCCGCCTGCGACGCGACCGAACGTGAACACGTCGCTGCTCTCGATGTTGAAGCCCGTCCCCGCCAGCATGCCGGTGATGATCGAGAACTCGAAGGGATGGTCGAAGGCCAGCACCGTGCACTCAACAAGCCCGCCTTCGACCTCGCCGAGCACAACGGCGGCCGGCGCCTCCTCGGTAAGCTCAAGGAGCCGTCGCAGGTGCCGGGCTACCGTGGGTGCATCAAAGCGGCGAAGGTACTGCTCATCCACGCGCGCCAGGTGCGCCTGCACCGCGCCGTTGTCCAGATCGGAACAGGCGGAGAGGATGGACTGGGCGTCGACGGCCATGCGACGGCGCCTGCGCGGGCGCCGGTCCTATTTGACTACGGCAAACGGCGACTGTCCAACCTGATGTGCCTACGCAGGTGGCATATCGGCGCCTCACCCTCGCGCCCCGCTGCCGCCTGGACGGCTGGCTCACGTTCCGCCCCGCGACCGGGGTCCGGCGCGGGAGGCATTCTCCAGAAGGCTGCCCGGCCGCGACAGAAAGTCGGCTATGCGTGGGCCTGTTCGGCGATGTGGTAGTCCTTGAGCTTCCGCTGGAGCGTGCGCACCGAGATCTTCAGCTCGTGAGCGGCGCGGGTGCGGTTGCCGCCGGAGCGATGCAGTGCGGCTGTGATCGCCAGCCGTTCCAACTCGCGCATGCTCAGGCCGGGCGGGATGCGCACCTGCGGGGCGCCCGCCCCGTTCTGGCTGTCGCTGATGAACCGCTCGGGCAGGTCGCGCTCGGTCAGCACCGCTCCATCCGCCAGCACCATCATGCTTTCCAGCACGTTGCGCAGCTCGCGCACGTTGCCCGGCCAGGGGTGCGCCATCAGACGGCGCATGACCGCCGGATCGACATGCCGCATGGGCGTGTGTTTCTGCTCGGAAATCTCGCGTATGAAATGCGCCACCAGCAGGGGAATGTCCTCGGTGCGTTCGCGCAGAGGCGGCAGTTGAATGGTGATGACGTTCAGTCGGTAAAACAGATCCTCGCGGAAGCGCCCGTCCTTGACCATCTGATAGATGTCGCGGCTGGTGGCCGCCAGAACCCGCACCTCGACCTTTCGGTCCTCATGTCCGCCCACCGGGGTCAGCGTGAATGTCTCCAGAACGCGCAGGAGCTTGGCCTGAAGGCCCAGCTCAAAGTCGCCGATCTCGTCGATGAAGAGGGTGCCGCCGTCGGCCTGCTGGAATCGCCCCAGGCGTCGTTCGGTGGCGCCGGTGAAGGCCCCGCGGACGTGTCCGAACAGCTCGCTCTCCACCAGGGTGGTCGGCACGGCGGCGCAGTTCACCGCCACAAACGGCCTGTGCTTTCTCGGACCGTTCTGGTGCAGCGCCTGGGCCACCAGTTCCTTACCGGTGCCGCTCTCGCCGAGAATCAGGACGGTGCTGTCCACCGCCGCGGCGCGCTGGATGCGGGCGTACACGTCCTTCATCTGTCGCGATTCGCCGATGATGCCTCCCAGCCCGAATTTCTGGTCGAGCCGCCGGCGCAGGCTCTCCAGCTCGCGCTCTTTGCCCACCGCATCCAGCGCGCGGCGGATGAGCAGCGTCAGCTCCTCGGGGTGTACCGGCTTGGTGATATAGTCGTAGGCTCCGGCCTTCATGGCCTGCACGGCGCTGTCCACGCTGCTGTGGGCGGTGAAGAGAATGAACTGTGTCTCCGGCTGCCGCTTCTTCCACAGGTGCAGCAGGTCCAGCCCGCTCACCTGGCCCATGCGCAGGTCGCTGAGGACCACGTCGATGTGGTCGTCGATGTGCTCCAGCGCCGCATCGGCGCTGGCGGCGGAGGCGACGGCGAATCCCTCGGCCGAAAGCCACTGCACGATGGCGCGCCTTTCCATCGGCTCATCTTCCACCACCAGCACGCGCCCGGACTGACTCATTGGCAGTCTCTCCAGAAAGCTGCGCCGCCCACACCGCAGCCTCCTTCCACATCCTACCAGAAATCCCCTGCTGGGGGAGGGGGGAGCGATTTCTAATTCTTGACTGGTGATTTGTGAAGGTGCGTCGCGGAGACGCAGCACACGCGGCTCAGTCCGCGCGGCGCCTGTTCGCATGGGAACTATACGCGAAATGGATATCACAGACGCAGACCGCTGCTGGCTACACGCGGGCGCCAGGGCCGCTGAGGGCGGCTGCCGTGCCGGCGTACGACGGAAAGAAAACGGCGCGCCCATCGGAAGCCCATCGCCATCGGGCCTGGGCGCCTTCTGGAGTGCGGTCCCGCCGCGGCGCGGCCTGGCTCGAACGGCGGCGCAGCTCGGCGGTATTGTCCTCATGTGTAACGTCTTCACCAACTCGGTCTATTCCGAGTGGCCGTACCCGATCCGCGCGTTCGATGCCGTGAGCGTGCTCGACTACGAATCGGGCATCCCCCGCCTCATCCGCAACATCGACCGCAGCCGCGGATCGTTCCCGGCGACCTGTGACGAGGTCAACAACCTGACCATCGCCGGAGACAAACTCTTCGACACCCACGACCACGTCCTGGCGTACATGGACCTGAACACCCGCCGCGTCTACAACGCCTACAGCTCACATGCCCCCGAGCTGTGGGGCGGCGTCTTCAAGTGCTCGGCCCGCGACAACGTGGCGGCCGAGAACAAGGGCGTCTGGAAGCTTCGTGACACGGAGAACTCGCTGCACCTGTCGATCCAGTGGAACGGACCGACCCAGGGCGCGGTGGCCATTTATCAGGACAAGGTCTGGTGGATCACCGGTTCGATGGTGGTCTGTCTGCAAGGGACGGTGAAACCATGAGGATGCACCGAACGCAACGAGGCGTCGAAGGGGAAGGAAGGCACGCAGATACAAACGCACAAAGGCACAGAGGCACGCGCGGTGGCAACTGGCCGGCCTGATCGGCCACCACCGGATGGCGCGGCACTTCGGCGATGAAGCGGAGGCCGCCTGGGCGAAACAGATGTTCGAGCGCGTGGCGCAGATGACGCTGGCGCACCGAAGCGCTCCGTTCCTCTGGTCGGACCCGTATCTGACGCCTGAGGTCGCCCGCATGTTGCGCGACCACGCCGGGGCATGGCTCGACGAGCTGTCGCGGCTGAGCAGCGTCGGCATTCTGCCCGCCTACGACTGGGACCGCCGCCTCGTCGAGGGCCGCCACGACTACCGCCGACACCTGACCACTGGCAACTGACTGCTCACCCCTGACAACCCCCAATCGTCCTACACTACCATGGCACGACGCCAGGCAAACCTGGCGAGCCGACAGCCGCAGGAGGCACGCCATGCTCGTGATCCGGCCGGTGATGATGCGCGACCTGGACTCGCTGATGGAGCTGGCCACGCTCACGGGGTTCGGACTGACCACACTGCCCCGCGACCGCGAGCTTCTGACCAGGCGCATCACGCTGTCCATGCGCAGCTTCCGCGACATGGCCGACCAGCCGGCCGGGGAAACCTTCCTGTTCGTGCTGGAGGACACGGCCAGCGGCCGCGCCGTCGGCACCAGTGGCGTCGTCTCCAAGGTCGGCGGCTTCGAACCGTTCTATACCTACCGCATCGAGCGCGCCATCCACGAGTCGCAGTTCCTGGGCGTGCGCAAAGAGGTGCCCGTGCTTCACCTGGTGTCGGAGCACAACGGTCCCTGCGAGATCGGCAGCCTCTTCCTGGCGCCGGACTATCGCAAGGACGGCAACGGACGGCTGCTGTCGCTCTCGCGGTTTCTGTTCATGGCCGAGTGGCCGCGTAACTTCGACCCCATGGTCATCGCCGAGATGCGCGGGGTGATCGACGAGCGGGGCCGCTCGGCCTTCTGGGACGCCGTAGGCAGGCATTTCTTCGAGATCGACTTCCCCAAGGCCGACTACCTGAGCATGGTCAACAAGCGCTTCATCGCCGACCTCATGCCCAGGCACCCGATCTACATCCCGCTGCTGCCGCCCGAGGCGCAGGCGGTGATCGGGCAGGTCCACGATCAGACCCGCGGCGCGTTGCGCATCCTGGAGGGCGAGGGGTTCCGCTTCAGCGGGATGGTGGACATCTTCGAGGCTGGTCCGGTAGTCACCTGCCCCCTGGCCGACATCCGCTCCGTGCGCGCCAGCCGCAAGGCCGTAGTCCGTGAGATCGTCGACGCCGCGATCGAGGGCGAGGCGATGATCGTCGCCAACACCCGGCGCGACTTCCGCTGCTGCCGCGGCACGCTGCGGAGCGATTCGGCCGGCGGTGTTGTGCTCGGCCGCGAGCTGGCGCAGGCGCTGGAGGTGGGCGTGGGCGATGCGGTGAGGTTCGTGAGCCTGCCGACGTGGCCGCCGTGAGCAACGGCAACGTGCTGATGTATCACGAGCCGACGTTTGCGGGCGGGCAGCGGCATCCTGCGGCTTGGAGGGGCGTGGCGCGAATAGTGAATGGTGCGAGGCAAGTTGCATCCCCCGCTGCCCCGGCGACAATGACCTCTCCAACCCGGAGGAAGCCCATGGACAGACTCCCGCTCCTGCTCGCGGCCGCGATGGTGATGCTGACGGCCTGGCCCTGCGCCGCGGCCGAACCCTCATTTCCCCAGCACACGCTCGACAACGGCCGGGTCAAGCTGCGCATGTACCTGCCCGACGCCCAGCGCGGGTTCTATCGCTCGACGCGCTTCGACTGGTCGGGCATGATCGACCGCGTCGAGTACGCCGGGCACATCTTCTACTCCTACTGGAAACAGACCCACGATCCGGTGAACGGGACGGATGACGTCGTCGGTCCGGCCGAGGAGTTCGGCATGCAGCTCCCGCCGCTGGGCTACGACCAGGCCAGGCCCGGCGAGACGTTCATCAAGATCGGCATCGGGCACCTGCTCAAGCCGCAGGAGCCGCGCTACCGCTACGCCCAGCCCTACACCATCGCGCGCCCGGGCGCCTGGACGATCATCAGCACCGCCGGCTTCGTGCAGATGCAGCAGGACCTGAAAGACGAGCGCGGCTACGGCTATCAATACAGCAAGCGAATCGAGCTGCTGGCTGACGCGCCGGGCTTTGTCATCGGCCATCGCCTGAAGAACACCGGCACGCGGCCGATCCTCACCGACCACTACAACCACAACTTCACCATGATCGATGGCGATCGGATCGGTCGGAATTACCGCATCACGCTGGGCTTCGCGCCGGCGATCAACCAGGTGGAGCGGCCGGTGCTTCAGCCGAACGTGCTGAGCCTGGAAGGGCGGGATGTGGTGTTCGTCAGCGATGTGAACCAGCCGCTGTGGGTGCGCCTGGACGGATTCGATCCGGCGTCGGTGGCCCACAACCTGATCGTTATCCGCAATCTGCGCACGGGAGCGGCCATCCGCATCAGCGGCGACCGTCCGCTGTGGCGATTCGCCTTCTACAGCGCCGACACGGCGGTGTGTCCCGAGCCGTTTGTGCATCTGGACCTGGCTCCCGGCGCCGAGGCGCAGTGGCAATACCGCTACGAGCTGGTGGCCGGCGGGCGATGAGCAGCGCCGCGCGGCCGTGGCGGATCCGCCGGACCCGCACAAGGTGCGTCCGGCCGCCTCACCGCAATAAGTCTCGGATACCTCCATGCCGCCTGAGACTTCAACAACGCCGACGCCGACTCTCCCGTGGGCACGCGCGCTGCTCAGTCAAGGCGTCGGCGATGCGGTGCTGGCGGCCATCGTCGCGGCAGCGTTCATGGCGCTCGTGCGGATGGCGGCGGGGGGGAAGCTGGGGGTG
>Ga0129299_1002050_pt1 | contig 13422 bp, 13 predicted proteins | sample ConPoolayeCmetaG_FD_94477 | JGI IMG/M metagenome (GOLD analysis project Ga0129299, IMG submission 94477) | Hot spring microbial mat communities from California, USA to study Microbial Dark Matter (Phase II) - Cone Pool mat layer C metaG ... | reverse complement strand
ACCTCGCGAAGCGTGAGCATATCAATCCGTTGAAAGTAATTTTGGAGCATTTAGTAATCGCAACCATTGTTGTTATCTCAAGCGCCTTGCTTGGCAATTTTATTTCAACGGTTTTTGTTTAAACCCCTCTCCACAATCCTCAAGCACTTTTTTTGGTTTGGCCAAGTCAAAAGCTTTAGTGCCTGCTTAAAGGAAAGCCATTTATAACCAGAATGTTCTTTCTTGTCAATTCTGATTCTCTCACAAGAAACCTCGGCAGAAAATAAATCATAAGTTTGTCCCAGAATTCCTCGCCTGTCAGCAAGTTTTTTGTCGTATTCGTATCTCCCGCGCACGCGGTATCTTATAATCCTGGCAGGCTCGCATCCAGTTTCTTCTTTCAGCTCGCGTTTCACAGCATGCAGGATACTCTCGTGCTTCAGTCCGCCTTTTGGAAACTCCCAGCCAATCCAGTGCAGTTTTCTATGGAGAACGAGATACTTCCTTTTTCCTTTCTCGTTCCTGTAAACAACAATGAAAACCCCTTGCCTGTATTTCATTTTGCTTTGAAAAGGTGCTTTTTTGTGTTGATTTTATCTTTTTCTTCTCTTCCTAAAACCTGAATTGAATAAACCATTGTCTTGTTCAGCCCTATTCTAAACAACAATCTCATACCAAATTTTCTTTCGCTAAGATTGTATTCCAGTTGCACAAAATCAAGCATCATCTCTCTTTTATAACTTTTAAACGATATCAAATTTATAAAATTATCTTTAACCGTTCTTTGATTTCTGGACAAGACTAAATCTAAGGATTATTATCATAACAATAAATACAATTACTGAAAATAATGTGGGAGTAATAATTCTCCAAATAATGGGCTTTTCTTTAACTAATTCATATGCTAGAGACCAGCCCAGTATTACAAAACCCCCAAATATTCCTGCCACTATGCTCTCTGTAAATCTTCTCCATTCATTGAATGCCATTCTACTTTTATTATTCATCTTATTTTTTACCTCATACAAGCAGGTTTTTCATTCCTCTTTCTATGATATTCAAGGCACTCGCAACAAATTCCGTGTTTTTCGCAATCAACATATTCGCAAGGGCAATTCTTTTCATTATCCTGCTTGTTTGGGCATTCTTTTTTCATTTTGCTCAATAATTCCTTTAATTATAACCGAGGTTATAAAACTCCGAACCAAAATTAAAAAATCCTATGCTAAAACTATTTAATTCTATGAACCTGCCTGTCTCACTGTCTCTAACTTCATATTCATATCTCTCTTTATTTTCGCGCAAAAGGGACTTAACTGAGTCGTACTCTTCTCTGTTCAATTTTAAAAACCCGTAAACTATTTGTTGCCTGTCAGAAGTATCCTCATTAAACTTGCTTTCAAGCCACGGATAATTTTCTAAAACTTTGTCTCTAAGATTCTTATCCACAACAAAAATGTCAACTAATCTGCCGTTTCCAACTGAAATTTTGTTTTCCATTTTTACAGCTTTTTTATCTTAGGCCCTTCCGGAGTATCATCAACCCACCAGCCAAGCTCTTTCATCTTCATTCGGAGTTCATCAGATTTTTTCCAATCCTTGTTTTCTCTTGCTTTTTCTCTTTCAGCGACAATCTCTTTTATCTCCTCCGGCACCTCTATTCTTTCTTTTTCCAGAAGCTTCAAGCCAAGAACTTTATCCATCTTACTTGCCGTGCAGAGCTTGCCTTCTGCTTTCTCGTCTCTTAGAAGTTCCCACAAAACTTGAATTGCCTTACCGGTGTCTAAGTCGTCGTTCATCGCTTTTTCAAATTTTTTCAAGTATTTCTCATTTGTTTTTCCATCGTCTTTTAGTTCCGAAATAATGTTTCTTAATCTTTCGTAGCTTTTTTGGGAGTTTTTCAGATTATCAACTGAAAAATCAAACTCTTTTCTATAGTGTGTTAAAAGATAAAAGTATCGCAATGCAAGAGCATTAAATCCTTTCGCCAAAATATCTCTCAGTGTGTAAAAATTGCCGAGGCTCTTGGACATTTTTTTGCCATCAACAAGAAGCCAGCCGTTATGAAGCCAGTAATTAACGAATTTTTTTCCAGTCGCTGCTTCGCTTTGGGCAATTTCATTTGTGTGATGCGGAAAAATCAAGTCCTGCCCGCCAAGATGCAAATCAAAATGTTCTCCAAGATACTTCATTGACATTGCCGAGCATTCAATATGCCATCCGGGCCTTCCTTTCCCAATCTCAGTTTGCCAGAATACATCTCCGTCATCCGTAGTGTAAAACTTCCATAATACGAAATCCCTTGCTTCCTCTTTTTCGTAATTATCTCCCGACATTCTTTCTGTCTGTTTTAATTTTGCAAAATTTAATTTCGCCAGTTTTCCGTATTCTTTGAATTTTTTTATTGAGAAATAAATTCCGTCGTCTGTCTTGTAAGCATAACCCTTTTCAATAAGGTTCTTTATCAATAAAACCATTTCGTTTATGTGTTCAGTTGCCCTCGGCATAATGCCAGGTTTAATAATGTTCAATCTTTTCATGTCTTCAAGAAATGCTTCCTCATACTTCCTTGTGATCTCTTTCAGAGAAGTTTTTTCCTGCTGGCTTCTTTTTATTGTTTTGTCATCTACATCTGTGAGGTTCATCACATCCTTGACTTCAAAGCCAAGATAAACAAGATATCGCTTCAATACATCGGAAAAAACATACGCCCTAAAATTGCCGATATGCGCGTAATCATAAACAGTCGGCCCGCAGGTATACATTCCAACTTTTCCTTTTTCTATTGGTTTGAATACCTGCTTTTTTCTTGTTAATGTATTGTAAAGTTTTAAAGCCATGCCATTTAAAGAAGAATTTTGTTTATAAAACTTTCAATTTGTCAATAATAAAAAATAAACTTCGGATTAAAGCAATATGCAATTACCGCCCCTGCCAATTCCTTTTTAACTCGTTATCTTCAAATCAAATAATCCGGTAGCATACGGTTGCTTGTCTTTTTCTATGTTTATCCTGAATCTTATTGTGCATAACGGCGCTGTTTTCGGAATATTGAATCTTACAAGCCCATGGCCTACTTGTCCAGGAGAAATAGGTATGTTTGCTTCTGATTTTCCAGTCATCCAGTTTTCAACAACACTAGAAGAAATTCCGCACTTGCTCTGCACTTCAGAAGGATTTGAGACAACAACATCGCTTGAAAAAATTCCAGCCTGCGTTGTTCCAGTTTCAAGGTTTTTTATTCCAAATGCAACACCAAAGTCATCGCCTTGTTCTACTTTCGCAATATTTTCTGCAAGGAATATAACAAGTTTATCATCTTCTGTGAAAAGTTTGTTAATTTCTCCTCTTACTTTCTCATTTAACGATTTAACATTGTAAGTTGCTCCTCTAAAAATTCCTCTTATCAAAACAATTCCCATGATGAGCATTGTCATTGCAAGAACAAGAACAACTATGGTTCCAACACTTAATTCAACTGCTCCTCTTTTCCCTCTTTTTAGCATTCTATCTTTAGGATAGTTTATTTTATAAATGTTACTTATGGGACGGGGGAGGATCGAACTCCCGACTCCACGGTTTCTATCAAAATATCAAGGCACTTCAGCCGTGTGCTCTCCCACTGAGCTACCGTCCCTTCAAGAATAATATGCTGAATAAGGCTTTTAAGTTTTTGTGTTTATTGCGTTTGTCAGTTATATTTTTTGAATTAATGTTAAAATAACCTTGCTTTTTATGGTGAACGGGCTTCAACCATTCATCTGCGACACAATAATCGCTTTAGCGTCTCGGTATTTTTCGCATCAAACTTTTTTCTGCAAACATCTATCTTCTTCCTAAGAAAAAAGGCAAGCAGGAAATAGGCCGCATTCTGTTGTTCCCTCGTCGAGAGGAACATGCCAACATCCTACTATGCCGCCGTACCAAAAGGTTGGCGTTGCACCAATCAAGGCAGCCGTTTCATCAAATCTCGTCCTTCGTCGCTTCTCGCATGATTCATCGCTCTGGAAGAGCTGTGTCGTTTCTGTACTGGAGCTTTCCCTCACGGAAATCTTTCTTTCGAAAGATGATTCTCTTTCGAGCCTGTTTTGCAACAGGAGTGTGCGGACCTTCCTCAGAACCAGCTATTATCCGATAGCTTGTGCATTGAAACACACGGCTTCCGAAGTTGGCTATCCTGCTTGCCAGTATAAAGCAGGACAGAGAATTTAAAAAGTTTTTCTTTGTTTTGCATTGTTGAGTTAGCAGGAGTTATTCGGCTCGTTGATGCTCGCCTTAACATACAGGGGTTAATTACAAAATCTCTTGGATGTTTAATCTGCTGTTCATCTGCGATGCAAAACATATATCCCAAAACGCCTTGCAAGGTAAAATCATCTTTTCATTAATAATAAAATAATTCATACTTCGAAAATCTCCCAGATTCTAGTCTTGTCCGTAATTTTTTCATAGAATTTTTTATTTCTCAAACATTTCAACTTCATATAATCAATCATCAGCAGCAGAAGAATTTTCACAGCAATTGAGGCTTTTAGTAGTTGCGTGCTGAAACTCTCGGGTTCTTGAGTCTTACACACCAACTCTATCGACGTCATCTTCTATGACGGCCTTAATTGAGTAGTCTTGCGGATGGCTTCGAGCTTAGATGCATTCAGCTCTTATCCATTAAGGCGTAGCTGCGCAGCTTCCTCGTAAGAACTGCTAAACCAGAGGCCTCCAAGTTCGGTTCCTCTCGTACTACGAACTTGTTCCACTCACTCAATAACGCATCTAGTAGATATTATGCCAACTGTCTCGCGACGTTGTTAACCCAGCTAACGATCCCTTTTAATGCGTGAACTCCGGCACCCTTGGTTGCCTATGCACAACCAGGATAGGAAGAGCCGACAGCGATGTACCAAACCGCGCCGTCAATGTGAACTATCGGGCGCGACGAGCCTGTTATCCTTGAGGTACCTTTTCTGTCATCAACACGGCCCATTAAGAGCCATTGTTGGTTCGCTAGGCCAGTCTTTCAACTCTGCTTTCTTCGCTTTGCAAAAAGCAGTCAGACAAGCTTTTACCCTTGCGCTCTACTCCGGGTTTCCAAGCCGGATGAGCTTGTCTTTGGGCCCTACAGATATCTTTTCTGCAGGGTGCCGCCCCAGCCAAACTGCCCGCCTGCTGGTGTCCTCTTTCGAGTAAGTAACTTCACAAAAGGTAAGTAGTATTACACTGGTGACATGCCGCCTCACCGAAGCTGCGCGTATTCTCCTACTTATTCTATGTACCTCTTATAAAATTACAGCAACAAGTTGCAGTAAAGGTCTCAAGGTCTTCACTTCCCACTAGATGATTCCGGGATTTTCACCGGAAACTGAGTTCAGAAGGTCCTGGTTAGGGACAGTGACCGCCTCGTTGAACCATTCATGCACGTCGCCATTCAGACGACAAGGCATTACGCTACCTTAAGAGCCTCAGAGTTAGGCCCGCCGTTTGATGGGCTTTAGCCTCCTTGGAAGGAAGTTTGGGACACCATCACTGGGCAGGTTTCACCAAGTATACAAAGCTTTTCAGCATAGCACTTGGCTACGTTTTTGGTAAACAGTCGGACGGTCCTTGTAACTGCGATCTACGCTTGCTTCTTTTTTATCAGAAACAAGAGTAGACACCCCTTCTACCGAAGATACGGGGCTAATATGCCGAATTCCCTTAACCAGTTTATCCTTGCACGTCTTAGCCTTCTCAGCTAGGACACCTGTGTTGGATCTTGGTACGGCTAGTTACTTTCTATGCACAAATTTTTCATGGACTCCAAGAATCAGCGAACTTTCGCCGAATGAATTCGTGAGTATCTTAGCATTACGCTCCACGCATTTCTCCATCCAGTCTGCTCTCGCAGATTCGCTTATCTCGAAGCAATTCGTGCACTAGACGAAAGTAAACAGTGCAGGAATATTAACCTGCTGTCCTTTCACCTTAGTCAGTTAAGATAAGGCTTAGGCACCGACTAACCCTTGGCTAATTTGTATTGCCAAGGAAACCGTGTCCTTACGACGTTTCCCGTTCTCAGGGAAATTTGATCTTACTTCCACCAGGATTCGCATTCCTTTTTGCTCCACACTTTCTCTCGAAAGTGCTTCTCAGCAAAAAAGACGCCTGCCTACTCCAATACTCTACCGAGTATGGCCATGGTATCGGTATTGTGCTTAGCCCCGTCCATTTTCAGCGCTTCGAACCTCGATAGGTGAGCTGTTACGCTTTCTTTAGAGGATGGCTGCTTCTAAGCCTACCTCCCTACTGTCTCAGGTTCAAAACAACTTTTAACACACTTAGCACAAATTTTGGGACCTTAACCACAGGCTCCTTTTTTCAGGTTTCGGAGCAGCACCTTACGCGCTGACCCTGATTCCTGTTTTTAGCAACTTACAAGTTCTGAGTTGGAAAGCGTTCCGTAGTCAAAAGACTCTGCGAACCCTATCCGTACTTTACCTCGTAAGTAAGCAAAACAAGACTATACTTAGGCATATTTCGGCAGGAACCAGCCATCGCCAGATTAGAGTGGCTTTTCACCCCTATTCCCGAGTCATCCAAATGCATGTACACAACACTGGTTCGGGCCTCCACCCTCCTTTCGGAGAGCTTCGCCCTGCTCAGGGATAGATCATCTGGCTTCGGGTCTTAAACTCGTGACTCTCGCCCTTTCAGACTCGCTTTCGCTGCAGCTTCAAATTAACTTCGCCACGAATTTAAACTCCCTGGCCCGTTCTTCAAAACGTACGTTACAACTCCTTAGAGCCGTAACAATATTGTCGCTGTTGGATTTCAAATCTTTTCAACCCCTGCCAAGGGTACTTTTCAGCTTTCCCTCGCGGTACTAATGCGCTATCGGACTTAGATTAATATTTAGGGTTGGCAGTTAATTCTGCCGTATTCATGCTTCCAATCCGGGAAGCATTACTCTTCAAGACATCTCCATATGCTTTCATTTACGGGGCTGTCACCCTCCAAGGCTTCTCTTTCCAGAGAAATTCAACTAGGCACTTAGGAGATTATGTCCACCACATCTCTACTTTCCTTTCGGAAAAAGATTCGGTTTGCCCTCCGCCCTTTTCGCTCTCTGCTAATAAGGGCATCACTTTTTGTTTTCTTTTCCTGCCGGTACTAAGATGTTTCAATTCCCGGCGTGCCTCTGTCTCTCGACATACATCTGTTTCCAGATTCGGACATCTAGGGTTCAAAGCTTGCATGCAGCTCGCCCCAGCTTTTCACAGCTTGCCATGTCCTTCATCAGAATCTAAGCCAAGCTATCCGTCCAACAGCTTAAGTAAGTCAAAAACTTAAAAGTTTATGACGTGCTGTGGAATTCTTCTACTGCTTCATTGAATATCCTCTAAGCTCCCTTAACAATTTTTGATTGTTAAGTTCATATGCCGCGTTTATAGTTCGCCAACTTTCAACTGAAAAGTTGAATATAACTTTTGATTCTTAATTTTTGTTTTGTCCGAATTTTTCTTATTATGACTTTTCTCGCTTTTTTTTCGTGAGTTTCTCGATGCGGCAAGCAGAATGGACCCGCCGAGAATCGAACTCGGATATCGTCGTTTTTTGTTTTAACCATCAGGAAGATGGTGCGGAAGAAACTTTGTTCTTCTGCTTGCAAACGACGTGTTCTGCCATTAGACTACGGGCCCTTATCTAAGCCCAGTCTTTATGGTTTTTTAATCTTTTTCCTTGTCATTTTAATTACGTCGAGTTGTTTTATCTTTTTCATATTAAATTTTTTAGGAGGTGATCCCACCGCAGGTTCCCCTACGGTGACCTTGTGACGACTTAACCTACCTTGTCTTACAAAGGCTCGTCTCCGAAGAGCCTCACCAATGCAAAACTCGGTTGGTTTGACGGGCGGTGTGTGCAAGGAACAGGGACTTATTCACCGTTCGTTGCTAACGAACGATTACTACGGATTCCGGCGTCATGAGGCTGAGTTTCAAGCCTCAATTCGAACTTAGTTGCATATTATAGGGTTAGCTTCTCTTTTCAGAGTTGCATCCAATTGCATGCAACATTGCCGCGCGCGTGTAGCCCAGGGCGTTCGGGGCGTACTCACCTAACGTAGCCCGCACCTTCCTCCTTGTTACCAAGGCGGTCTGCATAGAGTGCTCCTTCATCAGGTAGCAACTATGCACGCGGGTCTCGCCTGTTACCGGATTTAACCGGTCACCTCACGGCACAGGCTGAAGTCGGCCATGCACCTCCTCTCAGCGTGTCAGGTAAGCCCTTCAGACTGACCTTCATTCTGCTGTCGGTCCTGGTAAGGTTCACGGTGTAGAATCTAATTGAACCGCACGCGTCACCCGTTGTGGTATTCCCCCGCCAATTCCTTTAAGTTTCGGCCTTGCGACTATACTTCCCAGGTAGCACACTTTTCTCCTTCGATGCAGCACCGGATTCTCTCGAGGAGAGCCCGATGTTTAGTGTGCAGTGTTTACGGCTAGGACTACATGGGTATCTAATCCATTTTGCGCCCCTAGCTTTCATCCCTCACTGTCAGAACCGTTATCGCGAGATGCTTTCGCTGTTGTTAGTCCAACCAAGATTAACGTATTTTACCACTACATTGGTTGTACTTCTCACGTCTCCCGGTCTCTAGCCTTGCAGTATCTCTTGCACGCTCTGTCCTTAGGAGACCGAATTTCACAAAAGACTTACAAAGCAAGCTACGGATGTTTTAGACCCAATAATTGTGGCTGCGACTTGGACTGTTGGGATTACCGCGGCTGCTGGCACCAATCTTGTCCAGTCCTTATTCTCCAGCCTTTTTACAGCTGGCAAAAGCTTCTCTAAATCGAGAAGCACTCTGATTCGCTTTCTCACGCTTGCGCGCATTGGAAAATATCCCTAACTGCTGCACCCCGTAGGGCTGGGAGTAGTGTCTCAGACTCCCTCTCAGGGCCTCTCCGCTAAGAGCCCTTACGGATCACTGGCTTGGTGGGCAGTTACCCCGCCAACAACCTAATCCGCCGCAGCCCCATCCTATGGCGTTGCCTTTCAGATATAACTCATTCCAGAAATCATACCCTATTAAGTGTTACTCTCAGTTTCCCGAGGATATCCTTAACCATAGGGCAGGTTAGCTACGTGTTACTGAGCAGTTCGCCCTCCTTTCGGAGAAACTTGCATGTCTTAGTGCAAATCAGATAGCCGCAGCCGCCAGCAGGATAAACTGGAATTTAATCCATTTCCTACTACGGATGCAAAGCTTTACCTCCAGATTTTTTTTCAGGAAAATAAACAACTCGACGTAATTGCATCATGCCTTAGCAAAAATTAAGGCACTCACTTACCTCATCTTTAATATATCGGTAGAGAGAACTTATCAATATTCCTTTTTAAATCTTATGTTTTGTCTTTAATTGCAGACAGCTCGTTTGTTTCGCGAAACCTTATTAAAAATTACTCAACTCTCTGTTTTTGTCGGATTTAATCCTGGTTTAAATATTCCCTTATTTCATGTTTGGCACATTCAAATTATCTTTGCTTCTACAGATTGCAATTCTTTTATGGAAATTGTTTCTCTTCGGTTTCTTCTCCGCAGAATTCTTCAATAGGGGGAATCTCTTTGTCAATCCCTTTTGCTTTTAGATACTCTCTTGCAATAAGATAAAATATCAAACCAAGGCTTTTGCTGTTTCTGTTGTTGCACGGAATCACTTTTTCGACACCAAAAGAGTAATTATTTGTGTTACACAACGCAATAACTTTCTTTTTTATGTTTAATGCATCGTTCAATGCGTTTTTATCAAGCCATGGATCGCAGACGATAACAAGCTCGGGTTCAAAGAAATTCGGCAGCGAGGGGTTTGTTATAACTCCTGCAGGATATTTTTTTGTGAATGCCCGTATTCCTGTCAACTTGCTGAAAAGTTCAACAGCTTTCCACCCGTCCTCTCTTTTGCATACCACTATTGTATCCTCTGGCGTGTATTTAGTCATGAATTCAACAGCTTCTTTTATCTTTTCATCGATAGCATTAGTATTTATGACAGCGATTCCATCAGCCCTTCTTCTATAAACAAACTGCCTCATCGGTGGAACGATAATCTTTGTTCCAATATAAACGCTGTACTTGACATAATCTTCTAAAGGTATTAAGGTTTCTTTCTTCTTTTTTGATTCTTCAAGCTTCTCTTTTAAGCTGACTTCTTCTACTTCCTCTATTTTTTTCTCAAGTTTTTTTGCTTTTTCTTTTAAAGCCTTTTTGGAAATCTTTTTCAGCTTTTTCTTTTCTTGTTCTTCCTCGCTTTTGTTTTCCTCGGATTTTTCTTTGTTTTTCTCATCAGCTTTTTCTTCTGTGCTTCTCTCTATCGCTTCTTTCTCTTTGTTATTTCCGTTTTCTTTTGATTTTTCTTCTGCCATGTTTTATTGCTTATTCGTTTTATAAAAAGCTCACGGGTTGCTCCGGAGTTATTTCAGCCGGTACGTGATATGTAAGCAACATCCAACCTAATTGCAGGGGGTTTTTAAATTTTATCAGCTATCATAAGTTTAGCAGTTAGAAAATATAACTTCTGCAAATCTGATAGGTGATTCGTTCCGCCAAAATATAAAAATTCATTGAAGAGTTTGTCAAATGAGCCTCTCATTAACTTCTTTCTCAATCTCAATCATCCTTTGCAGTTTTATTTCTCGCTCCTTTCCGATTATTCCCGTCTTGATGTAATCGGCTCCAAAAGCAAAAGCCAAGTCAGCGAGAGCGTATTCATTTGTTTCTCCTGAACGATGCGACACGATCACTTTAATAGCATGATTTTTTGCAAAATCCGAGATTTCTTTCAACTCAATAATGCTCCCGTTTTGGTTCGGCTTTAGTATTACTCCGGAAATTGCCTGTTTTTTTATAAATTCTTTTATCCTGTCAAACTGGCTCGCAGTTAAATCGTCTCCGACAATCAAGCACGAATTCTCTTTTCTCACTCTTTCTTTCAGCATTCCGAAACTTTGCCAATCTTCTTCATGAAACGGGTCTTCAATGTAAATGAGTTCGTATTCTCCAGCAAGCCTTGCCAAATAATCCAGTTGTTCTTGTTTGTTAAGAATCTCTTCCGGATTTTTGTAAACATAATTTCCATTCTGATAAAAACTTGATGCAGCCACGTCTATTCCTAAATCAATCTCCCTGCCAACCTCTCCGACAACTTCATCTCTTGTTTTTTCCATAATCTTCAAGACAGATTCATTATCAAGAGTAGTGCTCCAAGCATTCTCATCATTCAGTCTTCCTTTGGCATTAAGCAATTCAAGTCTTTTGCCGCAAATTTCATGGCATTTTCTCATTATATAAACAGCATCGCTGAAATGTTTTATTTTGGGAATAATATGGAATTCCTGGAATTCTGGTTTTTTCTTGTTTTGCGAATGCAGCCCGCCGCCAATGCAATTTCCAATCGGTATTGGAAGATATTTTGCTTTTGGATTAACAACCTGCCATAATCTTTTATCTTGTTCTGTTGCGAGAGCTTTTAAAATTGCAAGCTCTAATGCATAAAGCGTGTTCGCTCCGATGTTTTTTTTCCCGACAGCATTTTCAATTTCAATTAAATCGTAAAAACTTTCAATTTCAACTTCTTTAATCTTGCCTATGCTGTTCTTTATTGTTTTTATTGAACCTTTGATTCCGTTAATAAAAGCAGGTGTTTCAAACTTTCCAATGCTCTTCCCGAATGGTGATGATGCAGCGAAAGTTCCGAAACCTGTTTTGATAAGAACTTCAATTGTCTCATCGCCTCGCGAATCAAGTATCGCTTTTGCATCAACCTCTTTTATCTTCATAGCATTGTCAGGCTTTGAAGGTATAAAAATTTAATCACAGAAACATTTAAATGACGATTAGCCCCCCTATTAAAATGAAAAAGGGCGGGAAGAGAAGCTTCAGAATTTTTCCATTTGTCCTTCTTGTGTCTTACATTGTTTTGTTTCTTGTGTTTTCTATTAATCCCTATGATAGAATGGCGTGGTTTGCCGATAACATCCTGATTGTGATTATTGTTTTAATCTTGGTTATGACATACAAAAAATTTCAGTTTTCAAATACTTCTTATTTGATGATGTCTTTTTTAATTTTTATCAACACAATTGGCGCATTTTATACATTTTCAAGAGTTCCGTTCTTCGTGGAAATAGCTAATCTTTTCGGTTTGACGAGAAATTATTATGACAGACTAGGGCATTTTGCTTTTGGGCTTTGGACTTATCCAGTGTTCGAGCTTGTTTACAGGAAAAAATTGATAGAGAATAAAATAATCTGCTTTTTGTTTTCTATTTTTTCTGTTCTTGCGATTGGCAGTTTATACGAAGTAATAGAGTGGGTTGCTGTTTTGATAAGCCCCGAGTCCGGATTAATTTACTTGGCTGCCCAAGGCGATTTTTTTGATACGCCAAAAGATTTATTATTGAATTTCATAGGAGCATTATTCGGGGTTCTTGTTTTTTGGTTAAAAGTTCTGAAGAAATAGCTTTTATTTGGCGCTTCCCCGCACTTTTATCGCGCTTTTGCCTTGCCTCCTTTTAAAAACCAAAACATCTTTTATAATCTATTTTTATTCAATTCCTTCTTCTGATTCTCCAGCAGATTCTTCTACTTCGTCTTCGGGCTGAACAATTTTCATTATTTCGCCTTCTTCTGTTACTTCTGCCTCCTCCCTTTTCTCGGCTTCTTCCTCTTTCTTTTCCTCTTCAATTTTTTCTTTTTCTTTCTTAATCTCTTCTTTACGCTCTCTTACTAATTTTTTCTCAATCTTCTTTGGGAAAGGCCTTTTTATTGTTATAGGAAGAACATCCGATTCAAGTTCAATGCGAGCAATTTCAATAGGATCTTGTTTTATTTTTTCCAAATCTTCTTTGCTCAATTTCACAAGTAGCGGAGCATCCATTGCTATTTGCAGTCCTCTCGCTCCAAGAATTCTTGCCCTCTCGTATTTTGTGAATTTTTCCATTTTGGCTATTATCAGGCTCTTAATCAAGCTTTAAATTTTTTTCTATTTTTGCGGCGTAATCGTTGTATACTTTCTCGGCTGTATCTAAAATCCGCCCTATTTCTTCTTCGTCGAACGGCTCCTCTCCGCCTTTTTGAACAGCATTAATCCTTAGTTTTTTGTCCTCTCCTTTTGAAAGTGTCAGGCTTAACCTTGCTTGGCTTGATTCTGCTTCTTCTGCAGACGGATCAATTAACACTTCTTTTCCGATTTTGTAAAATGTAACTGTCAGCGGAAGGATTTCTGTCAGCGGAACTTTTTTTGTTGTCCATTCTCCATACGCTATTCTCTCTTCTTTCTCGTCGTATTTTGGCATTCTTGCTGTTTTTAACGCAGCGATTGCGCCTATCGCACTCGCGTCTATCAAATTTCCGTCGTCATTCATAGAGTAAAGATCAATCAATACATTCCAGACTTTCTCTCCTTTTTT
>Ga0129299_1002049_pt1 | contig 13428 bp, 13 predicted proteins | sample ConPoolayeCmetaG_FD_94477 | JGI IMG/M metagenome (GOLD analysis project Ga0129299, IMG submission 94477) | Hot spring microbial mat communities from California, USA to study Microbial Dark Matter (Phase II) - Cone Pool mat layer C metaG ... | reverse complement strand
CTCATCAGTGTGCCGGCCGACATGTCCGAGCCGAATTTTGCGCGAGCGAAGGCGGACTTGCAGACCGAGTTGGTAGAGAAGCAACGGCGGTTCTTGATCACGCGCAGTGGTGATGTCACAGTCTCACCGCTCAGCATCAGCCCGAAGGACATGGAGTTTCTCGCCGGGCGCACATTCACGCGCGAGGAGATTGACCGTGTGTTTGGCATCCCGGCGGGCTTCTGGGCGAAGGAGGCGACACGCGCGAACAGCGATGCTGCGAAGGCAATCATGATCGAGCAGGCGGTGTGGCCTGTCTTGGTACTGATGGCGGAAACCATCACCAACCAGCTGGCGCGCTCAGATTTTGGCGACGGCATTGAATGTCGGTTCGAGGACATCCGCACCGAGGATAGGGCGCTGCTGGTGCAAGAGCGCCAGGCCTATTGGCAGGTCAAGACCGTCAATGAGGCGCGGCACGAGTTGGGGCTTGAGCCATTGGAAGACCCCGTCATCGGCGAAACGCTTGTGCCGCTGGCAGTCAAGGGTGCACCCCCGGAGATAGCATCTGGAGCGGATGACCTTGACACATTGACGCGCGAGGCGCGCGAAGACATGAAGCGCTGGGAGTCCATAGCGCGGCGGCGCGTGCGGGCTGGTGAACCGGCCGCCTATGATTTCGAGAGCCAGCACATCCCCGCCGAGGTCAAGGCCGGTGTGTTGGCAGGATTGGCGACGGCCACGACCGAGGAGGAGGTAAGAGCGGCGTTTGCCGCTCCCTTTCGGTTCGATCAAGGCTGGTATCCCTGATCCTGGGGATTGGCTGCGGCGCATTCGGATGGAGCGTGTAGCGAGCACCGCGCTGGCCAAGGTTCTGAATGGGCAGTTGCGCGATGTCGTGCGCCGGTTGCGAGCCGGGCAGAGCATTGAGGAGATTACAGCCAGTCTGGGTGGCACAGACCAATTACGACAGACTCTGCAACGATTGCTGTTTAACGCTGTTGACCTAGGAGTGCGTGCCGCCGAGTCACAGCTGACAATTGGCATTGACTGGACGCTAGCCAACTCCGCTGCCCGCGATTGGGCAGCCAGCTACGCATATGATCTCGTTCATGACATAAATGCAACGTCACAACGAGTGTTGCAGAAGTATGTCTCTGAGCGCATTCAGACTGGTGAGCCGCTCAGCACATTGGTGAATGACCTTGAGCCATATTTCGGTAAGCGGCGTGCTGAATTGATTGCCAGCACGGAGACGACACGGGCGTATGCGGTGGCCAACATGGAGACGTTTCGCCAGAATGGAGTCGAATTTGTGCGTTGGAATACTGCCAACGACGAATTGGTGTGCCCGGTCTGTCGCCCGCTGAATGGTGTCGTCGTGCAGATAGGGGCTGCCTTTCAGAATGGCATTCAACATCCGCCAGCGCATCCGCGTTGTCGCTGCTGGGTGACACCTTCACAAGGTGACTGATGGTAGAGTTGACGATTACGCTTGAGGGATGGGATGAGTTGGTGGCAGTGATTGGCAAGGTGACTGCTCTCGAATCCATGCGACCTGCCATGCAACGGTCTCTCGAATTGCTGCAACGCGACATAGCAGTATATCCGCCCAAGCCAGTGGCTGGAGACTTCCCCGGCTTCGTAAGCACACGGCAACGGCGGTGGTTTTTCGCAGCATTGCGTGATGGAAGAATTCAAGTTCCGTATCGGCGCACCGGGACATTGGGCCGGTCATGGACTACTGATGTGATTGTCACGCCCGACGCGCTACTTGGTGTTGTTGGCACGAATACTGTCTACGCGCCGTGGGTGCAGGATAGAGAGCGCCAGGCGCGCATCCACCAGGGGCGCTGGCAGACAGTAAGTGACGTAGTTGAGCGCAATGCTGATGCGATCATGCAGCAATTCGCAGCGCGGCTGGACGAGGTATGGAATGAGCAAGACGCGAGTGATTGAGTACCAAGATGACGAGCTGAACGTTCGGTTAGTCGTAGCGCGGGCCAACATGCAGGCTGGCATGTGCCGGACACGATTGCAATTGCTGGCTGAATCAGCAGATGATGATAACGAGGACATCAAACTCCTACGACGGTTCAGCTATCCCGACGTGATTGCTGCGACGGTAGATGTAGAGGGTATCCCGTGGCCGCTGTCATTTGAGGACTACGTGCAACTACCAGAGCGATTGGGGTTGCTGTGGGAGCGCGCAGTCTACGACCTTAATCCATCCTGGCTGCCTGGCTGGGAGGAGCGCGCAGAAGCTGAAAAAAAAGTGATGTCCTCTACCGCCGGCTAATCGAATGGCATAGGCGGCGTAAGGATGGTGGTGATGACTTCCCGGATGTGTTGTTAATGGGCGACCTGGAGACAGCGTGGCGTACATGGACACTGATGGAAGCGACTGGTTGGAAGTTTCTACCCTGTGCTGGTGGGTTACTGGATCAGGATGAGGCACTGCTGATGGACGTATTGACCATCGCGGCGCTGAGTGAGCGGGTAAGGAAGGCGCAACGTGGCTGATGAGCGAGTACTGAGCGCGCGCATCAAGTTCAGTGGCGACGGCATTGAGGAAATGCGCGCATGGCTGGCGGATGCCAAGGAGCGCGCCAATCGGCTTGAGCGCGAGTTGAAGGAGCTGGGGCAAACCGGCCCGAAGGCTCTGGAGAAGACGACTCGGGCCGCGAATGATACCCGGCGGGCATTTATGGAATTGCGCCGGTCGGGCGAACAACTGAGTTCGCTCGGTATGCGCATCGGCGCCATCGGCACTGCGATTGGTGCTCCATTCATCCTGGCTGCGAACCAATATATCCAGAAGGCTGGTATGGCCGAATCAGCATCCCGCCGCTGGCTGGCGGCGACCGACCGGCTATCACGCAGCCAGGAACGTGTCGGGCGCGTCGTTGTTGAGCAGGCTGGCCCATACTTGGAGAAGCTGGCTGACCTGGCCGAGAAGGCTGCGCGGTTCGCCGAGCAACATCCCGACGCCGTCAAGGCCGCGCTGGGTATTGCTGGCAGTGCAGCGGCATTGGGCGGTGCGGTGGTGGCTGCTGGCCAGGTAGTCAACGCGGTTGGCACGGTCGGGCTATTGCTGTCGAAGATGGGATTTGGTGGCACCGCGGCCGCAACGGCTGGAGGCGCGGCAAAGGGTAGTGCGGCAGCGGCTGGAGCGGCTGGAGGCCTGGGTGTATTGGGGGCGGTGGCTGGAGGGCTAGGGTTGGGCTACCTCGGCGCCAAGGCGCTCGGCTACGAGGGAGGCGTAGTTGACGCAGCCAAGGACCTCATCAAGTTCCCGTTGCAGACTGTCGGGTCTGGCGTTGGATTGGCGGCAATCGGGTTGCGCGATCTGGGGGTGATTTCTGAAGACACCGCACAATCAGTCGGGCACGTAATCGCGGCTATTGGCAACTTAGGAGAGACGTCTGATGAGGCGGCCAAGCAGGTAACCGAGCAAGCCAGCGATGCTGGGATTGGGGCGGCAATCCCACAGGCGGCAATTGACGCATATGCGGCCTACCAGAAGGCGAACACCCAGGCGGCCGAACACTACGAGAAGGCGCGCACTGAGATACTGCGGCGCTACGGTGAAGAGCGAACCGAGTTGGAGGCTGACCACGAACGTGCGCGCAATCAGATCATTGCCGACTTCAACCGTCAGCAGAGCCAGGCGCTCGCCGACTTCCGGCGCAGTGTAGCACGTCAGGAACGCGACCGGGCGCAAAGATTGCAGTCGCAGATGGCCGAATTCCAGCGGTCGCAGATGGAAGCAGAGGAGCGCTACTACCGCGAACGTGCAGAGCGGATTGCTGAATACAACCGAGAGGCGCGCCGTGCAGAAGAGGATCACCAACGTGACATGGCGCGCATGCGCGAGGACTATGAGATTCAGCAAGAGGATGCGATTGCCGAGCGCGATGCAATCGCATTCCTGCGCAATGCTCGCGATTACGAAATCCGCCGCCGCCGCGCCGAGGAAGATTACCAGGTCGAGGCACGTCGGCGTGACGAAGATTCAGCGCGCGTGCTGGCTGAGATGGAAAACGCGTTTGCTGAGCAGCGTGCCCAACGACAGGAAGAATTTGCACGCCAGCTGGAGGAACAGCAGCAGCAATATGAGCAGATGCGCGCCGATGCCGAGGAAGATTTCCAATTGCGCCGCCAGCGTGCACAGCAGGAGCATGCCGACCGATTGGCACAGATGGAGACCGAGCATCAGGAACGCATGCAGAAGATGGAAATCCAGAAAAATGAGGACTTGCAGCAACTGAATGAGCAGTGGAATGCCGAGCGCCAAGCACGAGACGACGCATTCCGTGAGCAACTGTTCCAACTGGATCAGGCGCTCAACAAGGAGGGCGAGACGAGGCTGGAATACTACGCCCGGATGGAAAGGGATTACAAGGCGTGGTTGCAGAGGATGTCGTCCGCGACACCGCCAGGCGGAGCGCCGGGCCGTGCTTCCGGCGGCTATGCCGGCTACGGCGTCTACCGCCTGGGCGAGAGCGGGCGCGAGTTCGTGCTGAATGCGGCCACCACGCGCAATGCCGAGCTGATGACTGGCGGGCTGCTGAATCAGGAGACAGTGCTAGCCATGCTGGCCGCTGGGCGCGGAGCGATCAACAACTTCAGTCAGACCGTCAACATCGGTGCGCAGGACGGTTATGCCGGGCTGCTGTCAGCCATACGGGCGCAGACAATTGATCTGCTACGCGAGTATGCGAGGGCGTGATGCCGGTCTATTCGTATGAGATTGGCGCAACCAGCACAACGACCAATGTCGAGTCGCTGACGCCGCCTCTCCCGCCACCACGCAGCGTGTTCATCGAGTACACGCGCGAATACGACAAGGCCGATGGAGCAGTAGGCGGCGACGGCTACCCAATGGCAATTTGGACGTTTGACCTGCTGACCGTAGCGCAGCTGGCCAAACTGCGGTCATATTGCACTGGCAAGAGCGCGTCAGTGTACATAAAGACACGCAATGCGTCCGAATCATTCGTCAAGTACGCTGCGATTATGGTCTGGCCGTCTGACCTCATGAAGAAGCGCGTGGCTGGCAAATATCTGGACGTGCAGATTGAGTTTCGCAGGCTGGTGGCAGCATGACAGCGCTCACGTCTGGCGAGAAGGCATTGCTGCGGGCTGGCGGCCACAAGGCGACACTGTACCTGTCCGTGCTCAAGCCGCAGTCGGTGTTCACCGCGCAGGTGAACATGGCATCGCCGGCACGTGGCGCGCGCAGCATCGTCTATGACAACGACAGCGGCGAAAACAAGGTCTTGCCTGGAATGACGATGTGGGTCGGCACATCGCCTGGCGCCTATGACGTGGGCAAGGTGCGCGTGCGGGCGATCAACACCAGCACCAACACACTCACGGTGAGCGAGAACAGTCTGGTGTGGGCAGATGACCAGTATCTGACCGTGAAGCGCAATTGGGAATTGCTGCCGATGTTCCCGCGCTTCGATGCGTCCGAACACTTCTACAAAGATTACGATATCCCGTACACCGACGAGAACGAGCAACTCAAGCCGGTGGCCATTCTCGGGCCTCCACAGGCGGCGTTCGACAATGGATCGGCAACGTCATTCACATTCGTCAGGGGTAACGACTACAGCGGCGCCGGATATGCATTCCGCGGTGAGAGCATTGTCGGCACCAACTGGTCTGTGGTTGGGCCGGGGGAATATACATTCGCCTCAGTAATGGGCAACGAGCGACTGACCATCGGTGGCGACAATCGCTTTGACGATGCCCACTGGGTGACGCTCACAGTCACGGACAGCAACGGTAAGACGCAGACGACGCGCCGGCCGGTCTTCTGCCACACGCGGACAGGGAGCAATGCGCCGATCACTGCATTTACGCTGGAATCACTGACGGGCGATTGGGAGCGTGGCGGCTGGACGGCGCGTATCCGGGTCTACAGCGGTGCGACGGTGAATGACTTCCAGGACGGCACGCTCATCCTACTCTGGCACGAAGCAACCTACGGCAGCACAGCGCAACTCATCGGTGGCAACTACCCCTACAATGCCAAGAGCGTGTTGTTCGCTGGCTATGTGCGTGGCGCGACGGTGCGCCAGGACTGGAACACCGGCGACGTGACATTCGAGGCGACCACGATTGACGGCCTGCTGCGGAGGTCAATGATGTTCTCCGTGCCGCTCAAGATGATCATGGGCACGCAGGATCAGTGGTACGAGTTCACCGGACCGACAGTGGCCGAGGCCATACACCACTACTGGCGCTGGCACTCGCAGCTGTTCGAAATCGCCGACGTATTCTTGCCTATCGGCAATACGCTGCGCGCGGAGACCATCGAGGACTTTGCCAGAGGCGACCTGTACACGCAGGCCGACAACTTCGCGCGCAACTATGGCATCTTCGCGCACGTCTGCTGCAACAAGCTCGGTCAGGTGTACGTGGCCGAGGATGCGCAGATGCTGAGCGCGGCGCGCCGGAATGCGCTCACCGTGGTCAGTGACATCACAGCCGCCGACCGGCGCGGCGAGATCACTATCCTGCACCAACCCGAACCGCGCGTCGGAATGGTGCACCTGAGCGGCTTCGCCTACCCGCGCACACCCATCATCAGCAAGGCGCCGGGTGACGCACCGCTCGACATCGGGCCACAGGTTGTCCATTGTGAGCGGCAGATACTGGAGAGCCAGGAGCAAGCGAATGCACTGGCCGGGCGCGTCCTGGCAGCGGCCAATAACCCATATCCCGAGGTGCGCATTCAGTTCGCCGGGCATTATCTCGGTGCGCTGGATGTCGTGCCACAGGAGTGGTGGACACTGACGCTGGCAGCCGGCGACACACCGCGCGGGATCGTCTGGACGAATAAGCGGATGGTATGCCGGAGCGTGTCGGCCAGCTACGACCCGGCAGCCGGCAGCATTCTGGCCGATGCGGTGTTCGAGCCGGAAGCCGATGGCGCGGATGGTGTAGATGGCGACTATCCTACCACCCCCCCCGACGACAGCAACATAACGCCACCATCACCGCCGGTTGTGCCCCCGCAGCCACCGGCGGCCAGCGGTCGGCTGGCGACGTTTGACCACAACCTCGGTCATCTCAATCAGACGGCGGCCAACACATGGGAAGTGCGCAACACTGGTGCAGCGACAATCACCGACAACCAGGGTGGCTTCGATCCGCACTGGCCGACGATTCAGAACAGCACAGATATCGAGGACGCCATCCTCTGGCGCGTGCAAACGGGCAAAATCTATCGCAGCACCGATTGCGGGCGTAGTTGGTCGCAGGTAACCGGGATGGGCGACCCGCCCAACGACTGGAATGACAGTCCATCACCGACATTTGCCAACTGCGATGTTGTCATGGGAACGCCAAACAACTACCGCGCCGGGGAATGGTACTTCCTGGTACGCTGGCAGAACGGGAATAGCCAATGGCGCGGTTGGATTCTGAAGTGTACCGGCAACGGTACAAGCTGGACATGGATATCGTTGCGAACCGGCGGTGCTCATAAGATAGGCGAGTACTACTATCCGGTTGCTGTTGATAACATCTATGGGGATGGACAACAATTTTGGGATTGGAATCCCCCATGTCCAGACTCCAGATATGGCTACGCGGATGTTGATAACGTTGCTGATGGTAGTGATGATACCTATGGCTCATTCTGGCGAACCGGTGGCTTCGTCGAGAACCGGGGCGTTGAGTGGCAAGTACACTTCGGAGCGTCTTTCAAGCGTGTTAACAATGTGATTGAGGTTCAGCTTAAGTTCAAACTGCGAGGTTCAGGTGCTGGCAATTGGGCCGGCGAACCACGGATGTGGGCTGACAATGACCCGAGTGGGCGCGCTTATGCTGTTGATTGGTATGGGAGCAACGACCCGGCCGACACGTGGTTCACACGGACAGTGTCTATCACACGCCCCTATAATATTAGCGAATGGATTGGCATGGACATTCGCGGTTGGGGATATTGCACACGAGCCGATATCGCCTATGTGCGCATTCATGAAAATTACCTTGACAGCGAACCAGGTAACATCTCAGCCTACCCCATCTGGCTGGACGCCGATTCCGCCAATGGCGACTACTTGTATCTGACGCTGTGGGAAGATGGTGCACTCTACGTTAAGAAGGTCACCACGGCTGGATTAGCCATTGTTGGTTCGGTCAATCTCGGCACTGCGACAATCAGCGATGTGATAGGTGGCACATATGCCGCCTACCCGCGCGTGCAGGAGTTTGACCCGAATGTGGTCTACGTGCACGGTAGGCTGCCGGGTGGCTACCACCTCCTGAAGAGCACCAACGGCGGATCGTCATTCAGTCCGGTCGCCAACAGCTTCAACAGTGCCAGCATCGTTGGCTTCTTCATCGTCGGCCATGACGGTGTGCTGTGGGCGGTCGAGAACACCGGCGGTACACCGAAACTCTGGAAGGACGCCGGCAGTGGATTTTCCGAACAACCGACTGTGCCGCTCTCAGGCAATGTGCGACCCGACAACATGACGATCATCCCGAATACGCTCACGCTGGCAATGGCGTCGGCAACGGCTGTCATCCGCAGTGAGGATGGTGGCCAGACCTGGGCAGACCAATCCTACCCATCAGGCGGGGATGTCAGGAGTCTATTGTTCATCGCATGAGCCTACGAGACGCAATCCTGGCGCGCAGACAGCGTGAAGCGCAACTGGAGACCAACCGCGACATCACCAAGGCGGAGTTGATCAAGGTCGACGGTTACGTCAAGGTGTTGGACAGACCGGGCTACGTCTGGGCGCGCGAGTATGGCCAACACGGCGGCGTCTTCCAGGTGTTCAATGGCAGCGTCACAGCCTGGGCGGGGCTGCCAGTGCTGATTGCCGCGGACCCAAAGTACCCATCCAGGCGGCGCATTCTGGATGTGGACTGGGAAATCCTGGCCCAGCATAGCGCCTACGACGGCAATCCATTCCTGCCTGAACACGCCAGTTCACACATCCGCTACGATGGGCATTACGCCGCCGACCCGGTAGATGTGTACCTGCGGATGCTGATACCGTTACGTTGTGAGCCGGTCTCTGGCCTCAAGGTGCGCATCGCGCCGTTCGTCTACTATGTCGGCGGCGCGCGGCAGTACTACCTCGGCACAGATAGCCTCGACCTGACCGACTATGTGCCGACAACTGCTGGCAAATCACGGCGCGTGCTGGTGTATCTGGACACGGCGACCAACACCGCCAAGGTGGAGCCGGGCGCATTGGGCAGCAGTGTGCCACCATATCCGGCTGTTCCCGCTGGCGGTATCCCGTCGGCGTTCGTGCTGCTGCAATATGGTGACACGACATTGAACGAGAAGGCCGACTTCCAGGACGCCAGGCCACTGTTCGCGGCGGCCAGCGGTGCAGCGGCTATGGCGGCCACTATCAACACCCTACCCTGTTGTGGAGTGTGACCTATGGCACAGGCAATCAGTGACACCCTACCGATTGACGCCGGATCGCAGAAATTCATTGGGCCAGTTGATCCAGCGGACGGCCAATTCACATTGTTGTGGGCGGTGGCGGCACAGACATTCGCCAGCAAGGAATATGCTGCGCTGGGCGTACTACCGGTATGGCGCACTGATACCAGCCATAGCGGTGTCAATGTCGGCACCACACCTGTCAAGCGCGGCACGGGCGGATCAGCAACAGCGGCCATAGACGCGCGTGGGTTCAATCGGGTTACTGTGTTCGTGACCGTCTCGGGGCTGTCAGGCGACGCGACGCTGGCAGTCAACATCCTGCCGAGATTTACCCAGACCGGCGACGACTTCGCGCCAGCCGTTGGCGTTGCATCGGCATTGGCAAATGGCAACCACGCCATTGAGGTAAACATAAACGCGCCATATTTCATGGTCGAGGCGGTTGCCAGCAGTGGGACAGCGACTGTGACCTGTAACGTGTATTTGCACCGGTAGGAGGCTGACATGAGGATCATCCTGGCGATTGTTCTGGGGCTGGCGCTGTTGGTGGGTGTATTGACGCCAGTTGCGGCGCAAGGTGTATGGCCGGGCGAGGCGCTATTGTGGCGTGGCGATACGGTTGTGACGCAAACGGCGCAATACCGCAGCCTGAACGTGAACGGCGCAGATTATGTGTACCTGTTCTACGATACCGGGAATGGTAGTGCGAGCGCGACAGCGAACATCACCATCACGCGCCAGTGGCGAGGCGTCGTGTTTCAGACGCTCATGGCGAGTGGCTCAGTGGGCACATCCCAGCGTGCAACTGGCGTGGTGACGATTGCGGCGGCATCGCCATACTACCCCGATGTGCTGGTGCAGATGAGTGTGACCGCCGGCACGATCACACCGACGGTGGCGGTGGTCGGGCAATGATCGGCAACCGCGACGTGCCAGCGCTCATCACCGATTGCTGGGGGCGGTTTCGGTCGGTATGTCTGCGGTCGCCGACTGCGCCAGACGTCAACGGCGGTGACGACGGCTTCCTCTGGATTGACATTGGCGTCGATGGCACACCTGACGCGCCATTGTGGAAGATGTGGGATGGGTGCGCACAGACGTGGCGATTGGTCGGCGGCGGAGCGGGCGCAGTCAATTGGGATAATGTGACCGGCAAGCCAACAGCATTCCCGCCGCAAGCGCACGTTCACCTGATCCATCTGCAACGAGGGTGGTTCTCATGCTAGTCCTTGACTCAACCAGCAAATCCGTCACGGCGGTACTGAGTGCGTCACCGACAACCAACCCCGACTTCGTGGCGACTTACGCCGACGCAACATCCGACGCCTTCACCGAGGCGGCCAACGACGGCGCACTGAACGGCACGACGGCGGTCACGCTGGTGGCCGCGCCATCTTCCGGCGTGCGGCGGGTGGTCAAGGAAATCATCATCTACAACCGCAACACCTCATCGGTAACTCTGACCGTGCGGTATGTCAATGACACCAATACCCGCGTGCTGTGGTCGGGCACATTGCAACCGGCGGAGACCTGGACATTGAGCCGGCACGTGCTGTCACCCTACAACTGGCAGCACATCGCTTCAAGCGCGCCGACCAATGATGACGACAGCACCAAAGGATTTGTCATCGGCTCGCGCTGGATTGACATCACCAACGGCCAGGTCTACATCTGCGTGGACGCGACGCAAGGCGCAGCGGTGTGGCGCAACCTGTCCAGTGCGTTGAGTGCGAGCGATGGTGACCCGGCTAAGGCGGCATACTGCGATACAGAGGGGCGATTGTTGACTCCCAATCGGCCAGCTTTTTTTGCCTACAGGACTGAAGTTACAAGCAACATAACCGGTGACGGGACTGCCGCAGAGGTGCCATTCAATGCAACACGTTTCAATGTAGGCTCTGCGTTCTCAAACAACGTATTTACTGCCCCATGTGATGGCCTCTATCAATTCGGTGCTAGCATACGGCTGGGTGGTATTATCTCATCCCATGTCCGTGCTTCACTGACATTTCTTGTTAATTCATTCATAGTTTCTGGTAAGAGTTTACACCCGTTCAATGTGCGAGATGCTCTGGGTGGGGCGCAAGTTTTACAACTCAATTGCGGCCTTCTATATAGCCTCAGCTCTAACGATACAGTGAAGTTGCAAATTACTGTGTGGGGGTCATCGAGCAAGGACGTGTTCGTTATGGGGCAAACTAGTGCTGATGTAACCTATTTCTATGGCCATCTGGTGGGATAACTATGGACACAAATCATACAAACATAAGAGATATGTACACGTTTTTGTTGACAGCTGGCGATTCAACATTGACTGTGATGCGGTCACGAGCACACGACGAAATTCAGCGCCTCCGTGGCGAGTTGCGGCGTCAGTACATTCCGGATGTTACGGGCCAGGAGATAGTGTACATGCAGAAGCTACTGGCAGCCAAGAACATTTTGCCGCGCACAACATTGGCAACTGAGGCTTCTGAGCGCAAGATGACGGTTGACCAGTTGGCCGCACTGGTCGAGCAGAAGAACAGCGAGTGGCTATTGGCCAGTGACCAAATTGAAGCGGCGGTGTACAAGGCCAGAGTCAGCGTTGAGAATGCAACTGGCGTAGACGAGATTGTGTCCGCTCTAGTGGCGTTGGCACAACTGGAGCAGCAATGAGGCGTCCCGGCATCTGGGTTGCCAACGGCAGTCCGACCGATGCCAGCAAGATGCTGAGCTGGCGGCCGGGCGCGCTGACCAGCTTCTTCGATTATCTTGGCCCCAACCGGGTGCTGCAATACAAGGAGAAGTACCCGGACGCGCCCGTCATTGTGCGCTTTCAGCATCCGCGCAACTGGCACGAGGATGTTGCCGTGAGCGCGCGCCACGTAGCCGACCTGGTCATCAGCAAATGGCCCGACCTGTGTGTCATTGATCCATACGTCTACTTCTGCAACGAGTTGAATCTGCACTACGAGAACGGTGACGCCAATCCGGGCAACCAGTGGCGCTACGAGACGCGCGAGTTCTACCGGCAATACGCCGACTGGGCACGTGATGTCGCTGACCGGATCAAGCAGCGCGTGCCGGAGATGCGGCTGGTATGCCCGCCATTCGCCTATGGCCACCACGAGGACGGCGCGCCGGACGACAGCGGCAATCCGATGGACGGCTGGGCCGGCTACGACTACCTGGCTGACACCATCCGGACGCACTTCAACAACATCATCACATTTCACGCCTACTGGGGTGACGCGGCTGGCAGCATCGGCAGCCGACTCTACGACCGGGAGATAGCGAGCTGGCACGCATTCCGCTGGCGGCGCGTGCTGCAGCTGTTCAAGGTGCGCTACGGCATTGACGCCAAGGTCATCATTGACGAAGCTGGCAACTTCGGCGCTGCCGACCACGATTTCACCGACCAGGTGATCTACTACTCCCGCAAGACGCTGGAGGATGAGCGAGTGATCGCACTGACATTCTTCCTGTGGCAAGACCCAACCCAGAGTCCGGGCAACATCCTCAATTCGTGGTGGGATCGCTGCCAGAACCTGGATCAACACATCGCGCGGCTGGCGGCGCTGGAGGACATCACGCCTACGGTCACCATCCGCGTCTACGCGGGCGGCGTCGTGCACACACTGCCGCTGGAGGAGTACCTGCGCGATGTCGTGCCCGCCGAGATGCCGGCGTCCTGGGCGATGGAGGCGCTGCGGGCACAAGCGGTATGGGCGCGGTCGTATGCGCTGTGGCGCATTGCCAACCCGCGCCATGCGTCGTTCGATCTGTACGCCACCGCCAATGACCAGGTGTGGAATCCCATGATGCGGCACTCGCGCAGTGACATCGCTGTGAGCGAGACCAGGGGCGTCTATCTGGTGCAGGACGGCAAGCCGTTTGCGGCACGCTACGTCTCGCGCTGCGGGCGGCCGGACTGCCCGGACTGCCAGGGTGCGGGCGGCTACAACAACGAGACGTGGCATGGCCGGGCATGCCAGTACGGCGCGCGCGCCATGGCGAATGCCGGGCGCACGTGG
>Ga0129299_1002048_pt1 | contig 13428 bp, 7 predicted proteins | sample ConPoolayeCmetaG_FD_94477 | JGI IMG/M metagenome (GOLD analysis project Ga0129299, IMG submission 94477) | Hot spring microbial mat communities from California, USA to study Microbial Dark Matter (Phase II) - Cone Pool mat layer C metaG ... | reverse complement strand
GGCAAGCGACTAAAATGTCCTGGAGGTGAATACGGCGACGCGCCAGTAAACAGGCAATTGCGTTGCGGAGTCCGGTTCCGGGGTGGCAGGCGGGCAAGCGCTTCGTCAAACTGGTTTGCGTGGGTCTATCAATCGGGGTGAATGCAAATGAACGAGAAATGCGATTTCGGTCTGATTGGGCTGGCCGTAATGGGTGAAAACCTGGCCCTGAACGTCGAAAGCCGCGGCTTCAGTGTGGCGGTCTTCAACCGCACGGTAAGCAAAGTGGACGAGTTCGTACAGGGTCGGGCCAAGGGAAAGAGGATCGTCGGCTGCCATAGCCTTGAGGAGTTTGTGCAAAGCCTTCAGCCGCCGAGAAAGGTAATGCTGATGGTAAAAGCAGGGCCGGCCGTAGATGAGTTTATCGAAAAGCTCATCCCCCTGCTTCAGCCCGGCGACGTGATCATCGACGGCGGCAATACCCACTTCGCCGACACCGAACGGCGCACAGCCTATGTGGAATCGAAGGGGTTGCTGTACATCGGCACCGGTGTATCCGGCGGCGAAGAAGGGGCACTTAAAGGCCCCAGCATAATGCCCGGCGGCAGCGAAAAGGCTTGGCCGCTGGTCAAACCCATCTTCCAGGCCATCGCCGCCAAAGTGGGGCCGAATAACGACATTCCCTGCTGCGATTGGGTAGGCCCGCGCGGCGCCGGTCACTACGTGAAGATGGTTCACAACGGTATCGAGTACGGCGATATGCAACTGATATGCGAGTCGTACTGGATGCTCAAGAATGCCCTGGGGCTAAGCAACGACGAACTCTACGATGTGTTCGCCCAATGGAATCAGGGAGAACTGAACAGTTACCTTATCGAAATTACCCGCGACATCTTCAGCGTCAAAGACCCCGATGGGGACGGCTATCTGGTGGACAAGATACTCGATACCGCCGGCGCGAAAGGAACCGGCAAATGGATGAGCCAACTTGCCCTGGACTTGGGAGTGCCCAGCACTCTGGTTACCGAGGCCGTGTACGCGCGCTGCCTGTCGGCCATGAAAGACGCCCGCCTGCGCGCCAGCAAAGTGCTCACCGGGCCGTCGAAACAATTCGGCGGCGACCGCAAGGCCTTTATCGAACAAATCCGTCAGGCCCTGTACGCATCGAAAATCTGTAGTTACGCCCAGGGATTTGTGCAGTTGCGCCACGCGGCGGCAGAGCACAACTGGCCGCTGAACTTCGGCTCGATCGCCTTGCTGTGGCGGGGCGGCTGTATAATCCGGGCGGTGTTCCTGGAGCGAATCAAAGAGGCCTTCGACGCCGACCCCAATCTGGAAAACCTGCTGCTGGCCCCGTACTTCCGCGACGCAGTCGCCCGAGCCCAGACGGCGTGGCGCGAAGTGGTCAAGACAGCGATCGATTTGGGCATTCCCACGCCAGCCTTTTCTGCCGCGTTGGCTTACTACGATGGATACCGCTCCGAACGATTGCCGGCCAATCTGCTCCAGGCGCAGCGCGATTACTTCGGCGCTCATACTTACCATCGCATAGACCGACCGGGCGAAGGACCGTTCCATACCGAATGGTTGCAACTTCGCCGTCCGCCAAAGTGAACATATCCGTGTTGTGCGCTCTTCTGGCAGTGCCGCGGGGCCGGCGTGCGCCAGCTTAGTGTATGCCGTTGCCGCAGGTGTGGCACGCGCGGCCTTTCGGCACTGGCACAGACCGCCGGCGAGGGGCTATAATTGCTTTAGTCGGCGCGGGGCGGGTTGCTTAGGCCTGCCAAACTCCACGCGCCGGCCGCCGCGCTCCATGGAAGGCCACTATGCAACTGGGGGCGGCAAACAACAACCCCTGTTCAATGGAAGACACGCCTGTGCCGATAAAGTGGAGCGGTAACCGGCATCGAACAGGCTGGCGGCCACTTGCCGCGCCACGGCCTTTTGGGTCCAAGCGCGGCCTGAACTGTTGAGATCAACATCGGAGGGTACGCGAATGGCTAGCAGCCACACTGGAAATGTGGTGCCCCGAAAGGGGTTGCGGGTTCGAATCCCGTGCCCTCCGCTTGGCATGGCTGCACAGTGCAGAATGGCATCCTTATGCCGCAGCCCTGTGCTAACCCCGTGAAAGCGCTAAGAGCGACTACGCACATCCAGCTTCGGACGCTTCAACCGTGGCTAGTGCCAACTCTGGGGCTAACGTAATACGATGGCACTAGGATTGCCATTTTCTGACGGCAACCTGCGATCGAATAACTGCACCGCAACGAAATACAGGGGCGCGCTGCCTCGCGTCCGCTGTGTTTTGCTCGATACTGCTGAAGTCATCGGCGCAAAATGCGGCCGCGAGGGAGCGCGGCTGTGGCGGCAGAGCGGCTAGGCCGAAGCAGGTCGCGATACCCCACCTACCCCCCGCTAGGCTTGTACTGTCCGGAATAAACCTATCAGTCCGGTAGGGGTAGTATCTGATATAACGGAACTGCGGATTTTGGGGCAAGTTCGGGCTGACGGGAATGTACCGAACTGGCTCGATTTTCGCGTGGATTGTTCGGCTGCGTCCGATTTTTTCTGATGCAGCCTTCGTTCGGGGTAGAGCGAGTCTGCCGGATATTCCGTAGGACGCGACTGGTCGATAGCTGCCGTATGGTGGAATTGCCCGCACCGAGCAAAACCTGCACCGTGCCATTTGGCATCCCCTCCAGGCGAACCACGAGCAAGCCGCCGTTGAAGGCCGTTTGTCCGTTGTGCCGCCAAGTGGCGGAAGTGCCGCCCTGTGCCGAGTACGCCCCGGTGGTCTGCCCGGGATGCGGGCTGCGATACAAGCATAACACGGGCCAAAATGGCAACTCGGCAAAGTCGAACTTGCTCTCACCGGCCGACCAGGCGCCTGCCGACCCGATACTCCAGCAATGGCTGGCTGGCGCGCCGATCACCCCGCCGCAATTGACGCAATGGCAGCGCCTCGTTCGCTGGTTCAGGCACAATCCGGCCAAAGGCGCCCTGGTGTTGGGCGTGTTATGTCTGCTTGTTGTGGCCTCAGCGGCGGGCATGGCGGGCTTCTGCGTCACAAAGCTTCGATTGATCAATACAGCCCGCAATTGGCAGCAAGCCGAACAAGAGCGACTGGAGGCCGAAGCCCTTGCCGCCGAGCAGGCCCGACTGGCTGCCGAAAAGCAGCGTCAGGCCGAGGCCGAGGCCGCTGCCCGCCAGGCCGCCGAACTCCGCGCACAGCAGGCCGAAGCCCAGCGCCGCCGGGCGGAACTGGAACGTCTGGAGGCCGAAAAACAACGGCAACAGGCGGCGCGGCAGGCCCGTCTGGCTCTGGCCGAACAGCAGGCCAAAGACGCTTTGCTGCTGTTGCGCAACCAGCCGTTGCAAAGCTGCCTGTTGGCTGCCGCCAGTTTGCGAACAAAAATCGCCGAAGGACTCCCCGCTGACCTTGCTACCCAACAGATACTCTGCGACGGGCTGGCCGAGCTGGGCGTTCCGGCCCTGCGGGTCGACAATGGGGCGATCACGGTTTGCCAAACCGACCGTGAAGGCAGGTTGCTGATCGCCGGCGGGGAAGACGGTACACTGCAGTTCTGGAACCTGGAAGCAGCCGCGTTTTGCTGGGGCAACACGGCCGAATTGCCGCCGGCGGCTGCCGCCAGCTCCAATCAGGCAAGCAGTGCCACGCCTCCGCTATCGACCGACGAAAAGGCCGCTGCCGCTCACGAGGCACACCAACCGGTTGTGCTACGCGTGCACGGCGAGGCACTCAGCACCATAGCAATTAGCCCCGATGGCCGGCGACTGGTCAGCGGCGATCGCGCCGGCCTGCTGGTATTGTGGGACTTGACAGCGCCGGACCTGGCCAACCGAGCGACGATCATCCACCGGTTTTCCGGCCCGGTCAATGCGGTCGCTTTTTCCTCCGACTGCCGCTGGCTTGTGGCTGCCGCCGGTCGGCCAGACAGCATGGACGACACTGCCCGGCTCTGGGAATTGCCGGCCCACGGTCACCCCGGCACGGGCATGCCGCTGCGTGGGCACTTCGGGCCGGTGCGGTCAGTAGCCATCAGTCCCGACAACAACTGGCTGGCCACTGCGGGTGCAGACAAGACGGTGCGACTGTGGAATCTGCGTTGCGGTTTCCCCTCGGCCGAGCAGATCGTCTTGCACGGCCACGAAAACCAGGCCACCGCCGTGGCCTTTGCCTGTGAGGGACGCTGGCTGGCCTCGGCCAGTTACGACGGCACCGTGCGGCTATGGAACCTCCGGCAACCGGACCCGGGCGCTAATCCCCGGGTGCTTTCCGGCCATAACGGCTGGGTAGATGTTATCGAAGTCAGTCCCGACGGCCGTTATCTGGCCACCGGCGGTTACGACCGTACGGTGCGGCTGTGGGACTTGCAAGCAGCCGATCCGCGCGACTGCTGCCTTGTCCTTTCCGGTCACACGGCGCGGGTGCGGAAGATTCTGTTCCTTGCCGACGGCCGCCGGTTGGCAACGGCCAGCGACGACCGAACTGTACGCCTGTGGGATTTGTCGGCAGCTTCGACCGCTGCTCAGTCGCTTGTGCTGCGCGGTCATTGGGGGCCGGTTGTAAGCATGTGTGTGGGCAACAAAGGCCGCAGCCTGATAACCGGCACAGGTGCGGTGACGGCTTCGAGCAATGCAGTGCTGCACGTCTGGCCGCTGGAGGCAACGGATTTGTTGGCCCAGGCGACGCACGTCTGTCAACTGCGCAGCGCGGCCGGCAGCCAGCGGACGGTAAATGGCACACCGTCGCAGCAGGTTGCTGATTTCTCTGTAAAACCGCGCGAGCCTTTCAATTCGTCTGTGCAACCGCCTGCCGATTCTTCTGTACAAGCGCCCGGTGGTTCTTCTGTTCAAACGCCCGCTGGTTCAGCGCCGGGCATCACTTCGGATACTGCGCGACCACAGCCAGTCGGGGACTCAGGCGAGCGATCCGCCGACAAGTCGGAACAAGCGCTTCGCGAGTATTCACCCCGGGGCTTTTTCGGTCCGTCCTCGTTTGGCGCCACCCCGTCGTTTGGCTCCACTCCCCAGGCGACCGAGGCTATCCGCTGACTCCCAGGCTTTTCTGAACTGCCGCAACTCCGCCGCGGTGTGCGGAACGGGGCAACTGGCTGAAATCCCTCGTCAGCCCGCCAGCGGTTGGGAGTGTCCTGCCTGGGCCGGACACTGCTTTTCAGCCAGCAACAGTACGATTGACGGCCAGCAGCGGCAAGCTATGCGCAATAATCGGGCATTTTGGCCCAAGTATCTATTGCATTTACGCCCGGTTTGTGATAATGTACTTGCGTACACTATGCGGCGGCTGAACTTTGGGTCTATCAACCATCCCCAGGTTTGGGTGGAGCGACAGGCCGACCGCAGCCACGCTCCGGACAGCCGTCGCGGCCAGACCGTGGTCGGCCAGAGTGGAAGCATCTGTTGCTTTCTTCAACAAGGGTTCAACGTATGAACAGGAAGCACAATCGGCCGCAACGCTTTTTTGGCCAGAAGTGCAACCCGCAGCAGCAAAAGCGTGCTGCCATCAGGGCAGGCGATGCCCATCGGCAGTCGCCGAGGCGTCCGCTAGACCCGTGGGGCGATCCGTGGGATGGCCGTATGCTGGCAGCGGCTTCCCGAGATGTTTGGAACGCCTTTGTCGCCGACGCAGACGAGGCACAACTACCGCCCCATCCGCACGACATCGATGACCGCCCGGCCCGCCGGCGCTGATCCGCAAGCCGGTGCCAGCGGCCGGAAGGCCATCGGGCCGCGATCAGACCGCGGTCCCCGGGCCGTAGCGGCGGCCAAGCGATAGCAGCGGCCAGGCCATACCGCCAGTCAGGCGATACCGGCGGCCAGTCCATACCGGCAGTCAGGCCGTACCGGCAGTCGGGCGATACCGGCGGCCAGCAGTGCCAGCAAGTGGCTCAGGCCCGTCTTTTCGGCTTCTCGGCCGGCGCGCTTGCCGCGCGACGGTCGCCCCTGCTATTCTAGAACCGGCGTTTTCGCAAGGGCGATCGAAGCAACTGGCTCTATGGCAGGAGAGCGTTTATGGGCGCAAGATCGACTGTTTCGCGCCGGGAATTTCTTCGGCGTTCGGCTGTTTTGGCGGCTGCGGGCGGGCTGGCTGGAGCAGTGCCGGCCTTTGGTGTTCACACGGCAGGCAGCGACCTGTTGCGCGTTGGGCTGATCGGCTGCGGCGGACGCGGCACCGGTGCGGCCGCCCAGGCCCTCTCGGCCGACAAGAACGTCAAGCTGGTTGCGCTGGCCGATCTATTCGACGACAGGATGAAAATCTGTCTCAGCAGCCTGAATAAAAGGCCCGAGCTGGCCGACAAGATCGACGTTCCACCGGAGCGGCAGTTTTCGGGCTTCGACGCCGGCAAGCAGCTTATCGCCTGCGGAGTGGATGTGGTGTTACTGTGCGAGCCGCCGCACTTCCGCCCGGCGCATCTGAAGGCCGCCATCGAGGCCGGCAAGCACGTCTTCGCCGAGAAGCCGGTGGCGGTCGATGCCCCCGGCGTCCGCTCGGTGCTGGCCAGTTGCCAGTTGGCCGAGCAGAAGCGGTTGTCGGTAGTTTCCGGGTTGTGTTTGCGATATTCCTATGGCTTCCAGGAGACCATCAAGCGGATACAGGACGGGGCGATCGGGCAGATTCACACTTTACAGGCCAACGACTACCGGGGCGGCATCTGGGTGAAAAAACGAGAACCCGACTGGACCGACATGCACTGGCAATGCCGAAACTGGCACTACTTCACGTGGTTGTCGGGCGACTTCAACGTCGAGCAACACGTTCACTTCCTCGACGTGTGCGCTTGGATGATGAAAGACCAGTATCCTGCCAGGGCCATCGGCATGGGCGGACGCCAGGTACGCACCGGGCCGGAGTACGGCAACATCTACGATCATCATTCGGTGGTGTACGAGTACGAAGATGGCACCAAACTGTTCAGCAACACCCGGCAAATGCCCGGTTGCAAAAACGATATGAGCGCCGCGGCCGCCGGCAGCAAGGGCCGAGCGTTTATCAGCGAAGGCCGCAAAGGACTGCGCATCACCGGCGAAGTGAACTGGACTTACGAAGGCCCGGAAAACAACATCTACCAGACCGAACACGACGAGCTGTTTGCCAGCATCCGCAAAGGCCAGCCGATCAACAACGGGCGCTACATGGCGCTGAGCACCATGCTGGCCATCCTGGGTCGGATGGTCACCTACACCGGGCAGATGATTACTTGGGAACAGGCGATCAACTCGAAGGAAGACCTCTCGCCGCCGAAGTACGAGTGGGGGCCGCTGCCCACGCCGCCGGTGGCCATGCCGGGAATAACCAAGTTCGTCTGATCGGGCCATCCCGACGGAAGGCCCATCCGCGGCTAAGCCGGTTTACAGCGTACCGTGCCTACGGAAAACCAGCTCGGCATACTGGCCGGCGGCCTGTCGCCAGCGGCGATCTTTCCGGGCGGCCTCGGGTGCGACGACCACCAGCCGTTTTGCGCCGCGCAGACGACCAGGCTGCACGCTGTAATAGCGGTCCAAATAGCTGATCGTCCGGTAGAGAGTCTCCAGCAGCAACGACAGACAGCGCGGCGAAACCTGCTGGTAATCCCCCTGCGGCTCGAGCACCACTTGCAAAGTGGTATGCGGCGCTTGGCACAGGACGTAATCGAGCACCGCGGCGGCTGTGTGTCGGGCGGCGTCGAAATCGGCCGCTTGCAGCCACAGCAGCAGGCTGTTGGCCCACCGTTGCGGCGGAGGCAAAAGCGCCCAAGGCTTGTCGGCGCCGGGTCCGTCCAGCGACATGCGAATCACTTGCGCCACACTGCCGCTTGAGAATCCACTGCTGCACAGGTCCGCCCGCGGTGTACTCGATTTCGCAGTCGGTTCACAGCGGCCGGTGTCGGCAAGGCTTACCAGTTCGGCTGCCGCGGGCAGCGGGTCGAAGCACGTGCCGAAGGCCGCTTCGGCCTCTTCGACCAGCGCCGCCATTTGTTCCAGGCTCAGCGTCGGGGTTTGCAACACGGCATACGGAGGCCGGTCCTGGTAAACCAGCCCCAAACGCCGCGCATTGCGTCGGAAGGCCGTGCCGGGCAGCACGGAAAGGTTGAAAACCTGTACCTCCTCGTATAGCTTGCGCCTGGCCAGAAACTCGATGCCGCGCCGCACCGACTCGACCCCGTCGCCCGGCAGCCCCACGATCAAATCCACTCGCCGCCGGATGCCGGCACTGCCGAGTGCATTGGCGCCGCGGGCGAACTCCTCCGGGTCGGTGCGGCGGCTGGCCAACTGCTGGGCCGCCGGATCGACGGTCTGCAAGCCGATCTCCACTTCAGACACTCCCGCGGCGGCCAGCTTCTCGGCCTGCCGCGGTTCGAGCAGTTCCGCCCGCAATTCCGCCGAGTAGCTGAACCGCTGTGCGCTGTTGCCGTGGGCGAGAACGTCTACCAGCGCATCGAAGTCGCGTCTGCCGTTGAGCGTAGGGTCCAGCAGCACGATTTCTTTGACGTCGGCGGTGTTGGCCCAGCGCAGCGTTTCCAACAGCCGCGATTGCGAAAACATTCGCAGCCGGCGAAAACTCTTCGGATAGTAACAGTACTTGCAGCGGAAGCGACAGCCGCGGAGGGTTTCCAGGTAAATCGTCCCTTCGCCGTCTGGGGCGAGCACCCCATCCAAATACGGCGATGGCACTTCGTCAAGTGGCTCGACAGGATTTGGCTGGCCGAGGCCGAAATCGGACAGCGCAGCGCCACGGCTGGCAAGCGGAACAGCGCCTGGTATCGCATCGGGCGAAACTCGTCGGCTGCCCAGGGCGTGGAGCAACCGGGCGAAAGTCGCCTCGCCTTCGCCAACGACGGCGTAATCGGCTGCGCCGCTTTGCAGCACCCAGGTGTTTTCCGGCGTGATTTCCGGACCACCCAGCACTATCAGCGTCTCCGCCCGCTGCTGCTTCAGTTGTCGCGCCACCCATAGCGTACGCTCGACGTTCCACAGGTAGCAAGAGAACCCCACCAGCCAGGGTTCCCGGCCAAGAATTTCGGCCACAAGTGCTGCGTCGCCGTACCGATCGGCGATTTCCTGTGGCAGGATTTCGATTTGTACATCCGTGCCGCAGCAGCGCTGGGCGTAGGCCTTCAGATACCCGGCAGCAAGTGGGACGTTGCCCCGCGGCGGGGTCAGTCCTACCGGCGGAATTGGCAATTGTACCAGCAGCGCTAGCCGGGTTGTTGTTTTTCGTGCCGCCACAGTGCAAATGACCAATAGGAAGCGTTACACTGGTCGATTTGATGCATACTGCGAGTTTACCACCTGAGTGTCGTCGGCTAAAGCGCCGGACGTTTGGAACGACTATGGGAATTAGCAATCTGGCAGGACGCCAACTTGCGGCCGAAATGGTGCGCTTTCGGCACCGCCGAACGAGACGACATATCTTGGTGAAGAATATGGCGAAGCAAGGCGTCTTTGTGTCGTGGAGCTGTTCATGGCTTGCTTGTGTACGGTCGCTGGTAATGTACGGTGTTGGTTGGCACACAGCGATTGTTAATACACCGCGGTTGATGGGGCGCTCGGCAGCGTCAGTTACACTGATAGGCGGACATGTTGTGGGAAGTGGTTCGGGCAAAGTCCGGCGGGCGATTGCCCTTGGCGGCGCTGCGGATGACCGGCTCGTTTCAGCGCGGAATTGGCAATCGGCATGATTGACCCCGGGCAAGTACAACGGTATCTGGAAAGTCCCGAAGCAGCGGCCGATTGGCTGCGCGGGCTGGGAGTGCGCGATTTGCGGCGCGGTCATGCCAGCCTGCGGGGAATCGCCGCCTCGGGCGTGCCTGTGGATCTTCTGGCGGTGATGTTTCATCAGCTTTCCTGCCGCCTACCGCAGTGCGCCGACTCCGATATGGCGCTAAACAATCTGGACCGGTTTGTGGCAGCCGCCCGAAACCCGCTGGCCATCGGCACGCTGTTCGAGCGCGATCCGGACGCCTTGCCCGTGCTGCTTCAGATTTTCTCCACCAGCCAGTACCTGAGTGACCTGCTGATCGTCGACCCTGAAGGTTTCGACCTGTTGCGGTTGACCGAAGGCCAGCCTGTTTCCCGGCAAGCGCTGGTTGATGAACTGGTGGCCGAGGTGCAAGCGCTGGAGCACGAGCAGATGGTGCTCCGCGCACTGCGCCGCTTCAAGCGCCGTGAAACACTACGCATCGCTTACGGCGATATCATCCGCGAGCAAAGCCTGGCTACAGTCACCGCGCAGATAAGCTACCTGGCCGATGCAATCGTGGAAGCCGCCCTGCGCGCCGCATACCGCAAGCTCGCGCAGCAGCGCGGAACGCCTCGCACCCCCGACGGCCGGCCGGCGCGGCTGGTGGTGCTGGGATTGGGCAAATTGGGCGGACTGGAACTGAACTACTCCAGCGACATCGACTTGGTGCTGTTGTTCGACGGCGACGGCCGCACCGACGGCCCGCGCCCCACCAGCAACGCCGAGTTCTTCGAGCACCTCGCCCGTGAACTGGTGCGCATGCTTACCGAAACCACCGAGCTGGGCGCGGCATACCGGGTAGACCTTCGCCTGCGCCCCGAAGGACGCCACGGCCCGATGGTCACGTCGGTGCAAAGCGCCCTGGCGTATTACGACCTGCGAGGCCGTACCTGGGAGCGGCAGGCGTACATCAAAGCCCGTCCGGTGGCTGGTGATCTGTCGCTAGGCCAGCAGTTCCTCCAGCGGCTGGCTTCGTGGGTCTATCCGCGGTATCTAAGCGCGGCCGACATCGCTGGCATCAAAGCGCTGAGGCGGCGGATAGAACAGCAGGGGCGACTGCCCGGCCAGGGCGATCGCAATGTGAAAACCGGCCGCGGCGGCATTCGCGATATCGAGTTTGCCATCCAGTTCCTGCAACTGCTCAATGGCGCAGAGCTGCCGCAACTGCGCACCGGCAACACCCTGGAGGCAATTGCGCGGCTAGGGCAAGCCGGGTGTTTGACAGATCAGGAACGTGCAATACTGGAGAGCAACTACAGCTTCCTGCGAAAGGTCGAACACCGGTTGCAAATAATGTTCGACCTCCAGACCCACACCCTTCCCCACGACCCAGACGAACTGGCCAAGTTGGCATTGCGGCTCGGCTACACGGAAAGCGACCGCCAGGCCGCCCGGGAAAGGTTCATGGCCGACTACAGCCATCGCACTGCGCTGAACCGTCGCATTTTGGACCATTTGCTGCACAATGCCTTCAGCGATGACGTGCAGGCCGAGCCGGAGGTAGACCTGGTGCTCGACCCCGAGCCTTCGCCGCAGCAGATTGCCGAAGTGCTCGGCAAGTACCGCTTCCGCGATGTGCAGCAGGCCTATCAGAACCTGATGGCCCTGGCCGAAGAGAAGCTGCCATTCCTGTCCACCAGGCGGTGCAGGCATTTCCTGGCGGCTATAGCGCCCCGGCTATTGCGGGCTATTGCGAACACCGCCGATCCCGACGCCACACTAGTCAGCCTGTGCCAGGTCAGCGACTCGCTGGGCGGCAAGGGTGTGTTGTGGGAACTGTTCAGCTTCAATCCGCCCAGTTTGCATCTGTATGTGGAAATCTGTGCTTACAGCCCTTATTTGTCGGGAATGCTAGTGAGCAACCCCGGCATGATCGACAGCCTGATGGACAGCCTGGTGCTCGACAAGCTGCCTACGCGCCAGTGGTTGCAAGAGAGCTTGAGCGATCTGTGCCGCGGAGCGGAAGACCTCGATCCGATACTGCACAGCTTCAAGAACGACCAGCACCTGCGGATAGGGGTACGCGATCTGCTGGGCAAAGAAGATGTGGAACTAGTCATCGCTGCGCTGAGCGATGTGGCCGAAACCTGCCTGGAGCAGATCGCCGCACGGGAGTTTGAAAGCCTGGCGGCCAAGTTCGGCACCCCCACCGTGGCCGACGGCCCGCGCGCCGGCCAGCCGTGCCAGTTCGTCATTGTGGGCATGGGCAAACTGGGCGGCAGAGAGTTGAATTATCACAGCGACCTGGACGTGGTCTTCCTTTACGAAGCCGACGGAAATACTGTGCCGCCGCCGGCCAGCTCCAATGTTCACAGCATTGCCAACAGTCATTTCTTCAGCCAGTTGGGGCAGCGCATCATCCGGGCCTGCGGCCGGGTAGGCCCGTCGGGAAGACTCTACGAGATCGACGCCCGTTTGCGTCCCACCGGCCGCAGCGGGGCGCTGGCCACATCGCTGGCCGAGTTCGAAAGATATTTCCGCTCCGGCCAGGCCCAGTTGTGGGAACGACAGGCGCTGTGCAAGGCGCGCGTGGTTTACGGCTCCCAGCGCATAGCGCAGGAAGCCAGCGAGGCCATCCGCCGGGCAATGTTCTGCACTCGGTGGCAGCCGCAGCAGCTCGAGCAGATCCGCCAGATGCGCCACCGGCTGGAGCAGACTGCCGCTGCGGCAGGCGATCTGAAGCGCGGCCCTGGCGGCATCGTGGACATCGAATTCCTGGTGCAAATGCTTCAACTGAAGTACGCTGCCGACAACCCCGCACTGCGCACCCCCAACACGCTGGCCGGACTTGCCGAACTGTACCGCGCCGGTCTCCTGACGGCCGACGATTATGACTATTTCTACTACGCTTACCGATTGCTACGGATAATCGAAGGCCGGCTGGGCTTGCTCAATGCGCCGGCCCGCGACCGTCTGCCGCAAGACCCCACCGAAATAGCCAAACTGGCACACCTGTTGCGCTACTCAGACGCCGAGTTGTTGCTGGAAGACTTTGAAAGCGCTACTCGACAAATCCGCCAGCGCTTCCAGCGCATCTTCGATGCCGAAAGCACTCCGTGATGGCGACAAGCTGACCGTCGGCAATCGGCCCGTATCTTCTGCGATACACCGGTGGGGATAGTTCGCCTGTGAATGGTTCGCTGTGGAGCGATAGTGGATTGCACGATTGCAACCTTGCCGTGCGCCGCAGCCCGTTGTTTGGCCCACCCCAGTGCAGCAGCAGAGACTGCGCATCGGCAGGTATCGGCACGCCCCGAAAAACGTCCCCGCTCACACTGTTTTCGGCGGCTTATACGATTCGGCAGAGGCTGTCGCTCGCATCGCCAAGTTGCGCTGCGCCAGGTAATTGTTCGTTTGCGACACCCGCCGCGCGAAGGCGGCAAACTCCTCAGAGGCGATCGCCAGAGCGCCTACATCCGCTTCGCAACGCACGGCCATCTTCGAGGCAACGAAGCGACCCGAAGGTATCGTCACCCCCTCGACCAGCGCGCTGTGCATTACGATCACTCCGTCGCGTAGCTCTGCCTTGAATACCACGCTACCGAAACCGACGAAACAGTCTTCGCCGATGCGGCACGGACCGTGCACGATCGCCCCATGTGCCACCGAACTGCGGGCGCCTATGCGCACGCCAGTTCCGCCCAGCGCGTGCACTATCACACCGTCCTGGATGTTGGCATTCTCTT
>Ga0129299_1002046_pt1 | contig 13445 bp, 12 predicted proteins | sample ConPoolayeCmetaG_FD_94477 | JGI IMG/M metagenome (GOLD analysis project Ga0129299, IMG submission 94477) | Hot spring microbial mat communities from California, USA to study Microbial Dark Matter (Phase II) - Cone Pool mat layer C metaG ... | reverse complement strand
GACTGGTAGGCCACGAGCGACTTTTTCAGCTCGTCGAGAACGAGTTGATAGTTTTTCTCGACGTCTTTTTCGTCAAGGCCGCGGGAAAGTCGAATGAACCGCTCCAGCGCCAGCCGAAGCTGACGGAACCACGTCAGGCCCAGACCTTCGTGTCCGGCCGAAAGCCTCTGATAAACGACTTCGAGGACCTCAAGCCCCGGTTTCTCTTTTCTCAGCTCCGTCCGAAAAGCGTCGAAAAGCAGGTAATTTCGCCAGCCATCCGCTTCGGGTCCCGCTTGACTCAGACGATTCTCAAGGGCCTTAGCGGCGGCCAGGAGCTGCTGGCGAGCTGCCTCGACATCTTGCGGAGTGATCGCGTGGAATTCTGACACCGCTTTTTGGCATAAACCCGCCCAATCGGGTGTTTCCTCCATAATCTGTGAAAAGCCTACGTTGAAAAAGGCAAGAGAGGCAAACACCACCACGAAGGAAGAACACCTCACGTAAACGTACGAGAACGAGATTCTCATTCTTAAGCCTCCATTGCAAAAATGTTGACGCAAGCGATGTGAAGAGCCATTTTCGGAATACTTTTGCGACGCCCGTAACCGAGCTCCTCCACTTTTGGCCAGAATTTGTTACACAAATGTTTTACTTTTCCTAGCCGTTAAACACAATGCCTTCTCTCGAAAAAGCACAGACAACTCGAAGCTTGCATTTTACGCTGTTTGTGCATTTAATGTAGGTTCACCACAAAATCGTCAGGTCAATACCTCAAAAAAGAGAAAGGGTTTTCAGATCACGTGCTTCCTGTTTCGAGGGCCGCTTATGGTTGACTATCACACCCGCACGACAGAGACGTTCCGTCCCCATCCTGAATGGCCACGAATGAGACCGGCCGTGTGGCTTGCCGTTGTTCTTGTGTCGGTTCTTTTTCCGATGCGAGCTTCTTCGAGGGCACTTGGCAGTATCGCTTTGACATCGCAGTCGCAAAACGAGACCGTGGTGCTCTCTGACTACAGCTCTGCCTATCGTCTTGCTCGAGAGAAAAGGGCGATGCTTCTTGTCGCTTTTGTGAACACAGAAGATGAAGAACCGACAAAAACACGGATTCAGTCGCTGATGCAGGAGGCAAACTTGCAAACACACGTCGTGCCGGTAATTGTCCCGATCGGCGCCACTATGGAATTAAACGGCGAACAGATCGTCCTAAGTAAACACCCCGCGTTTGCAGAACTAACCGGCCAACCGGGCGTTGCTGTCGTCAATTTGGCAGCAGACAACAACGATCCCGAATACGGCCGGGTCATTTGGACGTTTTCTTTGAAGGACCGCGATTGGGCAGACGAGCAGGAAGTCATCAGGCTTTCTCTTTCTGAGTTAACCGCTTCATATCACGGTCGGCAGGAATCGGCAGAGCTTATACCGAGCACTCCCGAGAGCAATTCGACTGCCCCGCAACAGGAGAATGAAGTTGTCCTTACCACACACCTTTCGCCGCAGCAAACATCGGTCTGGATGACCAATTATGAGAACGCAGTCGCAAAGGCCAAAAACGAGAAGAAGATGCTTCTCGTATATCTGCGACCGGAACAGCCCGATCCTCAAATCGGCGAGTTTGAACGACGAACACTCCTTGATCCGCAGGTTATGAAAGAGCTTCTACGATATGTCTGCGTTCGCATCCCTGAAACCTACGTAATCGAGGAGAATGGCACGAAAACGAGGCTCCTGGATCATCCAAGCTTGGTTGAGATGGAACATCGGCCTGGACTGTTCATTGTTGATTACGCCTCGACAGAGGCCGAGTACTATAGCCAGGTCGTGAGTGTCTTTCCATTCTTAAATGGTCGGCCGTACAACGTGGAACAGATGGGCATCATTCTCACACTGCCACCTGGCACCCTTACGCAACGGACAATGATCTACGCCGTAAGAGTTCATCCAGAACGACCGAAAAGCATCCTAGGCCGTCCTGATTCTTTCCTCTTTAAAGAGGCAGAAAAACACTCGGCATATCAGGCACGGATTCGGCTCCTCGGCCACCATTTCTGGGAGACCCGTTTTCATAGAATCATTCAGACGTTGCGGGGCGAGTCAACGGCGAGTGAAGTCTGTGCTGAGAGCTGGCCGGGACAGGGACTGCTGGCGGCAGCTTTGGAATGTGTCCGTTGCTGGCGATTGTCTCCGGGGCACTGGCGAGCCGTATCTTCTTATCAGGACGCTTACGGATACGACATCAAGAAAGGGTCCGATGGCATCTGGTACGCAACCGGCATATTCGCCAACCGCCGTTGAGTATCCGAAAACGGGCCTGAGGTTGGCATAGCGTATCTGTCAGATCTGCATGTTACGCAGCGGAACCGACAAGCGGGTTTCTCCGAGAGTCGGAGGGGCACGCTCGTCGCGCCTGCTCAATCGCAATGGATCATCCAAGGTTGCGCAACGGACCCGACAAGCGGGTCCCTCCGATGGCCCGCGAATCGAAACCGGTAATTGATCGTTATGCCTCGGACCTATCTCGGAGGGGCATGCTCGTCACGCCCGCCGAACTGGGATGGATTATCCAATGTAACGCGACGGACGCGACAGGCGCGTCCCTCCGAAAAGCGGACCTGACAAGCAGGTCCCTCCACGGGTCATCACAGAGGCGTCCCCAGTGTTCAATCACTTTGGTAAGCTGATCTTCTAGACAAACGAACTCGAGGGCCAAAGCCCGAGGTTCAAAGAAGCCGCAGCCCAGGCCAGGAACGTCTCGCTCACAATCCGCGCAACCTATTGTTCAACGTGGGAGGGACGAAACTTTAGGGCCTCGAAAAGTAAGTCGGCATCGAGCACGTCGTCGTCGGCCCTCCGCCAGAGTTTCTCCACTTCGCTGGGATCCCCTCTGGGGTCCACTGCTAGGAAGGCGCCAAACACGGCGTCCGTTTCTGGTCCAGGACGAAATCGCCGCGCAACAATCAAGCGAATGAGTGGCGTCGGCATTTCCTGAATGCGATACCGCCTATTCTGCCCCGCGGCACGGATGACCAGTTCATCCGCTGTAGCATCGACGACCACGATGTACATGTCACCGATGGCCAGCTCCTCTCCGGCTTTCATTGACGGCACGATCCTGGACAAAGCTCGCCAGAACTCTTCCACATGCCGAAGGAGATAATCGAGCGATTCGACGGCCCGCCGCTCAGACTCATTGCGCACCTCCGCGGCCAGTCGATTCAACGTGGATCGGGCAACCTCCAATTCACGTTTTGACATGGCCTGCCACAACTCATCGATCAGCTCCCGAAACTCTGGACGCAAGCCCTCATTCGAAGGCGATTCGTTTGGAAGCCGTTCACCAGCAGGCACCATCCCATCCTGTTGAGACTCATGTGCTCCCCCCTGCCCTGGCACTTGAGACATCGGTTCCTTTGGTAATTCACGACTTGGCAGATCCGGAGGTGGCATTGTTCCGCCCCGCTCACCAGGCAATTCAGTTGGTTCCGGCAACACAGGGGTTTCTACTGACATTGTCGGGGTTTGTGCTTGCGATTCCGTGTCGTCTAGCTTCTGCGAATTCACGTGGTCGTTTCCATTTGGTGAATGACTCGCCGGTTTTCCGTTACTTCCCTGCTCCGGTCGGTTTACCTCAGGCTGTGGCAAACCACCAGCCGAGGCAAGCTCAGTGGGCTGTTTTTCTGAAGTCATGCTCGCACTTTCAGGTAAAGAGACTGGAGCGGTATTGACCTTTTCATGACCGGCGAATGATGCACCCATGAGCGCACGCAACCGTGGCCTCCACCACTCTGGTGCAGTTAACATCTGGTAGGCGACGATGATTGCCAAAACAAGCAAACCAAGAGCACAAACACGAACCAAAGTGCTTGATGGTTTTCGCCTCCACGCGGGCATCCCCGACAAATCCAGATGGATGATTTCCGCCCCGCCAGAACGGCTTTCAAATGCTGGTCGTCTTTCCTCCGAAACACGAGACGTTCCCGACATCACAGAACCTACAGGGACGCCACTTCCAGCACAGGCATCGGTTACGCCCGGCAAAGTCTCCGACGGTAACCACGAATCCGGCAAGAGCGAATGGACGCGGTGACTACGAAGGGCTTCATCGTAGGCACGTTTCTTATCCGGATCGCAAAGGCATGCCTTTGCCGCACGCAGAATATCGAGAAGTTTTGTCCATTCGGTCAAATAGGGCCCCGGTCGAATTTCTCGGACGTGCGCGATCAAGGTTTCGGCTGCACGATTGATTTCGTGGATATCGTTTTCATAAAGCTCAAGCCCCAGGAGGGAATAATAATCCCGCGGCAGTTCATCGGCCGGAAAGCCCAGCCAGGCACTCAATGGATTGAAACCGCGATCTCTTCCGGTGGAACTCTCAGACATGAATAACCCCGTTCCTGAGTTCGCCGAATTGGAGAAAACGCCAGAAACACAACAGAAACAAGGACTGGACCACGGCATCCAGTTGCCAAATCGCCAATCCTTCTCTGATTATTGTAATGTACCTCATCCCGGGCAGAACGGCACACTTCCCCCTTTGTTACGGCTATACAAAGATGTCCGCGAAATGTTGACCAATTGCGATAATCGGTGACCATGCAAGCCTTCGTGTGGAAAAAATAGCTTTGATTGAGCGTTTACGCGAGAAAGATTCGGACATTATGGCTGGTGTGTGCGTCAGATTCGTAGGCGACCCGACGAGCAAAATGGGGGGACCTGCTTGTCAGGTCCGCTCGGAGGGACGTGCTCATCGCGTCCATGAAATACCCTTTGGTAATCCATCGTAATTCTGCGGGCACGACAAGCGCGACCCTTTAGTCGCCTCAAGGTCAGGACACCTGCCGACAACCGAGACGCAAACACTCTTTGATGCATTCAACTGTGGAGAAGCGCGGGCCAACCCTGGTCCTCGGAAAACTCTAATTTTATTCCTCGGCGGGAAACTCGGGTAGCTGAGTTTCATCCTCCTCATCGTCCTGTTCAGCGACAGGAATGGTGTACTCTTCGCCCAGCCAGCGCCCAAGATCTATCATCCGGCATCGTCGGCTGCAAAAGGGCATTGCCTCAGTGGCTGATGGATCAAACAACTTACCGCAAACAGGGCAACGAATCCGCGTCATCGTCAATCGAGGTTAGTGACATTGATCCAAAGCTAATATCCTGCCACAATCATTCACGCGTACGCCTGGTACAAAGGCGTGACAACGACTTCCCAAACATGAGCTCGTGGGGGAAGCCGAACAATGGTCCGAACAATTTCGGCCAGATCGTCTGGCTGAAGCATCTGAGCGCGGCGCTCTGGCGGCACGGGTTCAGGCCGTTGCTCAAGGATCGGCGTGTTGACTTCTCCCGGGTAGATATTCGTGATTCGAATCCCGCGGTGCCGTTCTTCCAGCCCCGCCGCCATTCCCAGTGCGGTCATGGCAAATTTGCCTGCGCAGTAAGCCACGCCTGCAAGTTCCAGGGCACGTTTTCCAGCAATTGACGAAATATTGATAATCAAACCGGAACCTGCATCTCTCATGCCCGGCAGCACGGCCCGAATGCAGTTGTACGTTCCCGTGGCATGAACTGCCAGGATACGATCCCAGTCTTCGGGGGCAAGAGTCTCCATCGATCGCCGGACAACATTAATCCCAGCGCTGTTTACAAGAACGGCAGGAGGCCCCATTGTCCCAGTAATATCACCAAACACATGATCCACAGCGGCACGGTCACTGACGTCACACACAAAATACGCGGCATCGCCAAACGATCGAAGTTCTTCTGCCACATGGCGCAGCTTTTCTTCCGTTCGCCCCAGGATCGCAACGGAATAACCATCTTCTGCCAAGGCCTTGGCTACAGCTTCGCCGATTCCACTCCCTCCGCCCGTAACAACAGCGACCTGTCGCTTGTTCTCGCTCATGCTCTTCCTCTCGTTGCCAAATAAACGGCATACCCTTGAGACACGTGTCAGAAAAGGATCTGGGTGCTAACTGGATCGCATGCCTGACCCTTCTTTTAACCTAACCTGATGAGAGTTGTCGGAAAAGGTGACTTGCAGTCCTACGTCGCTCGTACTAAAACTACCGGCAAGTGATCTTCGTGACTTTCTTGCAACAGGAGTCTGCTCATGAGTCGAATGTTTCGTTACCTAGCACTTGGACATGTGCTGACGGCATGCTGCGTTTTGTGCCTCATCGGCGGAATTTGGACTGTTCTGAGAGCGGAGGATTGCGGATTAACCAACCAGACGGTGCCATCGACAGCCACCGTGCAAAGTCTGGCCAAGGACGACGTTTGCCAATTTTTGCTGAACGGTAAGCCGATTCTCGAATACCGGTATCCCTCCCGTGGCCCGAAAAGCTATCTAAGCTTTCTCACTACTCCTGCCGGCATTAACGTCCTGCGGGATTCTCCCCCAGACCATGTTCATCATCACGCCTTGATGTTTGCCGTGGGGATTGATGGCGTGGATTATTGGGCAGAGGGTCCAGGATGTGGCGTTCAGATTCCGCAGGGAGGTTTTCGCTGCGATTCGCAAAAGTCGGGTGATCGCCTGGTTTACCGTCTGTCTCACAAGCTGCGCTGGCAGGTTCCTGATGGTGGTGATCAATTGCTCGAAGACCGCACCATCGAGCTGATTCGGGATCCCCGTTTTTCAGGGGCCACGCTGCTTGTGTGGAAGGCAAAACTCACCGTTCCCGCCGACCACGAGAAGGTTGAATTGTGGGGACGACCCTATTTCGGCCTGGGGCTCCGCTTTGTGGAAAGTATGGACCGCGATGGAAAACTCTTCAATAGTCTGGGCAATGCTGGCGTCCAAGGAACAAACAATCAGCGTGCCCAGTGGTGTGCCTATACGGCCAAGGTGGATGACCGGCCTGTCACCGTCATGGTCATGGATGCGCCACAGAATCCACGGGCACCTGCAACCTGGTTTACCATGGATCAGCCGTTTGCCTACGTTTCGGCAACGCTCAATCTGGCAGCCGAGAAGCTGGATGTCACAGCCGGTAAACCGATCGTGTTAACTTACGGTGTGGCGGTTTGCGATGGCGTCTTGGAGCAATCGGACGTTCAGAACCTGTACACGGCGTTTTGCCAACATGTCCAATGACAGGTGCGACATTGGCGACTCATTTTCGCGGCCGTAAAGATCAATGCGTTTGTGGTGGTTGACTGAAGGACGATGCGATACACACGTTTTCCGGGAACAGATTGGAACGTTTCACGCATTGTGATGGGCTGTTGGGCCCTGGCTGGCGATCAGACGTGGGGCTTTCAAGATGAACAGGAAGCCATTGCAACCATCCACGCTGCCATCGATGTCGGTATCAATTTCTTCGACAATGCTGAACTGTACGGCAATGGTGTGGCCGAATCGATTCTGGGAAAAGCTTTGATCGGGCGGCGCGACCGCGTTTTCGTCGCATCGAAATTCAACTGGGAACACGCCCGAAGCGAACAAGTGATTGCGGCCTGCGAGCGCAGTCTTAACCGTTTGAGGACTGATTATATCGATCTCTATCAGATCCACTGGGCCAATTGGGATGTGCCTTTCGAAGAAACCTGGGGGGCACTGCAACGTCTGCGGGAACAGGGCAAGATTCGGGCAATCGGTGTGTGCAATTTTGGGCCGCAAGACTTGTCGGCGATCTTGCAACTGGGTCATCCCAGTACGAATCAATTACCTTACGGTCCCCTCTTTCGCGCCATCGAGTTCGAGATTGTTCCGGCATGCCTCGCTGCAGGGGTGGGCATTCTCTGCTACAGCCCGTTGACAATCGGACTGCTCACAGGCAAGTTTCGCACTGCAGACGAAGTCCCTGCCGGTCGGGCACGGACCCGTCATTTCTCGTCCCAAAGACCTTTGACGCGACATGGTGAGCCAGGGTGTGAAGAAGAGACGTTCCGGGCAATTGCCGAGATTGCATCACTTGCCCAGGAGTTGCACTTAAGCGTACCACAACTGGCCCTTGCCTGGCTCCTTCAGCGACCTGGCGTCTTGGGCGTTATCAATGGCATGCGGCGACCCGATCAAGCCCTGCAAAATGCCATGGCTGCCGAAATCGACCTTGATCCGTCAGTTGTGACGAGGATCGAAGCGATCACCGACCCAATTAAAGAAAAGCTAGGGCCTAATCCCGATATGTGGGAGGGTACGGAGCGATCACGCTTTCGCTGATCGGGTCACCACTTCAGCGTGAGTTTGCCCCATTCTCCTCGAAATCGTTGATGCCAGAGATAGAGCGTTTCTTCCTTTTTTTCAGTATCGATCTAGCAAATCGCAGGCAATGGGGTTGACTGATAATAATCAGCAATAAATGGTTCCCCGCTTCCGACAACCTTGCGGTATGTGTTGTAGGCGACTTCCGGTGTGTTATTGTGCTGAGAAAGATGTGCCAGGCAAATCCATCGCAGATGGCGTCCATGTTTCTTGATGAGCAGGGCAGCTTCTTTGTTCGATAAATGTCCTCCCGGTCCCCGAATTCGTTCCTGAAGCCATTCCGGGTAATCACCTTCCGCGAGAAGCTCCGGATCATAATTGCTTTCGAGGATCGCCGCGTCCACACTCGCCAGGACCTTTTGTAACTGCGAAAAGGGATGGCCCAAATCGGTCAAAACCGCAAGACGGTGCTTCTCATCCGACACCACAAAGGCGAGTGAGTTTGGGGCGTCATGTGGTGTCATGATCGGTTCGACCACCAGGTGTTCGAATTCTAATCGCTCATTGGGGCGAAAGAAGTGGCAGAGACTCTCGTCCAGATCACGAACAACTCGGGTTCCGTCTTCGGTCATAAACGTCGGCAGTCGGAGCTTTCTTTGATAGACGGCAACATGGCCAATGTGGTCTCGATGAGAATGCGAAATCACAACCGCCCGCACGGAATCCAGCCGTTTTCCGTGCTGCATCAAACGAAGCTGGACCTGGCGGGCACTGATCCCGGCATCGATTAAGATGGCAACTCCTTCGGATTCCACATAGACACAGTTACCCCGGCTACCGGATTGCAATACAAGCACTTCCATGACACCAAACCGTTGTCTCGAAAAATACCCCTGGTCTTAAACAGCCACCCGGTGCAGGGCACCATATGCCCCACACCGGGCCATTGTTGCACAAACCTGGAAATCACGAAATGGCAATCACTCGGATTTCTCCAGCAATTTGATACGAATATTCCGCCAGCGGATCTGGCCTTGTTTTCCGGTATGAACCTGCAGGGCGATAAAACCTTCCAGGTCTGCCTGATCGCTTTCGTCTGTGAAATCCGCACAGGGAACGCCGTTCAACCATGTTTGAATCCGGCGGCCCTCGGCCTTGATCACGAATTCATTCCAGTCATCGCGCTTAAAGGCCTTGCGGGCTTCCTCGTTCTGATCGAGTTTGAACAGCCAGCCCCGTCTGGCCTCGTCGTAAATCCCTGCGGACCAGGCCCGATCCGAAGGATCAATTTCGCACTGGTAGCCATAGACCCGTCCGTATCCGGGCGTTGATGACTGCGGATCTGAATCCCCGAGTTACCCGGCACATCAAATTTGGCTTCGACCTTCAAAATAAAATCTGTAAATGTCTTTTCTGTACAGAGGAAAGTATTCGGTCCAGGGCCCACCTTGCCGATGATGCATCCATCCTCCGTCCAATACGTGGCATTGCCACCAGCCTTACGCCATCCTGCGATCGTCTTTCCGTCAAATAAGGGGACAAAGCCTTCGGCATCCGGCTCGCCCTTTGGAGGCGGTAAAGGTCCCAGAACCTCGGCCACATACGGCTCAATTGCCGCTGCCCAGATGGAATAGCCGCGGGCATTGGGGTGAAGCAGGTCCGGCATAATCTCTTTCGGTAAGACGCCATCAATCGTGAGAAAGGCCGAGCCAATATCCACGAATTTGACCATCTCCCCATCGCAGAATTGAGCGATCAGCTTATTCACCTTTTCGTTCTTTTGACGAAGCGGGTCTTCCGGAGTCTCACCTCGCGGGAAAATCGCCAGTAGCACGATTTTCATCTTGGGAAGTCGATCACGAAGTTTGGTGAGGATTGCCTTGATCCCCTCGGCCGTCTCCTCTGGTTCATTCGGCCCAGCATTATTGGTACCAATCATAATCACGGCGAGTTTAGGATCGATGCCATCAATATTGCCGTTGTCGAGCCGCCAGAGAACATGCTGAGTTCGGTCCCCGCCAATTCCAAGATTGACGGCGTTACGATGACCGTAATAGGCCTCCCACACTTCCTTGCCCGCCCCTTCCCAGCCATGAGTGATGGAATCACCGATGAAAATCAAATCGACATTTCCCTGTTTCACCCGCTCGTTCATGGATTGATGCCTTTGCATCCACCATTGATCCGAACGAGGCACGGGATTGACGGCATCGTTTGCCAGGCCAACCATCGCCGCTGTCGCGACAGCAGCGCCCATTGCAACCATCCCCAAAAACCGTACAACATTTCTTATCATCGTTGCAACTCCCCAAAAAGAAACCAAAGTAACGCACAACAACCAACGGTCAATCCGTGCAGTTTAATGCGCCGTAATGACGTTGTCCACGTGGGCTTAGCGGACAATCCCACCGAGTGTCGTCCGCTTATCAGAGACGGAAAGCAAGGTACCCGGTCTCTCAGCAGTTGACCCACTATAGTTTCATTCACTGGTGACATGTATGATAACTCGTGGCCGCCAGAGATAACCCTGAATCAGGATGCACAGAAATGAGTTGCCGCTTAGAGAAGCCTGTTTTGTTACAACAACGAAAGTCGCCGTGTCGTCTGAAACAGGTCTGTTTGTCTTTTTTGTTGTTCATCATGTCGCTATGTCTCCAGCCGGTTTCAGTGCTTGCTGAGAGTGCCCAGACCAGTGAATCCCCCTGGCTTCGACACACGATTGACAATACGGCTCGTGGGGCCGATGGCATCCGGTTTGCCGACGTCAATGGCGACGCTTTGCCAGATGGCGTAACGGGTTGGGAGGAGGCCGGGATTGTTCGCGTGTATCTGCATCCCGGACTGGAAAGAGTTCGCGATCCCTGGCCAGCGGTAACGGTAGGTAAAACCCCTTCCGTCGAGGACGCCGTTCTGATTGATCTGGATCAGGACGGAAACTGCGACGTCGTCTCGTGCTGTGAAGGTCGCGAACGTTCGGTCTTCGTTCACTGGGCGCCAACCGAAGCGGACTGTCTTTCGCCCCCAGCTTGGCGTATGGAGGCTTTTCCCGAGCTGCGAGGAAAACAACAGTTCATGTTCTGCCAACCTGCCCAGATTGACTTAGCGAATGGAATCGATCTCATTATTGGTGGAAAAGGACCAGGTGCCGAATTGGGCTGGCTACAATCCCCAGACAATCCTAAAGACGTTGCTGCGTGGCGATGGCATTCGCTCCGGCCTGTTGGATGGATTATGTCAATAGTTACCAGTGACATGGATGGTGATGGCGATCTGGACATTCTGTTTTCCGATCGCAAAGGTCCCCGTCGCGGGTGCTATTGGCTCGAGCAACCTCAAGACCCGATCAAGGCATCCTGGCCGGAACATGCGATTGGATGTCAAGACGTCGAGCCGATGTTCTTGTGTTTGGCAAACCTTGATGGAACAAAATGTGTGGTTTGCGTTACCGCGGAAAATGGTATAAATATTATGCGGGCAGAAGACAGTAAATGTTTCACCTGGCGGTCGGAGAGAATCCCAATGCCAGAACAAGCAGGAACAGGCAAAGCCGTGGCTATTTGCGATATCGACATGGATGGCGACCAGGACCTGGTCATTTCCTGCGAGCATGCCCAGGGTAAGTCGGGAGTGTTTTGGCTGTCTCGGAAGGGGCAAGGACAGTGGATATTTCACGACGTCAGTGGTCCAGAGGGAATTAAGTTTGACCTTGTTCAGCCGGTGGATCTCGACGGTGATGGAGACCTTGACCTGGTGACGACGGAAGAGCAAGCCGGCCTTGGTGTCGTCTGGTATGAAAATCCCCACCGCTAGCGATCAATCCGCCGTAGTGCCGAAGCAATAATCCGCGTGTGAAAGTGGGTTGTTCTCACTAGGACCGCAAACATGTCCTGGAATGTTTGCTTCCCCCAGGTCCTCTAATTATTCTTGCAAGTAGAAAATTTGACCGCTGGCAATCTGCGAAAAAATGTACGTCTTGACTTTGCTTCTTAGTGGGGGAGTCTTTGAGATGTCAAGATTTGCATTGATTTCCAGTGCTTTTCGAGTGGCCGTACCAAGCAACATCACGTTGGGTTTGCTCGCAGGACTTCTGATCTGCGTCCTCATGACAGCTCAATCTGAAGCCATTGAGGAAAGCCAAACAACTTTGCTGCGATCACCGCGTCCGTCAGAGCTGCTCGGTTCTTTAACTCCAGAGGAATTTGTTTCTCTGCGAGATTCTGTCGCTTATCAAATCTCGATGGGCCGTTCACTGGAGATATCGTGCCAACAAATCGCACAATCGCAGGCCTTGGACTCGCTTGCAGTCAAGACCGCTGTTGAAGACCTTGTCGCCGCCATGTACGACGCTTTGACCGCGGTTCCAGAAGCACCTCCCCAGCGCCCAAGGGCGATTGCCCTGATCGGTGATCGATATCATCATCCGGGTTATATTCGTCCGCCTTTAGAAAGGGCCTGTCAAAAGCTCGGATTGTCAGTAACGTTTATCTATGATGTGCGATTGCTGAGTGCGCAGCTTCTGGAGCAGTACGATTTGCTGATCATTCTCCGCGACGGTATGTTATGGCCATCACCGCAGCCGAACGACCCATTTGGTAAAGAACGTGTCTTTTGGCTCACGCAGGAACAGGAAGACGCGATTGCCTCGTTTGTTCGTAATGGCGGCGGTTATCTTGCCCTTCATAACGCAACGGCCCTTAAACGGTTAGATGATCAAGAGTCGCTTTACACTCAAGTTTTGGGGGCAAGCTATGCTGGTCATGGGAAAGAACAAGAGGATTACGCAGTCCGTGTGATTGATCCCCAGCACCCTGTCGTACGCGGTGTCAAGGACTATTCGGTAATCGATGAACGCCATTGGCCGAAGCTTCACGTGTCCGATGCCCAGATATTCCTGGAAGCGGACGCAACCGACAAGCGCTCAATTCATGGTTTTACGCGAACATATGGCGCGGGTCGCGTCTGTTACCTTGCCAACGGACACCATCGTGAGGTCCTGGAATCCCCACCAGTTCAACAGATGATTGTCGAGGCTGCAAATTGGTGTCTGGCACCGCGGCTGGCAGCGCTCAAGTAAATCGATCTCACTCAGCAAGACAGGTAAGATGAGAGAGATTAGCTGCTGAGCCTTTTTGCCGATATGAAGAACGCGCTCCGGAAACGTAAGGTGTCCCGCGTCGGAAAAGATTCTCCTGCGCACTGCTGAAAGGGGCACTATTGCCATTGCGCCGCATATGGAATATCCTTCCCAGTGACAACACACTGTGGGAGAGCGACTCAATCGTGCAGCCTGACGATATCATGAACGCGATCACCT
>Ga0129299_1002045_pt1 | contig 13453 bp, 9 predicted proteins | sample ConPoolayeCmetaG_FD_94477 | JGI IMG/M metagenome (GOLD analysis project Ga0129299, IMG submission 94477) | Hot spring microbial mat communities from California, USA to study Microbial Dark Matter (Phase II) - Cone Pool mat layer C metaG ... | reverse complement strand
CGCAGCGAGGCCCACAGCCGCTCGCGGCCGTACGCCTCATCGCGGTAATTGAGGGCCTCGGTCAGCCCGTCGGTGGTCAAGGCCAGCAGGTCGCCGGGCAGCAGATCGAACGCAGCTTCCTCGTACTCCGTGCTAGGGGTGATCCCCAGGGCCAGCCCGCCGACATCCAGGGTGTGAAGGTTGCCTTCGCGGAGCACCAAAAGCGGCTCGTGCCCCGCATTGCAGAACCGCATCCGCCGACCGTCCCGGCTCAGGACCACGTACAGCGCGGTGACGAATTCGCCCGGCAGAGTGTCGTGGCACAGGCGAATGTTGACGTGGTGCATGAGGGTCGCCGGGCTGGGCACCCGCTTGGCGTGGGACCGCAACGCGGATCGGGCGCTGGCCATCATCAGCGAGGCGGGGACGCCTTTGCCCACGACATCCGCGATGACGACGCCGATATCCCCGTCGGGCAGTTCCACAAAATCGTAGAAGTCGCCGCCGAGGTCGGAAGTCGGTTCGTAGATGCATCCAAAGCGGTAGTTCGGATGCTGTGGGGCCTGAGCCGGAATCATCCGCCGCTGCACCTCGCCCGCCAGGCGAACCTGTCGCTCCAGCCGCTCAGCCTCCTGGGCCTCGCTCCGCAGCCGCACGGTCATGATGGCGGCGGCAACCTGCGAGGCGATCGCCTCCAGCAGCGAGATGTCGTGAGCGGTGAAACGATGGCGGCACCCCATGTAAGCGCGCAGCACCCCGATCCGACGCCCGCCGGAGATCAGCGGCGCGACCAAGGCACTGACCAGTCCTTCGCGGAGCACACGGTCCTTGAAATAGGTCCGGGGATCGCTGCTCATGTCCTCGACATACACGGTGCGACCGGTGGTCAGGGCCTCCTGGTCGATGGGGCTTTGCGTGAGGTTGATCGGCGCGGTATCGAGGTAGTCCATGGACATGTGGGCCACGGAGGCCACGCGGAGTTCGCCGGTGTCTTCGTCCAGCAAGCGGATCGCCGCCGCCCGCAGGCCCATCGTCTCGACCAATTTCTGCGTCGCGGTGTTGAGGATGTCCTGGAGGTTCATCCGACCGGAGAGCGCGGCGGACACTTCGTGGACCGCGGCCAGCTCGTCGACCCGGCGCCGCAATTGGAAGGCCTGATAGCAGAGCTGGGCGATGGTGTTGGCGAGCTGCTGGACGAACAGCGTGGCGGCGGACATCTCTTCGTCCGACCACGGCTTGAGCTGCTTCGCGGCGGACTCCAGGTCGTCGACGTCCAGCCCATGCTTGCGGGCCGTCTCCCGGAGCGCTTTCGCGGTCAAGGGATTCGCCGGCCGATCCCCGACGATGATTGCCCCGAGGCGGTTCCCCTGAACCACAATCGGAGCGACGAACTGGGTCAGTCCCGCGTGGCACTGATAGCGGCAGGCATTCTGATCGCAGCACAGGCTGCGGACGGCATCGACGTGCGAACAGCGGCAGGCCTCCTGCCCGCTGGCGGTCGAGTTGATCAGCGCGCAGAAGGCCCCGCGTTCCGAGGCCTGCGTCAGGGGAACGCCGTTGGGGTCCCGAATGCTGGTGGGAATGCCCGTCAGGCGAGCAAAACCATCCTGTAGGGACTGCAAGGTCTGGACGTCGACGAAATCGGTCAACGCCGGGTGCGACTGGTCGGCCTGGTTCATCCGTTCCTCGCGGCGTCTTCTCGAGGTCGCGCCGGGTTGACGCCACCGGCGGCCTCGTCACGCCATCCTGGACCCCTCGAGGCGGCCGCGTACTATAGCGGGCATGAACCTGGTCCGCTACGCGACCTATCCTGGGCGCCACCCCCGCGAGGTGGTCTTGCTGCGCGGTCGGCCGTGCGTCTGGGGCCGCTGCACTTTCTGCGATTACACCGCGGATAACACCACCGACGAAGGGGAAATGGAACGCGTCGCCGACGCCACGCTGGCCCTCGTCACGGGCCGGTTCGGGCGACTCCAGGTCATCAACAGCGGATCGATTCACGAGCTGACGCCCAGGGTGCTCGAGCGGATCCGCCGAACGATCCGCCTTCGCGGCATCACCGACTGCTGGGCGGAATTCTATTGGGCTTACCGCAAGCGGGTGGTCGAAATCCGGGATTATCTGGGAATTGAGACGCACCTGTTCCTGGGAGTGGAGACCTTCGACGACCGCTTGCGGAATGAAGTCCTTAATAAATCGATGCACTGGAAAGGCCCGGACGAGGTCGCGGCGGTCACGGATTCCATTTGTCTCCTGATCGGGTTCCGCGGTCAGACGCGGGACAGCGTGCGAAAGGACATCGAGACGCTGCTGACCCGCTTCCGGTACGGGATCATCAATCTCTTCTCGCCCAACACCCGCAGCGGCGGCCTGTTGGATCCGGAGATCCAGGAGTGGTTCCGAGAGGAGTTTTCCTGGCTGGAGCGGGAACCAAACGTCGACGTGCTTTGGAAGAACACGGACCTGGGGGTCGGGTAACACGGCCCAAAGACAGCACCTGAAGGAGAGGCGGCCTCAGGAAAGGCGACTGCACTGCGGGATCGAACCGCCACAAGGAGAACGCCACCACATGCCCAAGCGAACAGACTCCAACCGAAGCCGGCGGGCCGGCCGACGCCGCGACGCCGTTCTCCGCTCCGCCCCGTGCGGGTCGCGTCGCCGCGCCGCCCTGATGGCGGGGCCGTCGGTCGAACCCATCCAACTCCGCGGACAAGAGAACGTCGCGGACCTGATCGACCACTGCTACGCCCGCAGCGGCTTCAACGGCCGACGGCTCGCGGAGGCCTGCCGCCTGTACTCACACATGCTGGAGGCCGGTGCCACCGTCGGGCTGACTCTGAGCGGCGCGATGACCCCCATCGGGATGCAGGGCATCCTGATCGACCTGATGCAGGCCGGCTTTGTGGACTGGATGATCTCCACCGGCGCGAATCTCTACCATGATCTGCATCGGGCGTTCGATTGCCCGGTCCGCCAGGGCCATTGGGCCGTGGACGACAACGAATTGGCCGACCACCACATCGCCCGCATCTACGACGTGTTCATCGGCGACGAGGACACGCTGATGGCCACGGACGACGTCATCGCCGACGCCGCGCGGGCCCTCGAACCCGCCGCGCCGCTTTCCACGGCGGAGCTGCATTGGCAGCTCGGCCGCGGCCTGGCCAAGACCGCGCCGCACCCGGAGAAGTCCATGCTGATCGCCGCCCAGCAGTGCGACGTGCCGATCTACACGTCCAGCCCGGGCGACAGCTCGGTGGCCATGGCCCTGGTCATTCCCCACCTGTTCGGCCGCTCCATCCCGCTCGATCCCCTCAAGGACGTCATTCAGACCGCGGCCCTCATCCGCGAGGCCGAAAGCAATGGCGTGGTGCTGGTCGGCGGCGGCAGCCCCAAGAACTTCTACCTGCAAACGCAGCCCATGCTCGATCAGTTCCTGCACGACGAGCGGGGCGGAGGACATGATTACTTCATTCAACTGACGACCGACGCCCCGCACTGGGGCGGCCTGTCGGGGGCGACGCCCAGCGAGGCCAAGAGCTGGGGCAAGGTCAAGGACGCGCTGGTCAACAACGTCGTGGTATACAGTTGCGCCAGCCTGACCTTTCCGTTGCTGGCCCAATATGTGCTCATCCGCAACCGCCCGCGTAAACTAAAGCGATTGTATCGCCGTTTGGATGCCGCGGTGGCCGACATGCAGGCAAGCGCGGCGAGAAACCCGGCGCTGCGGGGGGTCTTCAAACGACTCGGGCTGTCGGTCCGCCGATGACTCGGCCGCCGCGAAGGAAAACAGGATGAGTAAGCTCCGGCGAGCGGGTCAACTCGCGAGACTGGGTCTGCTGGCCTTGGTCCCGGCCGCCTGCCAACCGACCGAACGAGGTGTCGACGCCATGAACCAACCGCCCTCCGCCGACCTGATCGTCATGAATGCCCGAGTCTGGACCGGCGACCCCGGGCAGCCGACGGCGGAGGCCTTCGCCGTCCGGGGCGGCCGATTTGCCCAGGTCGGCAAGGCCTCGACGATCCAGCGATGGCAAGGTCCAGGAACGATGATCGTGGACGCCCACGAGGCCCGGATCACGCCCGGCCTCATCGACGCCCATGTTCATTTCCTCGGCGGCGGCCTGCAACTATCTCGTGTGGACCTCCGCCAGGCTCATGATCGCGAGTCCTTCACCGCGGCGGTGGCCGAGCAGGCGCGACGCCTGCCGCCGGGAGAGTGGATCCTCGGCGGCCGCTGGTCCACGGAAAGCTGGGCCGGCCGCCCTCTGCCATCCCGTGACTGGATCGACGCCGTGACCGCCGAGCACCCGACCCTGCTGTCGCGGATGGACGGCCATTCCGGCCTGGCCAATTCGCTCGCCCTGCGGCTGGCGGGAATCGACGCCTCCGGCCCTCCGGACCCGGTGGGCGGCACGATCGACCGCGATCCCGTCACCGGCGAACCCACCGGCATTCTCCGCGAAGCGGCCCTGGAACTGGTCCGCAGGCTGGTCCCGCCGGACAGCCCGGCCCTCCAGCGGGCAGCGGTCGCCGCGGCCTGCGCCGCAGCCAACCGCCACGGCATCACCTGCGTACACACCATGTCCGCATGGGAGGAGACAGCGGCCCTGGCCGCGGCCCGCGACGAGGGACGACTCACCGTCCGAATTCGTTTCTACGTCAGCGAGGAAGACTGGCTGCCCTGGCTGGACGCCGCCGGGCGGTTTCCCAGTGACGAGATTCTCCGGGTCGTCGGCTTCAAGCAATTCATGGACGGCTCGCTCGGCTCGCGAACCGCCCTGATGGCGGCGCCTTACCGCGACAATCCCCCGGAGAAGCCGGGCTGGCGAGGACTGGCGACGGCGGCGGCACAGGACGCGGATCGACTCTTGCGCATGTGCAGGGCGGCGGACGATCGGGGCTTCGGCCTGGCCATCCATGCCATCGGCGATCAGGCCAATCACGACCTGCTCGGGCTTTACGAGAGCGTCATGGAAACCAACGGACCTCGCCGGACGCGGATCCTGCGAATCGAGCACGCCCAACACCTCCTGCCGGAGGATCTCGGCCGATTCGCCAGGATGGGCGTGATCGCCTCGATGCAGCCGCTGCACAAGGCCGACGACGCCCGCTATGCCGAGCAAGCCCTTGGAGCAGACCGCTGCCGGACCAGCTACGCGTTCCGCGGCCTCGTCGAACAAGGAACCACGCTCGCCTTCGGGAGCGACTGGCCGGTGGTCTCACTCAACCCGTTCGCGGGCATGAAGGCCGCCGTCACCGGCCTTTCCCTCGAGGGTCGCCGCTTCGTGCCGGAACAGAATCTGACCCCTGCGGAGGCCCTCCGCGGCTACACGACGGGCGCGGCCGCCGCCGCCGGCGACGCGGAGCGGTTGGGCCGCGTCTCCGAGGGCTTCCTCGCGGACTTCACGATCCTGGAGGACGATCCGCTCACGCTGGAACCGGAGCGGCTCGACGAAATCCGCGTGCGGTCAACCTGGGTCGGCGGACGTCAGGTCTGGCCCGAACCGCCCTGAGTCGGCGATTTCGCTGAAGCGTTCCGCAGAGCGTGCCGTGCATTTCTCCGCCACATGGACAGCTTAGCCCGCCGCGTGGCCCGGCCGCGGGTAGCCTGCCGGTAGTCCTGTTCCGTCCAGGTCAGGATGTCCCGCAGCAGTGGATCTTCGTCGGCGGCCGCACGCTGAAAGCCGGGTTCCCGCGTCTCCGGCGCTCGGCGGTTGTAGGGGCAGACCATCTGACAAACGTCGCAGCCGAACACCCAGTCCCCCATGCGGTCGGCAAGTTGCGGATCGATCTCGCTCCGGTGCTCGATGGTCAGATAAGCGATGCACCGTCGCGCGTCCAGCACATGCGGAACAGGAAACGCACCGGTCGGGCAGGCCTCCAGACATCGGGTGCAGGTTCCGCAACGATCCGGCATGGGCGAGTCCGGCGGCAGATCGAGGTTGGTGACGATCTCTCCCAGGAAGAAGAACGACCCCAGCCGTGGGTGAATCGCCATCGTGTTCTTGCCGATCCAGGCGATCCCGGCGGCAAGCGCCAGAGAGCGTTCGAGGATCGCCGACGTGTCCACGCAGATCCGCGTTTGCAGCCGTGGCCCGAACTCGTCGCGAAGCCGAGCCACCACCGCTTCCAGCTTCCGCCGCCCGATCCGATGGTAGTCCAGACCCTTGGCATATTGCGCGACGCGGCCGCGGAGGTTGGCGATCGGCAACGGGAGAGACGATCGCGTCGGTGGGGCAGCCGGCACGGGGGTACTTCTCCGGAAGTAGCTCAACCCGGTGACGATGATGCTCTCGGCCCAAGGCAGCCACCACCGAACATCCCGGCGCGATTCGAGGTGACGGTGCAGAAAAGCCATCTCACCCGCGTAGCCCCGCCGCAGCCACTCCTCGACGAAACCGCTGAACGGCACGGGGCCCGGCGGCGCGATTCCGCAAAGGTCGAAGCCCGCTTCTCGGACGATCCGCTTGACTTGTTCAGCAGCGTGTCGGCCAGCCATCGAATGCCGCCTTCTCCCGAAACGTGAGGGCGAACTGCGGCAGCCGTTTCGCCCCGCCGCCTCCCGCTCTGCCCCACGGTCGGCGAGGCCCGGCAGGCCGCCCCATCCAGGCGGCATCATAAGCCCAATTCGCCCCCCGCCGAGATCCGTCGGCCGCGTTTTGACACTCAGCCGCCGTTTCTCTAGAGTTGTCGGGCCGATCGGGATCGGCGAAATCCGCGGGAGGACGAGATTGGCCATGGAGTTCATCTACGACTGGTGGTTTGGCGGCTCGTACGGCCGAAGGGTGGAGTTGGCCAAGCGGCGATGCGCCGCCGGCCGATTTCCGGACCTGGCCGAGGCGGACGCGGACCGGAACCCGGACTACGTCGCGTTCCACAGCCGACTGGAGACCCGCACCATCATCTATCTTCGGGACGGCTTTTCCTATGAAGTGAAGGATGTCATTCAGGAACCCACCACGACCTCGTTCACCTTCGAGTGCATGCCCGCGGATGACGCCTACAAGGTCGGGTGTTTCGTGGTCACCGTGCCTTTCGAGGAGATCGTGCGCGTCGAGATCTTCGCGGTTCATCCGGATGAGAAACCGGAGGACATGCCCTCCATCAAGGGTTTCGCCAGCGCCCATGCTCCGCCTCCGCCGGCCTCGCGGCCCGAGGAACGGAGTGCGTGAGACCTGATCGAGGGGGCCGTTCCAGAAGGATGAACGAGCCGGTCGGGCGATCGCGGGAGCGATCGCTGCCGAGACCCCGGCCACCTGGGCAACGCAATTTTCACTCCGTGAGATAAGTATTTGGTTGGATTTAGGTTAAGAAGAGAGGGCTTTCAACGATGTACCGCAGGATCACCGTGAAAGGGCTGATTTGCGTGCTCTTGCTCGCCTCGTGGTCGGGGGCGGCGCTGGCCGGCGAAGGCGACGTGGTCGCGATCATCAAACTGAAAGGGGCCATGACCGAAGCACCCGACGCCTTGGGTCTCGGGCCGCTGTTCGGCAGCGAAGCGCCTCCCACCATGTACGACACCTTGAAGAAGCTTCGGGAGGCTCGCAAGGACGCCAAGCTTCGGGCAGTGGTTCTAGATGTTGAGGAGGCCCAGTTGGGCCTGGCCCAAATCCAGGAACTGCGTGCGCAGTGCGCGGCCCTGAAAGCCGCGGACAAGGATGTGCTGGTGTTCTGCGAGACGCTCTCCAACGGCTCGCTGCTGCTGGGCTCGGCGGCATCCGAGCTGGTGTTGCTGCCGACCGGGGAAGTGGTGTTCAACGGCATGTACGGCGAGGGGATGTACTTCAAGAACCTCCTCGACAAGATCGGCGTCCAGGCCGACATCATCCACTGCGGTTCGCACAAGGCGGCCGGCGAACCTTTTTATCGAACCGGACCCAGCCCCGAGGCGGACGCCCAGAACAACTGGCTGATGGATTCCGTCTTTGAGCAGCTCATCGAGGGCGTGGCGGAGAGCCGCGGTCTGCCGCCGGCGAAGGTGCGAGAGTTGATCGACCAAGGCTGGTTCAGCGCGAAGGAAGCCCTCGAAGCCAAATTGGTGGACAAGCTCCAGTATCGGGAGGACTTCATCGCCTCGATCAAGACCCGCTACGGCAAAGGCACGAAGGTCGTCAGCAAATACGGCGAGAAAGCGGGACCGGACATCGATTTCGCCAATCCCTTCGCGATCTTCAAGGTCTTCGGGGAGATGATGAAATCGCCGGAAAAGACCGGCAAGCCGGCGATCGCCGTTGTCTACGTGGAAGGCGCCATCACCACCGGCAAGTCCGAGCCGAGCATGTTCGGCGGCTCCAGCAACGCCGGTTCAGCCACCATTCGGCGAGCCATTGCCGAGGCGGCGGCCGACGACGCGGTCAAGGCGCTGATCCTCCGGGTGGACTCTCCCGGCGGCTCGGCCATCGCCAGCGAAGTGATCGCCGAGGCCACCAAGCGATTCAAGGCGAGCGGACGTCCCTTCATCGTCTCGATGGGCAACGTCGCCGCCAGCGGCGGCTACTATGTCTCGACCCTGGCCGACACCATCTACGCGGAACCGGGGACCATCACCGGCTCCATCGGAGTGGTCGGAGGCAAGCTCGTGACCAAGGGCCTCTGGGACTGGGTCGGCGTGACCACGCACGAGTACAAGCGGGGCAGATTCGCCGACGTGATGAACACCAACCGCCCCTTCAACGAGGACGAACGCAAGCTCATCGAAGGCATGATGAACCGCGTCTATGCCGAGTTCAAAGGGCGGGTCCTGGAGGGCCGGGGAGGGCGGATCAAAGGCGATCTCGAGCCTCTGGCGGGCGGCCGGGTTTACACCGGCAAACAAGCCCTGGACATCGGGCTGGTCGATGAGCTGGGTGGCTTCGCCGACGCGATCAAGGCCGCCGCCAAGAAGGCCAAGCTGGGCACCGACTACGAGCTACGGGTCTTCCCGCGACCCAAGAGCCTGATCGAACTACTGGCTGACGCCTTCGGCAGCAAGAAGGAAGACAACGAGTTCTCGGCGGCCTCCGCCCTGACCGCAGGCCGACTCGCGACGCTGGTCGCGAACTCGCCGGAGCTGGGCTTCGCCCTTCGAGCCATGGCGTCGATCGACCCGGCCAAGGCGAAGGCGGTAGCCCGATTCCTAAGCCAGGTTGAGTCCCTGTCCCAGGAAGGCGTCATCCTCGTGGCCCCGCCGCTCCATCTGCAATTCACCAGATAAAAGGACCGCGATCCGCCGCGATCGGCGACGGGCCTTCGCGGCGGGCCGCTGATTCACAAATCCCACTCCACCCTCGGCCTGGTCGCATGGCTCCCCGCCTTGCGGCCAGGCCAACCCTTTTGCCGGCAACCGCCGGCACGGCGGCAAACCGCAGCCGTGGCGACGACGACGCCAGCCCGCGGCGCAGAGATACAATACCCGCATGACCTTCGACCCCGACCAATTGCCGATCCCCGACCTCGGCCTTCGCTGCCGGCGGTGCGGATACGGGTTGGCGGGGCTGCCGCGGCACCAATGCCCGGAGTGCGGACAGACCTTCACCATGGACGAGATGGTGCCGCCCGGCGACTTCCCGATCGTGATCTTCAACGGCGGCGAGCTTCGCGGCAAACCCGAAGTCCTGGACCTCCTGAGGCAATACCACATTCCCTTCATCGAGATCCTGGGGCCGGCCGAAGCGATGTACGGCATGGTCGAGACGCTCCGCGGCCGAACCCGCATCGCGGTGCCGCGAGCCAGCTACTTCGAGGTCATCGACCTGCTGCGGCGACAGGCCCTCGCGGAGCCGTTGCCCCCGATCGAGGAGACCACCGCGAACGATTGGACCTGCCCATCCTGTCAGGAGGAGAATCCGGGCACCTTCGACGTCTGCTGGAGCTGTGAAACGGCGAGACCGGCATGAGCTTCTCGCACCGCCTGGGCCAGCGGCCCCCGTCAGCGGACGGACGCCGCCGGGCCTCGTCCCCGCCTATACTCCAGCCGTCCTCCGCGACACAGGCAGGCGACTACCACAGTGTGTCATTGGGTTCCTGTCGCCCTGCGAATGTCGCCGGCGAGGCAAGCTGAGGTGAACCATGTCAACCTCCACTGCGGCCCGGGGACCGAACCGCTTGATTCACGCCCTCAGCCCGTATCTGCTGCAACACGCGTATAACCCGGTCGACTGGTGGGAATGGGGCGCCGCGGCGCTGAGCGAAGCCGCACGACAGGACAAACCGATCTTCCTCTCCATCGGCTACGCGGCCTGTCATTGGTGCCACGTCATGGAACGGGAGAGTTTCGAAAACGAGGAAACCGCCGCCATACTCAATCGGCATTTCATCTGCATCAAGGTGGATCGCGAAGAGCGCCCCGATCTCGATGACCTGTATATGACGGCCACGCAGGTTTTCACCCGCTCCGGCGGATGGCCGATGTCGGTATGGCTGACGCCCGACCTGCGGCCCTTCTACGCCGGCACCTACTTCCCGCCCGAGCCGCGGTACGGCCGACCCGGCTTCCGACAGGTCCTGCTGTTTCTGGCCGAAGTGTGGGACCGGCAGCGCGACCAGGCCCTGCGGCAGGCGGAAGCGATCATGGAAGGCGTTCGCCTGATGACGCAGGTCGAGGCTGGCGGTGGAGGACCATCACCCGAACTGATCCCTCGGTCCGCTGCCGCCCTGGCCGCTGCTTTCGACCCGGTGAAAGGCGGCATTTCCTTCGGGGGACCCAACAAGTTTCCGCCGTGCATGGCGATGGACCTGCTGTTGCAGGCCCGCGACCGGGCCGGGTCGTCGACGAGCACCGGACCGCAGGAACGTCGCTTGCTGGAATTGATCGAGCTGACGCTGAACCAGATGGCCAACGGCGGCATCTTCGATCATCTCGGCGGGGGATTTGCCCGTTACTCCACGGACCCGGATTGGCTCGTTCCGCACTTCGAGAAGATGCTGTACGACCAGGCGTTGCTCGCCGACATCTACCTGAAGGCCTGGCAGGTGACGCGGCGGCCCTGGTACGCCCGCATCGCCCAAAAGACCCTCGACTATGTGCTCGCGGACTTGCGCGATCCCGCGGGAGGGTTCTACTCCTCCCGCGATGCGGACAGCGAAGGCGTCGAGGGCAAGTTCTACGTCTGGTCGAAGGCCGAAGTGGAAGCGGCGTTGGGGAGCGATGCCCGACTCTTCTGTGAGCACTACGACGTGACCGAGGATGGCAACTGGGAAGGGCACAACATCCTGCACACGCCGCGACCGCTGGAGGTAGTGGCCCGACTGAACGGGCTGGCGGTCGAGGAAGCGGAGCAGCGGCTGGAGCGTGCCCGACGCCGCCTGCATGAGGTCCGCGAGCGGCGAGTGAAGCCGGCCCTGGATGAGAAGGTCCTGACCGCCTGGAACGGGCTGATGATTTCCAGCCTGGCCCGGGGAGGCCGCATCCTGGCGGAGCCGAAGTACGTCGCGGCGGCGACCCGGGCGGCGGATTTCCTGGGCCAACAGATGCTCGTGGATGGTCGTCTGCACCGCGTCTACCGTGGCGGGCGGGTGCAGACGCCCGGCTTTCTGGAGGATTATGCCTTCTTCGTCGCCGGCCTGCTGGACTGCTACGAAACCACCTTCGAGGCACGGTGGCTGAACCTGGCCGCCCAACTGAACGATGCGGCCATCCGACTGTTCCACGATGCCCAAGAGGGCGGCTTTCACACGGCGGCCGCTGACGCGGAAGGTCTGCTCATGCGGAACAAGGACTTCCGAGACAACGCCATCCCGTCAGGCAACTCCGTCCAGATCATGAACCTCCTACGGCTCAGCGTGATGCTTGATCGTCCGGACCTGGAGCGGCTGGCCGATGAGGCCCTCGCCCTGTTCTCCGGCCAACTGGAGCAGTCGCCATTCCAGGGGGAGAGGATGCTGGCAGCCGTCGATTTCCGACAGCGGGGGCCGTGCGAGGTGCTGCTGATCGGGCGGTCGGAGGACCAAGCACGGATGCAGGAGATGGAGAAGCTGATTTGGAACATCTACATCCCTAATCTGGTGATCGAGCGGCTCTGGGCCGATGGCGGTGGAGATTCGGGCCGGCGGCATCGCCGCTTCGGATCGGCCGCAGCCGAACTGGCCGCGGACGGCCCAGCGGTTTGTATTTGTCGCGACGGCACGTGTCTGCCGCCCGAACGAGATCCAGCCCGAATCGCACAACTCCTCGGTGGATAGCTTTCAGCCGACCGCCCGGTATACTGACGCCGCATTGGCAGTGGAGGTCGAGACCATGACCACATCGAAGAAGGCCCGGCGGTGCTGGTGGCCGTACGTTGTCCTTGGCGCGACTGCGTGGGTGTGTTTCGGGTTGGCGGGATTGATCGAGGCAACTCCTGCACAAGTGTCAGCCTTCGCGGCATCGGCTGGAGCGCTGGTGACAGCGGCGGACGAACCGCCCGCCACCACCCAACCCGCCTCCGGGCCGGAAAGCAAATCGAAGGCCGCCGAAGAACCCGCTAAGTCGACACCGGAAGACGGAAAGAAAGACCCGCCACCGCGAAGAGAGCCTTCCGCCACGGACATACTGCGGGAATTGACCAAGCAGTCCCAGCCACCCAAGCCGGTGCTGCGGCCCGCGACGCCCGACCGGGTGGCTCGCACCACAGTCGCGGCGGAGGCGATGCCGCCCAACGCCATCGCCACGCCGATACCGCGGTTGCTTCCGGACGGGTATCGCCTGGTGGATCGTCCGGGGCGTCTCGCAAGAGAAGGGGATTATTGGGTCTTTTCATTTGAAGATCGCGGTCAGGCGTCACCCCAGTTGCCCATCCGCCTCCTGCCGAACCGGCTTCTGGAGGACATGGAGCAGTTCTCCGAAGGCGGCACGAAGCCGGTCGTTTTCGTCGTGAGCGGCGAGGTGACGGAATACCATGGAGTCAACTACTTGCTGGTGCAGAAGCTGCTGACTCGGGGAAACCTTGGCAACCTGAAGTAGCCTCCCGGTATCGAATTTGGCGCGGCACGCCGCTTGCATTACTTGGTTTTGTTTAGCACGAGAGCCGTCGGACCCCGGTCGGCGACCGGGAGCGGACGGCCAGCAGCAACCACCGGGTGGCCGATGCGGCCGGCGAAACCGCGTGTATCCTGTTTGTCGAACGGGCCGGCGGGCGCGTAAAAACACGCGAACCCGTGGAATGTTCGGTCGATGGGTGCAAGCCGCGATGCGGGGCGGCCGGACCGGAGCCGCGGCACACCCCGCACAGAGAGTTCTACGTCGTATTTCACGCCTTGCGGAAGAGTCCGTCGTTCGGGCGTGCGGCGAGATGATCAAGGAGAAGCAGAAGATGTCAAATGCACATGCGGTTGAGGCCTTCATGGCCGGGGTCATCGCGAAGAACCCCGAACAGAAGGAATTCCACCAGGCGGTTCACGAGGTGGTCGAGTCGATCATGCCGGTCATGGACCGGCACCCGGAGTATCGCAAGGCCAAGATCCTGGAGCGGATCGTGGAGCCGGAGCGGGTCATCATCTTCCGCGTCCCCTGGGT
>Ga0129299_1002044_pt1 | contig 13453 bp, 13 predicted proteins | sample ConPoolayeCmetaG_FD_94477 | JGI IMG/M metagenome (GOLD analysis project Ga0129299, IMG submission 94477) | Hot spring microbial mat communities from California, USA to study Microbial Dark Matter (Phase II) - Cone Pool mat layer C metaG ... | reverse complement strand
GAAAACATAAATGAGCTTTTTTCGGAACAGCCGATAGAGGGGCAGTTCGAGGTAACCACAAAACGAGGAACTTCCTGTTAAAATAAACACGTCATACCTTACTAACGACCAGATAAAAAGAAGCGCCAAGAGAGGAGCTTGAAATACCCGTGCTACATACCTCCCTGTCAGACCTCCGGCACGGATACGGTTGATACTCTGGGCCAAACGTTCAATAACCTGCGTGATCCTATCAGTCGTTCCTTCTGTTCTTGCATAGCGATATCGGTGTTTGCACAGTTCCACAATGGTGCATTCTGTACCTAACTCCACAAATCCGGAATGCAGGTTATGTAAGTATCCGGCGACCTCGTAGAGACCGAGTAGTATTTTTGGTCTACGCCTCAAGCGCTATCCTACATCTGATGGGCACAGCAATGTCCATACGTGTTTACTCATAGAAATGTTCGTCAAAGTAGGTATCAGGGTGGATCTGCGAGTATATTAAAGGGTGACCAGCCCTGGAGTGTTCGGCCAAGGAACGTTTATCGCCTTCAACGAGTTTACCCTTTATGTAGCATTTCCACGAAGTCCAGTCGGAGTCACTAACGTAAAGAGCCTCCTTAAACAAGTTGAACTCGGGTTGCTCGTCGTACCCTTCGTAGAGGAGGCCAAAGTCGGCGAGCTTGCGGTCCTTCCAGAAGTCAAGATTATTTAATCCGGTGAAGCCTCCATGGCTTGCCACACCCTCGACACGTATGTCCAATATTCGGTTCAGGACATCGATATCCCGCCTGAGACAATCCTCCGCAGATTCGCCCCAGATGGATGCTTCATCGATCACCTCCGAATGATAGCCAATTTCATGGCCACTATCCCGAATTTTTTTGAGTATGCGGTATCCCTCAAAGGAGAATGGGTTGTACTCGGGTGCGTGTAACCGCACAAAGAAGGTCCCCCGAATTCCAAGGTCGTTGAAAATGTCGCAGAGACGCAGGGACTTCTTGATCGACATATCAATATCAACACGATTCACTAAAATACGACCGCGGAATCTCTGGCGTTTCATATCAAGGTACTGCCGGCAGGTCACCACGGCGTATCCGTTCTCAAGCACCTCGCGGAAACACGCCTTGATGTTGTCGAACGTAAACCTGAATTGCTGTTCCATGTTTTCCTCTTGTAAATTGCAGTTTTATTGGGACGGCTGAGGCGCTGTGCTATAAACCGTCGATTTTCCCTCCGTTGACCGGAATCACACACCCATTCATAAACCAACCTCCTTCGCTACAGAGAAAACAGATGACATCAGCCACGTTGGCAGGTCGACCAATGCCAAAGGGGATACGTTCCTCGTAAAATTTTTTGAACTTACCCGAATCCTTGGTCAGCAGATCATGGATCATGGGTGTATCGATAAGTGTGGGTTTCACACAGTGTACACGGACGTTGTAGCGCACCAACTCCTTGGCTGCAGTAAGTGTCATGCCTACGATACCGCACTTTGATGCCGCATACGCAAGCTGTCCTATGTTGCCGTCGGCGGCCATGGAGGATAAGTTCACAATGACCCGCGGCTTGTGCTCAAGAACCGGTAGATACTTGACCCCCCGCTTGGCTGCTTGTTCTTTGGCAGTTTTGACCCATGATTCCGCGAATGCACTCATGCACAACGAAGTACCCTTCAAGTTTGTGTCGATTGTGTCATCCCACTTGCGCTCGTCAAACTTCGACATGAGAAAATCGTCCAGTATTCCGGCGCTATTGATGACGAAATCAACGTCGCCGAGCTTTTCCTGAGCCCGCGCTGCAGCGGCCCACATCGTATTCCGGTCCCGTACGTCGCCTTCCACCACTAACATGCAAGCGCCGGGGGCAGCTGCCCTTATCTGTTCATAAGCACGTGCAAGTTCTGTGGCATTACGGTCCATAATGGCTACGGCTGCGTTGCTGACTGCCATATCGTGGGCAACCTGCAGCCCGATGCCGGAGGCGCCTCCGGTGATAAATGCAATCTTGCCCTTGAAATTCCACATCATCAGGATTGTTCCTTTTCTATTGGCGCCGCAACATGCGGGGTGTATACATATACACACGCACGTTTTCTATCGAACCGAGATTATAACTCATGCCAACCCCACCACAAAGGCGAAATTGGTCGTAGCGGACCCTCCTATATTAAGCATGGCTCCATTGCGAGCACCGGCTACTTGGTAGTTCCCTGCGCTGTTGGTCACCTGTCGGTACAAGTCAAGCATCATACGTACACCACTTGCACCAACCGGGTGGCCGACACCGATCAGGCCACCGCTGGGGTTGACGGGCTTCTTGCCGCCAAAGGCGATAAGACCGGACTCGATCGCAGTGTATTCCAACCCCGGTTCAGTGATTCCAAATGCAGAGATTGTGGCGTACTCACTTGATGTGAAACAGTCATGCGTTTCTATGAAGTCGATACTTTCGATGGTTGTGCCGGCACGTCGGTAAGCATCAAGGATGGCTTGGCGAGTCCACGGCAGTATATGCGTAGCGGTTTCCGATTCTTCCATCTTCCTGACGAAGCGCATGGGAGCAACACGGTGCCCCCACCCCTTGAGTAGGGGAATGTCCTGGATAGGTATCCTCCTCTTGATTGAATACTCTTGGGCAAATTGTGGAGAAGCCAGCATAACGACGGCGGCACCATCGGTAACCTGCGAGCAATCGGTCGCGCATAACATCCCGCCTACGTTCACGTTGAATCGGGTATTTCGATGGTTGGCGTGTTCACGGGACATATACCAACCGCGGGTCTGCGCCTTGGGATTTCTCTTTGCATTACCATAGTTGATCGCGGCAATTTCAGCCAGGTTGGACATAAAACGTGTTTCGTCAAGACGATAGCGCTTCAGCAACACATCAGCCAGTTGCCCAAACAACCGTGGAAAGGGAAACTCAACACCCTTTGCCTCAAGCTCGTAGTACGCGGCCGTGCCTAAAAAGTCGGCTCCGGTCCGGGCGCTCACCGTCTTCATAATCTCGATGCCAAGCACAATGGCCAGATCGAGCTCTCCTGCGCGAATCTTGGTGGCGGCCGCATCGATGGCAACAGAGCCTGACGCGCACGCTGCTTCGTATCGGGCTGACGGGATGCCGTAGAAACTCGCATCGACTTCGGTGAGAAATCCGCCCAGGTGTCCCTGATTGGCATAGTGTTCCGCATCGAAATTTCCCACGAACACGCCCACGGCGTTTCGGGTATTGAGCGGCCGCAGGTCTTCATAGCTCATCTTGACAGACTCGAATGCATCTTCCATTACTTCAACCATCATCGAGAGAAAATTTTTGCCTTCCTTAGTCCAGTTCCGTTGGAAGTCGGTCTGCGCTCCTCCGAGTATATATACTGCATTAGACATGTGTTGTGTTCTCCGCTCCGGCTATTATTTGACTCTGAAGAATGACCGCGCATCAAGGCAATCCTGCAGTCTGTAAAACCGTGTTCCGGTCCCGGCGGCGGTCAGCGCCGGCGGCACAGGCAGTCTCGCCGATTCGATCAGTCGAACAGCCCGGTCCACCCCTCCCAGCAAATCAACGTAGGCGGAAGGTGGAGCCCAGTTGAATCCGAACCCCATAACAGAATCGATGCAATCCCTAGTGTCAATCACTTCCCCGATGATTGAAAACGCATAACTCAGGTAACGTGCAAGGAAGTAGCGGCACAGCCGGGCCTCTTCCGATCCATCCTCACAGATGACCCGAAGAACACCGCGGTAGTCGGCCAATGCAATCCTGCGCTTGGCTTCTGCGGCGAAAGGCAGTCTGAGTTCAGGAATCTTTATGTATGTCTGGGATGTAATGTCATACACCAGGCGCTCTTTTCGTCCGTCCGCGTAGCGCACGGTCTTATACAGGCCTTCACCTGATTTTGTGCCCAGCTTGCCCAAGTTAATTAGGTGCTGGATAAATTGCGGCAATACGAAAGTTTGTTTGGCTTCGTCGTTCGTATTCTGATACAGATTGTCGACAATAGCTTTATGGATGTCCAAGCCCACCATATCCACGGTGACCAATGGTGGCATTGCCCTCCCGGTGAATGTTCCCATGATGTGGTCCATCAATGCTATTCCGCCCAGATTACTGTAACGCTCGGCAAATTGAGCCACCTCGTTCATCAGTTGGAAGCCGACGCGGTTGCCCGCAAAAGCGGGCGTGTCTGCCGTTCGAACAACTGATCTGAGCAATTTTTTATGAAGGTACTCTTCAAGCTCCTTTTCAATAGAAGGGTCGGATCCGGAATGTGATACGAGCTCACACAGCGGCATCTTGTAGGGGGGGTTATAGAAATGGGTGCCAAAATAATGTTTGCGTCCGTCTTCGTCGAATGTTTTGCTCAACCGCTCAATCGAGAGTCCCGATGACACAGTGGAAACTAATGTGCCGGGCTTGTGGTACCGAGAAATGAGCGCGTTTACTGCTTCCTTTGCCTGGTAATCTTCGGCCACCATCTCCAATACCCAGTCCGACTCCGGTATGTGTCGTTGGAGATCTTCATAGGTTGCCGGAGTGAGCCGATCGCGGATTACATCCGATCGAACTGCCTCCATCGCCCGCTCCAAACCGACCTTCGCCTTGTCGATGTTGCGAGCGACCATAATTACCTTTGCCCCCCCGAAGGCCGCGATTATTCCCGCACACTGCGATCCCATCGTGCCATTCGCCCCAAGCACTACAACGGTCTTGATGTCTCTCAATGTATCGCCTCCTTTGCCAATCCTAACACGCTGCCTCCTCGCCCCCGTTCCATGCAGCCAAGTGAGTTATCCGGGGTTTCATATGATGTCTAGCGAATGGCCAACTTCTTCATCTTTTTATAGAACTGTTTGAACTCTTCTGCAGGAATTGCAGGAGATCCCATCACCACAGCGTCATCTGCCACGTCCTTGGTTACCACAGCACCCATACCTACCATTGCGCGGTTTCCGATCCGTATTCCATCTCGCAGGCATGCGTGGGGAGCAATCCACGCGTCCTCGCCTATCACGGTACTGCCGCAAACCACGGCGCCGGCGATTACCAGGGTTCGCGGGCCAATACGGACATTGTGCGCGATGTGCACCACGTTGTCGATCTTCACACCGTCGCCTATCACCGTGTCGTCAAGACTACCCCGATCTATGCAGGTATGGGAGCCGATTTCAACATTGTCGCCGATAGAAACTCCTCCCACGTGCGGAAAGTTCTCATACTCTCCGGAGGCACTACGAATGTAGCCGAAGCCTTCACCTCCAATGATTACTCCTGCATGGATATGCACATTGCGACCGATTCGTACGCCGTCGTACAGGAAACAGTGGCCGTCGATGATTGTCCCTTCACTAATCACGCACCTGCCGATAGTTGAGTATGGCCCGATGAATACATTGGCAGCTATCGATGCTTCGGGATGGATGACCGCTGTGGGGTGAATCCCGCATCGTGCTTCCACAGGCTTCCACGCACGAACTATGCGTGCAAACATGAGTCTGGGGTTCGAAGTGACGATAAAGCATTTTTTACGCAACAGCTCATCGCTTAGGTTAATCGATTCATCGCACACAATAATATGGGCGCGGGTGTTTTCTACCAGTATTTGCCGGTCAGCTCGCTGCGGGCTTACCCATACAAGGCTATGCTCATCGGCCTCTGCGATGGACTTGACGTTGTCAAAGAACGTGTCCTCACAGGTGCCCACAACCTGCACGTTTGAGCCCAACATCCTTACCAACTCGGCTACTGTCATTACTTTACCCTTCATAATGACAGTTCCCCATCATAAAGGGAATCCTCCCCTCACCTTTCGATGAAGCTGGCGATAATATTCGCGTCACCTTTTACCCCAATTGGCGGGCCAATTCAACCTTATCCGGGAAATTCACCAATACTCCCATCCCCTTTCCCTGAAAAACAACCATGCTTCCCACTGCAACAGCCGAGCACCCCCCAGTTTTTACGGCTTCTGCCATGTGTTCTATTCGGCCGGCGCCTCCGTTGGCAATCACAGGTATTGTTAGGGCAGAAGCGACTTTTCGTATGAGCGCCACATCATAGCCGTTCCACGTACCATCTCGATCAATGGATGTGAGCAGGAGTTCGCCGGCTCCACGCTGTTGCAACTCCTGAGCCCATTCCACTGGGTCACGATTCGTACGCTGGGTACCATTACACACGTAGACAATGTACTTGCCCAAAAGAGTTTTTTTAACGTCAATCGAGCCTATTACACTCTGGCTGCCAAAATGCTCTGCGAGTTCGGTTACAAACTCGGGTCTCTCATGGGCGAAACTGTTGACCACTATCTTCTCGAAGCCGATATTAAGAACTTTCTGCGCCGTTGTTCGATCGCGGATTCCTCCTCCATAGGCCAGAGGCATAAAGCATTCATTCGCGATATTACCGAGGATGGTCCAATTCGGCTCCCTCTGCTCAACAGTAGCCCGGATGTCGAGAAATACAAGCTCGTCGACTTCCAGTTCGTTGAAAATACGAACGGTGTTGATGGGATCTCCGATGTAATTGAATTGTTTGAAGCGTATCGATTTGACAAGAGACTCTCCTCGAAGCAATAAACAGGGTATGACGCGTGTTCTCAGCATATTCATTACATCACATCTGTGCAAAATTCCGAAGAAGCGCCATACCGTAGCGGTGGCTCTTTTCGGGATGGAACTGTACCCCACAGATGTTATTTCTCTGCACAGCGGCATCAAACTCGATACCGTAGTGAGCCTTCAACACCACATCGCGCTCATCGAGGCAGTGTACCCGGTACGAGTGTACAAAGTAGAAACGGCAGTCATCCATGGCTGCCAGACCCCTCACCAACGGGCAATCTCTGGCCACCACGACATTGTTCCATCCCATGTGGGGTATACGTACACCGAGGTCTGCGGTAAACCGAATCACTTTGCCCGGCACCCAGCCAAATCCCTGTAGTACACCCTCCTCACTGCTATCCATGAGCAACTGCATCCCCAGACAGATTCCCAACAGCGGCTTTCGCTCCTCGATGACCTTGGCTTTGAGGATAGGCCACCAGCCGTTGTCCCGAATGCGTGAAACAGCCGCATCAAATGCGCCAACGCCTGGCAGTATAATCTTCTCGGCTGCCCCAAGTTGCTCGGGCAGCTTCACGACTGTAACCTCCGCGCCAACCTTCCTTAGCATATTGGCGATGGAGCCGATGTTGCCCATCCCAAAGTCGATAATACTGATGATGCTCACACTTCAGACTTCGATGTATACTTGATGTAGAAACTCATGGGAACAAGATTTGCTTTCGCCAAAACGTAAAAGAGTGGGCGGAGACGTTCAAATCGCCGTTTATACGTCGGGTAATCCCGGTAACTCTTTGGCTGAGCCGACATGATCTGGTTAAACTCCTCTTCGGAAAGCGCCATTCGCTTTTTAAAGTACTCCAGAAGATCCGGTTCCAAGTACGGTGGGGTTGCGTATTCCTTGAGCGCATCCTCCCGCGTTATGATGCCGCTGCGACAGGCCGCCGCGAGACTTAGGTTACGCAGATCCGTTTTGAACTTTTTAGGTAAATAGTAGGAATGGTTCACAGCCGTCAACCGATTCTCTAGGTGATGACCCTTGTAGTATTGCCAGCCGTACTCGCGCTCAAGCACTGCCCGGGCCTCAGGTTTTGAGTAGTTGATATACCACAGTGGCCGAATCTTGCGTATCCGCTTCACCACGACCCATTTCATGAACCGCCAGAAGGTCATGAGGGGATAGGTATTCATCTGCATAGTCCCAAAACGCCGGTGAATGGACTGTATGTATTTGCCGTCGAAGTACATATTGCTCAGCGGTGCTACACCTTCCGCCATGAACGAATGGCCCTCAAGGATGTACCTGACCCCGTACTTGTCTGCCGCACGGTAAAGGACCTCCGCCAAAGCGAGGTCCGTTGATGCGTCCAACTCCGGAACACCGGCACGGAAGAAAGCACGAAAGATGTCGTCGGCTTCCCGATTGTCCACTACATAGGTGAACAGATCGACCTTGAGTTTCCCGAGCACCTTGCGTATGTTCTCGGTGGCAATGGCGGTGTTCCAGGTATTGTCATAATGAGCGGCGATTGGCCTCAGCCCCCATTCAACAGCCTTGTGCACCATGTAGGAAGAGTCCGTACCGCCGCTCACCCCAATTACGCAGTCATATTTCTTGTTGCGGCCCGCGGCCTTTATTTGCGCAATAATCTTTTGAAGCTGTTGTTCACCTTCCGGCGTGCCGGTTCGGTATTCATTTTTGAGTCTCTCCACCATGTGACAGTAATTGCATACGCCCTGTTCGTCGAAGGTTATCTGAGGAACAGAATCATCGTAGATACACCGGGTACATATCCTCCGTGCCATCTTCTCCTCCTAAAATATCGCTGTTTCTGTTCCCTGTTATTATCACAAGTCCCTTATCTTCTTGGCCGGTGCTCCAGCTACGATACAGTTGCCGGCCACGTCTTCGGTTACCACGCTCATTGGTAGTACCATTGTGCGATCGCCAATCGTGACGCCGGGATAGACAACCGCATGACATGAGATAAAACACCCTTTGCCGATGCTGGTCGTACGACGCTTGATTAACGGGCTTGCTGTCTCATTGGCCATATTGAGATTGGTCAGGTAGCTCGTGTGACTCCAAAGTAAAACATACACTCCGATGCTCGTGTGGTCACCAATCTCAAGGCCCCCGCTTGCGTCAAGGACAGCTCCCTCTCCGATCCACACATACTTGCCGCACACCAGTTTCTCCGGGCAGATGATCTTGGCGTTTTCTCGTATCCGGCACCCTTCCGGCAGACCAAGGTAGGCTGCACGCTCATCATCGGTCATGACGGCGCTCATAAGGTACGTAAAAATCTGCTCTCTCAATCTCTGATTGCGCGGAGTATTCTTGAACAGTCTCTGAACCCGTTTGTATTCCTTTTCGAACAGTCTCAGCAACTCGCCGGGTGTTTCCATGTGTTGCGACGCGTTGGCAAACGAACGCCCCTCAACCGCCGGATCTACACTCGTATCCATGGTTCTTGCCTCCCCTTGAGACTTCATTTTTTATTGACTGCGCTTACGGCGTGATTAATTTCCATGCAAACACGTGCTACGTCAACGCCATCGTAGCAGGGTAAAGTTATTGTGTTCTCTTGGAGGAACCATGCGTTGGGCTGTACGTCATTATAGCGGCTCCGGAAATATGTCGTCCCGCTAAGACAGTAGGTTCCCAGTGTTGTCTCCACTTCTCGTTTCTTGAGTTCGGCGATGAGTGCGTCCCGCGACAGATTAGGCGGAACAATAAAGGTAAGCGATTGTACATTGTAAACCACATCGGGGTGGACATGCTGGGCAACGAAACCCAGTGGCGAAAGATTTCGGATGTATTCTGCGCGGACCGCCGTGCGATGGGCAACGATGGAATCCAATTTCTGAATCTGCTTCAAGCCCATGACCGCCTGCAATTCGGGCAAGCGGAAGTTATAACCGAAGTCGACAAAGTCGAACTTGCCGTTCTTTTGCACGGAGCCGTGATTGAGCTTTACCTCCAGTTTCGTTGCATAGTCCTTGTTGTTGGTAGTGATGGCGCCGCCTTCACCGGTGGTCAGAAGTTTCCGGGGGTGGAAGCTGAAGCAGGTTAGATCGGCAATGTTTCCGCATCGTTTGCCTGCTTCGGCACTACCAATGGCACAGGCCGCGTCCTCGATAAGCGGTATGCCGTGCAAACGGCAGATCTGAGCGATGTGTGTCAAACCGCTGGGATTGCCGAGGGCATCGACAAATAGTACCGCTTTCGTTCTGGGGCCGATTCGCCTCTCAAGCTGCTCCGGCAGCATGTTGTAGGTACCGCGATCTACATCGGCGAATATCGGACGAGCCCCGACATCTTCAACTACATTGGCACTGGCTGGGAAGGAGAAATCCGACACTACCACTTCGTCGCCCGATCCAATATCGAGCAGCTTCAGACACATCGTCAGCGCCGTTGTGGCCGAAGAAGTTAAAAAGCAGTAAGTGGAACCCGTATAGCGGCGAATACCTTCACGGAACGCCTCCACATTACTTCCCTTTGTTAGTATTCCGCTTTCAAATATGGCTCTAAATTCCCTCTCCACTTCAGCAAACGATATATAGGGCCGTATAAGCCTGATCATTGTGACATCCTCTTGTGCAGGTTGACATACCAAGCGATAGTCTGCTCTAGCCCATCAGCAAAAGGTGTGGTATGAAAATCAATCATCCGCCTGATCTTCTGATTGCTTGCGTTGTGGCACTGAACATCAGAGCCTCGAGCTTCCCTATGCACAATATCGCCTTTGTAACCCATGAGTTGACAGATCAGATTGATCAACTCGCCAATGGTTACTTGGCCTTCGGTGGATATGTTTACGCTGTCGCCGGCGGCCATGCGGTCGTAGACCCCTACCACCGCATCCACAGTGTCAAACACATAAATGAAGTCACGGCTCTGTTGACCCGTGCCATGCAATTCAGGGGGTTGTCCTGAAAGAATGCGCCAAACCGTGATCGGTATTACTCCCGCAAGATAACCCCGATAATTTTGGCGAGGACCATAGTTGTTGAACGGCCTGACAATGAAGGCGTCCAGTCCAAACATGCGCACATACGATTCCACAGCCATGTCGGCGGCCGCTTTGCCCGCTGCGTAGGTTGTAGTGGGATTACGCGGATGTTTTTCATCCATTGGTTCGTAAACTGCTGTACCGTAGACTTCCGACGTAGAGAAGTGACACAATGTCTTAAATGCGCCGCGGCGCAGGAACTCAAGCAGATTCAATACAACCGTCACATTCGTGTCGAAGGCATTTCGTGGATTGATAAAAGAATAGTTCAGTGCCTTCGTCGCGCAATTGAATACGATATCGATCGCATACCGCTCAAAGAGATAGGCCAGAATACTTGCGTTCTCCGCGTCGTCTTTATACAATAACGCCCCGCGACACAAAGCATCAGCCAGGTTATCTTCGTTGCCTAAAAACATGTTATCAATCACGATAACCAGTCGTGCTCCTTCACCAAGAAGTCGATCCACCAAGTGACTGCCGATGAACCCTGCCCCCCCTGTCACCAGAATACTACTGCCGCGAATAGGAGGCCTCATCGCCCCCCCCTTATCAACTGCTGTATCTGATCGGCAACCACGATTGCTGCCAGGCCGTCCTGTAGTTTTGGAACCACATGTGGAGTAAAATCTCCCCTCTGAGCACACTGCACGAACATCATATCCTCACTGAGGAGTGCCTCTTGGTTGGAGACCTCGATAGTCTCTTCAACCGAGGAGAGAAAGACGCCGCGGTAGGACTGATCGACCGTTTGCTTGGTGATCAGAAGCTCCTTCTTCAACAGGTCGCAATCGATAAACATCTCGCGGCAGGTCACACAAATCTGACGGATGCGCTTTTCCGTGATACGGCTGGCCGTGAGCTTAGAAAAACGACCGTTGTGGTGGGTGATGACGGCCGTAGCAAAGGATATCATGCCGTCATCCACGGTGCCGTAGGCGTACACGTCGCGCGCAGGGCCGTTGATGTAAAGCGCCAGATCGATATCATGGATCATGAGATCGGTAATCACGTCAACATCGACGATTCGATTGCTGAGCTTGTTAGTGCGGATAAGGTCCACATTGACCACATCGCCTCCGTGCTCTATGACCTTCTTCAGTTCTATCACGGTGGGGTTGAACCTCTCAATAAAGCCGATCTGGACGTTTACCCCTCTTTCCAGTAACGTGGCAACTGCCGCCTCTGAACTGGCACGGCTGTCAGTCAAGGGCTTCTCGATGAAGATATTACGCACATACCGGGAGGCCACATCGAGCACCGCCTGATGGGTTGACGTCGGTGTTACGATAAACAGCGCGTCTATGTCCTTAAGGGCAGGCTCGAGTTCGGTCACTCCCTTTACTCCATAGCGCACCGACACCTCTCCTACCCGCTTTGCGTCTACATCATGAATGAATAAGAGATCCACAGACTTCAGCATGGAAAGGATACGGAGATGGTTCTGCCCCATTTTACCAACGCCGGTAATCCCCACACGTAATGGTTTGTACTCTGTCATGTTGCATCATCCTTGCTGGCAATTTTGTTGCCATTCTTGTCAATGTAACAGTAGTGACGGGCTGGATTGCCCATTACCAGCGAATATGGTTCCACATCCTTTGTTACTACGCTGCCTGCGGCCACCATGGCGTATTCGCCGATCCTGATGCCGCAGATTACAGTACAATTGGCACCTAAGCTGGCACCCTTGCAAATATGGGTGGGGACAATCTTCCATTCAGTGTTAAAGGCGCGGGGAACCTTGTCGTTGGTGAAGGTGACATTCGGACCCACAAAAACATCATCCTCGATGGTAACCCCATTATAAACTGAAACGCCGTTCTGGATTTTGACTCGAGATCCAATCCGCACCGCATGGTCAATGTAGGTGTCCTTACTAATGATACAATTCTCACCTATCACCACATCTTCACGGATCTGGCAGTTTACCCATACCTTGGTACCTTTGCCAATCGTGGCCTGATCAGAGACTATTGCGCTTGGGTGTATGTACACACCCTCCCGTTGTATCTGTTCGCTCATGGTCCTGATACTCCCCTCCCTTCCACTTATTGGTACACACCGCTGGGGTGTGCTGTGCTCACTGAAGCATGTCAAAATGCCGCGCTATGATGGTGACTATTTCATATGCGGCTGTACCGTTACCATACTCCTCAATAACACTCTGAGGCCTGGCTGAAGCAAGTACCTCATCCAGTCGTGCCTGCATCTCGTCGGCACAGCGTGGATCGGCAAGAGTGTTCCAGCCAGACATTACGGTCTCCACCCACTCGGTCTCGGTGCGGAGCGTGACGCAGGGAATGCGATGGAAATAGGCTTCCTTCTGCATACCGCCCGAATCGGTGGCAATCAGCCGTGCATTGCTCTGCAAACGGGTCATGTCAAGGAATCCCAGCGGCTCGATGACCGTGATATGCTGCAGCAAATCTTGTAAGCGGTGACGGGCGATCATTTTACGGGTGCGAGGATGGAGCGGCAACACCACAGGGAAACGCGACGTTATGGCGCGCAAAGCAGAGAGGATATTTGCCAGCCGTTTCCCGTCCTCCGTGTTTTCTGCCCGATGTACCGTCGCTACTATATAAGTGCCGGGCTGAAGGTCCAGGCGCTGCAGGACATGACTTTTACTCTCTGCTATTTTCGCGTACCGCACTGCAGCATCATACATCACGTCACCCGTCTTGTACACCCCCGTATGTATACCCTCATTCGCCAGATTGCGAACCGCAGTCGTTGTCGGCGCAAAGAGCAGAACCGATAGTCGGTCAGCCACAATACGATTAATCTCTTCCGGCATGGCACGATTAAAGCTACGCAGACCAGCTTCTACGTGAGCCAGAGGGATGCAGCCTTTGGCAGCAACCAGCGCCGCTGCCAGCG